>Ga0247841_10005667_pt1 | contig 19951 bp, 17 predicted proteins | sample LaCruzMarch2015__2_FD_192410 | JGI IMG/M metagenome (GOLD analysis project Ga0247841, IMG submission 192410) | Freshwater microbial communities from meromictic Lake La Cruz, Castile-La Mancha, Spain - LaCruzMarch2015_18m | ecosystem: Environmental > Aquatic > Freshwater > Lake | place: Spain... | reverse complement strand
ATCCAGCCAGTACTTCTGTGTTCTTCCCTTTCCTGATAATAAATTGCTGGGCAGCATTCGTCAGGCAATTGGCAAAGTTATTCCGGGGGATTCTCTTTTCGAGTTCAGCATTATAGGTACGCTTCACCGATGCAGGATTTAATTCCTTTGTACCTGCAGCAAAAAAAACGCTTTCCCCTTTTTCAATTTCAAATTCAAAAAAACCAGGGATGTAAAGATCTTCCTGGTAATCATAGCCCCGGTCCATTTCTTCCTGATATTCAATGCTGTAATACCAGTCGGGGACATGGGTGTATTCATTTTCCTTAGAAAGTTGCATGAAAAGATCGGTATAGCCCTGATACATGCGAACTTTGATGCCCTGGGGCACTTTTTCATACTTTTTATCAGCAAAGATATTTTCCTTGCTTAATGAATGAATATTACGAAAGGCAAGGAATGGTTTCAGCCTCAGTTTTGTCGGTGAATGTGCATCAACCAAGGTATATTTAATGATCATCCTGTCTTCGCGTGTGGTGAACACCATTTCCTTAGTAAGAATCACACCACCGACACGATAGGTCATTTTTGGATATGGTTCTGTTGAGAAATCGCGCAGATATTTATGGCCTTTGGGATTGTAGACCCCGCCAGGATATTTATGAATACCGAGGTTAAATTCAGAATCCATCTGGATAACGGTTTCATCCAGTGAAGAAAGCAGTACGTGATTTTCATGATCAATACCAGGTTGGGGAGTTACAAGCATACCATGGTATTTTCGGGTATTGCAATTAACAATGGTTGAATTTGCATAAGACCCCGCTCTGTTTGATCGTAATAATTCACGGCTTAAAGAGTATTCTAAATTTACCAGTTGACTTTTATCAAAATTTATATAACTCATTTTGCTTGATTTTCCTGACAATTTTTCAAATATAGGTTAAAAAAATTGATTTGCAAAGGTACAATTTTCCCGGCTTTCTCCGTTATTCTATTAAAAAGTTCATAATTCCCTGATTTTCCACTTTCAAAACACGCATATGAAACGTGTAATACATCCTCTTATTTTCCTTTTACTATCAGGTTTGTTATCTTTTAGTTTTTTTTCATGCCGTAAAAAGGATAAAGTTGACACGAGTCCCGGGTTGCTGCTTTCTTTTTCAAGCGACACTGTTTTTTTCGATACTGTCTTTTCAACCGTTGGCTCCATAACAAAGCGAATGCTGGTTTATAATCCCAACAAGAACAAAGTCAACATAACGAGTATTCAGCTGATGGGCGGTCAGGGCTCTCCGTTTCGTATAAACATTGATGGTTCTCCGGTCACTCAGGTAACTGATATTGAGATTGCCGGGAATGACAGTCTCTATATATTTGTTCGTGTGACGGTTGATCCGGCCAACCAAAATACCCCCTATGTCGTCAGTGATTCTATATTATTTGAGACAAACGGGAGCCATCAGGATGTAAAACTGGTCGCCTGGGGAAGAGATGCCATTTTTTACCGCCACGCGAACCTCATGGGAAACATCGTATGGGACAGTTTAAAAGCACATGTAATTTACGAATCCATTCGCATCGATACCAATTCATCCCTTACGATCATGCCCGGCACCAGGGTTTATTTTCATAAGGATGCTTATCTGGCTGTTTCATTTCAATCGACGCTGAAAATTCCAGGGACCCTCGACCATCCTGTGCGTTTCCAGGGTGACCGCATGGATCCTTTTTATAAGGACCTCCCCGGTCAGTGGGGTGGAATTTACCTTGAACCTGGCAGTAAGGATCATGAAATAAACTATTTGTACACAAAAAATGGTGCGTTCGGTTTTTTAGTCGATTCGATGGGATCCGCTTCAACGGCCATGTTGACAATCAGTAATTCCATTATTCAAAATATGTCATCAGCAGGGATTTTCGCCTATGGCACCTCCATTACCTCCGTAAATTGCGTGATTGGCGATTGCGGTGGTGCATGCCTGGATGTGAATTTCGGAGGCAGTTATGATTTCAGGCAGTTGACGGTAGGGAATTACTGGTCCTCTTCGGTACGCAATGTACCTTCAGTCTATCTCAGCAATTACAGTTATGACACAACAGGAAAACAAATTACCAACCCACTTATAAAAGCCTATTTTGGCAATGTGATTTTATACGGGTATAATGATGAGGAGATCATGCTTGATTCTGTTGCTGCAGTTCCATTTGAATTTACATTCGATCATGCCCTTCTGAAAACCAGGCTAAAAACCACCAATCCGGTCAGGTACATTGAATGCATGGTGAACAAGGATCCCATGTTTGTGGATATACAGAAACTTAACTACCAGATTGACAGCATTTCGCCGACGATAAAAATGGGAGTCTACCTGGGAATTCCTATTGATATCAGGGGATTCGATCGGGGCGCAACACCTGATCTGGGCGCTTATGAATACGTGAGGAAATTACAAATTACAAATTAAAAATTACGAAGGTTTCCCAAAGGCTACATCCCCTGTTTCTCTGTTTGCTTTAATGCTTCCAACATTGCTATGCCAAGGTCGGCAGGCGAATCGACAACATGTACGCCACATTGCCGGAGAATTTCCTTTTTAGCTTCAGCGGTATCAGATTTTCCTCCCACAATTGCGCCTGCATGGCCCATGGTACGGCCTTTGGGAGCCGTAGCGCCGGCGATGAAGCTGACAACCGGCTTGGTACCGTGCTGCTGAATCCAGTAACCCGCATCAGTTTCCATATTGCCGCCGATTTCACCGATCATGATAATTCCTTTGGTTTCAGGATCCTGCATAAAAAGCTGTACAGCCTCAACGATAGTAGTCCCGGGAATGGGGTCCCCACCAACACCGATCATGGTAGTTTGTCCCAACCCAACCTTGGTAATCTGGTCAACTGCCTCATAGGAGAGTGTCCCGGAGCGGGAAACGATACCGATGCAACCAGGTTTGTGGATAAAACCCGGCATGATTCCTATTTTTGTGCTGGGGGGTGTTATGATCCCCGGGCAGTTCGGGCCAATCATCCTGACATTATGACATCGCAGGTATTCCTTCACCGAAATCATATCTTTCACGGGAATGCCCTCTGTAATGCAAACGATTAGCTGGATTCCGGCATCGGCAGCTTCTAGGATAGCATCAGCAGCAAGCGGAGGAGGAACAAAAATAACCGAAACATTCGCTCCTGTTGTCTTTACTGCATCGGCAACGGTATTGAAAACCGGGCGGTTTAGATGCATCATGCCTCCCTTTCCGGGCGTAACACCACCGGCTACATTGGTACCATACTCAATCATTTGGCCTGCATGAAATGAACCTTCATGGCCTGTGATACCCTGGACGATGACGATGGAATCTTTGTCAACTAATATGGACATAATTTGCGATTTACGATTTACGATTTAGGAATGGCAAGTGACCAATGATTGCCGATTTTGTCACGAGGAAACCCATTGCTTTGACGAGTCAAAGATAGTTTTTTTGAAAATATGCAGCAGACTTTTAATAAATTTGTTTCAACTGATGTTTTTTTATAATGCAGTCTCTGCAACCCATTGTATCGTTCATGGTTTGCTGTACAGTGTTCTCAAGAAAATTTAGTTGATCAAACGGGCCAGTGAGTATTTGATCATTACTTGCGATTCAATTGTAATTACGCTGTATATTCCGGCCATACTGACCCCACCATTCCGGAGCAAGGTGACGCTACGAAAATCTTCATTTCCTTTGGTTTGTTATGCACATAGCTGCATTAGTCATTGGTCTTTGGTCATTGGTCACTTGTCATTTCCTAAAGCTGTATCTTTGACCCAATGTTTTCCGATTCATTGAAATGCGCATTTTGCAAATCAAAAGTCGTAAACCGCAAATCGTAAATTTAAAATCCCATGGGTATTTTGCAACTCAATGATACCATCTGTGCGCTGTCAACGGCTCCCGGCATGGGCGCCATTGCCGTTATCAGGCTTTCGGGTCCCGCTGCTTTTGAAACAATCAGTAAGATTTTCAAACCTGCTGAAAAAAAACTGGATATCAAGAGGGTACCGTCTCATACCATTCACCTGGGTGTGATTGGCACAGCTGACTCAATTCTTGATGAGGCGCTGATCAGTCTGTTCAGGGCGCCACACTCTTATACCGGCGAGGATGTGATCGAAATATCCTGTCATGGGTCGGTGTACATACAGCAAAAAACACTGGAACTGCTCCTCTCCCATGGATTACGCCTGGCTCGTCCAGGTGAATTCACGTTGCGGGCCTTTATGAACAGGAAATTCGACCTGTCGCAGGCTGAAGCCGTTGCCGACCTGATCGCCTCCCATTCCGGATCATCACACGACCTGGCAGTCCGGCAGATGCGGGGTGGCTTTTCGAAAAAGATCACTGCATTGCGACAATCGTTGGTTGAGTTCACTTCACTGATCGAACTTGAATTGGATTTCAGTGAGGAGCATATGATTTTTGCCAACCGGGACGATCTGCACACTCTTCTTGACCTGATGGTATCCGAATTAACCACATTGGTTAAGTCATTCAGCCTTGGTAATGTGATCAAGAACGGTATCCCTGTTGCCATCATCGGAAAACCAAACGTTGGAAAGTCCACTTTGCTGAATGCGATCCTGAATGAAGAAAAGGCCATTGTATCTGAGATTCCGGGTACAACACGCGATGCTATTGAGGATACCATTGTTATCGGGGGATTTAGTTTCAGGTTCATTGATACCGCCGGATTGCGTGCCGCCGAGGACAAAATTGAAACCATTGGCATTGAGCGTACCTGGGAGAAAATTGGTGAGGCGGCCATCATTCTTTATGTTTTTGATGCCACCGAACAATCTTTTGCGGATGTATCGGAATCCTTGTCTGAATTCAGGGAGATCACTGCCGATAAGTCGAGGAACCTGGTTCTGATCGGGAATAAGATGGACAAATTGAAGGAGTTGCCAAAGGGATTTAAAGACTTTGTTGAGCATGAAACGATATTTGTTTCGGGTAAAAGAAAAGAGAATATCCACCTCATTGCCGATCATCTTCAGCATTTTGTGGAGCATGCCAATCTTTCAGACAAGACCATTGTATCCAATTCGCGTCATTACGAAGCCCTGCAAAAGGCCCTCGATTCGATATTGAGTGTCCGCACCAGCCTGCAGGCCGGGATTTCGCCTGACCTGTTAACCATTGATATAAGGAAAGCGCTGTACCATCTGGGGGAAATCACCGGTGAAGTAACTACGGATGAGATACTCGGAGCAATATTCAGCCGGTTTTGCGTGGGGAAGTAATTATCCTTCCTTTCTTTTCTAACTACCTGTTATTGTTAATAATAAAGTAATTTATTTTCCTTTATTTGTTGCCAAACCCTCCTTTTTTGCGTATATTTGTTGCCAGAATGTTGCCCAACATTGTTGCCCTTGTTGCCGGGCATCAATTTGGAGAGATGATGTCGCTTCCTGTCACTTCATGACGCATTGAGTCATTTATTGACATATCAAGTCATACAAAAGCATTATGAGCAGCAACCTTAGCATTAAGAAAAAATGTGAGTTTTGCGGAGTTGAATTTGACGCGAAAACACTCTATACACGCTACTGTTCGCACACATGCAACCGCAGGCACTATAAAAAATTACAACGGGACGAAAAAATCCAATCCTTTCAGGAGGTCCAGAACCAATCTGAACAGGAACTACAAACATTTGATCCCAGCCTTCAACAAAAAGAGTTTCTCAGTGTTGGCGAGGTTGCTACCCTACTGGGTGCAAGCCGGCGAACAATCCAGCGAATGATTTCAAAGGGGACTCTGAAGATCGGAAAAATCGGTCGCAGGACTATTGTGAAACGCAAAGAAATTGATAACCTCTTTAATTAATATGGTATGACCGTCAAACTTCGCCAACGCAAAAAAGGTGACAAGATCAGTCTTTACATCGACTATTATCACCAGGGTAAACGCAAGTACGAGTACCTTCAACTGTACCTAACGCCTGAACCGGAAAAGGGGAAACTGACAAAGGAGGAAAAAGATGAAAACCAAAATAACCTTGCACTGGCCGAATCAATCCGGTCAAAGCGACACCTGGAACTTCAAAATGGACTCTACGGATTTCAGGATCATGGTAAAATGAAAGGAAGTTTTCTCCGGTATTTTGAGTACCTGACTGAGAAACGCGCTGCAAGTTTAGGAAATTACGGCAACTGGGACAGCACCCTCAAACACCTTAAAAAGTTTGTCACCTTCGAAGTCACGTTTGCTCAGATCGACCAACGCTGGCTTGAAGACTTCAAGGAATTTCTTCAAAAGAAAGCCGAGACACCCGCCAAAACACGTCTTTCACAAAATTCTCAATCCTCCTATTATAATAAGGTTAGAGCAGCTTTACATGAGGCATTTAAAGAAGGTATCATCCAACGCAACCCTGCTGATTTAGTTGAAGGAGTGAAACCAGGTGAACCACAACGAGAGTTTCTAACGCTCGATGAACTTCAGAATCTGGCCAATACCGAATGTGAACTCCCAATCCTGAAAAAAGCATTTCTGTTCTCAGCGCTAACCGGACTCCGCTGGTCCGACATTCAGAAGCTGACCTGGTCGGAGGTCCAACATTCAAAGGAGATCGGTAACTATATCCGTTTCAGGCAAAAGAAAACCAAGGGAGCCGAAACCCTTCCCATCTCAGAACAGGCATTACAGCTACTTGGTGAACGCACCTCCCCTGCCGACAGAGTTTTCATCGGCCTCAAATACAGTGCCTGGCATAACCTTAAATTGCAGCAATGGGTTATGAAAGCCAAAATCACCAAGTCAATAAGTTTTCATTGCGCCCGGCATACTTATGCCACATTACAATTAACTTTGGGTACTGATATTTATACGGTGTCCAAACTTCTTGGCCATAAAGACCTGAAAACCACTCAGATTTATGCCAAGATTATTGATGAAAAGAAGAAGGATGCTGCAAGCAGAATAAAACTTGATTTATGACCTCAACTTTAGAACTTTACAATCGGATTTTATTTCTCGATCTGCGTCCCTGGTTATTGACAGAACTTTCAGAAGCGAAGTTTAAGCAAGATTTGAATGACCTGCAAAAAGTATATTACCAATTCCAGCCAGTTTACGACGTGTCATTCCCCAAGCCGCTGAATAATAAACGGAAATACTTTCTGGCATTGATTGAAATAGAGGCAATCCTGTTTTTAAATCATTTTCACCAGCAAGTTAATGATAGTCTGAACGACCAGGCCAAAATCTACCTGGTACACATGGCACTAACCAGAACCCTCCATTCAAAACTGAACGAAATAAATCAAGTTATTCAGGATCATGATTATAAACAAGATTACTTCGACTTAAAGTTTAATTCGCCCCATGTTGTCCCCTCAACGGCCGACGAGGCATTCATATTGTTTTTCCTGAAGCATCAGCTGGTAAGCTTGTATTTAGAAGTTCAGGAGAATTACCCGGCTTACCAGAGCTCAGAACCATTAACCGAGAACGAAATCTACCTTACCTACTTTAGGCATAATTCTCCGGAGCCATCCTGTATTAAAAAAGCATTGAAAATTGAACATATTTCGCCAGCCAATCCGCTTCAGAATGTTGAATCATCAACTGACTTCAAGCCAATAGCTGGCGATTTGCGGGAAGAAGCAAAAGGAATACTGTCCTATCAGGTTGTGATTAAAGATGCAAATCGTTTTGCAAGTTTTGAAGAATCCCTCAGGCTTTACGATTATATCGATGATGGTTATAACTTCACCGACAAACACGGCATGAAGAATGGCCTTGCCATAATCTACCATCATCTGATCAACAAAGGATATTTTAATAAACGCAGATTCCCCGGAAACAAGGAAATTAAGGAAGTCGATATCCGGAAGTTTCTCGATCACCGTTACAACACAGATGTCGATAAACAATTTAGATCATACCGGAATAAACCCGAAGCAACAGCAGCTTTCGTTGACAAGTATCACTGGCTTTCGAGCCTCCGTATCTGCTAAATTGCGGTACTTTTCCGTCATTTTACCATTTCATATTTCCACTCTTTTTGTCAATCTATTGTAATACTGTCAATTACAAAGGTTGAAATTTCCATTTTCAAGACTACCAAAAATCCCGACCGAACTTTGCTTCGTCTTTGACAATCAAAGATGACATTTGGCCAAGTGTCCATTTTTAACTTTCAAAAATGTAAAAAAATGGACGAAGTATTGAAACGTCTTGAAACACTCGAACGGCTTATCATAAGCCAGAGTATCATTCGCAAGGAAGTGCTCAACCTCCAGGAAACCTGTCAGTTCCTCGAGCTGTCGCCTTCTCACTTGTACAAACTTACGAGTACAGGTGGCATCCCATATTATAAACCCAACGGCAAGAAGCTCTATTTCAAGCGTGCCGAGCTGGAATCCTGGTTACTCCGTAATCGTTCTTGTTCCAAAGATGAGATAGAACAGCAAGCTGCCGATTATATCATAACGAAAGGGAGGGCACGGCGATGAAACAGATGAATGAATCAATTCAAAAAATTTCCAGGGAAATTGGCTCGATTAACGAAGGTATGGAGCAGCTCCGGAAATCTCAGTTGGAAAAATTCAACGAAGCATGGATCAGTGGTCATGATGTGATCAAATCACTGAACATAAGCCTTCGAACCCTACAATCATGGCGTGATAGCGGATTGTTACCATACAGCAGGATCAATGGCAAGTTCTTCTACAAAGTCTTTGACCTCGAGAAACTCATGGAAGAAAACTACACACCTTCAAAATCCATGAGCCATGAACCCAAGTAAAGAAGAAATACTCAGCAAAACCCACTATGGATTGAATATTTACGCTTTCATTCTGCGTAACTTCTATCCCGACGAAACAGTCCTTTCCCTTCATGGAAGGGACTGTTCCCCCACTAAAAATCCATTTAACTCGGATAAACCCACATTGTTAATTAAAATCATCGATGGTTGTGCTGTACATACGGATGCAGAAAACGCCATTGCTCCGGGTGATGCATTTGATTTTGCCTCACGGTATTTTGGAGTTGAGGGTTTCGAACTTTTTTCAAAACTCGACGATTATCTGCACCTGAGATTATCTGAACCCAAGAGCCTCTTCCCACCATCTCCGGTTAACCAAAAATCAGGCAACCAGGTGAGAGCTATAATCAACTCGCCTGTTTTCAGTTACTTTACGAAACCGGTGTCCAACATAATTCCTTCGAGGAAGATAACATTGCTTGAGGTTTACAAACTCATCAAAGGTGGCGAGTTCACTTCATGCACCAACACGCTTCGAACCATTCAGGATTCCAAAGAAGCACGCAGGTTCAAGGCACAGCATTTTGATTATGTGACTTTTTCCGGCACTTTTTCTCAAAGGAATGATGCCAACTTGATCAGGCACTCCGGATTATTAACAATTGACTTCGACCACATTGCCGACATCACGAGGCTTAGAAATGAGCTCCTGGTCGATCCATACTTCGACACCGAATTGCTGTTCATATCTCCGTCTGGCGATGGTTTGAAATGGATCATTCCGATCGGCCTTCTTCAGGTAACACACAAAGACTATTTCAAAGCGGTCGCCAACTATATTCAGCAATCGTATAAACTCGAAGTGGACCAGTCCGGGAAAGACCTTTCGAGGGCATGCTTTTTACCGCATGATCCAGAAATTTTTATTCACTCCAAATACTTGTAGAAAATGGAAAAGAAAAAGTTTAATCCGTTGGAGTGGATAGAATCTCAATCCAAGCTGCAAATGCCGGCTCAACCAGATCCGGCAACTACCTCAGAATCTTTTCATGAAGTCGAAATTGTGATCAGGAAAATCGAGGACAAACAAATCGACATTGCATCGGCTTACAGCGATTGGCGCAATATCGGTTTTGCTTTCGCCGATGATTTTGGTCAAGAGGGTCGCTCCCTCTTTCACCGGATCAGCCGCTTCTACAACGATTATTCTGAATCTGAATGCAATCTGCAGTACAATAAATGCCTGAAGGCAAAGGGACAGGGTATCTCGCTGAAAACCTTTTTTTTCCATGCTAAAAATGCAGGAATTTTCATCGATAACGCCAAGATAGCGCCCACCTTAGAAACGGAACAGATGCCGACCTTGCCCGATACCATCTTTCCTGAACTTCCCGAATTTTTAAAAAAAGTTGTGGAAATCTCAACATCCCGCGAAGAGCGCGATTTACTTCTTTTAGGTTCAATCGTCTCCATAAGTTCATGCCTGCAAACAATTTTTGGAATTTATGATGGTCGCAGGGTCTATGCCAACCTTTACCTCTATGTAACCGGCCAGGCCTCCGCTGGCAAGGGCCGCATGATTCATTGCAAGCAAATAGTTTTGCCGGTTCATAAAGCCATGCGGGAACAAGCCAGGCTGCTGAAACTTCAATACGAGGTTGACATGGCCGATTATAACGAACACAAGGGGCAGGATGAAAAAATAGAGAAACCATCAAAGCCTCCCGAGAAAATGCTCATCATCCCGGCCAACAACAGTACCACCGGCGTTTTCCAGTTATTGGCCGACAGTGATGGCAAAGGACTTATTTTCGAAACAGAAGGCGATACCCTTACCCAGGCATTCAAGAGCGATTATGGGAATTACAGCGATGGATTCCGTAAGGCTTTTCATCATGAAACTATCTCCTATTATCGTCGTACCGATCGCGAGTATGTGGACATTGAAAATCCTTGCATATCAGCCGTTTTGTCTGGTACACCGGGGCAAATAGCCTCCCTGATCCCCAGCGCTGAAAATGGACTGTTTAGCCGCTTCATTTTCTACTTTATGAATATTCGACCGGTCTGGAAAGATGTATTTGCCGAATCCGCAGATCAGGGACTCGATGACCATTTCGATCTCCTTGGAAGCCGTTTCTTTGAACTTTACCAGACGTTGCAAATTGGAAATGAAATAAGATTTTGTCTTACAACCGATCAAAAGGAAAAGTTCAACACTTTTTTTTCCCAGACACAGGACTTCTACATTTCCATTCATGGGCTCGACTATCTTGGGGCCATTCGCCGGCTCGGATTGATTGCCTATCGAACCTGCATGATCTTTTCTGCATTACGTATCCTGGAATCCGGTGATGCCAGTCCCCTGCTTGTCTGTGAGGAGCGTGATTTCGTGGCTACGCTGGCCATGATCAAAGTATTGGTAAAGCACTCATCCAAGGTTTTCTCCGAACTTCCCTTAGAACGAAAGCCCACGCATCGGCAAAATCGAAAGGAAAAGTACCTCCATTCGTTACCCATTAACTTTACTCGCCAAAACTACATTGAGGCGGCAAAACGATTTTCCATTCCCGACAAGACTGCGGAAGGATACATCACAGATTTCATTAAAAATGGCCTTGTCCACCGCGAACATCACGACCACTACATTAACCTTGCAATTCAGGAAACTCAGGATTCTCAGGAAGTTAAGGATTTATAATCCTTAACTTCCCCTATTTCCTTGAAATCCTTAATATTCAGTATTCTATTTTTTCCTTTTATTCCACTTTCTTTTCCTACTTTAGCATGGTTTTATAAGGATTGATTGGACTTTTAAAACGGAATGGATTCTGAAAACAGAAACCAAATATTCGTTGGAATTGAAAAAGAGTCTGGATGATGTATATCATAATTTTTGCTTACAGGTGTCAGGTCAGAAAACCACAATCAACAAGCCAATGCAGGAGTTGATTGAGTATAAAAGGAGAATCTTGACATTTGAAAAAGAAATAGAGAAGATCAAATATGGAATAGCTAATTGCAAACAGTTCAATCAAAAAGTCGAGTTGAACCTCAAACTCAAAGAAGCTGAAACAATCTACTGTCACTAAGGTCTGAAAACTAACCATAAACAGCAATTGAAGTATGCCAAACCACTTCTTTAATATTCTCACAATCAATTGGCCTCAGAAACCGGTGAATTTTCATTTTTCCGACACCTACATCGGCAAGGGCAAATCATTGTATTTTAATCTGTTTCCTAATAGTATTGAACAACTATTTCCAAAACTGGTCCGAAACAGTACAAATAAATTATTTACAACATACTCAACCGAATCGGAAGGATTTCTGCCTCTACCGATTGATTTTAAAAGCGATAACCCCGACCTTATTAAAAGGTTCTATAACAATGAAATCAACTACTTTTTCAAGAAAGTAAAGCAACAAATTGTCAAAATAGGCCGTGTTCATGAAAATCAGATATGGATTAAAACGAGCCAAGTCGGTACAAGTAAATATGATCTTTACGAAAAATTCTCCCTGAAAATTCAACTATGCAATGTCAGTCAATTTCCAGAAATTGTATTATCCTATGACGGTCAATCTAAAATTTCAAAAAAGAGCGTAGCCGAGCTTCTGCCAGATGTCAGCCCAACCTTCTTCAATTTAGTTCTTTCGAATAACCATCTCAACAAATGGGCAAAAATTCATGCAGACGAGGACCTTGATCCAACCAGTTGTTACCCGATTATAAATAAATCTCTGGAACCCATACTTGGTATTACGGCGGAATTGCCACCAAAAGATAATCGATATCCTAAATATCTCAAACGGATAAATACCTTTTACAAACATTTTCTGGATACAGAGGATTTTCAAAAACTAATTCCATTAAACAAGGGTGGTTTTCAAAAAGTCAATCCATCCAGCATTTCTAAGGTTTCGTCAGATAGCAATCAATTGCTTTTCTATAATAATGCACCGGATAAAGTGCCGAAATTAGCGCTCAAGAGATTAAAACCATTCAAAAAAAGTCCCTATCCCAACATTCACCTGTTCTACATTGTTCACAAAGATGACATCCGTTATACACTAACCATAAATTCTCATTTTGAAAAAGGTTTTGAATCCTTTGAAGGCATGCAAAGTTATGTCGGCTTATTGTTTCATACTGAAAAGGGCTTTAGTGTTGTATTTGAAGACAAGGAAAACCCTATCCCTGAAATTGAAAAAAAATTATCGGAACGCAACTTTGACCCTGATGTCAAGTATATAGCAATTTATATAACCCCATATAACAAATTTGAAAAAGACAAGCAAAAGCGTGAAATCTATTATCAGTTAAAGGAGTTGCTCCTGAAACGAAAAATCACCTCCCAGGCAATTGACCCGGCTAAAATGGTCGAGCAGGGCATTAACTGGAGATACAGTCTACCAAACATTGCAGTCGCTATGTTGGCCAAGTTGGATGGTATTCCTTGGCGCCTGAATACCCCTATTAAAAAAGAATTGATTGTTGGAATTGGAGCATTTAAGCATGTCGATGATGATGTCCGATATATTGCAAGCGCATTCAGTTTCGATAATAATGGCAAGTTCAATCGTTTTGAATACTTCATGCGTGATGAAATAAATATTTTAGCCGGTTCAATTTCCGACGCAGTTCGGCAGTATGCAACCGTCAACAATGCACCCGACCGACTGATCATTCATTTCTATAAAACGATGAGCGAAGATGAACTTGAGCCCATCCAGCAATCTCTGAGAGATCTGAAATTGGATATTCCGGTATTCATCATTACTATCAACAAAACAGAATCGGAGGATATTATCGCATTTGATAACGACTGGACAGAGCTAATGCCATTGAGCGGCATATTTATTGGCATCGGTAACGACAAGTTTCTACTTTTCAATAACACGAGATACAACGGCACCATCCATAACAAAGCAGATGGTTATCCATTTCCTCTCAAACTAAAACTTCAATGCACCGACCCGGAATTAATAAAAGACATAAAAATTGTGACAGAACTAATTGACCAGATTTATCAATTCAGCCGGATGTACTGGAAATCAATCAGCCAGCAAAGCCTTCCCGTCACTATCAAATACCCGGAAATAATAGCCGAAATTGCCCCGCACTTTCTCGGCAACGATATTCCGGCCTATGGAAAAAACAATTTGTGGTTTCTGTAAAACATATGAACGACCATGCAAACATTTAACATCTATATTGACGAAAGCTGCCATCTCCAGAATGATTATTCACCATCGGTTATGGCAATCGGCTATATTAAAGCAGATTACGTAGACATTCTACGAATTAAGAGTGAAATTAAATCAATTAAAGCTCGTCATTTGTTCCCATATGAAGTAAAGTGGAACAAAGTTTCAGCCTCCAGGTTACCATTCTATAAGGAGCTTATTGACTATTTTTTTACTCATAGCCTTACTTTTAGATGTGTTCTTATTAAATATAAAGAACGGCTCGATCATGAGAGCTATAACCAGGGTGATCATAATAATTTTTACTATAAAATCGTGTACCAGTTGTTGCATAACACATACACTACTCCAAATAATAGTAACAAGTACAGAGTTTATTTCGATATTAAAGATACCCGGGGAAAAGAAAAAATAAAGAAGCTACACCAAATATTTGAAAATGAGTGTAAAGGAAATTCACCATTTATTTTCTTTCAGAATATTAGGTCACACGAAAGTGAATTGATTCAATTGGCCGATTTGTTCATAGGGGCCGTTACATACAAAGCAAGAGGAAAATGGAAAGAAGTTGCTGCTAATCCTGGTAAAATAGCCTTGATTAATTATATAGAGGAGAAATCAGGTTATACCCTTGATGAAAGTACCGAACCCTGGGAAGCAAAATTTAATATTTTTGACCATCAACCCAAACGCCATGTGTAACGAAATATTGGAAGGGTTGGAACCGTTCTTCGGGGATGATGTTCAATTTACTCTGGAGAATGAAAAAGAACTGATTACACAACTCCATGATGCTTTTATTGAGGATTTTGTGACCAACCCATTCCAAGTAGATGGATCAATGGTCCGTATCAAGGTCAACCTGTCAAAACATCTTGGGCTTCCTGCATTCTTTGGTCAATATGGTCATGATTTTGTACACTTAATAACAAGAAGAAGTGATTATACCAATCGCAGAGTTTTTGAACCCAATCGGGCTCAAAGGATTCATTGGATAAAACCAATTCTTCAAAACTGCCACGAACGATGCATAAAATGCTATAAATTCACTGAATCAAATGGAAAGGATCGTGATTATTTTTGGTATGAAGAAAAAAAGTATATCGTGATTCTAGAAAGAATATCTGAAGATTATTGGCTGATTTCCGGACATTGTGTGGATGATGAGCAAAAGCACCGGCGCCGTTTTCAAAAATATCACTTCGGGCATTAAAATAAAAAAACCGCAAATACGGTAATGCGGCCCACCACGTCAAGTAACCAATGGCTAATGACCCGACAAATGTAATATATCGTATTACATTTTGCAAGTTTTTTTGCATTTTTCTTTTTATTTGGCGTGTCATTACCTATTCTTTCCTTTCAGGTCGTATTTCAAATTCATAACCCGCCTCATATTCCCGAGTATTTTCGGCAATTAATAAAAAGCGATTTAACACCCGATAATAAACAAGTTAAGGAAATTAGGCAATCCTTTTCCCTTTGGATTCACCAAAACGCCTGGGTACTTTTAATGCCTCATCAAGTTCATTGCTAAGGTAATTGTATTTTCTGCCATAGCGGTAGTAAGAAATTTGTCTTGTTTTCCGAAGTTTTTGCACTGTCATGACAGAACATCCCAGATAAGCAGCAGCCTCTTTATCTCCATATAGCTTTTTGGATTCTATTTGGATAGGCTTCTCAACATATTGTTGTATCTGTTTTACAACTTCTGCAGTGATCATGCTTACCAACTCAGGAATTGGTACTGTTGAAAGGATCAAATTTTGTATCATGATTATGTTTTTAATGTTTTACATCGCAAAGTTAAATCACTTATTTTCCGATATGCACCAGAGCCAAGCAGTGTTGAAAAAACACAGCTTGGCTACAGTATTCTATTCTCAGTCCTTTAGCCTGTATTGGTTTCCCTCATTACGCTCTCATCCTTCGAGCTTATGAAGCAAACCATATCTCCCGGATAGCATTCCTGCTCCCCTCCCACCCACCCTCTGGCTTTTCAAGCCAGGTATCCTTTGTAGCCAGCATTTTTCTACCCTCAGCAAGTTTAGCACCGTCTATGTTAACATAACATGTAGTTATAGGAGCTGCCGCTGCTGGCATTATCCTTCTACTTTTGGCACGCCAGTTAATGTTCAGCAACCGTTATGGGCTGTTAAAAAATCTTCTTTTCAACCTTCTCCCTGCCCACAACGGCTGCTTTTTCATTACCTGGCATTTTTACCTGCGGCAGTCCTATAACCAAATTATGTTAAATATCCGGTTAGTAGCACGAGAAGTTTGAGAGGGTGCTTTTCCAGCGTTTTCCGGTTTCAGTATGACGTGCAATTTGAGTTTGCTGCCTGCCTTCTCCCGTTAATACCATTCACGGCTTGCACGGTCTTGGGCTGCTGTTGGGTTATGCATTTCAAAAAATTATTCATGCAGCCCAATCCCCGCCGCTCATTGCCCTTGACCAGAAATTACCGGCAGCGTAGGTATGCCAGCATGCGTCACTACCTGCCCCCGTTGAAGAAATAACGGCGGCAGGCATCAGTTTGCCTATTCCGTGTGCAAATCCTGTTTGGTCAACATACTGCACCACTCATTCCGGTGGATTGCCTGAAGAGCGGCAATCACCTCCAATCGGGTACAGCAAGTTGCCCTTAACTTCTATTCAATCCGGCAGCGTTTTTCAGTACCACGAGTAGCGGCAAAGCATTTTTACCTCGATTTGTAACCCATTAAAGATAGCTTGTTATTCCAGGCCTCGCTTCATGCCCTTGCCATGCACCAATTTCACATATTCTGAATCAAAACTGCAACCAGCGGTGCATGTCAGGAGCACTCCGCTCACCTTCCATAAAAGCTACTTTAATGAGTTACTGCCAGCCCTTTCCCGTATGCCAGCTCCGTTAAATGCATTGCCTTTTATGAAGTTTGAGCAGCACCGCAAGCCGTGATCGCCATTAACCAGCCACTATAGAGCGTGGCAGCTTAATGTCAGGTAGGTTTTCAGTATTCCGGCCTTCTCCTGCCACCTTATTTCGTCCTTCGTCCTCAAAAGTGGCAGATGGTATGCCAGCATTCACCACCACCAACCCGCATTGAAAAAATGCCGGTTGGCTTGTTTTCTTTTGTTAGTTTTCCAGTCTGCTTCCCCACACCATTTCGCGTTCATGCTTCACGCTCATGAAGTGGGGCTGGTAACCAGCATTATTCTTTTATGTCAGCAGCGTTATAAAATGAAAATCTTTGTCAAAATTACCTCGTAAATTTTTTAGCCACAAGGCCAAGCCCTTCGGGTGCCGTCATTTTTTTGAAGTGTTTATTTTTTTGGGGTAAAAAAAGTGACCGGCAGCCTTGCACCCAAAAATTTACTACGGTTACCAGCGCCTAAGATTTGCATTTCTTGCAATCTTATATTTCCAAGCTCTGCTATACCTCAGGATTATAAACCTGATCCATGATCACCGGGAATGCCTGGCTGTCTTGACGATCCGGTTTCCCATGAACAACCTGCCCATACAAGCATACCGGATGCCATCAATCCCGTGATTAAACCGGTCAACAGGAACATTCAGCGGTTTCCCGGATGTATCCTCCTTCCACTTGTAGTTTTTCAACTCCCGGATCAGGTTGACTGACCTTTTTGTGATTCGCATAGGGTACCTTTTCAATATGTCAATCCCTGCCAGGATTGAATCCGGACCTTTAAATGTCGGTTTGATGTTGAATCCCTCCTGCCGGATTTCATAAATGCACTTTGGTTGATTGTCTGCAATAATTTCATCGGCCTTGGTGACACCTAACTGGTTCATCCATTTGCAGATATCAGGATTAGTGAGACCCCGAGAGTATATCAATTCATCAACATAAAGTTCCCCGCCGCCCATCCCTACCTTGACCAGGGCAGTTGGATCATTGGAAAATCCAAAATCCATCCCGTAGGTGATCCACTTGCAGGATTCCGGCCAGTCATCGATGATCTGCCAGTTTGTGAATACAAGACCGGTGATCTGCCCGATTTCTCCCAGACCATAAATCCTCCAATAATTCTCATCGACATTTTTCAGGTTCTCAATCTCCGCAACCATCTCCGGAGGCAGAAATTGAACATTATCCAGGTAGGTTGAATGGATGAAGGTGCAATCCTTTCGAGGGATCACCACGTCATAAATCCAGTGCTCATCCATCGAAGGATTGAAGTCAAGGTAGATTTGCTTCTCAGTACGCAGGGAAAGCTGTACCCAGTCTTCCAGGGTCAGTTCGTTCGCTTCGTTGATGAACAGATAGGCCCGCTTTGCCCCTCTTTTCTTTTGTGGCTGGTCCAGGCTCATGAACTCAAACAGGTTACCGTTCAATGTGTAGGTGTTCTCGGTTTTATTGTGGTAACGTTCATCATAGAGTTCAGCAATTCGTAGGATCTCGAAGAAATCCCGCATTGCTGAGGCCTTCAACGCCGGCATACTTCGCCTGACAATCGAAAATACCATGTCAGACGCTTCAAAAGCTTTCACCAGTATAAGCAATTGCAGTATAGAGAACGTCTTGCCCGACCTGCTGCCGCCTTGATTGACAACGATCTTGGTACTGGCATTATAATTTTTCTCAAATACCACCGAAACCCTGACTTTTTTCTCCATCCTTCGGTTAGTTTCCCTTGATGACCTCGAACGTGATCTTGGTTACCTTATCTTCCGGCGGGGTAATATCCAGGTTCATCCGCTGCAACTTCGGCCTGATGTATTCCTGAAGGTTCATCCATAAATCGACCTGATCTTTTGGTTTCAGTTTTCTGATGCTGTCTTCCAGGGTCTCATCCAGCAATTCAAGCACCCATTCAACCCGCTCCTTATTCTCCCTGGTAACCTTGTTTGTGGCCCCCTTGGGGCGTCCTCCCTGCCCGGGTTTGAACAACTGTGGTTTAGTAGCTTTTGCTTCCATAATATTCTTATTTTTTCCTATTTTAGGAATGACTATTTAACTCCCGTCCTGTTATTTCCGGTAAACCATCTTTTCGATCGAGCTCACCGACAATCCGTAATTTATACTCAACTCGTTTTTAATATCAGTGTAGGTCCTTCCCCCCTTTTCTATTGTATTTCCCTCCCTGGCATAGGCAAAATAAAGTTCTCTTACCAGCCATTTCTTCGCTGCGCTCACCGGGAGCAATCCCCTTTTTACGAGATGTTCCACCTCAATTCCGCATCGTTCTCTCAGGTCAACGACCACTTTTTTAGTTTCAGGATTCATATCGCCATTTTTTACAAATATACAAAATCTAAACGCAATAACAATCTATTATACAAAGTTTATGCCACTATTTACTAAAGTATTACTTTAAGTTAAATTACCTTTGTTGGGTTTAATTTTTTCGGAATGAAATCCTTTTCTACACCTCCAATCGCCTTTTCTGTTACAAAAATTGATGAAGGCGCTGGCATACTTCAAAAGGTCATTGTAGCGCAGACCGGTAAGGTGAAATCTTACTTCGAACAAATCGATGCAACTACCCTGTCGCAGATTGAAAAACTGGGCAACGCAAAGGAATCAGGGGTAAAAGCCAGGTTCGGGCATCCCAACATGTGCAGCTCCTCATTTGGTACCTACATCGGCCGCTTTAAAAATTTCCAGGTTGATGGCGGTAAAGTGTTCGGAGATCTCTATCTCGATGATGTCTGCAAAGATTCTCCTTCAGGAAATCTCTTTGCCTATATCATGAAAATGGCAAAAAACAACCCCGATATGTTTGGGGCATCCATTGCTTTTATTCCGGCCGAACCTGCCATCACTGGCGACGAATATCCGGCAACCCGTGTCGAAGAACTTCTGGCAACCGACCTGGTCGACGATCCCGCTGCAACGAACTCTCTATTCGCGGTCGATTCTTTCTCCTACCAGGCCACACAGTTTCTTGATTCCAACCCGGCTATCGCTGCACTCATAGCCCGAAAGCCGGACACCATCATTGAATTTATGCTCAAATATTTTTCAAACAACCAGATTCAGAACAACT
>Ga0247841_10005666_pt1 | contig 19952 bp, 17 predicted proteins | sample LaCruzMarch2015__2_FD_192410 | JGI IMG/M metagenome (GOLD analysis project Ga0247841, IMG submission 192410) | Freshwater microbial communities from meromictic Lake La Cruz, Castile-La Mancha, Spain - LaCruzMarch2015_18m | ecosystem: Environmental > Aquatic > Freshwater > Lake | place: Spain... | reverse complement strand
GAAGCACTATATAATGCTTCGGTAACAATGCAATAAAATAATGCGGCTATTTTTTAGCCGCATTTTTCGCCCAAAACCCGCCCTTCCAGGTCAACTTTTCTTCATCCCGCTAAACTATTACTCAAACCCCTGGTTTTATTGGCTTTTCTTAGCGTTCAGGCTATTAATGCTTCGACTTCAGCAGGCATCTTGCTCAAAATTACCTCTTTCAAATCAATCTTCCGGCTGGCATTGTCAATGTCAATTCCGACGAGATTCCCGGCGGAATCATAATCCAACATGACGCCTTCGGAAATCTCCCGGCTTTCAGCGCTTGGCTTTGAAGATAAGTCTATGTAAAGGGAATCTGTGTCTCTATAATATTTTAATCTCATGGGTTGAAGCTCCTGTCTGGGAAGTGCAAAACAGGTTTATTCGTGACTACCCGCCGGAGTTTTTCGATAGTCACAACAGGATGGCTCACCTTCGGTTTTGCAGTCCGCAGCAAAACCATAACGTGGAGCCGCTTCGAGCTATTGTTGCTTTACCAGTGATCGTCCGGCTGCGAATTTGTGCAAAACGCTGGCAATGAATGTCTGATATGGCAGCCCGTCCTCGACTGCTTTTGTCTGCAATGCCTCCAAATCGGCCGATGATATGCGGATATTCACGCGTTTATCCTTCAGCAGGGTGTTTCTAGCGTATTGCCGATGCTTTCCAATCTCTTCTTTTACATTTCTTACGGAACGCCATTCTCCGCGATTGAGAGCTTCTTCCATATCCTTCTCTTCTTCATCTAAATAAAGTGTTTTTTTCACGTTTCCTCCAGATATTTCTTTGTTGCTTTTCTACTGGGCATTATGGTTTTCAAGAACCAATCATCCCCATCTTTTATAAATGGCACGGCAAACATATAATTTCTTATCCTGACAAATAGAACCTTCTGGCCGTGATACTTTGTTTGATCGGGGTGGTCAATAATGTGTATCGAACTCCTTGCTCTACATCATTGGTACGGCTCGGCAAACCATCTCGGAGGTGAAAATGTTCTGGAAATTCGTCGCCTTTATCGGAATTCCTTCTCGGTGTTAAAACAAGCAATGAAATGAAACGTTTTTCAACAGCCACTCGAGACACGACCCTTAGTTTTTTGCCCTACACTTCCCCGACCCGAAATCCTGCCGGGCGCGCCACGCAGCAGAGTTCGCCGGAGCGAACACGCTGCGTGGCTGCCATAAAGCACAGCCCTGTAGCGTGCCGACTACAAGGAGGCCCACAGGCGAAGCCCGTCATTGCCGCCTGAAAGGATATGGCGCATATCCGGAGAAAATGCGACTACCCAGACATGATGGCTGTGACCAGCCAGCGTGAGCAGACACACCCCGCTCGCCAGGTCCCAGAGTTTGACCGTATTATCATCGCCGCCCGACAGCCCGAGCTTTCCATCCGGTGCAAATGCCACGCTATAGACGAGCCCGGTATGTCCTTTCAGCGTCTTGAGGCAGATGCCGCGTTCCGCATCCCATAGCTTGACCGCAGAGTCCCAGCCCCCGGATAAAATCGTTTGTCCGTCGAGCGCATAGGCCACGCTATGCACGGGCTGCTTATGACCTTCCATGGTCTTTAGACAACGCCCATCTGCCAGCGACCACGTCTTGATCGTTTTATCGGCGCTCGCTGAAACGGCCCGCCGTCCATCCGGCGCATAGGCCACGCTGAACACATTCGCCTTATGCCCCTTCAGCGCCCGCAGGCGCTCCCCTTCAGGCAGACTCCATTCCATGATGGTCTCGTCCAAACCGCAGGACAAAAACCGCTTTCCATCCGGAGAACAGGCCACGCCGTAAACGGCGCCCAATTGCCCACCCACGGTTTTACCCAGGTGCATAGCGCTATCCCGTGTTTCCCACAGCCGCACCTTCCAATCCTCGCCGCCAGTCAGAAGTTTTTTGCCATCCGGCAAAAACGCGAGAGAAGTCACCGTTTTCGCATGCTCCGCCAGCGTTCGCACCGGCCTGCCAATCATAAGGCAGATCTCCTGAACAGTATGGTCTTCGAACCCGGCCAGCACACGGGTGCCATCCGGGGAAAAAGCCGCACAGCGAACTTTGTTCGTATAAACCCGCCAGACCTCGCGGTAACGTGGCGCTGCACCCAAATACGCCGGAACTAATTGCTTCATGAACAGCCCTCAACGGGCGAATCGAGTTCTTGTCCCGGCGGCACGGGCAGGCAGTCATCTCCTTGATGGAATCCCTTGTTGACGAGTTCGTGCAAGGCGCGCACCACTTGGTCCGCTTCCGGTCCTTCCGCAGTGACCGTTATTGTCTGCCCCTGGTCAATCTCCAGCAATAGCAGCCCCCTGATCGATTTCCCATCGCTTTCCTGCTCCTCTTTTCGGACGGTGACCGTGGTGTTCGGTCCTATTTTCGAGCAGATCCTTACGAAAGCGCCCGCCGGCCTCGCATACATGCCATATCCATTCAGAATCATCAAACGTCGGCTAACTTTCATAGGCGCTACTCCCCGCTTGACGCCCCCATCAATTCTTGTTCCGCCATGTAAAGATTACGATGACGGAGGGGAAAATAAACAGCCGCCAGTAAGACGCCGACACCCAGAAAAACGATCCAAGGGCTGGCAAACGTGAATACGCAAAAAAGGCCCGCAAAAGGCGTGGCAATAATCCTGGCGTATATCCATGCGCTCCTGGCATTGTTTAAGAAATAAGCGATCAACCAGACCAGGGCGAATTACAAGGCGCTCGGTACCGCCCACCTTACGAACTGCATGATCCAGGTAACAGGCCCCGTTTCCTCAAACGTTACAGACTCCATCCGCCACTGGCGGCCATTTTTCAGCATTTCCAGGGTGCAAATGTACGCCATGCTCTTGCGTTTCTCCTGCTCATCGAATCCCGTCAACCACAGGTTTCGCACCAGCGTCACCTTGTTCGCGTCCTTTGGATCCACGCGGACCTTGACTCCTCCCGGGAAAATCAGTCCATAGCCAAACATGCGAGTATCCGTGTACCCAAGCGAATGTTTGGTTTCGCTCGCAAAATGCGCCTGGCCATTGAACTCCGACAACAGCCAGCGATGAGCGTTCGACTTCGCATTCCTGGCGTTGGAATGCCAGTCGCAACCCGCCGCCATTATCACGATCAGCGCGACTGCCCCCATTTTGATTATGCCTATTTTCATGGTGTCCACCTTTTTAAGCAAAAGCGTCCCCTGCCATGCTGCCCAGAAACAGAATCAGTTTCCCCGCGCCACGCGATGGCCTTGCTGATTTACGATATCCAGCGAGGACCCACCTCTTCTGCCGTTAATCTCCAGCAACCCATCTGCTTCCGGAACACCCATAACCTGCCCAACCCGGTATCTTCCGCTGCCTGACTGCCGAAATAAATAATCGCGCACGAACCATCGGCACTAACCTGACTTTCATAGGCGCTACTCCATGATTGACGCACCCCTCAAGCTGTTCGTTCCCAATCAGGACGGGTTAAATCAAGACGGGCGAAATTAACCATGGTGACCAAGGAGACGCCGATCCCCAAGAAAACGATCCAAGGGCTGGCAAACGTGAATACGCAGAAAAGGCCCGCAAAGAACGGCCCGATAATTCTGGTATTTATCAATGCAATCCTGGGATCTTTGAAGAAAACAACGTTAAACCAGACCAGGGCGAATAACAAGGCGCTCGGCACCGCCCACCTTACGAACTGCGTGATCCAGGTAACAGGCCCCGTTTCCTCAAACTTCACCGACTCCATCCGCCACTGGCGGCCATTTTTCAGCATCTGCAGGGTGCAGACGTACGCCATGGTCTTGCGTTTCTCATGCTCATCAAATCCCGTCAACCACAGGTTTCGCACCAGCGTCATCTTGTTCGAGTCCTCTGGATCCACGCGGAGATCTCCTCCAAGCGGGGCAATCATTCCATAGCCAAACATGCGAGCATCCCTGTACCCAAGCAAACGTTTGGTTTTGCTCTCAAAATTTACGAGCCAATTAAACTCCATCACCAGCCAGTATTGAGCGATCGACCTCGCATCGCAACCACGCACCCATTCAGTGGTAATGGTCGGATCTCTACCGAAAAACGTCGCACCCCAGTTTCTCATTCCAGGCAAACGCACAGAATAGACGGTTGCCGGAGAATCCTTTAACCCGACATGCACCCATTCGGCGGTCGGTCTATCGCAAAACGTCGCACCCCAGCCTTCCGTTCCGGGCAAATAATAGACGGTTGCCGGAGAATCCTTTAACCCGACAGACATGGCAAAGGGAGTAGCGTTACCTTTAAAATAGACTCCCGTAAGACCAGCACAGCCCCCAAACGCACTGGGCCTGATACTGGTGACACTGGCGGGAATCGTGATGCTGGTCAGTTTGGCGCAGGTCAAAAACGCCGAGTCCCCGATTTTGGTTATGTTATCGGGGATTTCGTAGGCGCCGCTTTTGCCCGCTGGGCATTTGATGAGCGTGCTCAAGCGCTTGTCAAACAAAACACCATCCACACTTCTATAGACTGGATGAAGCGCATCCACCGTAAAGGCCGCCAGACTGGCGCAGAAAGAGAACGCAAAGTCCCCGATGCTGGTGACGCTGTTGGGGATCGCGACGCTGGCCAAGCTGGAACAGTATGCGAACGCCGTGCCCTTGATGCTGGCGACGTTGTCGGGGATCGTTACACTGGCCAGGTTATGGCAGCCAAAGAACGCCGCATCCTCGATGCTGGTGACACTGTCAGGAATCGTGACATTAGTCAGGTTGGTGCAGCCCAAGAACGCCGCGCCCCCGATGCTGGCAACCGGCAGGCTATTGATCGTACTGGGGATTGTCACCACCCCGCCGGGACCGGCATACTTGGTGATGGCGATCGTGTTGTTGTTGGTCGTATAAGCGTACTGTGCTTGCGCCGCCATTGCCGCAGCCAACAAGAAAAGAACCCACATCCACATTTTCATGCTTTGACCTTCCTTTCTATGCTTGCGGATTGTCTCGCTTTGAACTGAACCATAACAACAATCCTCCCGTAGCACATAACGCAATTGCGATTCCACAATACCAATGTCGTTCCGTCTTTCTCACACGCTTTTCGGCCTCATACCATATTTGCGCCCCTAACATCACGCCGCGATTGAAATCTGCGTTGTCCTTGTCACTTCGCATAGGGTTAGGAGCTGATAGCACCTGCGTTAAAACATGATCCCGTTTAAGATTCTGCCGCCATACATATTCTTTTCGAATATTTACGATTATGGCAAGAACCCCACAAAGGATACAGACCAAGCTTAAGTAAAAAGCGTACTTTCGCAAACTATTCATTTTCTCTGTTGCCTTTCTATAACAATAGAGGCACTGCCCCCCCTCATTTAGCGGACCATTTCCGATAAGAGTCCAGCGGGTTATGAGTTATAGGATAGTCACATTATCCTGTTTGTCTATCTCTTTCACCCGGACCCCGGGGGCCGACCTCATAGGCCCTTATAATAGAAATTAGCGAGCTGTTCTTCATCTCCCGCCAATATGTAGATCGTTATTCCTTATTATATGGGAAGACCCTACGCCTCCTACTCTTGCGGGTGTCTTTATTATGAGGCAACGCGAGGTCGCGGCAATGCGTAATTCCAGCCTTGGCATGCGACCGACCGGCGAATAGAATCTGAAGGCTGCGACGTTTCCAGTCCGGCGATCAATACTGCTTGTCACCGGCCAGCCCGAAATGGATACTGCAATGAGCAGGATCGCGCAGCGGAGGAAAATCCATCGGAAGCAAGCGGGCGCAACCAAAACAAACTTTGAATTGCCGGAATGGCGGCAAGCGGAGCGGATCAAGGAGCAAGCGATTATGGGCAAGGCGATGCTAACGGACTTGTACGAGCTGACCATGATGGCGGCCTACGTCGACAGCCGGAAAGACGATACGACGACCTTCGAACTGTCCATCCGAGCATTGCCGGAAGGATGGGGTTACTTCATTGCCAACGGCATCGAAGATGCCATTGATTACCTCATCGGCCTCCGCTGCGATAGACGGGATATTGCCTTCCTGAAGAAGAAGGGATTATTCAAGCAATCCTTCCTCGATTTCCTCGAATGCTTCAGGTTCTCCGGCGAAGTGTATGCCGTCCGGGAAGGCACGCCCATCTTTCCCAACGAACCCATCCTCCGGGTGACGGCCAAACGGACGCAGGCCCAGCTGGTCGAGTCCGCCTTGCTGAATATGGTCAACTTCCAGACGATGATCGCGTCGAAATCCAGTCGGGTGGTGAATGCGGCGGCCAGGGGCAACGCCCTGATATCAGAATTTGGATTACGCCGGGCTCATGAAGAAGATGCGGGAATGAAAGGCGCGCGGGCAGCCTATATCGCCGGGGCGGCCGGGACCAGCAACGTCAAGGCGGGCATGGAATACGGCATTCCCCTGGTGGGCACCATGGCCCATTCGTTTGTCATGAGTTTCCCCTCAGAACTGGAGGCATTCCGGGCCTATACGCGCACTTTCCCGGAGCGTCCCACGTTGTTGATCGACACCTACAACACACTCAAAGGGGCCAAGCATGCCGCCATCGTAGCCCGGGAATTGGCGGCGGCAGGCGGACAATTGGGCGGCGTGCGGCTGGATAGCGGGAACCTGGGAGCACTGGCTAAAAAGGTCAGGAAACTGTTCGACGACTGCGGCCTGACCAAAGTGCGGATCGTGGCCAGCAGCGATCTCAACGAATATAAAATCGAGGAGTTGGTTCGGGCCGCTGCGCCGATCAATATCTATGGTGTCGGTACGGAGCTGATCACCGCCAAGCCGGTGGCGGCCATCCCCGGGATCTACAAATTGGTCGAAGACTCCGGCGGCGCCCGGATGAAGTTAAGCCCCGAAAAGCGGAGCGCGCCCGGAAAGAAACAGGTTTTCCGGCGAGTCGGCCTCGATGGAAAATATGCGCAGGATATCGTCGCCTTGCACAATGAACCGGTTCCAGGAGTCCCCCTGCTGACCCTGGCGATAAAGAACGGACGGAGAGTCAGGCCGAAGCCGGCCTTGGAGCAGATTCGCGCCTATTGCCTGGACGAAGTGGCCAGGCTTCCGAATAAATTAAAAAGTGTCAACGTGCTATCGCGCTACCCCCTGGAAACGGCGCCGGGTCTGAAGGCGCTGATCAACAAATTAATTAAAAAAGGCGGATGTTAACTGCAATGGTATAATTGGTCCATTGGCATCCCACAGAATGCTCTGACTGTTTGACTTAACCCATCTGAGAAAATAGAGCCCGCGTTATGGAAAAGCAACGATGGCAACGGCATTAACATTTTCGGAACTCTGCCAGGACTGCGGCAAATCACAGGTCTACGTGCGGAATTTGCAGGCCAGCCTTGGCCTGCCTGCCCTGCGACTTGTCCGCCGAAGCTCTTCGAGCGAAGGGGGAAGCCTTGGCGAAGAAGGGCCCGTGCCGGCCAAGGACAGCCGGTATTCTTCCGCCTATGCGCGATTTATTCAAACAATCATTGCCTTGCGGACTTTCAGCGTGCCGCCGGGTGAAATTACCGACCTGTTTACCAAGGAACAAATTGTCCTGCGTCTCTTAAAAGTTGATGCGCTTAGCGTTTCAGCCACCTGGTATCTGGATCAGTGCGCTGACAAGGGGCATAGTGAGCGGCGGCTGCTGCTTACCGGCTACGACGTGGGCTTCCCCATCGACGGCAAGATCATCCAGCCCAACCTGGATTTCGGCATGCGGAATCAAGAGTTATTCTCCGGCAAGGAAATGGGCGAGGATGTCCGGCGGGCCCTGGACAGCTATTTGCGACTGCGGGCGAAAATCATGGCCCGCGTAGATCAGGAACGGCCGGTATTGAACCAGGCCCTTCAATGGGCAAAGGAAACACTCGGGTAACAACACGTTCAACATGAACGCGCCAAAGTGCCGCCTGGCTTTGGCTCATGGGCGCACCGGGCCGGCGCTGGAACTGACTGACAAGACAATCGTCGTCCAAAAGGGTGAAGATAACCGCACTGCAGATACCAAAGTAGCGGACGACTTAAAAGTCGGCGCCAAGGTCACGATCAAGTACACGATGACCGCAAACGACGTCGAGGTTAAGAGCGATAAATGATCACGGGCGGATTGAAACAGGCCAAATAATTAACAAGGAGATTGGCATGCGTTATTTATCCATAACAGTAACGGCGGTTTTGATGTCGACAACATTGGCCTTGGCAAAGGAACCGGTGCTTCCTCCGGTAGCCAGCGAAGCGAAGGCAGCGATCACCAAGGAACAGATGGTCAAGTTTGTCGAAGAAGCCGCCGCCTACGTCAAGGAGGTCGGCCGCGAGGCGGCCCTGAAGGAATTTTCAAACCCAAAGGGCAAATTTGTACGCGAAAAGGGCGAGCTCTACATTTACGCCTACGACTTCAAATGCGTGTGCCAGGCGCATGGTTCCGATCCCAATCTTGTCGGCCGGGATCTGACCGAAAAGAAGGACACCCGTGGCTCGCTGGTCATCCAACAACTGCGTGACGCCGCCAAGGACGGCAAGGGATTTGTCAAGTATGGGTGGACAGATCCGGCCACCGGCACGGAAGGCCGTAAGCTCGGTTACGTTGTCAAGGTTGACGATTCGCTCTGGCTGGGTTCCGGCATCTATTTGTAGCGCTGAAACTCGAACCGCCGCTGAATGATCAGCGCGCCGGCTCGATGGCATATTCCAGCGTGACAACAGCCTTGGCTGTTTTTTCAATCGTGGCGGTGTCGTACATCCCGCATCCGGAAGTATCGGTTGAGTTCCGCTCCGTGATCTGCAAGACGCCCTGCTGGGCCGAGATCAGCGCCCCCACCCTGCCCCGGCTGTTTTCCGCTAGAACGACGGCCCGGCGATAGGCATTATCCGTCGCCTTGGCCAACAGTTCAAGTTTAGTGGCCGGGAGCGTGGAGACATAAAATTCCGGCGACGTAACACTGAGATCGATTCCGTCCTTGATCAACTCGGAGATCGCGATGGATACGTCGCGAATCGCCGCGACATTGCTGGAGGTGACGGTAATCCACTGCGCAAGATCGTAATATTCGACTTCGTTGGTTTCCTTACCCTGGGCATCGCGCTTGACTACCTTCGTAATTTGAATGATTTTAGCGGCAATATCTGCGGCCGGAAATTGTTTCTGCTGGAGATAGGCCAGCACCCGGTTCCGGCTGGCCTGCAGTTTATTGTGCGCCTCCTGCAGACTGGCGCCCCGCACACTGCAGCAACAAGTGAACTTGCCGATATCCGAAACCACATCCTGCTCGGCATAACCTTTCACCGTAATGGCCTGCTCATGCCGGACCCGCACAAACAGCTTGGACACCAGCGCCGCCGACAGGATCATGCCCAGCGCCAGAATTACGGCGACACCTGCCAAACGCAATCCATTCCTCATAACACTTTACTTTCGGTCCTGTTTCCTGGAGACCCGCTTATCGATCGGCTCGTAATGCCGCCGGGGCAAGCCGATATAGACCTGTCGCGGCCGCACGATCTTGAAGCTTTCGGTGTGCACCATTTCGCGCCACTGGGCCAGCCAGCCCGGCACCCGGCCGATGGCAAACAGCACCGTGAACATATCGTAGGGAATGCCCACCGCTTTCAGGATCAGGCCGGAATAAAAATCCACGTTCGGATAGAGATGGCGCTCGACAAAGTAGGCGTCCTTCAGCGCCAGTTCCTCAATCTTCATGGCAATATCGAAGAGCGGGTTGGAAACGCCCGGCTTATTCAGCAATTTATGGCAGGCTTGCTTGAGAATCTTGGCCCGCGGATCGAAGCTCTTATAAATCCTGTGTCCAAAACCTGGAAGCCGTTCCTTGTTGGTCTTGCACTTGGCCCGGTCAATGAAGGTCTTGAGATCGACGCCGGTCGCCAAAATACTTTCCAACATATGGATGACTTCCTGATTGGCGCCGCCGTGACGCGGGCCCCACAACGCGGAAATTCCCGCCGAAATCACGGAATAAATATTGGCCATGCTGGACCCGACCAACCGCACCGTGGAAGCACTGCAGTTCTGCTCGTGGTCGGCGTGCAGGATCAGGAACAGTTCCACCGCTTGCACGATATCCGGATCCTGCCGGTAATCCTTGACCGGCGAGGAAAACATCATATTCAGAAAATTCTCCACATAGCGCAGCTTGATCGACGGATACACCGTCGGCTCCCCGATGGATTTCTTGTAGGAAAAGGCCGCCACCGTGCGCACCTGTGAAATCAGGTTGGCCATGAACTGTTCCTCGGCATCCGGGTCCATGATATCCGGCACGGGGTAAAACGTGGAAAGCGATGCCACCATGGTGGCCAGGATGCCCATCGGGTGCGCATATTTTGGGAAAGCCACAAAGAAGTGACGCATGTCTTCGTGGATCAGCGACGATTCATTCAGCCGGTTGGAAAAAACCGACAGCTCGTCTTTCGTCGGCAGTTCGCCGTGAATCAGGAGATAAGCGGTTTCCACGAACGTTGATTTTTCGGCCAGTTCTTCAATGGGATAACCCCGATAGAGCAGAATGCCCTTTTCGCCATCAATATATGTAATCCGGCTGAGGCAGCTGCCCGTGTTGCCCAGGCTGGTGTCGAGCGTAATCAGGCCGGCTCGCTCACGCAGACCCGTAATATCAATGGCCCGTTCACCCTGGGTACCCTTGACAATCGGGAACAAGTGCTCTTTCCCGTCAATAATAAATTTGGCGTTTTCTGACATGGCGCGGTGTAATTTGCGATTTTCGATTTTTGATTGCCGATTGATGCAACGATAGAGGGATGCATTGGTTGGTGCAAGTAAAAAATATTTGGCGGCAGGCTTTCTTCCATCGCCCTGAAGCACGCTGAAAGCGTGCCACATAATAGCCCAGGGCAACGCCCTGGGAATAAAAAATATTATTTTCGTTCTGGTTTTCATGGGCAGGTTAGGATATGCTTGTTCCCGCGATGAATACACAGCCCTCTCTTTACCCGTTAATGTTCAAGCCGGTCTATAAGAATTATATCTGGGGCGGGGACCGGATCGCCCGCCGATACGGTCGGTCCTTGCCGCCCGGTATTTATGCCGAATCCTGGGAAATCACCGACCGCGCCGAAGGCATCAACGTAGTCATCAACGGTTCCCTGGCCGGCAAGGATATCCACGAATTGACCCAAACCTACGGGACCGAACTGCTGGGACGCCCGCTGGAACGCTTCCCACTGCTGATCAAGCTGATTGACTCCAAGGAGCGCTTGAGCGTGCAGGTGCATCCGGACGAAACCGCCGCCAAGGCGGTGGGCGGCGAAGCAAAAGCCGAAATGTGGTATGTGCTGGACGCGGACGCGGGCGCCGAAGTGTTCGTCGGGTTTAAACCCGGCGTGAATGAAGGGCGGTTCCGGGAAGCCCTCGCGGCAGGCCGGGTTGGAGATCTGCTCAAACAGGTGAGCGTGCACCAGGGGGACGTGATCTACATCCCCGGCGGCTGTGTCCATACCATTGGCGCGGGCGGCCTCATACTGGAAGTCCAGCAGAATTCCGATACAACCTACCGCGTATTCGACTGGGACCGGGTTGGCTCGGACGGCAAGCCGCGCGAACTGCACATCGAACAGGCGATGAAAGTCATCCAGTGGCAAGGCATTCCTGCCGCTCGCCAGCCCATGCCTTCCGTACCCGCCGAGGCGCCCCCAAAAGGCAGCATCATCGTGGAACGCTTGCGCACACCCTATTTTCGATTCGAGGAACTATCCGTGGCCGGCATGATGGATTGTGCGCTGGACACCCACAGTTTTCACGCTCTGTTCCTGGAAAAGGGGCTGGTGCGGATAAAATCGGGGAGCGTGCTGGTGGATGTAACCCCGGGGACCACGATCCTTATGCCGGACTGCCTCAAGGAATACGAGATGGCCAACCTGGATACCACCGGCGCCAGCAAGCTACTGCGCGTCAGCCTGCCTTAAGCGCCAGGCCTTCCATGGCCACCGCGATCGCGCCCAGGTCGCCGATGCTCTCGCCCAGTGCGCTGGTCTCAATCCGGCAGGCGTTCAAAGCCGTCCCCCAGGCAAACCGGCGCAAGCATTCTTTCAGCGGAATCATCAGGAAGTCTCCGGTCTGACAGGCAATCGTACCGAGCACCACCATGTCCGGATTCAGGACCATGATGATAATTCCGATGCCCTGCGCCAGGCGCTCTACGTAAGCCTGCCATTCACGTACGGCAAAGGGGTCCTGTTCCCGCGCCGCCTCGACAAACAGCTTGAAATCAATGGCCGCCAGGCAACCGCCGGCTTTCGCCGTGAGCACCGTGGCAATGCCTTCGGCGGCGATCTTTTGCTGGAGTCGCAAACTGACACTGCGGCCGCCGCAATACACCTCAAAACAGCCGCGTAATCCGCACGGGCACGGTGGTCCCTGCGGGTCAAGGATGAAATGCCCCACCTCCCCGGCCATATCGGTTGCGCCCTGCACGAGACAACCATTGACGATAATCCCGCCGCCCATGCCCGTGCTGTGCGTCAGGTAAACCAGGTTGGCAACGCCCCGCGCGCGTCCGAACCGGTATTCCGCCAGCGCGCAGGCATTGGCATCATTGTTCATAAATACCGGCCGGTGAAAGGCCTCCGTAAAATACGACACCACCGGCACAAAATCCCAGCCGGGCATATTGGGCGGCGCCAGCAGGGCGCCCCGCTTGACGTCCACCGGGCCGGGCGCGGCAATGCCGAGGGCCATCACATCCGCTACGCCGCTTTGCGCCATGACCTCACGGGCCAGCTTCATGATTTTTCCCAGGACCTTATCAGGACCTTCTTCGGGGTGGGTCGTCATGCGCCGCGCCAGCACCAGTTGCCCGGATTCCGTGCCGATACACACGGAAGTTTTTGTCCCGCCGATATCAATGCCCAGAATGTGCATGAATTGGATTCCCTGTTTTACTTTGCACGAACAATCCGTTTGCATCCGGACCGTTTCAGGTTACAGATTCCAAGTTCCAGGTAAAAGCTTTAATGCCTTCGGCTCCCATGCCATGGACCAACGCTCGGAAAGATCGCAAACCTTCCGGAATCGGGAGACGGTCGGAGGCACTGCGATTGGACGGATGCGTCAGTTTTCATTGAAGGCCACCGTGTTTTTCCCGGGGGCATCGATCCCCCGCCGATCAAGCAACGACCCCTCCAGCCGATATAGCGTAACAAACGCTTTCAAATAAGACACGACCGACTCGATCTCTGTGATCTGGCTGACCAGCAGATTGCGCTCGGCCTGCGCGACCAACAGCGAGGTGGATTTGCCGACCCGGAATTTCTCCTGCTCGGCCTGAAGGCTTTTTTCCTGCAACTGGCGGGTCACCGCCGTGGCCGTCACCTGTTCCCCGGCTCTCTGCACCTCGATATAGGCGGTACGCACATCCAGTTCGGCGAGTTGTTCGAGGTTATCAAGCGCCTGCCGGACAGAACTGCGGCTGAGTTCCGCGCGTCGGTTACGCGCCCGGGCGTCCCGGTTGAGCGGTGGAAATTCGAATTGCAGGCCCACCGTGGTGTCATAATGATCAGCATTGACGTTCTGAACCGAGCGCGCAAATGAATCGGCATAGCCGGTCTCACCCAAAGCGATAAACAGATCCATTTGCGGCAACAATCCATTCCTGGTTTTAACCACTTCCAGATCGCCGCGTTGCACCTGCAGTCGCGCTTGATTGAGATCGGGGCGCATCTTCCGGGCAATGGCCACATGCAGCGCAACATCCTCCAACTCGCCCTCCGGCACAAAGGGCTGATTTTTCATGATGAACCCGCGATCCCAGAAATTTGTCCGGTCGGGCAGATTGATCAGACGGATCAAGAGCAAACGATTATTTTCCATGGCACTGTTCGCGTTAATCAAGGCTTCCTTCCGCGAAGCCACTTCAGCTTGGGCGGCGTACAGTTCCAATTTGGCCAGTTTGCCAACTTTGATGCGTTCCTCGGTCTCAGCCAGTTGGTTGTCGGCCAGCTTGAGTGAATCGGTAAAAATCCGGATTTGGCTCCAAGCCAAGGTGTAATTCCAATAAGTCGCTTCGACATCGGCCACCAATTGCTGAACAAACCCGCGCAACTCAAACTCGGAGATGCTGGTATTAATTCTGGCCTGATGGAGGCTGGCGAGGTTGGCCGCAATGCTGTTGCCCTTCAAAAGCGATTGGGTCAATGAAATGCCGCCGCGGGTGGCGTCGAAATGATCGGAATACAGGGGCGGTTCATCCAAAGTCGTCGTTCCCATGATGGCGATCCTGGATCCGGTCGGCAGATATTCGCTTAACGCCAGATTGCCGTAAGTTGTCCGGTCAAACGAATCCTGAATCTGTTCGGAGGAAGAAGACACTTGCTGGTAGCGGGTGGCTGCCTGGGACAGTTGCGCATCCAGGAGCGGATCAAAAACCGCTCGTTCCTGGGCTTCGAAGGTGCGCGTGATCATGGGTTGCAGTCTTTGAACTGCGAGCGCACGATTGTTTTCAAGGGCCAACAAAATTGCATCCTGAATGGCAATCTCGATTTTGCCGTCCGGCGACAGCGCCACATTAGGGGCAAAAGCATTGGCAACACCATTGGTTGCCCGTGACTGGCTCGGACCGATAAAATCCTCATCCGCCACGCTGACGGTCCCCGCCACAAGCAGGCTAAATGCAACGCAATAGATAAGCAATTTCATTGTTTTCCAAAAGCAACTACTCACAACGGCGGCAAACCGCGCCATTGCCGCACCAGATTCTGGAGCTTTTCCATATAGAGATAAAACACCGGTGTCACATAAAGTGTCAGGGTTTGCGAAAACAAAAGACCGCCGACCACCGCCAAACCCAGCGGGCGGCGCGATTCGGCGCCGGCCCCCAATCCCAGCGCAATGGGCAATCCGGCCATGAGCGCGGCCATGGTGGTCATCATAATCGGACGAAAACGGATCAGGCAGGCTTCGTAGATGGCCTCTTCGGCCGGCTTGCCCCCGCGCTTAACCTCAATGGCAAAGTCAATCATCATAATGCCGTTTTTCTTGACCAAGCCCACGAGCATGATGATGCCGACAAAGGCATAGAGCGATAATTCCGTATTGAACAGCAACAAGGTCAAAAGCGCGCCGATGCCGGCAAATGGCAACGCCGAAAGGATGGTGATGGGATGATAAAAATTCTCATAGAGAATGCCCAGGACAATATAAATAACGAAGATCGCCACAACCAGCAGGACCCCCATGCCCGCAAACGACGACTGGAAGGCCTGGGCGGTGCCCTGGAAACTGGTGCTGATGCTGGCCGGGATTTCCCGGCGCGCCAGAACGTCGATCTTGGCCACCGCTTCGCCAATCGAGACCCCGGGCTTCAGGTTGAACGAAATCGTGACCGACGGCAACTGGCCGGAATGATTGATCAGCAGCGGCCCCACGTCTTCCTGCAGGGTGGCAAGCGCCCTGATCGGAACCAGTTGACCGGATGATGAGCGCACGTATAACAGGGACAAAACTTCGGGGTTGGCCTGATATTCCGGCAGCAGTTCCAGAATGACCTGATATTGATCGTCGGCGGCAAAGATGGTGGAAACCTGCCGGGAGCCATACGCGTCCAGGAGCGCCCCTTCAATTTGCGCGGCGGTCACACCCAGCGAGGAAGCCAGATCGCGGTTAATGGTCACATTCAACTCCGGGTTTTTCAAGAGCAAATCGCTGGTAACATCCTGAAACCCGGGCAGGTTGCGAATTTGCTCCTGCAACTCCAGGGCGTGCCGATAGAGCGCATCGGTATCCGGCCCCTGCAGCGTATATTGATACTGGTTCTTCGACATCCGGCCGCCGACTTGAATGGGAGGCGGATTCTGAAGATAGGCGCTAATCCCCGGAACTGCGGCCAGTTTCGGCCGCAATTCCTGGATCACATTATCGGCGCTCAGCCGGCGCTCGCGCCGCGGTTTCAACAGCACGAACATTCGTCCGGCATTGCCGCCGGAACCTGAGCCGGCCGAAGACATGAACTCCTGGACGTTTTTATCCTGCTGGAGAATGGCGGCCAATTGCTCCTGATGCTCGACCAGGTAATCGAACGATATCCCCTCCGGCGCTTCGGTTTGAATGGAGATCCGGTTCTGATCCTCACTGGGTAGGAAACCTTTTGGAATGACTTTAAAAAGGAACCCCGTGGCAATCAGGACCATCAGCGAAAAAACCATGACCAGGCGGCGATGCGCCAAGGCCCATGTTAAACTCCCCGCGTAAAAGCTCAGCATGGCCTGAAACACCTTCTCGTTGATGGCATAAATCCGGCCATGCCGGCCTTCCGCCGGATCGCGCAAAAACCGGCTGCAAAGCAAGGGCGTCAGGGTCAGCGAAATGACGCCGGAAACAAGCACCGCCGTGCCGATGGTCACGGCAAACTCGCGAAAGAGACGCCCGACCAACCCGCCCATGAACAGGATCGGAATGAAGACCGCCGCCAGGGAAAGCGTCATCGAGACAATTGTAAAGCCAACTTCCTTGGCCCCCTCCAGCGCCGCCTGCATCCGGTCTTTGCCCATCTCGAGATGACGCACAATGTTTTCCAGCATAACCACGGCATCGTCCACCACGAATCCCAGTGCCAGCGTCAACGCCATCAAAGACAGGTTGTCCAGGCTGTAATCGAGCACAAACATGACCGTAAAGGTTCCGATGACCGACATGGGCAAGGCCAGGCTGGGAATCAAGGTGGCCGAAAGATTCTTTAAAAACAAAAAAATGACCAGGATGACCAGCACCAGGGTCAGCAACAGCGTAAATTTGACATCGGCAAACGATTCGCTGATCGAAAGACTTCGATCATACATGACATTCATGGCTATCGAAGCCGGCAGTTGCTTTTGGAATTGGGGCAAAAGAGCCTTGACCGCATCAACCACCTCAACGGTATTGATCCCCGGCTGCCGCTGAATGGCCAGCATGATGGCGCGTTGGCGGCCAGCTTTTGTGCAATACCAGGCGGCAACCTTGTCGTTTTCCACGCTGTCCAGCACGCGCCCGACTTCCCTCAAACGGACCGGCAATCCGTTCCGGTATGTCACGATCAGCTCCCGATAATCGGCGGCATGCATCAGTTGACCGTTGGCCTGGACCGTAAAGGATTTGTAGGGACCATCCAGAACGCCCGTCGGCAGATTAACGTTCTGACTGCGGATGGCGGCATCTAATTCATCAATACCGATTCCGCGCGCCGCCAGCGCCTGGGGATCGGCCTGGATACGCACGGCGTATTTTTGCGAGCCGTATACCTGGACTTGAGCCACCCCGTTGACCATCGAAATTCGCTGGGCAATGATTGTCTCCGCATATTGATCGAGGGTTGAGAGCGGCAAGGTGGGCGTAGTCAGCGATAGATAAAGCACCGGCTGGTCGGCCGGATTCACCTTCCGGAAGGAAGGCGGCGACGGCATGTCCTCCGGAAGATTACGGCTTGCGCGCGAAATCGCCGCCTGCACGTCTTGGGCAGCGGCATCGATGTCGCGACTGAGGTTGAATTGGAGCGTGATTTGGCTCGAGCCCTGCGAGCTGGAGGAACTCATTGAATCAACCCCGGCAATGGTCGAGAACTGCCGCTCCAGGACCGTCGCGACCGAGGAAGCCATGGTTTCGGCGCTGGCTCCCGGCACATTGGCGCTGACCTGGATGGTGGGAAAATCCACCGTAGGCAGATCACTCACGGGCAGCTTGTTGTAAGCCATAATGCCGAAGATGAGGATGCTCAGCATCAGCAAGGTGGTCATCACCGGCCGGCGAATGAAAGGATCTGCAATATTCATGGGGAAGGGAACTGTTCAGGCCGTAGGTTATTAGGAAAACCGGTGTTTTTCAGGTAAATTTAAGCTAAGGACTTTCAGATACGCGGTTTGTAGCCGCGCCCGTAAGGGCGTGGAGTCTTCCGGCCTGCCCGCCATAGCCCCGGGCGACGGCGGGCGGTCATCCGGCAATGCCGGGCCGCGGCTACATGAAACAGTCGCCGAAGGCCTAATTTGAAATCTCCGGGCTAATTACCCTTGATCTCGACTTTGGCTCCGGGCTTCAAACGCAACTGCCCGTCAACGGCAACCGTTTCAGCTTCCTTCAAGCCTTGCTCGACAATGCTTGACTCGGCAAAGGTTCGCGCGACCGTCACGTTGCGAGCTTCAACCGTTTGATCCGGCTTGACAACATAGACGAATTGCCCCTTCTGACCGTCTTGAACGGCACGGGAAGGAATAGTAAGCGCGTTGGTTTGAACCCCCAGGACAATGGTCACGTCCAGAAACTGACCGGGCCAGAGCTGGGCGGCTTCATTCGAGAAGAGTGCCTTAAGTTGGATCATACCGGTGGTGCGATCTACAGAGTTGTCCACAAAAATAAGGACCCCGATCTCGTTCGTCGCCGTGTTGGGAACACGGGCGCGGACCGCGAGCTTGCTCTCCGCCATACGTTCCTTGATTTTTAACAGGAATTGCTGTGGCACGCCAAAAGCCACCTTAATCGGCTTAAGCTGATTGATGGTGATCAAGGGCTGATCGTTGGCTTTCACCAGATTGCCCTTGTGGATCAGAAGCTCCCCCGTGCGGCCGTCAATCGGAGCGCGAATGGAACAATATTCCAGTTGCACGCGCGCATTTTCAATCTCCGCTTCATTGGCGCGCATGGAAGCGGCCAGCGTCTCGGATTCCGCCTTGGCTTTATCGAAATCATCCTCCGAAGCAAAACCTTTTTTCAGCAGCTCTTCTTGTCGGACCCGGCCTTTTTCGGCATTTTCAAACTGGGCCTTGTTTTTGGCCAGATTGGCCTCGGCCTCTTTCAAGGCCGCCGCCAATGGACGACTGTCTATCGCAAAGAGCAGGTCGCCCTGTTTGACATCCCGGCCCTCTTCAATATTGACGACGGTAATCACACCGGTAATTTGGGAACGGATGGAAACCGTCGCGGAAGCCTCGACATTGCCAAAGGCACGTAATTCCTCGGGCACAGCTTGGCGCGTGACCGGCGCCACGGCTACCGGGACCGCTTCTATCATGGTCCTCGCGCTTCCGGCCTTGCGCCCGATGATGCCGATAATCCGCCACCCCAGCAGTACCAGTAAAGCCAGGATAATCAGCCCAACAATTATCCGACGAACATGTCTTTTGGACTGCACAGAATTATTTTCCATTCGATTCAGCTTCCATTGACAAAGCTTTGCTCCTGGCCAATCAATTTAATGCATGTAGTAACCGGTTGGTGTCATTCGGTTACAAAAATAAAACCTTATAGCACTTCTGTGGGCTTCTTGAATGACCATGAAGTGAACAATAGAATGGCTATACGACGGTTACAAGAATATTAACATTCAACTGGGGCAGGCCGGCACATTACGCATTATTGCATAGAGGCGGGATCGGGGCTTGACGCCGGCGCCGAAAAGCGCCATCCTGTGCCTGACCGAAACGGACCCTGCTTCGCTCCATCCGCTGCTCCGGGAGCTATGGATGGCACGCGGGGAGCTTCCACCGACGTTCAAGGAACTATGGTGGACATAACGCAGGGCAAGCGACATGGTTTCATTCTGCATTCTTCATTTTGCATTCTACATTCTTGACAGGAGGAATGGTTTATGGCTTCCAAGCACGGTTTGGGACGGGGATTAAGCGCGTTGATCAACGAAACGCCGGCCACGGTTGCCGCCCCCGGACCTGCGCCCGTAAACGCCGGCACCCCGAGCGAAGGGATGACAACGGTTCCGGTGGATAAAATCCGGCCGAATCCCAAACAGCCCCGCCGCCGGTTTGTCCCCGAAGCGCTGGAAGATATGGTGCGCTCCATCCAGACGCACGGCGTGCTTCAGCCGCTTCTCCTGCGCCGGGTCGGCGATCATTATGAGCTCGTGGCCGGCGAGCGGCGCTGGCGGGCGGCCAGGCAAGCCGGACTGGAAACTGTCCCGGCCATTCTTAAAGATGTCAGTGACCGCGATGCCCTTGAATTG
>Ga0247841_10005665_pt1 | contig 19952 bp, 27 predicted proteins | sample LaCruzMarch2015__2_FD_192410 | JGI IMG/M metagenome (GOLD analysis project Ga0247841, IMG submission 192410) | Freshwater microbial communities from meromictic Lake La Cruz, Castile-La Mancha, Spain - LaCruzMarch2015_18m | ecosystem: Environmental > Aquatic > Freshwater > Lake | place: Spain... | reverse complement strand
GTCGAACGGGTTCGAGCCCAAGAGCGGCAGCGGCCTGCAGGCCATCGAGCAGTGGAAGAACCGCGAGCTGGACGCGCTGAAGAACTACTGCATGGACGATGCGCGCCTGACATACAGCCTCTGCGAGATGGACCAGATCCGCTGGGGGCAGCAGTGGGTGCTGAGGATGAGGGATGCGAGGGTGCTTAGTTTTGTGGAGTGAATGAAATGCAGAAACCCGCATAATTGTTTATTGTCTTCCGCGAAACCCGTTCGCCATCGCGTTCTCGACCCAGCGGCCGTCGACTGGCACCCTCGTGCACACGTCGCGCAGGTGCGGCAGGAACAGCAGCCAGACGGCGAGCATGCGGTTGTTGAGAATCGATGGCTGCACCTTGCTCCAGGCGGCAATGAGCACGATGAAGAACGACCCGAGCGCCAGTGCGTGGGGGTCAGCGTGTATCCCAAGTGCGAGCGAGCACGACAGACAGCCGATCGCCAGCATGCACACTGAGAACGTACTGTCGTCAGGCGTGCGGTCGAGCGCGAAGCCGGCGAAGAAGTACAGGAGCGGCAGGACGCGGACGATGGTGTCTGGAAATCACATGTATTTTTTAGCGTAGCGAAAGCGGGAAGCAATTTTCTTAACTGCAAAGCGACCTTTGTGGCGGAGCACTGCCTGGGACACATGCGCGAAGAACGAGTTGTTCTCGACGACGGTCGTTGCAGCTGGGATAACCGGACCGACAAGCTGCACGCCAGTTCGTTCTGATCGCATCTCCAAAAGAGCCCGGTCGATGCTGTCAAGCCGGGCATTCACTGCACGAATTTCGTTCCTCAGCTCGCCCTTGGTAACCGGCCGGTCGTCGTCTGGCTGGGCAGCCGTGGGCGGTGCAACAGGCGCGATAGAGTCCGCCATGATATGCGCTGGTCGCGGGAGTTTCCTAAATACGCGGCCCGCCCGGCAGTAGTACCTCGGGTTAGGGATTGGCCTTCCCATAAAAAACATCGCCCGAGGTGCCTTGTGAGCAACACGCAGGAACTGCAGTTTCAGTTCAGCTTTTTCAATAAAGCGTTGGTGTGTGATTGGCGTATATAAGCACCGCATCCGTCGTCCATGCGCCTTTAGCCTCCATTCCCACGTGTATGAACTTTGCCTCCGAACGCGCCCTGTTTGATCTATCTCTCCGCATCGCCCGACTCCAGCTCGACATCGCCGCGCTCGAATCCGCCCAGAATGCCGCTGTCCACCATCGAGCAGCTGCTGTCCGAGCTGGACGCGGAGGTCGCGGGGCTGAAGACCGTCCTCGCGAGCAAAGATTCCGAAATCGCGTCGCTGAAATCCCAGCTCGAGGCCGCGACCGCCGAACTCGCGTCAAGCGCTCAGCTGGTGGCGGGGCTCCGTGCCGACGTGCTGAGTAGTGCCAGGCCGAGCCGCAAGCGCCACAACCCGATGCTCGATCTGTGCGAGTCGTCGCCGGACGAGGCCGCCGTGGTGCCAGCTGCTCCTCGCTTCCAGAAGAGACCGCGGCTGCCGACCTCGCCCGGACGGATTGTCGTCGACGACCTGGCGCCCAAGAAATGGGAGTGGTCCGACGAGTGGGACAGCGACAAAGACATGGCGGACGTGCCCCGGCCACCGCGGGCCAAGAAAGTGCAGCAAAAAATCGAGTGGGTGATTTGCAAACAGAAGTGAGTATTTAAGGCTGTGTGTGGCGGGGGTATGCCCATTCACTGCAGACAATAAACTGCCCATGAACGTTCTCAGCGCGTTTGACGCCGACATGCTGTGCGTGCTGTTTGCCAAGAGCTCGCTGTTTGTTGCGCTGTGCACGTCCAAAGCTTTAGCCGCGTTGCTTGCGCCGCTGATTGACGGAATCCGACAGCAGCAGGCGCTGGCGCTTGAAATGAAACCCGACTTGACCGGCTTGATCGCGGCGATTGCATACAAAACCGGCAAGTTTCGCAACGGCGACTCTCGCGCGTTCGAGGGGTTCTGCCACCAGATGCTCTTCTCTGTGCTTGAACTGGGCCGGCGCTACGACGACCCTGCGCGGATTGAGGTGCACTTGTCGCGTCCCTTTCGGAAAGTCAGCCTTCACGTGAATGTGCAGGGCAGGCTTCCGCAGTTTGCTGGCGTCGCCCACGTCACGATCACGCCAATCACCGCAGAGAGGGGCGAGCTCGCCGTTGAATTCAACTGGTACTGCAAGAACAAATCCGATGTAACCGTTGGCTACCACCGCGGATACGCCGCTGCGCTGAGAGTGTTTGGTTTGTTTGTTTAGAAATAAATGATTTCCTAACTATCCTTTACGCGTTCCCAACGCCCTGCGTGTGTCCGGTATGAACCGCGCCGAGCTTATTGCGTCCGTGCGTCTGCCTACTCTACTCACTCAGCATACTCTACTCACCCAGCGGTACTATAGTATCCGGTTGACCATGCCCCACGACAAGTGGTCGCTCATCTATGGACAATTGATTGGTGAAAGTTCGTACGTTGCTTATCCTCATGTGGGTACTGCAACTGAGAAAGAGCATTGGCATGTCCTCCTTATCTCTCCCTTAGACGATAAGAAAATTCGTAATATTATTAATAGGAAACTTCATCTTATGGGTAATGGTCTATTTTCGATGAAGAGTTATCCTACTAACATTGTTTCCGGAATTACGTATTGTAAGCACGATTCTACATCCGTCCCTAAAATGTCTCTCGACATGACTGATATCGTGGCTTCCGCTCCTGCTTGGGCTAAACAGACCCCTATCGATATCCATTATGATCCTGTCGGCAAGCCCGTGAAGTGTTCTGATTGGCAGCTTACCTATGCTAACCTCGTTGGCCAGGCCGTGGAATATCGCCGTCGCTCCAAGACTGATTTCGATTCTCTGAAAAGTACTGTCCAAGATATGCTACAACATACTAAATGGCGTCCATCCCCGTATCTTCTTAAAAATGGTGTTCCAACCTTCTATGAGAATGATTTTCAATTTCGGATTGGATCTCGAAAACATATGGACATGCATTGGTGGACCCCAACGCCGTTGAATTCAACTGGTACTGCAAGAACAAATCCGATGTAACCGTTGGCTACCACCGCGGATACGCCGCTGCGCTGAGGGTGTTTGGTTTGTTTGTTTAGAAATAAATGATTGCCTAACTATCCTTTACGCGTTCCCAACGCCCTGCGTGTGTCCAGTATGAACCGCGCCGAGCTTATTGCGTCCGTGCGGGCGGAGTACGAGCTGCTGGCAACACTCAGCGGGAACGCGGGGGTGCGCGAACGGGACAAGAAGCGGCTGTATGGCCTTTTGTCAGCAGAGGACGAGCCGGCGCCTCCAGCTGAGCCAGTTGTTGTTGTCCACGGCTTACGGGTGTGTGCCAAGAACTTCGTGCTGTTCATTTTTGAGTTTGCGAACGTGCAGGTCAATGCAAGAAACCACACAACGCGTCGCATGCGGAAGCGAATGGGCGACAAGATGGAAAAAGTAGGGAACATGCTGTATTTTCGTTCGCATGACATGGGATATGCGTTTGAGTGCATGCTCAATGTGTTGGTGCACGACTCGAGCCAGGACAAGACCGAGACTGGCACAAGGGTATCGGACGACGTTTTGCAGTTCCTGCGGGCGCACAAGGAAAAAATATTGGAGCTCTATGAAGCTCACATCAACTCCAGGGGCGTTTGATTAAATGACAATCGGCATTTTATGTCTCAATAACATACACGACGCCCGCGCGCTCGAGCCCGAGCTTCAGCTGCTCCCGTTCGTACTCCTCGAGCTCGTCCAGTCTGCTCACTTCGCAGGCCAGGAACTCCTTGGCGATCTTCAGCTGCGCATCCGCATCCTTTGCCTCCTTCTCGTCGCGCACCGGGTCGAAGTCCTCGTCACCCACCGAGAATAGCTTCTTGCGATTCACCGCCACGTCGAGCATTCCCCGTGCGTTCACGATGGCAAGCATCACCTCTTTCTGCGCAGCCGACAGCCGGATGTTCGGGTCGCTGAGCGTCGCGGGGTCGACGACGATTCTGGCTGTTGAGGCCATTGGTGATTTGGGTTGGTTTGTGTTTTCCAAGCAAATTTTTTTTTATGCCATCTTCGAGTACGGCAGTTTGGACTTGTACTCGTCGCCGTGGTTCACCAGCACGCGGGCGGCCTTGGCGAGCATCATCGGGGCAAACAGGCACATGAAGCCCACCGTCAGCAGCACGGGCCAGCCCCCGTTGGATAAGTAAATGATGGCGTCCGAGCACGAGTACCGCCCGCACAGATGCGCGGTGTTTGCGACGGCGTTGAGCGCGACGAAGACGGGGTTGCGCTCCGAATTTCGCTGCACTTCCACGCACACATCCGTGTGTCGGCGCATGTTGCTGTAGAACTCGGAGTCTGCGCACTTTTTGAGGAGGTACGATTCGTCGTAGCGCAGGCGAATGGTCTCGGTATACGTCTCATAGAACACGAACATGCGGCCGATGGAGAAGGAGACAATCCAGAACACCGTGAGACACAAGACCATGATTTTGAGCATCGACGCTGCGACTGTCGCGGGGGTGGCCATGGAGTCCTACCACTGGGTGAAAATGTGTTTATATATGCGCCCAGCGGTGAGAAAAGTAGCTGCATGAAACCTCTGTTGCTATTGATTTTGCCGCATCTCGCCGCCGCCTTCACCTACCTTGAACCGTACACCTGCTTTCAGGGCACCGCGCTGTACTGGCTGTCTGTTTCGACCGGCGTGCGCATTAACCAGTACGGCCTGTTCTTCTTCGACACCCCCGTGCTCCACGGCGACGAGTCGCACCCCTGCCCGCGGATTGTGGACGGCCTGTGTGCCAGCGGAAACTACACCTTTTTTCCGTGTGCCCCGATGGGCCGGACCTTTGTGGACGCCGCCCCGGAGCCTTTCGCACACCTGTGGTACGACGAAGCAAAATGCCGCAAGATGCCCAGCTACCACTCGTTCGACGTGATGCCGTGCGACCTTGTGAACCAGGACACGACGATTCTGTGGTCGGACGGGCGCGTGTCCGTGGTGTACGACACCGACATTCCGTACTGGCCGCGAATGGCGATAAGCCTGATTCTGGTGTGGCTGGTGATCAACCTTGGCGAGAGCGTGGCCCTCCTGCTGGAGATGAAGGGGTCCAAGCCGCAGAACCACATCACCTCGACCCTGTGCCTGCTCCTGGTCGCGCTCGTCGTGGGGTACACGAGCACCAACGTCGTCTTCGTGACGGCAGCCGAGCGCTGGCTCTACTGGTATGTAATCATCTACATAGTGCTATACAGCGTGTACCATTTCAAAAATCCCAACACCATCAACGTGATCGTCGGCTGCCTGCTGCTGGTTACCTCCCGCGTGTATCAGTCGGCGGAGACCCCGTACGTGCTGTCGCTTCTGTTCCTCATCATCGCGCGGCTGGCTCAGAAGTTCTTCATGCGCAAGGACAAGTGGGACAGCGCCAACGGCGACTACGACGGCGCGTACTCTCTGGTCCGGTACGGGTTCATGTGCATGGACGGCGTGATGTTTATTGCGCAGTACAACGTGGGGCTCTCCAACGCGTACAACGACACGCTTCAGGCCCCCATGTACGCCACCGGCTTCCTGTTCACCGCGCTGTGCCTGGGCCTGTCCATCATTCCATCGGACGAGCTCCTCTAGAAGATGTCTTCCCCATTCATGTCCTTGGTCTCGCCGACCTCGTCGATCCAGTCCTTCAGCCGTCGCCACATGACCACCGTGCGCAGCAGCGAGTCGATGGACCCGTTCGACAGCGCGCTGATCTGGTTGCAGTGCGAGCACACGGCGGTGGTGCAGGGGATGATGCGTTGCTCCAGGCGTCCGAGCAGGACAGGCAGCCGCGTGGGCCCGTCGGCAACCAGCACGCTGGCGTACGTGTCGTCCATGCAGAAGGCGAAGCAGTGTCGGCATTGCGTCATTTTTTTCCCTCTTGCGGTGGCTGGGCCTATACTGCTTATATTGACACGTAGGCTGACACGTTGTTGAAAAAAAATCCATGGTGGACATCCTTGCGCCGTCGCTGGCCCACGCCCTGATCCTGTCCGCGTGCGCCGAGCCGTGCCTGTACCCGGGCGAGCACTACAAGGACAGGCTGCGGCCGCAGGTCAAGAGCGCCGACAGCTCCGTGCTGCCCAAGGCGTCGTTCGGCACCTGGCTGGCGGCCGGGGCGGAGATCCTGACCATTGGCAAGTACAAGCACGGGGTCACGCTGATATTCATCCCCTCTCGCGACATCTTCTACTTCGCCGCGCCGAACGCCTTGCTGTCGCAGGAATGCCCCGAGGGCTCGATTTTTGTGGGTCAGTTCGTGATCGACAACGAGAACCCGCGCATCCTGGTCTTCGACACGCTGAAGCTCCGCAACGTCTCGTGCGTGGACCTGCCCGCGCCCAATCGGTACGGCGAGCTGCAGAAGGTGTCCGCGCTCTTCGGGCCGCTCTGCTCCGTGCAGTGGGCCGGCGACCTGGCCGTTCTGACTCGGGACATCCGCATGAAAAAGTTTGTGGTCCCGCACGCAATTCAGGGCGTCATGGCGCTGGGGCTCAGTCCGGGCCGGGTTACTGTGTTCGACAGCGAGGCGAAAAAATAAACAATAGATAAGCCATATTGCCGTCCCGGCGCATGTGCGGCACGCGATGGCTATTGGAGCCTACATGCCCGTCGCCCCGCCGCAGCTTGCGCTGTTCATCGCCGCCAAATCCATGCTGTTTAGGCACGAAGGCCTGTCTCCGGCAGTGGGAATCCGCCGCATCCATTCTCCAGAGCACGTTGCATCGACCCACCCGTTCACCTTTCCGTACTTCAAGATCGTCCCGAACACCACAACAGTTCCCGTCGTTTGCCAGGGGGCGTCGCTCGTCGCTTTCGACTTCGAGATCGGTCTCGTGCCCGCCCGTTTTTCAGCACGAATGTTCACCAGCGCGCCCCAGGAGAGCCACATTCTGGTGATGGACTCCATGGACCGGCCGTGCTTCTTTTCCAAGCTGACCATCGAGCCACTCGGAACGGAAGGGCACGCGCTGCGCGTTGACACGCTGCCTTACATGAGGACGAGCTGGATGGCACGCGCCCTGTCGCCGCTCTGGAGACGCTTCCTTTGGTGGGAGCTCGAGACGAGACACAAGAAACGGGGCGCAAACAACATGAACTTTATTGCATACCGGGTGCTGTGCCTGAAGCGGCTGGTTAAAACGCTCTACTGATTCATTCCTTCTTCTTCCTGTGGCAAATGAGTTTGTGCTGCTCCCGATGGGCCTTCTGGCACTCCTCGCTGCAGTATCGAGCGCATTTGCAGCGCGCACACTTGTGCATTTTGAGGGCGTGGACGCCGCATTTGGCGCATTTGATGGTCTCGATCTCACCAAAAACCATGTAGAACTTGATGTCCTTGGGAACTGCAGTGAGAATAAACTCGATGTAGACATGGTTGTTACTCTCGTTGACGAAAATCCGCGCGGGCAGCATGAAGGGCATGGGATGAAACAGGAACTGACGAACGCCATACGGCATTTTTGCCTCGATGAAGTACGCTCCTTCGCGATGAGTAAACTGGGTAAGGCAATCGAGCGTGAAGTCCTTCATTCGGTCGTCAAACGAATTAATTGACATGCTGACGGAGCCCGATTGCTGGGATGTTCTGAGCTCCATGGCACCGGGATGGAATCTGAGGCCCATAGCATCCAACCCGATGTCGCTGCCGAAGTATTTGTCAACTTTTTTGGCCGTCAGACGGGCCAGGCGCTCGAGCGTTTCCCTCGGCACGTCGAATCTCTCAGAGCCCATGTTCATGACCGGCATTTCGGGTTGGTTTGTGGATCGGGGGCCAAAACTTAAAATTCAGGCCTGCAAACCGAAATAGAGTTCTCCACGTCCCGGCCCGTGACCGAAGACCATTTTAAAATGTGAATCCAGAGGCAGGTCCAAATTGCTCCTGCGACCCCGGACGCCGCGCGTTCCAAAACAATGTGCATCAAAAAAATCAATTTTTAAAAAAAAATGTGTAAAGGAACATATGCTGGCAAATTTTTTAATCTTGTTGTTACGTGCGGTGGTGGTATCTGCCAAATTCGTGTGAGAAAAATATGTGATTACGACTGCGGCTGCAACTCGTACGTCAGCTCGAGACGCGCCATGTAGGAGTACGGGTTGTCGAGGATGTTGGAGCCAAGCGTGGTTTGGTGCTCGCTGGTGACGTCAGAGTGGTCGTCCCAGTTATTCGCGTCGGTGCGACGGAGCTGCACGTTCATCTCCATGAGGTCCTGGGTGTTAACCTTGCTGAGAACCTTCTGCTTGAGGGTGGAGACGCACGTGCCGAGAACGGTCTTCGACACCTTAAACCACTCGCCGTCAATCTTTTGGTCGTCGCGCAGCTCAGTGCCAAGCAGGTCAGTGTTAGCCTTGAGCAGGGAGATGACCGGGTGGGTTTCGTGGACGAAGACGTAGTTCTGGTTGTTGACTTCCAGCACGTTGTGCGACTCGAGGTTGCGCTCGTTGTACTGGCTGTAGGTCTTGCGCCACTCGTGGCTGGTGTTGGCGCCGGCGTCGGCTTCGAACAGCGTCAGCTCCTGCGGGTTGTGGGTCATGGGCATGGCGGTGAACGCGAAACGCTCTCCCGACTCGCTAAACTCCTGGCCCTGCACGCAGCTAATCTTCACACCCAGCGGAACGGGGAACCCATTCTTCTGCTCGAGGAGCTTCGCCTTCACGATGTACGCCGAGCGGAGGATGTTCTGCGAGGACGAGAGATCCTGGTCAGGGGACGCGTTGGTAAACATCTGCACATGCTTGCCCTCAATGGGGCGCCAGGTCGCAGCAGACGGACCCTCGGCGCCGAAATTATTCATGGTACCTGAGATCATAACGTTGATACGCTTGGTAAACCGCATGGCGGTCGAGGAGGTGTCAGCGGCGGCGGCTGCAATAAGGGGGGTTGCGGGCTTGCGGGTGCTCATTGCTTCCTACAGGGTCGGGTTCGAACAGCTTAAATACTGGCGCTGAGTTAATGCTCACTGGATTTGAAACCAATGGCTTCAGGCGCCAGAATGTTATAAAATGAAGAGGCGTCCCGCTGCAAATGCTAACGGCCATGGTGATTGATAAGACGGTGAGTGCTGTAATACCAGAGAGCAGCAACAAGTTTTTCTCCGACTCAATGGGGTCGTTTGGCGATTTAGAATCACACCCGTCGACCCCGTTAGCGAACGCCGCCCTCCCGCCCACGCCACCAACACTACAGACCCAGAGCTCGATGCATACGGTGTATAAAGGAAGCGTGGGATGTGTGTTAACGCCCAAGCTCAAGGTGCCGGAGGTGGTGGTGGTTGTGCCTAAACGGACCACAGTGTGTTGTGCTGCAGTGTTGCTGTGGCTGTGCTGTGTGGACATCGAGAGGGAGCAGGACGAGTAATTTATTGAATCTCCAAACTGCGGACCATCCGCTTCAGGCGCTCAATCTCGGCGGCGTTATCTGCGAGGAGAATGTCCTTGAGTCGGATGATCTCGATCAGGGCGTCGACGAGCTTAAATTGGTTGGTAATGAGTCTGTCTGCACGCAGAAGGAACGTATTGTTTGTGTCTTTGGCCGAGGTCGTCGGCGTCGCCTCTTCTTCTTCTTCCTCTTCGCTCTCGGACGACACCAGCGCAGAGCTCACGGACTCGGCATCGCTTTTGACGAAATCCTCGTCGTCCGAGTCAGAGCTGTCGTCGCGACGGGGTTTGAAGGGGCGAATGGGCTTGGGCTTCTTGGTGTACTGCACGCCAGCTGGTTTCTTTGCAATAGCACTCGGTTTTTTCTTCGCGTTGGGGTTCTTGATCGTCGATCGGACACGAAGACCTGGTGGCATGGTGGAGTTTCGTGGTGGTTTGCAAGTTTCTGCTCGTTTTATAAAGGCCACGTGGATCTTTTTTTAGTTTCTATTTGGGGTAATTGGCAGGTATAAAAAAGTAATCGTTTCCGGTTGTTTGGAGAATAATGGCTTCTGCCTGCACGACCACTTTGTATCACGACGCCAAGGCGTTTACTACGAGATTTCACGCGCAGTACCTCATAACAATGCGCGACGATGAAACCAAGACCATGTACATATCGGTGTGGCCGATTCGTGACGTGACCAACAATGTAAGCACTGGGAGGCTCATTGGCTACTACTTTATGAAAAAGGCCTGGAGAGATGGTAAATACACGCCGCACAACGCGCTTTTTGGAAGCACACTGAACAAGTTCGAGAACCTTTCTTTCCGCATCGCGAGCATTGTTTCTAGATCTATCGACAAGGACGCGGATCTTCCGATTGGACCCGCGCCGGTTGGTCTAGCGGATGTCACATTCGAGTTCCAGTGGAAGGAAGATGGATGCCCAATTACAGCGTCGCAGGTCATGTCGTTCCAGACCATTACCCCGGAGCAGTTCGCTGCTGAGTTTTAATGAACGTTTATCATCAACTTTGTCTTGGTCACAACGCCCAATTTCCCGTCTTCATCAAAGAAAAGACTCGTGGGGCTGTGTTCCAGTTGAATTTTGTCCGCGCTCAACTCAAAGCACGGATATTGGTCGTCGTTGAACGTGATTTTGAACTTAGCCACTTGCTTGTGCGAGTAGAGCGCCACGAATCCTTCGCCGTTTTCGTTTATGACGACGTCGTGGGCATGGGGCATGCCGTTGATTACGAGAATGGATTTGCCGTCCCTGAACACCTGCAAACGCCCGTTGCCCCATTCCGCCACGATGACAAGGTTCTTGTAGAAGGCAACCCCGCACGGACAAAACATCTGCCCCGGCTCCTGGCCGTACCCGCGTCCCAGGGTCAAGAGGAGCGTGCCGTCCGTTTTGTATGCGACGACGCGGTGGTTCTCGTTGTCTGCGACGTAGAGCTCGTCCCTTTCTTGGTCTAACGCGATGCCGACGGGCTGATTGAGCTGGCCCTCTCCCAGGCTACGCGCGTGGCTGATGGTGATATCGCATTCAATCTTTTCAAATACCTTCACGCATCCGTTGTACCGGTCCACAACGAACAACTTGCCAGTACTGTTAGAGATGACCATGCCCTGTGGCATTTTGAAGTCTGCTGTCACAACGTCTCTGATGATGCCATTGGGGTATGTGATGATCAAGCTGTTGCTGGCCTGACACGAGACCACTCGGTTTTTGATCTTGCCCGTTGCGTGAGTTGTGAATCGGAACTCGGGCTCGGTGAATACGCTCATAGTTTCGCTAATGACAGCATGCAGCGTGCCTTTATAGGGATGGGGCGTTTTGTGTTCGATGGCTGTCAATACAGATAGCAGTGCACGCCCGCAACGCTGACAACGTGCAATACGGCGTGCAGGAGGTTTGCCTTTTCGGGCCAAATATGCTCGGCGATCCACAGGGCGAAGACGACAGCCGGAAAAAACACGACCCATGGCCTGTATTTTGGCGTGTCCCAGTCCAAACAGATTGCTAGGAACGCTGTGTGCGCGAAAACCGTGTCTATTTTGTGTAACACTGGATGGTCCGTGGTGTATCGCAGCACGCTGCAAATCGTCACCGCCAAGAACAAGTGGTGATACAGCGCCTGCCGCGCGTAGAAGGCGTGAATGTCTATGGTTGCAAAGAGCAGGGATGTATACACCAGCATTTGAATTTATTACAACTCATGGCGAGTCTGGGCAGATATGGTCTGGTTGTTTTTGGCTCCGCTGACTTGCAACCAATCAGCAGGAACAAGATCAAACGCGATTGTCTTGATCGCTTCGTGCATGTGAAGCATGTCTCTCGTAGCGTTGGCATTGCGCAGTCCAGTGAAATGCTGCGTCAAACAAGATATTGCGTTGCCTGTCTTAAACACACAGCAAAAAGTTGCGTAAAACGGGAAGACAGTAGTGACCAACATGAATGACGCCGTCAAGGAAAGAAGGTTGAGATGCGCATAAAACACAGGAACCAGCCCATGCCAAAAACCAAAGACAAGGGCATCAACAAAAAACTGCCAGTGAACATATAGTTCGACATATGCCTGTATGTGAGGTGGGAAGAGTGATGCCAACAAAGCAGCAAACGCCATCAAAGAACTTCAAATCTTTTTTTTTTAATTTTAATAAACATTCTATTTGCAGCAATTCTATTTACACCATCATTCTGCCCAGGCACACGCCTATCAGCAATGCGAGCAGCGCCATCAGCAGCGCCTCCAAGGCGGAGAACTGCGCTCTGTGACCGATCGCTTGAGGCCTATATTCGCTCGGCACGCGCGGTGCGTCGGATGGAACAACGCTTGGAACCACGGGTGCGGGAGGGCAGTAGGGCACAGCCGGGACACATGGTGCCGGTGGGCAGTACACGGCCTGGGGCGGTGGGTTGCTCGACGGCATAAGCACGATCGGAGCTGGCGCGGAACTCATGTAGACGGCCTGCATTTTTTCTCGTCCTGTAGAATTTCTTTTTAGGGGATTGCTCTAAATGCGGTTAATTTTATAATGTTTTAATTCTCTCCCTTAAATACGGAGGGAAATCCACAGAGTTGTTTTGTTTCCATTCACATGCAGCAGCCTGGAGCGAAGGACGTCGACCAGATCAACCAGCGGTTCGAACACGACAACATCCACCGGAAGACAGACGAGCTGAAAACAGTGATGGAGCAGATCCCTGACGCTATCAACGCGCTCGGCGCCATTATGTGCGATGTGTATCTCACCAAGGCGTTCACATTTACCAACTTCGCCAGGGTGGAAAAGATCATAGTGAATCTGCAAGACCAGATAAACTCGGTGTATCGCCAGCACAGGATGATTATGATTCGGAACATATCGATCAAAGCATTGCGTTTTCTTGAAAAGAATCCGGCCGAGTACTCGGCGCTGTGCCAAACCGAAGACATCAGTTGCATTGTGTTTGAGGTCGAGCGGCTGTGGAATTCGACCATCAATGCTGCTCTCAAATGCACCAACGCGGAGTGTCAGCGCAACTGCTTGACCGAGATGAGAAAACGCATCGCCACTATACGGAGCGAGACATTCAAACGGTTTCAGCGCGAGATAGACGACCTCATAAACACCACCGCCGCTGGCAAAAAGCGCGGACCGCCGGACGATCAGATGATGATGGCGCTGTCGCAACGCCCAAGACTGCTTGAGGGGGACCCCGTGTTACCACCAATGCAGACCACTGGATTTCAACCGGCAGCACAAGGAACCGCCTCGCCGTTCAGACCGCAACCAATCAGGCCGAATAATCCCATGCAGGCGAATGAGATGGAGCTGATCGGCCGGTGCTACAACTTTCTGAAGGCCACTCGCTTCTGGAGCAACGACGAGACCCACGTACCTCCGCCCACCTACACGGCGCTGGAGTCGGTGCTGATCGTCACCCACGCCCGCTCGCGGATCATCGCAGCACGGAACGACCCGAATCTGGACACCGTCGTCCTGACCGGGCTGCCGCTTCTCTTTCCCGAGAGCCAGCCAGAGCGAATGGTGCAGGTTACATCGTTTCAGCTGAAGAAGTTCCAGGAAGACGTGAATGCGCTCTGCTCGCGTTTGCTTATACACCCGTGATGGTGTAAATAATAAACGTGTGTTGTGTCGTGTCCTTGCCACTCGAAGTCGCAGTGTTGCATTCATTCACCTAAAAGCAAGTATATAAGAGTGTGGGAGCCATCAGCAGAAGAATGGAAGGCCGCACCCAAGCAAGTCGTTCGATGGCAGATCCTAGCTATTTGCCCACCGCCGGATTGACAGGCAATGGTGGGGGCACGTACACTGGCACGTCGGCTAGTCCGTTAGAAGCAGACTGGGAGAACATTTTCGGGCCTGCAGGACGCGACATCAAAACCGATAACCAGAGGAACAAGCGGCACCAGCGCTGGCATCTGCCGGACGTGCTGAAAGGGCCGAATCCGTACCTCACCGACCGCATTGATGGGCTCATCACTGACACCACCAGCTCCCCGTTCACGACCGTCATCCTGCCGTATAAGTTTCTTGAGAACCCAGACGGCAAGCTTAAGTGGAACGTGTGGAGTTACGATGAGGGCCTGTCGACCCGTGTGCCCTACGAGTCCGCCGCCCGCGTGCTTACGCAGACCAAGCGCTCGTATGCGGCATACGCCGTTCGGCACGGTTTGGCCATCGAGATGGAGCACAACTTTATGATGAGCGCCAAGGGCATGAGCGACTTCCAGAACCAAGTGAAGCAGCTGGTGGGGTCCATTCAGCAGTCGAACGACCTTGACGTGCACATTGCGTTGCTGCAGGCCCCGTCGTACCATCGCGAGTACATGGAAAAGTTCAACAGCGTCGACAAGACCCCGCAGCAGTTGGCGCGCGAGTATGTGGATCTGTTCGGCATGATGCAGAAGAACCCCAACTGCCTGGACATCCTCATCGAAGAGGCCAAGATGCAGCTTCGGCTCTGGGGAGCGCCCGAGCCCTCGTTCATGCTCTGCAACAGCAAGCTGACGTTCCAGCTGCAGATGACCCCGGAGCGCACCAACTACTTCACGCAGGGCATCGACGGCGTCCGCCGGTTGCGCGCGGGGCCCGAGCTCGGCACGTATCGGAACCTGTCGATCATCCACTCGCGCGCGTTCTCGATGGAGACCGGCTCCGTCCCCCGGGACATTATGCGCCGGCGCGTGCGTGTGGCCGAGTACTATCGCGTGCCGCCGCAGCCAGACAACAACTGGGAGCTCGAGCTGTACGACGAGTCGCGCGATAGCTGGTTCAAGCTTTCCCAGAACGAGCTGAACCGGTACGCCGACCTGTCGGGCAACTCCATGGGCGGGGACTACGCCATGCCGGGCATTGACGACCACAGCAAGTTTGTCTGGGACGACTTCATCACCACCATTATCGGTCTGGACAACACTCGCTTCCAGCTCAAGATGGTGGCCGAGCCCGACGCCGCCGTGACCACCGTGATCATGCCGCGGCTCATGCGCCCGGCCGACGATTTGAGCTGGGCCGCCTCCTTCAACGCGATCCTCACGGCACAGGGCAATGTGTATGCCGAGACCCACACCAGGAACGACCACCACCTGATCGTGCAGCAGTGCGAGGTCGCCAACATGTTTGTCCCGCGGCCGAACAGGACGGAGATGCAGGGGGTTGACTTCCCCATCGAGTCGCGCTTCATCCCGTTCTGGCTGTTCATGAATTCCGCGTTCCTGGACCAGACGTGCATGTTCCTCTGGACCCCCCTCCGCGTCGACCGCGACGTGCTGCGGAACAAGATCATCCCTTTCGTCTACGGCAGCAATTTCGCGCGGGTGCAGGCCGACTACGACCGCATCCCCATCGACGCCCGCATGAACATCTACCACACGGTGGCGTTCCTGGGCACGTCCCTCCGCTGGCACCCGGACGACGATGTGCGCGCCCACCTGGAGAAGATTTTCGCCGAGCGCAAGATTGGGGTGCACACGCTCCGCGCCGCCCTGACGCATTTCGTTCGCCGAGTGACCGACGACATTGGCTCGGAGCCGCTCCCGCAGAATCGCATCCAGCTCGGCAAGAAGCTCGACGACGTGTTCAGGGGCAACCGCTTCTGCCGCGCCAAGGAAGATCAATGCGTCTACGACAAGTGGCCCGCGTCGCCCGCGAATTACCAGACCATCGCCCAGGCGGCCGGCGTCGCGGAGACCCACGGGTCGCTCGAGAATTACCTCATCGAGAAGAAGTTCGAGAACGAGCGCGAGGTGTACACGTGGAACGATCTGCCCAGCCCGATTCGCAGCAACGGCATCGAGGCCAACATCCACGAGCCCACCGTTCTCGACAGCTTCCTGTACGCGGCCATGCTTCGGATGATGACGGGCCCGGGTGACGAGCGCATGTGGCCGGACTTCTGGCCCCAGCTCAAGGCCAAGGGCTCCAACGACGCGGTGGAGTACGTGATCGTCCGCCCGGTGATCGAGCACAACATGCTCAGCGTGATCCTGGGCCGCGGCGGCGACGAGCTCGGCAACACCTTTTGGGGCCAGACGGAGCTCTCGTGCTACGACGACTCGATGCACGGCGTCTGGGGCATGAGTTACAAGTACCACGAGCGCGCGTTCGTGCACAACAACAAGCAATTGGTGCGGCTGTTCGATATCGCGTACGACGGTCTGAACGGCGGCAAGGACGACCGGCCCGTGGACTGGGCTGCCGAGGCACCGGGCGCTGACAAGCCCTTCGGCTCCAAGGTGGGCGACATGAGCGTTCCGTACAACGGCCCGTCCCTCATGGTGATGAAATTCAACGTCGACCCCAACAGCCGCGACTACGCGCGCAACTGGCCGTCGCCCATTCAGTTCCACGACAAGCTGGAGATGGATTCGCCCAAGCACGCCATCGATCCGGAGGGGCTGTTCTCCATCCAGGACCCCGAGTGGCGCGTGTTCAACCGGCCGACGTACCGCGAGCAGTACCGCAGCTACCTGTCGAGAATGCCGGACTTCTCGTACTACCATCAAACCCGAAAGCAGCCAGGGTACGCCGCCGTGGACTCCGAGACAACGCAGAACGCGCTCGCCTTCCAGGGCTCGTACCGCATCGTGCGGGGCCTGAATCGCGAGGAAATCCACGGCTCCGGGCACCATGGCCCCGACTACACGGGCGTCGCCATGCTCCGGGCGGGCAAGGGCACGCGGCCGATCACCCAGGCACCGACCATGATGCGAATTTGCTGAACAATAAACCTTTTTTTCCAAAACCTGCAATTGCGCCTTCGCCATACAAATGACGACGTGTCAGCCACGTGTCGGCGTTGAGTTCGCCATGCGCATACTGAAGCTTCCAGTTCCCGCTTACACGTACAGCCACCGCGCGCGCGCGTACGAGTTGTCCGGCTGCTTTACGTATTCCATCTCCGTGCGCGAACTCCCGACCGTACTCAACTGCTCCACCGCGATGGGCGTGCTCAGCGATAATCTCGAGCTCCTCAAGGTCGCCATGCGCGCTCCCGCCGTCGTGCTGATCCACGGGACGAAAACGAAGGCGCTGACCGTGGCCGGGGAGGAGCTGGAGTCCGTGCCGCCGATGGCCCGCGACGACAAGCAGATTCTCAGGCACTACGAGATGACGTGCGTGAACCTTACCTCCGAGATGGCGACGTACCGCCTCAGGACAGACGGGGTGCTCTCGCTGTCGTGGACGGGAGAGGTTAATTGCTTTACGTGCTACATCTGCCCGACGCTCACGACGTCCACGCTGGCCCGAAACCTGAAAATCCGGTCCAATGCGTTGAGAAAAACGCTGCGCGACAGGCGGGTGGTCGTGGCGATGGGGCCGGGGCAGGTGTGCGTGTACAGTTTGGAGACGCTGCTACCCAAGAATAAAACGAGTATTTAAGCCATGGAGAATAAAGTGTATACAGGTGTAAAGACGTTTAATTTCCGGATATAGAAACTGTGATAAAAAAGGACAGGAAGAGCTTTTTACCTTCTCAGCAACTCAACAACCGAACTGGAATGGCCGCTGACGCTGACACCAAAACGTTTATGGAGAGTTTCCAAGAGATCTTGCAGGAGATAAACCGCCCTCTAGATTCTGAAGAGGACGAAGAGGAAGAAGAGGAAGAGGCTGTTCAAGAGCCCACACCTAAAAAGCAGAAAACTTCTACTGCAGACCAGTTAACAAACGAGGAGGCGGTGAACATTACGTTTGCTGCATTCGACTTCTACATTCGTAAGTGTGATGATTCTGACTTTGGATGCATTGCTGGCGCGAAAGAGTACGGCAGACGCATATTCGAAAAGGCCCAGGAGTTCAAGGCGGAATACAAGGAGCGCTTCGACGCGAGCTCGGTTGTTGCAGCCTTTCAACAACTTGCTCAACGACCTTCGTTTTGACACAATTGATGTTATGGCTATTGTGCCGTTTGGGTATAAATAAAAACGTGTTTTCCAAAGAATAAAACAACTATTTAAGCCATTGAGAGAATAGTGCATATACAAATCACACAAACCATCGAAAAAAACCAATGCTCAACCTCACCGTATCCGCGACGGCGCGCAAGATGGCAAACACGTCGATGGATTTTGTGTGCACGGTGATCCGCACGTGGATGCGCAGATTCGCGGTGCCATTTTGGCTGCAGAAGCTGAAACCACCGCCCCCGTTTCACACGCGCGTAGCGACCCCGGCGCAGGAGGCGGTTGCCAAGTTTTTGCAATGCAAACCCCTCGGCGCGACCGTTTTCTGGACGCCGCCCGGCGCAGGGAAATCCACCGCGCTTGCAGCAAACAACGTGATGGTTGTTGACTTCAAACTCCTCCGCAACACCGGCGTCGGGGCGTGGTTTTCCAGCAAAGTGGGCTGGGACCAGGACCTGGGCGAGTTCTTCCCTCCCGATGGATTCGCGACCATCGCCCTCGACCACTTCGACCGCGCGATCGGCGCAGACAAAACGGATGCAAAGCGGCTGTTCACGAGCCTCACCGCAGACAGCACCCGATCAAAGACCTTCAACGTCCTCGTGTGCGTGAACGATCCAACCACCGCCCTCGATCTTTACCGCGACTCCGTCGACGTGAGACTGCTCGGCTCCTCATTCTGCGGTCGGTGCGCCCCCGAGCAACTTTCCGCACTCTTCCCGACCAACCCGCTCGCCATCGAGCTTGGCACCGTCGCGGGCACCATCGGCATCGCCGCAGACGTGGCAGCAAACCGCGGCACCGCTGACCTGCTCCGCCTGCACGCGGCAAGGATCGCCAGGGCGTGGGTGGATGGGGAGAATCTGCTTGCATCCTCGCGGTCAATATAAACCAATGTGGTCCTGGCTTCGTATATAAGCCATTGAGAATGAAGTGTATACAAGTGTAAAAGAGTTTTCACCGCATTTAGATTTGAAACCGTTTGCAAGCATAAGAAGCAACAACCTCTTTATCTGCAACCACTCTGCCCAGATGATTTCACCCCCTGATTTCGCGACTTTCAAGCGCATTGGAGAACGGGTCGAGGAGGAGTTCGAGGAGTTTGCTGCCAAGGAAAAAATGGCAGAGATGCACAAATCTGGTGGATTTCATCAACGCGTCCTCAGCATCCTGGAGTTGTTTGATGTCCACACCATCTATGCGGAAAATGTGCATATGGCACTCGATTTCAAGCACAACCCAGACGATGTCGTGTCCGAGAAACTTGGCGCCAACAGACGGTTTACCAAAGAGTACATTCCTCTGAAGCAACTCATTCTCCGTGTGCGCATCGGCTTGGCCCTTGACAAAGAGATTATCCGCATCGCCTGGGCGGAGCAGCGTGACAGGGCTAACAAGGAGTTCGAGGCGTTCGGAGCCGATGAGGAAGTTCTGCAGCCGGGCTCTGCCGCCAAGCGCGCGCGGACCGACGACGGCCCCGAGTAATGGCCCTGGGATCTGATGCTGTCAGTATATAAACCCCCGTGCGTGTACTGCATGACTATTTGCGCACAGTAGATCCCACTGACAGCGCAAGCACCAATACTCTAGCCAGGCCATATCCCTTCGAACCAACCCCGTTCCGCTTCCCACACATGGCTCCCATCCGCGTGACCACCATCATGGGCGGCATCTTCAACACGGACACTGCCAACGACGACCTCGCGACCGTGCTCCAGGCCGTGTTTGAGAAGCGCGTCAACGCGTGCTGCATCGTGCCCACAACAGTTTTCGACGGCGACTCCGCGTTCGTAGCGCGCAGGTACGGCTCTGGCTTCGTGGCCGTGTGCGGCAAGTGGCTCTTTTACGCGCAGTCTGGGAAATCGTGGTTCGCGAGGAAGATCGGCTCCGAAAGCCACATTTGCAGCCTGTTCGACCGAACGAAGCGCGAGCAGGCCCTCGAGGACCTCCAGCGTTTCGAAATGGACGGCCACGCGCGCGCTCCTCCAAAGAAGGCCGAGGCTGTGGCTCCACCGGCTCCGAAAGGGCCAGATATGGACGCACCGCCCGTCGCCACGCCCATTTACCGGGCACAACCGCCGCCGCCACCGACCGCGCCCCGCCGCGTCGAGACC
>Ga0247841_10005664_pt1 | contig 19955 bp, 15 predicted proteins | sample LaCruzMarch2015__2_FD_192410 | JGI IMG/M metagenome (GOLD analysis project Ga0247841, IMG submission 192410) | Freshwater microbial communities from meromictic Lake La Cruz, Castile-La Mancha, Spain - LaCruzMarch2015_18m | ecosystem: Environmental > Aquatic > Freshwater > Lake | place: Spain... | reverse complement strand
ACAAGTCTCTTCCTCTTACCTCAAGCTGTAGTCAACGCCTCATCCTTCACCTTCAACAACAACCTAAAGATAGGAACCACATATAAAGCAGATACTAAGGAACTCCAGAACTTCTTAAATCAGGAAGGATATAATTGTGGTACAGTTGATGGACTATTCGGTAACAAGACCAAGGTAGCAGTCATACTATTCCAAAGTGCAAGTGGATTAACACCTGATGGTTCAGTTGGTCCAATAACTAGAGGTTACATCAATCGGATGGTATCTCTTCTTCCTGATGATGATACTAATCCAACCCCAGACCCAACTCCTTTAATTGATAGAACTCTCAAACTAGGAATGACAGGAGATGATGTCTCTACTCTTCAGACATATCTAAACAATCATGGATATGATGTAGGAACAGCTGATGGAAAGTTTGGTCTTAAGACACAAGCCAAGGTCATCCTCTTCCAAGTCAATAATGGTCTCTCTGCTGATGGCCTAGTTGGTAATGCAACTAGAAACATCATCAATAATGGTTCAAGTACAAACACCTGTTCAAACGGAGCAACCAATTATCCAACCTGTACAATCGTTCACACTTGTACCAATCAAGCTCTCAACTATCCAACCTGTGACATCTTTACTCCTTGTACCAATGGAGCTACGAATCCTCCTCTTTGTACTACTATTACTCTAGATACTACTAAACCAGTCATCACCACCTTCTCTATCCCAAGTACCAATCAATCATATGTTGTACCAATCAATTCATTAGTAGCGACAGATAACATAGGTGTAAAGGACTACAACATCACCGAATCTAATATCATTCCAACTACAGGATGGTCTATCACTAAACCAGTAAGTTACGTCTTTACCTCAATAGGAGAGAAACATCTATACGCTTGGGCAAGAGATAATGCTCTCAATGTCTCAACCTCAGTAAGTAAATCAGTCATCATCTCAAGTGTCAGTAATATCTGTCTAAATGGTGCTACCAACTATCCAACCTGTACAACATTCACTCCATGTACTAATAATGCAACTAACCCACCACTTTGTACTACTATCATAGATACTACTAAACCAGTCATCTCATCTTTCTCTATTCCTACCACAGCCGTCTCACTAACTGTCGCCGTCTCAACATTCACAGCCACAGATAACATTGCTATCACAGGATACAAACTAACTGAAACCAATGTTATACCAACTTCTGGTTGGTCATCTACCAAACCAACGTATTACACCTTCTCAAGTGAAGGAACTAACAAGTATCTCTACGCTTGGGTCAAAGATGCAAGTGGTAATATCTCTCTACCATTCTCCGATACTGTATCTATTACTTTACCTGATACCGCTAAACCAGTCATCTCATCTTTCTCTATTCCTACCACAGCCGTCTCACTAACTGTCGCCGTCTCAACATTCACTGCATCAGACAACATTGCTATCACAGGATACAAACTAACTGAAACCAATGTTATACCAACCTCTGGTTGGTCATCTATCAAACCAACAACCTATACCTTCTCATCAGAAGGTACTAACAAGTATCTATATGCTTGGACAAAAGATGCAATCGGTAATGTCTCTCTACCATTCTATGATGTCATATCTATTACTTTACCTGATGTAACTAAACCAGTCGTTACCTTTACAATCCCATCTGCAACATCAACATCACTTAATGTTCCCGTTACATTTACTGCTACTGACAACAAGGCAGTCACAGGATATTTAATAACTGAAACCAATGTTACTCCAACTTCTGGTTGGTTAACTACACCACCTACTTCATACACCTTTGTCTCAGGTACAGCTAATGGACTAAAGACTCTCTATGCTTGGGCTAAAGATGCCGCTTCAAATGTTTCGACTCCTGTATCTAAGACGGTGACGATAAATGTGGCTGATACCACTAAACCAGTCATCTCATCGTTCTCTATTCCATCCACTTCTACCACTTTATCTGTCACTATTAATTCCTTCACAGCCACAGACAACATCGGAGTAACAGGATACAAACTAACTGAAACCAATGTTGCTCCCACTTCTGGTTGGTTAACTACACCACCTTCTTCATACACCTTCTCTACAGAAGGAACTAACAAGTATCTATATGCTTGGGCGAAAGATGCAAGTGGTAATATCTCTCTACCATCCTCTGATACTGTATCTATTACTTTACCTGATACCACCAAACCAGTCATCTCATCTTTCTCTATTCCATCCACTTCTACTACTTTATCTGTCACTATTAATTCCTTCACAGCAACAGACAACATCGGAGTAACAGGATACAAACTAACTGAAACCAATGTTGTTCCCACTTCTGGTTGGTTAACTACACCACCTTCTTCATACACCTTCTCTACAGAAGGAACTAACAAGTATCTATATGCTTGGGCTAAAGATGCAAGTGGTAATATCTCTCTACCATCCTCTGATACTGTATCTATTACTTTACCTGTTGTGAACACACCATCTCTTTCTGTTGACTATCTAAATACATTTGATGCTAATGCTGGTAGTAATGACTACTTCAATATAACTTCAAACGTATCTTGGAATGTCTCAACATATCCTTTGTGGGTTACGTTATCAAAAACAAGCGGCACTGGGAATAGTCAGATAACTGTAACTGTAAATGCTAATACTGGAGCTCAACGAACAGGGACAATAACATTGACCGGAACAGGAGTTTCTTCTGTATCTCTTAGTGTAGTTCAACTGTCTGGAACTACTAATACTTGTCCAAACGGAGCAACTAATTACCCAACATGTACGCTACCTGGTAATTCATTGATTATGGAGTCTGTAAATACCAATAATACAACAACAGGAAGTTGGACCGGGGTTAACATACCAAGGAATACAGCAACTGCATTGATATATAGGAATAACTTGATTACATCTGCAAATTACTCCGGGTATATGTTACAAGCCGGCGATGAAGATGTTCTTAGTACCAACAATAAACTTGATGGTGAAATAATATCGGGTAATAAATTTGTTTGGAATGGAACAATTTGGAATGGTGTTGAACAAAGTATTACCCATGGAATATTTACAGGTTATCAGAAAAATGCTGTCATTAAATATAATTATCTTCAAGATGTTCCGATGGGGATAATACGTAAGTCAAATGGTATGACTAATACATCTGGTGGGATTGCTTACAATATAATCAATAGAACCAATGCTGTTGCGGTGGTTGTAAAGGGAATGAACGGAGTTAATATCTACAACAATACTTTCTATAGCGACGAGACTATGTACTCAACTCCCGATAGTGGAACGTGGCGTGGTATTGTAGATATTTATGCTAATGATAATCCATCTGCAACCTCAGCAACGACAAAGATTAAAAATAATATCTTTTATACAAAATATCAAATTTATAATATTACAGTGGAGTCGGGGTCAGAGACTGGTTTTGAATCGGATTACAATGTTTTTTACTGTGAATCTGGTACCCCTATATTTAATTATTTGGGAGCTAGAAAAACTTTTGCCCAGTGGCAAGCTCTTGGTTTCGACACACATTCTGTTGTTGTTAATCCAAACTTTATTAACACAGCCTCTTTTGTTCCAAGCTCACGTCTTAATTACGGAACTAATTTAGGAGTAGATTGGCAAACAGGGCTAGCATCTAACGCCACTTGGACTGTAGGACAATCTCCTGCAACTGCAAATCAAGATAATACATGGCAAGTCGGAGCAAGAATCTTGACATCAAATGTCCCTAACGCACCCACAGTTACAGTCTCTGCAAGTCCATCATCAGTAACTTCAGGTAACTCCTCTACCATCTCTTGGTCATCTACTAATGCAACCTCATGTAATTCAGGAGGTCATGGAACAGGAACAACAGGCTCATTCTCTACTGGTTCACTCACTGCAAGTCAATCATATTCCGTCTCTTGTACTGGGGCTGGGGGAACGACAAGTAATAGTACTTCTGTTACTGTTGCATCTACGCCACCTAGTGGGACTGCATATTATGTTTCTCCAAGCGGGAGTGATAGTAATTCTGGAACAATAAATTCTCCATGGTTTACTTTAGAAAAAGCTTGGAAAACTGTTGCTGGACCAGGAGTCACTATATATATGAGAGGGGGAACATATAATTACTCAAGTTCTCAAAATCTAACTGGGAAGAACGGATCTTCTGGGAATCTTATAAAAGTTTGGGCTTATCCTGGAGAAAAACCAGTAATTACAAGAACAAGTTCATGGAGTTATAGTAATTACCGAGCGGGAATTTATTTCTCTGGTAACTATGCTCACTTTAAAGGAATAAAAATTACAGGATTTAAACAAGATGATTCATATGTTTGGACAGCAATGCGTGGTGAGAATTTCAATAATTGTATATTTGAACAAATAGATTTTTCATATAGTGGACTTGGTTCATATATGACAGGAAGTTGTAGTAACAATCTATTCTTAAATAGTGATTGGCATGATAATTATGATCCGATTACAGGAGGTGTAAGTGGTAGTAAATATGAAAATGCCGATGGATTGAACTTTGAAAATGTTACTGGTACGGGGAATGTCATCAGAGGGTGTCGAGCTTGGAACAATGCCGATGATGGTTTTGATTTATTTAATAATGACAGCGATGTATTACTGGATAAATGCTGGGCATGGGGTAATGGATATACGGATTATAAATATACTACTATCGGAGGTGACGGTAATGGATTTAAACTTGGGCCAACAATGAAAAATACCAGTGCTGTATTAAAGACTGTTCAAAATAGTATATCGTTTGATAATGCTTCTTGGGGATTTCAGGAAAATCTTTCAAATTCTTCAAACTCTAACATGGCACTGTATAATAATACATCTTTTAGTAATGGTGCCTCTGGAAGATGGGGTGGAGGATTCCATTTCCTAGTCCCTGGGAAGGCATATTACATTAAAAATAATATCTCCTATAAGGATGTTCCAAATGCGGAGGAATTAGATCTGGATACAAATATAAGTAATAATTCCTGGGATTTAGGAGTTACACTTTCTGATTCTGATTTCTTAAGTGTTAGTCCTGTTGGTACGGATGGGCCAAGACAAGATGATGGTAGTCTTCCTAATCTTAACTTCCTGAAACTTGCATCAAGCTCAGATTTGATAGATAAAGGTACCAATGTTGGGCTATCTTATGTTACAAAACCTGACCTCGGTGCGTACGAATACGGAAGTGTTCTCGGAGCTTCAACTCATAACTTCACACAAACTTTAAAGTATGGTTCAACTGGAAATGAAGTTAAAGAATTGCAAAAAGTTTTAATACAAGGAGGATATCTTAAAAAAGGAAATGTGGATGGAAATTATGGAATACTCACTTTAAATGCAATGAAAGCATATCAAAAAGATCTCGGTCTTACTCCAGATGGGATAGTTGGATTGAAGACTAGAGAAATGTTGAATAAATAGAATGTTTTTTATCTATAAATCTACAACCGTTAATAATATAGGAAATATTGTCGCTAAAAGTTCTGGATACATATTTACTAAAAAGGCCTAAGCTATAATCCTTAATGATATTTCTGTTGTATAAGCTTCTAATATTACAGAAAAACCTACTGGTTTACTGGAAAATATAAATATCTATTTAGTCACATCAGTTTCTCTTGTATTAATTATTACCGTTTTGATTTTGGTTGGTGCTATAAGTAAAAGAACTAATCAAAATTAAGTTTTTATGATATTATATTTAATGTAATGAACATAGATAGTATACCAATCTTGTTATCCCTCTTTCCTTTCTTGGTTTTTCTTTTTCTGCTATTTATCAAAAAGACACCACTTCTTTTCGCATCTCTCACCACCCTTCTCTTGTATACATTTCTAGCAATATTCTATTGGCGAATAATACCATCATTTTTGTTTGTATCTTACGGAAAAGGATTTTTTGTTGCACTTGATATATTTATAATTATTTTTGGAGCAATATTTTTCTTAGAAATTCTCAAGAATTTAAAAATAATAAAAAATATATCTTATTATTTAGGAAGTATTTCAAAAGATTATCGAATCCAAATAATTATTATTGCTTGGTTTTTAGAATGTTTTATTGAAGGAACTGCAGGTTTTGGAACTCCTGCAGCTGTGGCTGTGCCAATTTTGATTGGATTGGGTTTGTCACCAATAAAAGCATTAATTGTAGGTCTCTTGGGTAATAGTGCCCCTGGGGTCTTTGGAGCAGCAGGAACACCTATAAAAATGGGATTTGTGGGATTAAATACTGCTCTAATCCCTCTATATTCTGCACTTTTGAATTTGGTAGGTTTTATAGTTCCTATTTTTATACTTTGGATTATAACTGGAGGACGTCAAAATAGGAAAAAAGAATTTTTTGATGCTCTGCCATTTGCCATATTTTCGGGTTTAATATTTGTAGTGCCGTCTCTCGCATTCGTTTTCTTAGGACAAGAGTTTCCTACTATTTTAGGTTCGCTTTTTGGACTAATAATAATTGTAACATCTGTTAAACTCGGATTTTTAATACCAAAAGAAACATTATCTCTTGTTGAGAAAAAAGAGGAAAAAGAAACATCTTCAATGTCACCACTTAGAGCTTTTTTGCCTTATATTATTCTTATAATATTATTGATTTTAGGAAAAATATTTTTAGGAAAATTAGGAGTTCCATTATCTTTAGGATTTAATCATACTTTTAGTTTATTTAATCCAGGTTTTATTTTTATAATTTCTGGCTTTCTTGTTGTCTTGATTTGGAAAGAGAAAGGGGAAATTATTCTTAGTTCGATTAAAAAGGCTTTAAAAAGAGCAACCCACCCTTTCTTTGTTGTTTTCTCAATGCTTGCGATGGTACAAATAATGATAAATTCTGGTAACAATTATTCAGGATTGCTTTCAGCAATTAGTCTTATGACCAAGAGTTTTGAAACAGCCCTCCTTCCTTTATTTGCTCCTTTCATTGGAGCCTTCGGTGCTTTTATGACAGGGAGTGTAACAGTTTCTAATATTATGTTTGGTCATTTATTCAACATTGCAGCCACACATCTTTCCCTAAATACTAGTATTATTTTATCTCTTGGTGTTGTAGGAGCTGCATCTGGTAATATGATAGCACTTGCCGATATTCTGACAGCCGAAGCTGTTGCAGGGACAAAAAACGGAGAAGTAAGTGTATTAAAAGGTGTCATTATTCCTTGTCTTATTTATTTATCAATTCTTGGGATAATAGGAATTATAATTTTGAAGTGATATAATTAAAATTATATGAGGAAAATACTTAATGCAATTCATAAAGTGCTTGATAAAATAGAAGATGAAGCCAGAATTAAATTAGTTCACCATCCACTAGTTTATGCCTTTATCGGAAGTATTGGAATTGTTTCAATTTGGCGTGGTATCTGGCATATTTCAGATGAATTGGGAGTGTCTAGTTGGGCTTCTTTGATTTTTGGAGTATTAATTACCGTTTTAACTGGACTTTTCGTTTCGTTTTTTATTGGTGAAAATATTATTATTTCTGGGCTCAATAGAGAAAAAAGAATTGATGAGAAGACTGAAGAAGAGATACATATGGAGAGAGAAGAAATCCGCAAAGAGAGAACCACCTTGGTTGAAATTCAAAAAGACATAAAAGAAATTAAAGAATTTATTTTAAACAATAAAAAACCAGATATAAAATAACATTATTTTAGCTATTTATGAAATGGTAATTCTATAAAGAAGGTTGTACCTTCTTCTTCGCCGTTTGACTTTGCGTATATTTTACCGCCATGTCTTTTTATGATTTGTCTCGATAGATATAATTTTAGTCCCATTCCATCTGTATTCATGAGTTTAGCACGTTTACTGCTATAAAATTTAGAAAAAATCATAATCTTATCTATCAAACTTAATCCTATACCTGTGTCACTTATAAATAATGTAAGCTTCTCGGGACTAGCAATACAGTCAATTAAAATTTTACCATCTTGCTTAGTATAGGAAATAGCATTTTCTATTATTGTATCAATGACAAAAGAAATTTTCTTTAAATCTACTGTTAAAAGTGGAATATCTTTAAAGATGGATACTTGGAAAGCGATATTTTTCTTATTTATTTTCTCTCGATATTTTTTTATTGATTTTTCTATAATTTCTCTCATTGAAGTCGCTTCAAAAAAGTATCCGGAAGTATTTTTAACATTCTTTATTCCAACCAAAGCATCGACAACATCTAGAACTTTATTGGCTCCATTGTTTAAATTTTGCAGATATAAAAGCTTCTCATTTTGAGGGATATTTTTTTCGAGTTCTTTTATATACCAAATCATACTTGTAAGAGGTGTACGAAAAGAATGGTTTACAACAGAGATAATCTCTTGCTCTAGCTCGTCTTTCTTTATCATTGAAATTATATATTTATAACAAATAAATAAGATGCTAGAAAAAAATATTATGGGAATAATAAATATTGGTAGACCATAAGATAATGAAATCTGTTCATTTCCTAACATTAATAAAAAGATTATCAAGATATATAATATTAAAAATGAAATTTTTAAAAATTTAAATATTCTATTTATTCTCATAATCATATTATAGCCCTTTTCTTAATATTAAAGAAATCAAATAATAATCTATTAATATACTTTGTATTTTGCTATAGTTTAAGTATGTATCCCGTTAGAAGTCATATATGTAATATTGGCTACGGGGTTAATATTAAATGACTATTTTATATTTCGAGTTTTATTAGTTAATCTATGTACGGAAATCTAAAGATTTCCTACTTCTAACGGGATGTATATCAAGGTTAAAGTTCAAGCTGGAGCAAAAAGGGAAGATATAAAAAAGAGAAGTAAGGAGAGCTATCTTATCTCTGTTCGTCAAAAAGCTGAGAGAAATGAGGCTAATAAAAGGGTAATTGAGATTATTGCATCCTTATTTAACGTTTCTGCTAAGAGCGTTCGTATTATAAATGGACACCAAAGTCCAAGTAAGTTAATATCGATTAATTTGGGAGATAATCTACTATATTGAGTACAATATAACAACGGCGTTCGGACACTAAGCAAATGAGTTGGTACCCATTTGCTCATGCTCCTCACTTATTGTTATAATAAATATATTATTAATTTAGCTTTTAAAAATCATGAAAATTAATACAAATATTAAAGCAACGAATATGGAATTGACTAGTGCTATTAATGACTATGTCAATAAACGTTTGTCGGGCATTGAAAAGTTTATTAAAGAAGGGGATAAAGCAATAGCTCAAATAGAAGTAGGAAAAACGACAAACCATCACAAGCAAGGAGATGTTTTTAGAGCTGAATTTAATATAGAAATATCTGGTAATAAGTTCTATACTTTTTCTGAAAAGGAAGATTTATATTCTGCTATAGATGATGCTAAAGAAGAAATAGTTCGTCAAATAACAAACAAAAAAGACCGCAGACAAACACTTTTTAAAAGAGGAGCAACAAGTGTCAAAAAAATGTTAAAAGGGATATCTGACCGTGATCCATCCACTTCCAAATAATAAACTCAAATCGGTCATCCACGAAACAACTATCTCTAATTCTCCGCAGTTTTTATCAACAAAAAAGTCCTCGGATCTCCTCGCCCGATTCTTTTGGAAGCTCGGCCAGACATTTTTTCTTGAAAAAACCTGCTCCGACCTCTCAAAAAATGAAGAAGAAAATAGTCTTTGAGAAATACATTGCGCAGGGCGACGGCCAGAGTATAGCAAAAATTCACCAGAATTTTATGCGCGTATTTCGAGAAGAGCTATTTTCTTCGCATTTCTTTTATAAAGTTTGTATAGAATTGTATATTGAATACTAATTTTGCCTTAAAAAGTCCTCATAACTAATTTCTTTTTTACCTTCAGGGGTAACTCTTTTGATGATGAATTGATTATCCTCATATACTGCTTCTTTTATTTTTACTCGTATTGTTTTATCATGCATCTCTCTAAAAAAATATACTCCAGGCCAACCATAGAATGCACGATATTTATTATAATTCTCTTTAGGATTTCCATTTATAATATCTATTTTGCCATCCTCTTTATTTATTTTAGTGCAATATGTTGCTATAGATTCATCTTGTATAACCGGAGTAATACTTTTATCTATAATTTTTGGAATGATTTCGCAAAGTAAATCGCCTCCCAATTTGATTAATTTATCCCTGAGTTCTTCTTTTGCAATTTTCTCATCTATAGTTATTTCTTTTAGGCCTATAATTGGTCCGCTATCTAATTTAAATGACATTTGTTGAATGCTTACTCCCGTTACATTATCACCATTTAAAAGTGATGCTTCAAGAGGGGAAGCGCCACGCCATTTTGGCAATAACGAGTAGTGAATATTTATTGTTTCTAATTTTGGGGTATTTATAAGAGCTTCGGGTAATATTTTTCCATAGGCAACAACAATAAATAAATCAATATTTAATTTTTTTAATTCATTAATAAAATCTTGATTGATTTTTTCTGGTTTTAGGCATGGGATATTATTCTTAAGAGCCCAAACTGAAACTGGCGTTGGAGTTATTTGAAGTCCACGTCCAGCTGGCTTGTCTGGAGAAGTTACAATTATAGATGGAACGTATCCATTATTTGCGAGAATTTCTAGTGTCTCGCTTGCGATAGATGGAGTCCCAAAAAATGCAAAATTTAGTTTCATTTTATTTTTTTTTATTAAGTAAGAATTTCCTGTAAATCTTTTGCTTTGTCTATAAAAAGTACTCCATCTAAATGGTCTGTTTCGTGCTGAAAGATATGAGCAAGTAATCCGACTCCTTCTTTGGTGAATTTGTGACCATGCTCATCATAGGCTTCAACGGTTGCACGTGTTGCTCGGCGGACTTTACCATAGAGAGGTCGAACAGAAAGACACCCCTCAATCATCAACTTTTTATCTTTTGATATTTTTTTTAGTATTGGATTAATAAATACCATATTGTCATGTCTATCTTTTGCATACAAATCATTTTCTGTGGTGCCTTTACCCCTAACAAAATCTTCATCGAAAATTTTACCAGAGACAATAAACATTCGTATTGATTCTCCTACTTGGGGAGCAGCGATAGCAACTCCATCAAACTGTGAATCAAGCGCCTCATTCATTAGAGCTATGATTTTTTGTATTTTAGGTTTTGTTATAGAAGAAATCGGTATATCTTTAGATATTTTACGCAATACCATATCTCCATTTTGAACTATCAAAGCCATATAATTTATCTGCCTAAATTTTTATTGATAATATTGTTCATATATTTAATACAATTTTGTAAAAAATTTTGGCGGATTTATTACAAATTTTTTATATATTCTAACAATTTAGAGAGTTTGATTGTTTCTTGGGAACGATTATTCATATTTCTGAATATTACCGAGTTTTCTAATGCCTCTTTTTGTCCAAATATGATTGTGTATTCCATACCAAGTTTTTCAGCAATCGCGAGCTGTACTCCTAGATTATCTTTGGAGATAGATTGAGCAATAGGGATTTTGCCTTTTCTTAATATCTCAATGACATTTAGAGATTTTAATTTAGCATCAAAGCCAAGTTGGATGAAATAAATCTTAGTCTTTTTGATTATCCTAGGTGCTAGTTTTGCAAACCAAGGAGATTCAACAATTCTATCAACCCCGATTGATATACCGACAGCTGATATGTCTTTTTTACTACCAAGTTGTTTTCCTAAATAATCGTATCGTCCACCTCCAGTAATAGTTACTTTTTTCCCAGTTTCTTTATCCTCTTGCATGATTTCAATAACTGTTCTCGTGTAATATGATAGACCTCGAACGAGACACTTATTTATTGAATAAGGTATTTCCATTTCTTCAAGATATTCTAGAACTTCTTTAAAATGTTTTTTACAAGATGGACAAAGGTGTGAAATGCTTTCTGGAGCATTTTGATTTAATTCAATTGTTTTTTCTTCTTTGGAATCGAGAATTCGAAGGGGATTTGTTTTTAATCTTTCTCGGTCTATAGCAGGAAGAACATTGATGTTCTTTTTATAATAAGAAACTAACTCTCTTATATATGAAGAACGACATTCTTTATCGCCAATAGAATTAATGTCTATAGAGAGGTCTGTGGCTCCAGCTTCAGTAAGTATTGTCCAAGCTGTTTTTATAACAAGAGCATCAAGAATACTTTTATCACTTCCTATAACATCCATATCAAATTGCCAGAATTGGCGGTATCGTCCTTTCTGAGGATTATCATGGCGAAAGACTGGTCCATAACTATAAACCATTACAGGCTGAGGAAGGGCTTGCATACCGTGTTCTATATAACTACGCATTATTCCAGCAGTATGCTCGGGACGAAGGGCTAAATGGTCGCCACCTTTTGTTTTGAGTGTATACATTTCTTTATCAATAATATCTGTACCTACACCAATTGAAGAAGTAAAAACTTCCTCATTCTCTACTATTGGAGTTTCTATTGGCTTAAAACCATAGTATACTGCTATTTCTTGAGCTTTCTCAAAAAATCCCTGGAATTGATAATATTGATTATCAATAATATCTCGCATCCCTTTTACTGAAGATATTTGTCCTTTATTTATTTTTTTATTTTCCATCCCGTTTAGAAGTAGGTCTCGGTCATTATCATTTTATAACTAACCTAATCTACTTATTTAATTTATAATTATTTTAAAATATCTTATTTTTATCCCGTGACCGCGACTTCTAACGGGATCCATATTTTTTATACCTGCCTTTTGACAGACCGCCGACTAAGCGATTATTTAGCTTCATTGTAATACCCTGGTAGATATGAGATATTTTTTATTGGTAAAAGTCTTAAATATGCTCTACCGATTATTAATTTACTAGGAAGTGTGCCCCAGACACGAGAATCAGAACTTCTATTTCGATTGTCTCCTAATACAAAATATTCATCATTATTTATTTTATAATTTAAAGTCGTATTAAATTCCTCATCTATATATGGTTCATCCAGCACAAAACCATCTGGATTTTCTGTGTTTATGATTGTGATTTTGCCGTTGTTTATTGATATCTCTTCATTTGGCATACCAATAATTCTTTTTATAAAAAATTTTTTAGTGTCATTAGGATAACGGAAAATTATAACATCACCACGATGAGGGTTTCCTACTATATAAGATATTTCATCTACTATTAGGTATTCACCATTATTGAAAGTAGGGAACATTGATTCTCCGCTTACTACAAATGGCTGAGCAATAAACATTCTTATAGGAACAACAATAATGAGTGCAATCACTGCGAATTTTACAAGGTCCCAAGCATTTCCTAAACTTTTTTTCAATTTTGTTTTAAAAGGGGTTTCTTCGTTTATAATTTGATTGTTATTATTTTCCATCCAGTAGTGAAAAATGGCATTATGTATTAACCATTTTTATTCTTAATTTTAATAATTTATAAAGTATGTCACTATAATTTTTTATACACTATCCCGTTCTTCAACAATGCCATTTTCTACTACGGGATTCCATATGGGACTTATTTTATCATACAAATAGTATTGACAGAATAGTCAAAAATGTTGTCTGATGTTTATGTAATATCGGAGCAAACTTTATAAAGAAAAAACATCTGGCTCCTCGTCATCCCTCATCAGAGGACTTTTTAATTGATAAAGTTTGCTAAGATATGCTAATATGAATTTATGATGTTAATCGTTGGACTTGGAAATCCAGGAGAAGAATATGAATACTCTCGTCATAATACTGGACGAATGATATTAGAAAATATTGCTGAGACTAATGATTTTTCTGAGTGGAAGAATAATCCAAAAATAAAATCACTTTACAATAAAGGAGAAGTTAGTGGAGAAAAATTTGACTTTCTTTTACCTGAAACTTTTATGAACAATTCTGGTAATGCTATAGCACAAGTAATTGATAATCCTAAAAAACTTAAAAATTTAGTTGTTGTTTATGATGATATCGATTTACCAATTGGAAGTTTGAAAGTTTCTTTTAATCGTTCATCAGGAGGACACAACGGATTGGGTTCTGTAATAAAAAAAGTTAAATCACAGGAATTTGTAAGAGTGCGAATCGGCGTGTCGCCAACTTCACCATCAGGAAAACTTAAAAAGCCAAAAGGGGAAGAAGCAGTTTTAAAATTCTTACTCGGAAAATACAAAGAAGACGAATTGAAAGAAATTAAAAAGATTTCAAAAAAAGTTTCGGAAATTATCGTAATGTTATCGGCAGAAGGTAAAGAAAAAACAATGTCAGTTTTTAATTAATGATTCTCAAAAAAGTTCATATTGCCTATGGACTTTTTTCATATTTGTGATATAGTAATGAAAAATGTATATCTAAAACTGAGAAAATATGAAATATCTTATTTTTGTTAATCCTGGTCTTTACGATAGAAAGACAGGAAAATTAAGTATGGATGGAAAGAAAAGTATGATTATTCTTGCGAAAGCGATGATAGATGGGGGTTATTCAAATAATGCCATCATTTTAACTTCTCCACCTGGTATTCACAGGGAAAGTTCTGCTGTTAGGTGTTCTGAAAGTTCTTTAATTTTAGCTGATTACTTGGGGGGTGTTAAGATTGTTGAATCAAACTATCTCGGAGGGCTTGGATTTGGTGTTGAACAAGAATATGAACTCATTTGTGAGTATGAATGGTCTTTTGAAACTATGATTTTGGTTCCTCATGCTGATGTTCTAAGAGACTTTCCTGTATATTTCCTCAAGAAAAGGTCTGAAGAAAGGTTTTACCCTGAGGAAATAAAAGTAGGAGAGGCTCTAGTGTTGGATTTAGAAAGTGGTCAGATTATTTATCTTCCTCAGTGAATTTTCTTTCTTAAAAAACAAAAAACGTCTGCATATAATGCAAGACGTTTTTTATTTTTTTCTCCTATTCAGCTTTTTTTGTATCCTCCAAGTAAACTAGCGTCATTCTTTGGTCTTTGGCTTCAAATAATGTCACTTGGAAATTATATGTCTTACCAAGTTCAAGAGTTTTCTTTAATTTCTCTTCTGAGCCGAAACCAGAATTGTGAACTAGACCAGCGACACCTTGCTTGATAGATACAAGAGCACCATGTTTATTGAATTTAATAACAACTCCTGAAACTATATCTCCTTTCTTTAGAGTGTTTTCAAATTCTTTCCATGGATTTTCCTTTAGGGCTTTAATTGAAAGAGATATTTTACCATCTTTTATTTCAATTATTTTTGCTTTAATTTTATCTCCAACTTTGAACATTGTTCGTGGGTCTTCTACTAGACCCCAATCAATTTCAGAAATGTGAACAAGTCCCTCAAGACCTTCTTCAAGTTTCAAAAATACTCCGAAGTCAACGATACCTGCAACAATACATTCAAGTTCGTCACCAACTGCATATTTACCGACAATCTCTCGTCTCTCTTCTGGATTATTATCTTTCTCAGAGAAAATAAGTTTTCCTTCTTTAGGTAATGCCGAAATCATCACGACATTGATACGTTTACCAATGAGTAACTTTAATGCTTTCAATATTTTATCTTTATCTGAATCTTCTACTCGTGGATAGTGTTCACTCTTAAGTTGAGATGCTGGAAGGAATCCTGCGATACCTTGCCACTCCAATATAAGACCACCCTTATTTGCTTCTTTGATGGTAAGTTCAAGGGTCATCTTTGATTTGATAGCTTTCTCGGCTTCACTCCAAATAAGAGCCTGCTTTGCCTCTTTGAGAGATAATTCAATATAGCCTTCTTCATTATCAGTTTCAACTACTTTTGCTTTAACAACATCACCAATACTTATCTTCTTTATTATATCTTTGGCGTTTATAAATTCTCGTCCATAAATTATACCTGTACCAAATGGGGTAAGGTCGATATATACCGATGACTTTTGGATAGAGATTACTGGACCTTCAACAAGTGCATCTACTTGTGGAGGAGCTTCTGCTTTGTCCAACATTTTACCGACACTAGAAAGCTCAATTTTTGCATATTCTGCAATGCTTTCTATAACTTCTTTATCTTCTTTTTTCATATCTATAATTTGCAAAATATAAATAAATTTATATTTTGGTACTAAAAAAACCGCGTCTCGCGGCACAGTTGAAGATCTTTTTGTTCTTTAAACTAAACACAAAAAGGGTTAACCTTCAAACCGAGCTTGTAATTTATATAATATACTATATTTTACATATTTAGACAATAGCGAATATCAAAAGCCTAGATTTCTCTATATTAAGGGTATTTTAAAGCCTAAAACCACTTTGTAATTTTCTTTAAATTTGCTATAATAGACTCATGGTTATCACATATTTAGGCAAACAATTCTTCAAAATCGGACAGGGAAACTTGGTTGTTGCGATTAATCCTATCAGTAAAGATTCAAAATTCGCTTCTATCGCATCTCGATTTGGTTCAGATATAGCACTTTCAACTACAAATCATCCTGATTATAATGGTTTTGATATGGTATCTCATGGTGATACTATACCTTTCGAAGTTAGTGGTCCTGGAGACTATGAAATCAAAGATATTTTTATTGACGGAGTAATGACAGAGACAAAACTTGGTGGGAAAAAATATATTAATACTATTTATTCTCTTTCTATTGAAAATATTTCACTTTGTTTTCTCGGAGCAATATCAGATGATAAATTAAGTTCAAGTGTTCGTGAACAAATAGAATCCCCAGACATATTATTCGTACCAATTGGTAATAATGAATTACTTGACCCTATAAAAGCATACAAACTTGCCGTCGACCTCGAACCAAAGATTATTATTCCGATGGACTATGATGAAAAAACATTAAAAGCATTTCTAAAGGAAGCTGGGCAAGACAAATTAGCACCGATTGAAAAGCTTACAATTAAGGCAAAAGAATTAATGGGTCGCGAAGGGGAAGTTGTCGTATTATCATCATAATTTTCTAATTGCGTTACGCTTGAAGGATAATTGCGTGACATAATTTTATTAAAACATATGCGTGAATATATAAAAAAATTACAATCCAAATCTCCAGATACTAGAAAGCAAATATTGGTTGGTTCGCTAATCGTTTGTATGTCTTTTGTATTTATCACTTGGGTAAGTAGTTTAGGTTATAAATTTAGTAAAAATAATGCAACAGCTAAAGCCGAGGAAGACATAAAGCCTTTCGCTCTCTTTGGACAAACAATTAAAGATACATATAATAACGTAACTGCAAGTGTAGGAAATATTTCAACAAAGAAAGATAAACCAAAAGTTGAAGAGAAGGTTGAAACCGAAAAGCAGATAGATCTTATCCCAGTTGAATATCAATCCCGTTAGAGATGTGTTTGTAATAACTTGCGGGATAGTTAAAAATAATTACAATGTTAATGTTACTGATTAAAAATTAATATGATACGTCCCGTTAGAGGTAGACCGCCCCAAGGAGGTCGAAGCCACTCCGACGGAATCGGAGGGCGACCTCTAACGGGACTATCTCTAACGGGATGGCAAAAGAAAAAGAAGAAGAAATAAAAATTAAACATAATAATGTAATTTCTGTAGAAATAAGTTCGGAAATGAAAGAGTCATTCATAGACTACGCTATGTCGGTTATTACTGACCGTGCACTTCCGGATGTTCGTGATGGATTAAAGCCAGTGCACCGAAGAATTCTTTTTGGAATGAATGAAATGGGGCTAACATCCTCAGCTCGTTTTAGAAAGTCAGCAGCTATTGTCGGAGATGTGCTAGGAAAATATCATCCACATGGTGATGTAGCCGTTTATGATTCAATGGTTAACATGGCTCAAGATTTCTCATATCGTTATCCACTTATTCATGGTCAGGGAAACTTTGGTTCTATTGATGGAGACGGGGCAGCTGCAATGCGTTATACAGAGGCAAAAATGTCAAAGATTTCCTCACTGTTACTTCTCGACCTTGAGAAAGAAACTGTAGACTTTAGACCAAACTACGACCAGACGCACAAAGAACCAAGTGTCCTACCTACAGCAGTTCCAAGTTTACTTCTAAATGGAACTTTGGGTATTGCAGTTGGAATGGCGACAAATATTCCACCGCACAATTTAACAGAAGTAATAGATGCGACTGTCCACTTGATAGACAACAAAGATGCAACAACAGAAGATTTAATGGAATTTATTAAAGGTCCAGATTTTCCAATCGGTGGTCTTGTCTACGGTCAAGCTGATTTACTTCATGCATATTCGACAGGACGTGGCGGAGTAGTTACTCGTGGAGAAGCAGAAATAGTTGAACAAAAAAGTGATACTTTCCAAATAATAATTACTTCAATTCCATACCGAGTCAATAAGTCAGCACTCATTGAATCAATCGCCCAACTTGTCCAAGAAAAAAAGCTTGAAGGGGTAAAAGGCCTTCGTGATGAATCAGCAAAAGATATACGTATAGTCATAGACCTCAAGAGTGGTGTGATACCTCAAAAAGTTTTAAATTATATTTACAAACATACCCAACTTGAGCAGTCGTTTAATTTTAATATTGTTGCTTTAGTTGATGGAGTTCCTCAGACATTGTCACTCAAGACTTTACTTGGTGAGTTTATTTCTCACCGCGAAGTTATTGTTCGTCGTCGTACAATATTTGACTTACGCAAGGCCAAAGAAAGAGAACACATACTCCTAGGGCTTAAGAAGGCACTAGACCATATTGATAAAGTTATATCAGTTATTCGAGCTTCAAAAGATACAGCAATAGCTAAATTAAACTTAATGAAAGAGTTTAAATTCTCAGATTTGCAAGCAATGGCAATTCTTGAAATGAAACTCCAGAAATTGGCAGGTCTTGAACGTAAAAATGTTGAGCTCGAATTGGAAGAAAAACAAAAGTTGATAAAAGAATTAGAAATTCTACTTGCAAGCCCAAAGAAAATGATGAAGATAATTTCCGACGAACTAAAGGAAATAAAAGAAAAATATTCTGATGTTAGACGCACTCGTATTATAAAAGGTGGAGTCAAAGCTATCAATGAAGAAGATTTGATTCCAGACAAAGAGTCAGTTCTAGTCTTTACAAAAGGTGGCTATGTTAAACGTACCGACCCATCCGAGTATCATACTCAGAAACGTGGTGGTGTTGGAGTTATTGATATAGAAACAAAAGAAGAAGATTTTGTCACCATGTTGGTATCAGCAAACACCCACTCGGATTTGCTATTCTTTACCAATTTAGGAAAAGCTTATCAGATTAAAATGTATGATATTCCAGAAGGTAAACGGGCAACCAAAGGTAAATCTATAATGAATTTCATTTCACTCGGTGCCGAAGAAAAAGTTACGTCAATTTTGCCGATTGATAAAGAAACGAAAAATACTGTTGAGACATTGATGATGGTTACTAAAATGGGCACCGCAAAGAAAGTAGCAGCCGAAAGCTTTAAAGATGTTCGTCGAAGTGGCTTGATTGCTATTAAGCTCGATAAAGATGATGAACTTCAAGCAGTCCTTGCAATATCAAAAGGTGATGACGTCGCACTTGCTACAACGGAAGGACAGTCAATTCGATTTAAAGAGACCGACGTAAGAGAAATGGGACGCAGTGCAGGTGGAGTCAGAGCTATAAAATTGAGCAAGAGTGATTTTGTTATTGGAGTAGACAGGATTCCCAAAGGAGAAAATAAACTTTCAATTCTTACACTAAGTTCAAATGGTTTCGGTAAGAAAACTAATATAAAAGAATATAAAACTCAAAATCGTGGAGGTTCAGGTATCAAGACAGCCAAAGTTACAGCAAAAACAGGGAAGTTAATAGTTGCCAAAATTGTCGGAGAAGAAAGTGAGATTATTGCAGTATCACAAAAGGGACAAGTTATAAGAGTAAGTTTGGATTCTCTTCCTACCTCAGGACGTCAGACCCAAGGAGTTACAGTCATGAAGCTCCGCGGTGGTGACAGTATCGCTTCAATAACTTGTTTGTAAAATAATATTTACATAAAACTCATTCACTATTCCTCAATAAATATACAGGGGTGTAATAATTGAAGATTAAAT
>Ga0247841_10005661_pt1 | contig 19957 bp, 18 predicted proteins | sample LaCruzMarch2015__2_FD_192410 | JGI IMG/M metagenome (GOLD analysis project Ga0247841, IMG submission 192410) | Freshwater microbial communities from meromictic Lake La Cruz, Castile-La Mancha, Spain - LaCruzMarch2015_18m | ecosystem: Environmental > Aquatic > Freshwater > Lake | place: Spain... | reverse complement strand
TGGAAAGATCTTCCATCGGCTCGTAGAGCAGTTGGTCGTGCATAAAGCCAAGTCATACAATGAGATCATTGAAAGCTCTAAGAAACCACTAGAGTAAAGGGGATACCCAGTTAGCAAAAGATTGGTATGATACGAGATTGAATGACATGAACCGTGAAATAGAGAATATTTTGAAAACTGTGGAAGCGGAAGACAGAATTCTTGAAGTAGGTTGCAATCACGGTTTTCATACAACACTGTTTACAACCAGGTTATCAGATCGAGGTTTTATCCTGGGTGTGGACGCAGTGCCTGAAAATTGCATGATTGCCCAGTCTCAAATGGCACTAAATAATGTCTGTAATAAAGCATTGATATTGAATTGTGTGGTATCAGATAGCAACGGGAAACAAACGGTGGCAAATGCAATCAATGGCTTTATCGTAAACAAGGATCAGAAAGACATTAACGGGAATGTTCTTACGATAGATGGTGTGTCGGGAGACTGCTTAGATGACACTTATGGTCCGTTTAACTATTTGAAGATTGACGTAGAAGGATTCGAAGGTGTTGTGTTGCGCGGGTGTCAAAAGCTGCTGAAAAGAACGCCAAAAATTGAGATAGAATTTCACGGACAAGAAAGCATTATGAAATATGGCAGCTCGATCCAGGAAATGCTTGGACTGATAGACGTGGAACAATACAACGCGAGAATGATTGTACGTCCTTCTTATGATGAAATGGAATTTGACCGGGAAACACTGATCAAGAATCCATCCCAAACCATGGTGTTCTTCATGCCGAAGCAACTCCCACAACAAATCAAACTCCACCGTGACGGTTAGATCGCCGCCGGATACGTCGATGCGTTGACGGATTTGATGTGCGTGGCCTCTTCATTCGCCTGGGATGCCGATCACCAAAGGTCCAATCGACGGTGTCCCTGCAAATCCCATATGACCAACCTGCTGGTCAGCACAGCGTGGCATCCCCGGCATATCCGTACGCCTGCCGATTGGCTGGAGTTACCGGAAGACACCCAGACCGCCCAGTTGGAATGGGCGATGGCTCAGGAGTGTTGGCGGAGAGCCGCACTTCGAGGCGATGAGATGCCCGAGAGCATGCATTATTGGCAGAGCGGGAAGCATGAACTGGATTTTGTGCTGGGACCGGACCTTCTTCTTGAAGTGAAGCGTGGCAGAACCGGCCCTCTGGACTTTGCGTGGTTCCCTAAATCATTTCCTCAAGGACGGCTTATTGTGGTTGGTGCCAATCGTTTTGAGACGGATCAAGTGGTCGGATTGACCTTGGATGACTTCCTGCTTGAGAAAGATCTCTGGGGCATAGACCATAGACGGGAAGACCATAGACTTCAGACCGGAGATGAGGCATTCAATGCATCCATGTCTGGTTGACAATCCAGTGGCCGAGAGGAGAGGCGCGCCGACAAGCGGCGGCCCTACAATGTGCGATGGCCTGAATGAAACAGTGGTGAGTGGGGAGTAGTGAATGGTGAATGGCGAGTGGTGAGTGGTGAGTGGGGAGTGGTGAGTAGGCATCGTAATCGTCCTTCGTCCTCGTCCCTCGATCCTCTCGCGTCTTGAAGGGTTCGAGGACGACGACGAGGACGAATGGAATACGAAAGTCGACACACAAGTCATGTAGGGCCGGCGCTTGCGCCGAGCCTTGTGGCACTTACGGGAGTTCATGAATAGGTCACTCTGGCGCAATGTGTTGCGCCAGAGACGTGATCCGACGCGATGCAAATCGCGTCGGAAACGTGGCCGCCCCGTTTGGATGCGGCATAGCCGCATCCATCACGGCCGCAACGCGGTGAATTATTCGCTTTCGCGAATAATTCAGGCTAGAGAGAAGACCGGTATCCCTTGATAACAGCGCTTTTCTCAGCTATGTTCGGCAACATGAATCGGACGGAAATAGCCAAGAATGATGAGTGGTTGGACAGGTACCGCCTGACGCCAGTCAAGCGTTGGAGTGAAAGTGAGAAATTGTGGTCGTTTGCATGATGGCCGGAGGTTCTCTTGATCCTGAACCCGATTCGCAAAGTCCTTTTGACTCTAAGAACGCGCGAAGTTCAGTGTCTGCTCATGGTTACTGGCAGTTCTGAAGGAGCGGTTTATGCATAGATATGTTTCATCCGGAGCGGAGGCTATGAATCGGCGGGTTGCCTTTCTGCGCCGAGGTGCCGTCAATACGGCAACCAGACAAGCAATTCCAGATAATAGCGTGTCTTGGCTGACTTACAAGCCGGAGACGCTTGGGGATGTCTTCTACATCAGCGATCAGATTCGGAGCGTTGCGGCAAGATGGGGCAGGACTCTGAAACATTCGTAGGTTTGCTTGCGTCAAGGAACCGTGTGTTGCTCTTGGGCGGAATGGCTATCATTGCTCACGGGCTGAACCGTTCCACCATGGATGTGGATGTGTGGCTGGAGCCTTTCGGAACGTCTTTGCTTTGGGTGGAGCGGTTGCTCGATGCCAAACGGTGTTTCTCTCAGGCTCATTTCTACGATCTGTTCAACAAAACATCGATTGCCGACAAAGATGCCGTTGTTTGTATCGAAAGAGACTGTGTGATTCGTATTGCCGGATTGGACCGTCCGGTGGATCTTTTCCGGATTCCTAACAATCTGGAGGTTGGCGATTTTGAGTTGTGCTGGCAGCATTCCGTGATTTCCCTCGGGGACGTGAGAGTCATGGATGAGGTGGATTTGCTGGTAACCAAGGAAGACACCTCTCGCGATCAGGATGCTGCCGATATAGCCTTTCTGGAACGACGCATACGAAACCGTATCGTCCCTTTCCTGCTCACGTGTAACGCAACGGAGGCTGATTCGGTTCTGGCCCGCTATGCCGATCCTGAAGTCTGCAGAGCAGCCTTGGCGAATCCTAGCGAGGAAGTTCGGACGCTTGCGGGACAGGTGTTGGGGGAATTGATGGCCGGAGATGATTCCCTGGAGCAGGGAAGGTAAGCATGGGAACTGGGGGGTCATGTAGGGTCGGCGCTTGCGCCGCGCCGGGGTTACGAGGTGGGCCGTAGACCGGAGAGGCTCTAATTCAGGCATCGTAATCGTCCTCGTCCCTCGATCTTCTCGCATCTTGAGGTTTTCGAGAACGACGACGAGAACGATTACGAGTGGAATATGATAGCGTATTTACTCCGACGGGTACAGATGGTAGACGTCCAACTATCTCACTACTCACCACTCACTACTCACAATAGTCTAATGTCTTCTTAACTCTGTAACCCTATCTTTTTCTCCCATCCCTCTATGAAAACTGCCATCAAAGCAATTATTCTCATTTCGTGCCTGCTCGCGGTTACCCTTGCGACTTACCGTCTGCATGGTTCTCCGCAACGCGGAGTAGATGACGCTAACATATTCTTCACGTATTCCGAGAACGTGGCGTCGGGGAATGGCATAACCTATGGGCATAATGCTGATCGTGTGGAAGGGGTTACGTCGATGCTCTGGATGCTCATCTGTGCAACCATCTTCTCGTTTGGTTTGCACGAATCAGCGGTTCTGGTCGTGTCGGTTCTGATCGTTCTGCTTACTCAATGCAGCATACTCAACGCGATTCATCGTTGTACGGCTGATCGGCAGAAGGCATGGCCGTATCAATGTATCTATGGGGTTCTTGTTCTCAGTTCCCCTGCATACATATCATGGATGACAATCACCCTTATGGATACCTGCCTGTGGGGATTGATTGTTGCATCAATGACTTATGTCGTGTTATTCCCGCCGGTTTCGTCACGTGCTCAGATTGTGGCCGCTATACCATTTGTGCTCGCGCCAATAGCCCGGCCGGAGGGCATGCTGGTGGCGCCGGTTCTTACCGGCTTGCTCTGGCTCCGGTCTCAGGGTTCAGGACTACGCTCGCAAACGAGATTCTGTCTGGTCACGGGTGGCGTAGTGGGTCTCAGTCTGGCGGCTCTTACTGCTTTCCGGCTGATGTATTTCGGGTACCCGTTCCCTAACACGTATTACGCGAAGGTATCGCCATCGCTGGCCTATGACCTGCATGAAGGGAAGGAATACTTTTACAAGTTCATATTGAGCAGTACGATTATCGGAGGACTCGTTGTTGCCGCGTTCGTCGCATGCGCGTCGTGGATCGGACGCGCCGTTGATAGCGCGCGGTTCCTCAGGTCTGTGAGTGCATTGTGGCTGAGTAATATGAGGGCCAGTGGAGCGACTGCACTTTCTGCCGCGCTCCTTCTTGTCGTTCCGATACTAACAGGCGGCGACCATTTCAGCATGTTCCGCTTCTATCAGCCGGTCTATCCCATTCTGTGTCTCGCGTTTGTGCTTCTGATTTCAGAGTGTTGTGTGTTTGATCCCGGCGGCTTTCGCGAGGCTGTCAGTGCGGGGCGCGGAAATGCAGCCAGACTGGCGGCGGTTGGAATTGTTCTTGCGTATTGGCTCTCTTCTTATGCGTTTGAGGATTCATGGAGCAGCATGCGATGGAGGTCGCCGATTGCTCACGAATTTCGCATAGCTGAGGAAGGAATTGCCCGCGGAAAGTCGCTGAAGTTGTTGTTTTCGGAGCGAGGACAATACCCTGCCATAGGTGTAATCACCGCAGGTGGAATTGCGAGGACTTATCCGGGCAGGATTATTGATCTTATGGGTTTGAACAACAGCTATATTGCCCACTTCAAGGGTGATCGCAAAGGCATGAAGAATCACGCCGCGTTCGAGAAAGAGGCATTCTTTCATGTTGCCCCAGATGTTCTGCTTGCTTCTCCGCCGGTTCCGCCGCAGACCAATAACCTATATAGCGTATGGCTGAAGGGATTGCTGGACGACTCTCGATTCGCTGCTGAATGGCGCTACGGCAAACTCTCGTCTAAGCAAGATTCCGGTCGATCAGAAGTAGCCTTTTTCAAGAAGTCGTTTCTTGACAGCGTGTCGGCAGGATCAGGCCTTGAATTTAGAGATACGATGATCTGGTCGAATAGGTGGGTGGAAGTGGGAAAAACAACAGACGGGGAAGACCATAGACCGGAGAAGCACACCGTGATGCCGTCCCATGTAGGGCCGGCGCTTGCGCCGCGCCAGGAGAAGATGGAGTGGCCATGACAGGAGAGGCGCGCCGGCGAGCGGCGGCCCTACAATGTGACGATGGCCTGAACGGTCGTAGGGCTGGCGCTTGCGCCGCGCCTGGTGGCACGTCGTAATCGCCCGTCGTCCTCGAAGTTCTTGCATCTTGAAGTGTTCGAGGACGAGGACGATTACGATTGGAATACGATTGCGTATTTGAGCCGACGAATACGGGACCTAAATTTCTTACCACTCACCGCTCACTACTTACTACTCCCCACACATGTATAGACGCATCCTATTGATCGTGAGCGTTCTCGCCATTGTCTTTGCGGCTGTTGCCCTCGTTCTTCTGGCCGCAGAGTCACTGCGTTGGCGCTACGTACATGATTCTCCCTTGATGATCTACGCCGGGTTCATGGTTGCCGGAGGCGCGGTGCCGTATCGCAACTTTTTCGACATGAATATGCCGGGTACGTATTTCGTCATGTGGCTGATGGGGACAGTATTTGGATGGGATGATTCTGGATTCCGGGTGTTTGACCTGCTATGCCTGGCAGGCATTTCAGTTGCGACATTCGTCTGGATACGGAGGTTCGGGAGGATGTCTGCATTTGCGGCCGCAATTGTATTCCCACTCTGGTATCTTTGCCAAGGGCCGGAAATAAGCCTGCAACGGGAGTATATTGCCCTCGTGCCGTTCACTGTGATGCTTGCAGTTGCTACCGGTGACGCTGATTTCAGGCCTGGGATGCGGACCATGCTCACAGGTATTCTGGCTGGGTTGACTTTCCTGGTGAAGCCGCAATTCCTGGTATTGTCCTTGCCTCTACTGCCATTGCTATTCCGACAGCAGGGCGTGGCGTCGATGAGCGTGCGGCGTCGGGTCGTGTGGTTTGGTGCTGGAGTGTTCCTGCCAGTCAGCGGGATGTTTCTGTATCTTCTGTGCACGGGGAGTCTCGGACCGTTTGTCGACATTGCTGCTAACTATTGGCCGCTCTATACCCATATGGACAAGCAGCATGTCGCGATCAGCGGGTTTCGCCGTCTCCTGTATCTCGTAACGGAAAGCCGGGACGGTCTCATGGGATTCTACGCCCCGATGGCCGTAGTGGGTCTTGTTGTTTTGAGTAATACTCCGACAGAACGCCGCTATACTTGGATGATGGGCGGACTTATTGTCGCGGCCGCAATCTATCCGGCAATAGCTGGTCAATTCTGGGCCTACCACTGGATACCGTTCTTCTACGTGGCGTTGTGCGCGGCCGCGCTGGCTGTACGACCGGTCGAGAAACTGAGGACTGGAGACATTGCGCCATCCGTTGCAATGGTGTTTTTGTTGTCAGCGCTGGCATCAAACGCCTCCGAGAAGCTGCTCTGGTCGTGGAGAGGAGACAAGATGGACAATCGGCTCAAGGGTGGTGTTCCAGACGAGGTGTCCCGCTTTCTCAGGGCTAACATCAAAACCGGGGATACGGTTCAGCCTCTCGACTGGACAGGTGGCGCAGTGCATGGAATGCTGATGGCCAGGGCACGTCTTGCTACAAGATTCATGTATGACTTTCATTTCTATCACAATATAAGTAGTCCATATGTCGGCAAACTCCGCCGTGAGTTTCTGAATGAACTCTCAATGGCGAAGCCAAGGTTCATCATCCAGGTGGTAAAGAACAGGCCGTGGCCGACTGGTGCGGATACCACGCAAGACTTTTCAGAATTGCAGGTGTTCTTGAAAGAGAACTATGCGATAGCGCAACAAGGCGCCACGTATAACATTCTTGAAAGAACATCACGCTAAGTCGGAACGGTGCAGCTAAAGAGAAAAGCAGCCGCGGATAGACGCAGATGGACGCGGAAAGAGAGTGCGCTAAGGTGTTGTTTTCTATGGGAGCCACACACCGTGGGGCGAACAGACAGGGTGGATAGATCGACATTTGCGCCAGCGGTGTGGCGCTGCTACGCAACCCGGGGGCATTTGATGGCCGTGTAGTAGCCGGTGTCCACACCGGCATGGAGTTGGACAGTAACGGGCTGTGATGGGGACATGCGCGTGAGGACACGCGCTACTACAAGAAGAGAAGAGAGCCTCCATAGACGGGAAGACCTCGGGAGAAGTGGACAATCCAGCGGCCTTGACAGGAACCACGCCGGCATGCGGCGACCCTACAAAACCGGGCATTCATTCGATCCAATCTGAGGCACAATCAAGACATCCAGAGGTAAACCTATGATGTTTTCAATACCGTGGACCAACAGGAAGATGACCAGCGCCCAACTGTGGATGATCTGTCTCATCATCATCAACGTTGCGATCTTTCTGAAGGCCTGGCGTTTCTATGGATCTCACATCGGCGGATACGATGGTCAGATGTATTATGCCTACGTGCGGTCATGGGTCATTGACGGGGATCTTGACTTCAAGAATGAGTTCTATTCATTGACCCCCAGGCGTAGTCACATACCTGTTTTTGACCTAACCCCGACTGGCCTTGTCCCGAACAAATATCCCATCGGATTCGGGCTTATCAGTTTTCCGTTCTTTGTCCTGGCGCATTTCCTGACCCTGGCAGGGTCTCACTGGAATTCTATTCTATTAAAACCCAACGGCTATTCGGTGTTGTACGATCTATTGGTTCACTTTGGACACCTGATTTGCGGCATGGCTGGAATCTTCTTCAGCTACAAGTTTCTACGCAAGTATTTTGAAGAGAAATGGACAATTCTGGCTGTTACCGCAGTCTGGTTTTCGACATGCCTTGTTTACTATGGCACAGTCTTTCTTACGATGGCTCATATCTCCGGTTTTTTTACTATTAGCGCCCTGTATTACTTGTGTAGTCAATTGCGCTGGCAAAGCCGATGGCATGTCTTTCTCGCTATTGGTGGATTGGCGGGACTGTCGCTTGTTCTAAGGCCTACGAATATTGTTTTGCTTGTGTTCCCGGCATACTTATTCTTTGTCCTTCTTTTTAGTGCCAAAGACTGCAGGTTGCGTCAATGTGTGGGGAAGATGTTTCTTTGTCTCTGTGCTTTTTGTACGATAATAGCCTTGCAGATGATGGCGTGGAAGATCCTCTATGGCACATATATCTGCTATTCATATGACTCGGAGGGTTTCTTCTTTCGAAATCCAAAGATATTCCAGATTCTGTATTCCGATAATCACGGGTTGTTCTCCTCATTCCCGATCACGTGGCTTTGTCTGGTAGGTCTGGCCCTTGCTGCTTTGAAGGAGCGCAAGGTGGAGATTCTGTTGTTCAGCCTCAGCATGGTTCTTCTCATCTACGTAAATGCTTCCTGGCATTGCTGGTGGTTCGGAGACAGTTTTGGTGCCAGGGCGTTTACAGAAGCCGGCCTGATATTCTGTTTTGGCCTGGCGTATTTCATGCAGAACATGGTGAAACGGTTTTCGAGGGGCGTTGTTCTCTGCGGTATTCTGACGCTTTGGAATTTCTATATGATGGCCGTGTATGTTACGACGCAGTATAGGTGAGGGGTGAGTGGGGAGTGGGGAGTGGGGAGTGGTAGACCATAGACGGGGAAGACTGGAGACCATAGACCGGAGAGGCTGTAATTCAGGCATCGTAATCGTCCTTCGTCCTCGATGTACCTCCATCTTTATGAGTTCAAGGATGACGACGAGGACGATTGCGATGGGAATATGATAGGGTATCTACGACCACGGATATTATGGAAAAAGTAGCACTGATAACCGCCTCCTCTCCTGATTCCGTGATGAATGGGACTGTTGTCGAGATAAGGAAGATAGCGGGCTTTTCTGAGGAGCAGTGGTTGACGTGGATACAGGTGGGAGGTGTCACGCGTGAGGAACAACGTCCCCTCAAACAGGTGCGGCTTGAGCATCTCGTGCCGTGGAACAGGCCTTTCCGGTTCTTTGCATCCAAGTTGGGAGATGCTTGCCTGCGGTCGGTCTGGACCAGGATCGCCGGTCGGCGCGTGGCGGAACTCTGTCAGTCGCGTGGAGTTGCCAGGATTTGGGCCTTTGCCGAACAAACAGTCCCGATGGTGGCGATGCATGCGGCGCGAATGGCCGGGCTTGCTCTTCATGTTACCGTACACGATCACCCATTTAGAGTCTATCAACTGTATCCTGATCGTCCCGCATGGTATTGGCAAAACGTCGAGAAGGATTGTATCGCAATGCTCAGGGCTGCGGACTCAGTGGACGTGGTGTCGCGGGCGTTTGTGGGTTATGTCAGGCAATACACAGATTGTCCGGTTTCACTGTATGTGCCGAGAATGCCTGCAGTTGCAGAGGGAGAACGGCGAGGGGAAAGCTCGCGCAAACCTGCCCTCCCTCCCTGTCAGGCGTCGGCGGGCGGGGACGCCAAGTTCGCAAAGGAGAATAAGTTCCGGATTGGGTTCAATGGTTGTATGCATACCGATATGGAAGAGCTTGTTGTATTCCTGAAGTGGCTTGAGCGCATAGGCGGCGATTATGAGTTTCATGTATTTGGGCCTGGTGCAGTTCTGCCTTCAGCCATTCCAATGATGGAACAGATGGGCAAGGTCGTCAGATATGGGTATCAGCCTGATTATGAACGAATTGACACATTGGCAGAGATGGAGGCGTTCTACTTAGGGGCGTGGTTTTCCACCAACAAAGATTTGACTGTCAGATACTCTTTCCCAAGCAAGGTTGCTGTGGTCCTTGCAGCTGGTGTACCTCTCATATGTCACGGGCCTGATTACTGGGAGGTTGTCATGTGGTTGAAAGAGATAAAGTTTGGCGTCTGGATAGATAACATCGATGCCCGCACAATTCCGCCTGATCTCGAGAGGTTCGTTAAGGATCGCGATTTCAGGCTGCAGTATGCCAAAGGCGTGAAGGAGGTATTCGAGAAATACTTCAGGATGCCGGATAATCCGTTGGAGAGAAAGCTGCCATGGGAGTCATTGGAAGAGTGAATCCACAGATTCACAGATGCGACCGTTCACTTGTGACAGAATCATTGACATCAGAATCATTGCAGTCTGGAGGATCGAATGCCGGTGGAGTGGGGTGTTGAGGTTGATCCAGTTGGGCAGGAGCGTTTCCATGCCGTGGACAGAGTGGTGATGCGGCATGTGTTCGATATCCACAACACACTGGGCCGATTCTGCGATGAGCGAATCTATCAGGGGGAACTGGCTCAGCGATGTCGTGCCAGCCACTTCGAGGTGAAGCAGGAAGTGCTTCTTCGCGCGTTGCATCGGGATTTCGCCAAGCCATACTACTTAGACATGCTCGTCGAGCGCGGAGTTATCTACGAGTTGAAGACCGTGGAAACCCTGCACAGCAATCACCAGAATCAACTGATCAACTATCTTTTGTTAGCTGGTCTTTCGCACGGTAAACTCGTGAATTTCCGTTCCAGATCAATCGAGTCACGTTTCGTGTCCACTCGGCTTAGTCGGCAGGATCGGATCGCATATCGGATGACTGACGACGAATGGCAGGGCGATGACAAGGCCAGTAGGCGGTTGAGGGAAACCCTCTGTGCCTTGCTTGCGGATTGGGGTGCATTCTTAGATGTGAATCTCTACAGGGATGCGCTTCTTCACTTTCTGGATGGTCCGGATGCCCGGATACGCCCCGTTGAGATCGAGGTGGCTGGTAGAATTGTCGGTACACAGAAGCTGTCCATGTTGGACGAAGGGATCGCCTGGCATCTATCCGCTATTCGAAAGTATCTGAAATCATACGAGACGCACATCGTCAGGCTGCTAAACCACACCCGATTGGAGAAGATCCACTGGATCAACATTGACCAACGGACTATCACCCTCAAAACACTAAAGAATGATTCTGTTGTCAATGATTCTGTCAAATACCAAATGGTTCCATGAAGATTGCCTGCATAATTGACGGTAATACCTGGCAAACTCCCACGGGGGTCGCGACTTTCTGCAGGGAATTTCTGCGCCTGAACGAAAGGCCAGGCTTCGATGTGGAAGTTGTGGTGAGGCCGACACTCGCGGCGCGATGCGCCGCGGTCAGTGGTCAGTGGTCAGTGGTCAGTTGCGAGAGCCGCCAATGCGAAACGAAGCGCACAGCAGAGTTGACAGAACAAGGTAGTGCAACCGCCGTGGCTCGGGGAGCGAAGGCGGAAGAACAGGTTTCATCCTTCTCTTGGGCTCTCGGTTATCTGAGGGAACTGATATCGGATACATCGTTCTTCCTGAGGAATCGAAGTAGAATTCGCGGTCGTATTCTGTTGGTAAACGAGTTCGGGTGTGAGACATTGCCGATAGCCGCGCGCATAGCATTCCCGTTTGCGCGCATCATTGCCGTCAGTCATACCTATCCAGGCATGAATCCAGGATCGCACCACCCGGTTCGCAGGTTTGTCGAGCAACTATGCGAAAGAAGCGTTTCCGAGGTGATCTTCAATTCGACAGCGTCCAGGGGACTCTGGGAGAATAGGCTCGGTCGAAGCACGTGCCGGAACGTCACAATACCACTTGGATTGGACGCGCCAAGCAATGGTATTCCTTCCGACTATCCTGCCGGGCATGAGGGTGCGGTTGATTTTGTGTGCATTGCCAGGTTTGTGCATTGCAAAGGACACAGGAAACTTCTCGAAGCGTGGCGGATTGCCGTTAGCCGGACGGATTGTCGCATACGGCTTATTCTTGTTGGCGATGGTCCGACTCTCGATGAAACGAAGAGACTCGCCGCGACGTTGGACATTGCCGATACCGTTTTGTTTCTCGGTTCAAGACCTGATGGGGCCTCCTTCTATAACGGGGCGGCCGCAGGTGTTCTGCTCTCTATTGAGCCTGAGGCGTTCGGTCTTGTCCTGATCGAGGCTATGAGCCGCGGCAAGCCGGTGATTGCAAGCCGGATAGGTGGGATAGGAGAGATTGTCGAGGACGGCTGGACCGGACTGCTGGTTGATCCGCTGGATCCTGAAAATGCAGCCTCGGCGATTTGTCGGCTCGCCGGATCTGAACCGGAGCGTCTAAGAATGGGTTCGGCCGGACGGGAACGTTGGCTGGAAAAGTTTACAGTGGATCTAATGCTTGACAATTTCGCGGCACATTTCAAACGTGGCAATACATAGGTTCTTGGTTGCCGCACTAACCACAGGACTACGCGGAAGTGCGCTTTTGTACTGAGGTCGTTCCAAGAGTGACTATATCCGGTCTTTCTCGCCCTGTAACCCTGTTCCGCCGAAGGCGGAAACTCTGTAACCCTGTAACCCTTTGCTATGATAAATCCCTATCATAACCCTTGGATTCCTGCCGAAGCGTTGCGTATCCTTGAAAGTCATCATGGAACCATTCTCGACGTTGGTGGTGGAGCAGCGCCTTATGATCGCGCTGACCATATTGTTGACATTCTGCCCTTTGACGCATGCAGGACGGAACGGAATCAGTGGGGAAACAGTCCCTCACGAAGAGAGTGGACAACTGAACAGTACACACAATTTGACCTGTGTGGCGGCAAAGCATGGCCGTTTTCTGATAAACACTTCGATCTCGGCTTGTGCAGTCACTGCTTGGAGGATTTGCGCGACCCTATCCCCGTAGTGGCTGAGCTGTCGAGAGTTTGCCGGCGCGTACTGGTCATTTGTCCGTCGCGGTTGTTGGAGCAGACAAGGGGAATTGATCATCCCGCATATTGTGGCTTCTATCATCATCCATGGATGGTCTTCGAAGAGGGTGGGCGGATCATGTTTCGACGCAAGACTTCAATCTTGGAACTGAAGAATTGCCACGTTGTATGTCCTATCGGCTGGACGCTCAGGCCGGAGGTTGGGTCGATGTTTGTCGAGGGAGAGAATCTTCATGCAGAAGAAGGGGCTTTCTGGAGCGAGGACAAGGATTACCGCGATTACGTGGAGTTCATTCGCCCCTACCTTGCAAGGAGAGATCTGTTTATTCCTGACGGCCGGAAGCATGGTGTGCTGTTCAGGGTTTGGAGGCTCAGACAGAAATACTTTGGGAGATTGTGATGAGATGCTTGGGATCATGCTTACCTAGAACGTGAAGGCGGGATAGATCTTTTCTGTAAAGATGGCGGGAACGCCGAATTCATGAAGACCTCGATAGAGTTTACAAAGAGAATGGACGAACGGAAGCCCATTTGTGGGATTGACGGTATGCACAGTCACAATCAATTGCGGATCCCTCCCGCGTGGTATCTGCTGTCGCTTGTATCCATTTGTGTGGCCTTTGTGCTCGTCCGTATGGATGCGCCCATCAATAACGATGGAATAGCATATATTGGCCTCGCGGGGGCTCTCCATGATGGTCAATTCAAACATACAGTATTTCCGCCTGGCTTTATGGCTGCAATTGCTCTTGTCTCAGGGCTAGGTATCAAGTGCGAGCTCGCTGCTCGACTCGTCATGTTTATAAGTGTCGCGTTGCTTCCAATTCTCTTTGCCTTGGCCTTTCGACCGTTTATCGGAAGTCGCGCGTCAGTGCTGGCTGGCTTTTGTTGGCTTGTGTTTCCACTTCATGTGAATATTGCGAAAGGGGTTTGGAGTGAACCCCTCTTCTATGACATTGTCCTTCTGTTCGTTATGCTCCCCATTGGGGCCAATCCAAGTGCGGTAGTGATTCCGATAGTCAGGGGCGTTCTTGCCGCTGTCGCATATCTTGTGAGGCCTGAGGGCCTTATCGTCTTTGCGGTTGACAGCCTGAGTCGCGTTTGTTGTGTGCGCTGGCGGCGCGGCGCTCAGGTCTTATGGCCGACATCTTTGGCTGTTGTCACATTTGCGTGTTGCATCGCGCCCTATGTTTTATTTCTTCATTCACAGACGGGCAAGTGGATGTTATCGGGCAAGAGCGGTCTTAACTATCAGGTTGCAGAGCAGATGTCGTCTGGCAATATTTGGGTGCGCAATATCTGGAAACAGCCGCAGAAAGCACCTGATTCAGAAACTAACAAAGCGGTGATTAGTCGGGATGTCCGAAGGTATGTGAATAATGGAAAGAAGGTTCACGAAGCTTTTCTCTCCCTGTTTTCTCTCCCCGGTATTCTATTGATGGGCTGTGGTATTGTCTTCTTTGCGAGGAGGGGGCGAGAAGTGGGATCTGGCATAATTGCTGCCATGGCTGCACCATGTTTCGTGTTGCCCTTCTTCTATTTTTCCGAGGTGCGTTATCTATTTGGTGGCTGCCTCGCCGGCGTGGCTCTCGTGAGCGCGGGGCTTATACAATTGTTTGAGCGACCAGCAGAATACAGGGCTGTTTCTATTCTGGTCCTCCCAAAAGTCATTGCTGTCATACTCGCGCTCTCAATGCTGCAGTTGTGGGGAAATGATTTACGTGCTGGCTTTAGCAGACAAGAGGGATCGGGCGCATCGCGTAGAGTGCTTGGTAAGGCCTTGCGCCAGAAATGTGCAGGCCAAAGCATGTTGAGCATCAGTATGGTCACGCCATACTATGCCGGCGCCAAGCTGGCGGGTACCCCGACGCAGATGACGGCAGATGAAGTCATCAGGCTTGCGCAGTCCAACGGCATTTCGTATATCGAAGTCAGTACTTATGACTCCCAAGCCTTTCATCCATCATTGTTGAGTCTTTTGGATGAAGGCGCTCGATCCAATTCCTTTTTTCACCCGGTGGCAAGCGTAACATCGGGGTCTGGAGATGTGTTTACATGCTTTCAGATAGAACGCGGCGCATCCGGTAGTGCCGCATGCGGAAACGCTATGCCTTTAGATGGTTTAGTGGTCCCGACAGGAAGGGCAAGCCGACGAGCGGCGGCCCTGCGATGCGACGAACAGCAGGGCCGGCGCTTGCGCCGTGCCGGGGACAACCCAGAGGCCTTGAGACAGGAAAGGCAAGCCGACGAGCGATGGCCCTACAGCGATCCAACATCCTTTACGAACTCACATTAGCGACATAATCTGGCGTGCCACGAAAATGAGAATAGGTATTGATTCAAGGTGTATGCAGGCTCCCCGTCTGAGGGGAATAGGCAAGTACCTTTTCAATACGATAAAGCATGTCGCGGAGCTCCGCCCAGATTGGGAATTCGTGCTGTTCCAGGATTCGCGTGCTGAAAGATGCGATCACTTTCCAAGTGTCGGAAATATAGACACCCGCGCCTTCGCGATGAAGGGAGACCGCTTCTTTCTGTGGGAGCAGTTGCGATTGCCTTTTGAGATACTTAGATCAAAGGTTGATGTATTCCATAGTCCCGCCAATACGCTGCCCCTGATTCAGGTGTGCCCGACAATCGTGACTCTGCACGATATGCTTCTGATGGATCGCGACGAGGATGAAACTCGGGGATTCCTGTGGTATACAAGAAGAATAATTCCGATCGGGGCGAGAAGCGCCAGGTTCATTGTCACGGTGTCTGAAAGCTCAAAACGCGACATCGTGGACAAGATTCATGTGCCGTGGGATCGGGTCGAAGCGATATATCATGGCGTGGATCCCTGTTTTAGAAAGGTCAGAGACCTGTCTCTGTTTGAATCTGTAAGCAAGCGGATTGGCATCAGAAAGAAGTACATATTCTGCCTTGGTGCCAGGGCTGAACGAAAGAATACGATGCGCATGCTTGATGTGCTGGAGAGTCTGAAGTCGAAGGGCTTCGATATTCAGCTTGTGCTTGCCGGATCGCAGGACGATATGTTGTCGTTGTTGCGGAAGGCGATTGTGAGTCGCGGTTTGCTGAATGACGTGGTATTGACCGGGTTTGTTTCTGACGATGAGTTGGCCTGCCTTTACAGCAGCGCCGAAGTGTTTGTCTATCCCTCCTTCTTTGAAGGTTTCGGGTTTCCTATTATCGAGGCGATGGCCTGCGGGTGTCCTGTTGTCACGTCGAATGTGTCTTCCATGCCGGAAATTCTTGGGGACAATGCGATGCTGTTTGACCCAGGCAATACGTCCAGCATTGTGGAGAAGATCGCCCTTCTTCTTTCATCGCCTGGCCTCGGGGCGGAAAAAGCCGAGAAGGGTATCGAAAGAGCCAAGCTGTTTCAGTGGAAGAAGAGCGCTGAGAAGATGCTGGCCGTCTACGAGAAGGTGGGGCAGGGAGTGGAAGACCATAGACGGGGAAGACGATAGACCATAGACCGGAGAAATGGACAATCCAGCGGCCTCGACAGGGGAAGGCGTGCCGGCAAGCGGCGGCCCTACAATGCGATGAACGGTGTAGGGCCGCCGCTTGCGCCGTGCCGGGTCAGAAGAGCATGGAACAGAAGGAAACGAAGGTAGCAAAGTGAGATAGAGAGAAGAGCGTATTGCAAACATCGTAATCGTCCTTCGTCCTCGATGTTTTCCAAGCTTGAAGATGCCGAGGACGACGACGAGGACGATTACGATTGGAATACGATAGTCAACACGCAAAAGGGTCATGTAGGGTTGGCGCTTGCGCCGTGCCGGGAGACGACCCAGCGGCCTTGACAGGGGAAGGCGCGCCGGCAAGCGGCGGTCCTACGAGTTTGGGCGATTCATTCCAGAGGGTTTTTTCGTACGCCATCGAAGGAGGCATCATAATCGGATTTGCCATCAGGTCTTGGTAGTTGTATTATTAAACAATATGAAAACTCCAACGATTCTAATAACAGGCTCATCAGGACTGATAGGTTCTGAGGTAGCTGTCTTCTTCCATGGCCAAGGTTTTGTGGTGCATGGAGTTGATAACAACCAGCGGGCTGTGTTCTTTGGCCCGCAGGGTGATACGGTATGGAACCGACAACGGCTGATCCAGACACTTCCAAAGTTCAATCATCATGAATTGGATATCCGTGACCGTAACGGGATTCTCGATTTGGTCGCGAAGCTGACTCCATCGTGTATCATTCATGCTGCGGCCCAGCCGTCCCACGACCGTGCGGCTGCGATTCCATTCGACGATTTTGACACAAACGCTGTCGGCACACTGAATCTGCTTGAGGCGGCTCGACGGTCCTGTCCCGAATCACCGTTTGTTTACATGTCCACAAACAAGGTGTATGGCGATCGACCTAATACGATTCCACTGAAGGAACTGGCAACGCGATGGGATTACGACGATCCTCAATACGAAAATGGTATCCCGGAGACGTTTTCAATCGACCAGTCCAAGCATTCTCTTTTCGGCGCATCGAAGGTGGCTGCCGATGTCGTGGTGCAGGAGTATGGCAGGTACTTCGGGATGCCGACATGCTGTTTGCGCGGCGGTTGCCTGACTGGTCCGAATCACTCCGGAGTCGAATTGCACGGGTTCCTGAGTTATCTGGTCAAGTGCAATGTTGAAGGACGCGAGTACAAGATCTACGGTTACAAAGGCAAGCAGGTGCGGGACAACATACACGCCATGGACGTTGCCCGCTTCATGTTCGAATTTGTCAGGAAGCCGCGAATCGGCGAAGTCTATAATCTCGGCGGTGGCAAGGGAAATACCTGCTCGATTTTCGAAGCCTTTGCGATCGTGGAGGGATTGACAGGCAAGAAGCAGGTTTCCTCATACCTGGACCAGGCGCGAATCGGCGATCACATCTGCTACTACAGTGACCTACGGAAGATGCGCGAACACTACCCGGCGTGGGATGTTAAAGTATCCGTGTCGCAAACGATTGAGCAGATACTCAAAGCCTGGCGGGACCGCAAGTAGGATGTCTTCCTGGTATCTCCTTTGCGGGGATAAGAAGACTTACCACGGAGCTGCAACTGCGGATGAACGCTGATAAAGAGGATCGTGGACAGATTCGGATATCCCATGAAGAATTCCCCGAACGGGGGCGCAATACAGCGACATTGCTCCCCTGTCCGCGTCCATCTGCGTTTATCTGCGGCTATTTTTCTTCTTTTGGCTTCATCGTTCCGGATGAGAGAAACTGCGCTAGACAATAAGGGCCGCAAATGAAAGTATTGATCACAGGCATATGCGGGTTTGTGGGAAGCTCACTTGCGCGTTGGTTGATCAGGCATGACTCCTCGGTAAGCGTTGCAGGTATTGATAACTTCATCAGGCCTGGCAGTGAGATGAACCGCCTTGCCTTGAAGAAGCTCGGAATCTCGGTGCGACACGGCGACGTTCGTAATGCCAGCGACCTTGACACTCTGCCCGCATCCGACTGGGTGATTGACGCCGCTGCCAATCCAAGTGTTCTGGCCGGTGTTGATGGAACGACCAACTCGAGGCAGTTGCTCGAACACAATCTGCATGGTACCATCAACATTCTCGAGTACTGTAAACGTGTGCGTTCCGGTTTCGTACTGCTGAGTACGAGCCGTGTCTATTCGATTCGTGCGCTGGCCGGGCTGTCGCTGGTTGTGCGCGAACGCGCGTTCATGCTCGATCCTAAAGCGGCGCTGCCAGACGGTGTGTCGGAGAATGGAATTGGTACGACGTTTTCGACTGCCGCGCCGTTGTCGCTTTATGGCAGTACCAAACTGGCGTCGGAGATCCTGGCTCTTGAATATGCCGAAACGTTCTCTCTGCCGGTCTGGATCAATCGTTGCGGCGTCCTTGCCGGAGCTGGGCAGTTTGGCACTGCCGAACAAGGTATATTCTCATTTTGGATCCACGCTTGCGCTCGCGGAAAACCGCTGAGGTATATCGGATACGAAGGCAAGGGCTATCAGGTGCGCGATGCGCTGCATCCCGACGATCTGGCCGAACTGGTGCATCGTCAGATGACATTTTCGAAGAAGGCGATGTGGCGCGTGTTCAATGTTGGCGGCGGCTTGCGGAGCGCGATGTCCCTGGCGCAACTGACAGGGTGGTGTGCCGAGCGGTTCGGAAAGCGGCGAATCACCGCTGATAAGTCGCCGCGCCAGTTCGATATCCCCTGGTTCGTCATGGACAGCGCCGATGCGGCGGGACAATTAGGCTGGCGGCCACGGAAGGGAATGGAGGCAATCCTGAAAGAGATTGCGGAGCACGCGGAGCGGAATCCGGGGTGGCTTGAAATCACGGGCGCGGCATGAGTTCTGTCGTTTCAAAACCGAGGCAACTGCAACTCCTCAGCATAGTCATTCCAGCGCGCGATGAGGAAGGTTGTATTGCATCCACTGTAGAACACCTCCATGTTGAATTGCGTCTGAACAATGTTCCTCACGAGATCGTCGTTGTGGACGACGGCAGTACCGACAGGACGTGGGCGATCCTTGAGGAGACACGTGCGCGCGTTCCAGCGCTTGCTCCAGTGAAGAATCTTGGCCAGCATGGATTCGGCCGGGCCGTGGTGTGCGGTCTCGACAGCGCAAAGGGCGATGCCATGGTGATCATGATGGCGGACGAATCAGATGACTGTCGGGACGTTGTCCGCTATTGGAGAATTTTGAACGATGGGTACGACTGCGTCTTCGGGAGTCGTTTCATGAAGGGCGGTGGAGTGATCGACTATCCCGGGATCAAATGGGTCATTAACCGCATGGCCAACTTCTTCATTCGCGTTCTTTTCCGTATCAATCTTAATGACACAACCAACGCTTTCAAAGCTTATAGCAAGGAAGCAATCGATGGTTGCCGGCCGTTCCTGTCTCCTCATTTCAACCTTACCGTTGAACTGCCGCTCAAGGCCATGGTCAGGGGATTCACCTGGACAGTTATCCCGATTACGTGGCGCAATCGACAGACAGGGCAGGCCAAGCTCAAGATCAAGGAAATGGGCAGCCGTTATCTGTTCAGTTGTCTGTACGTCTGGCTGGAAAAGTATTTCAGTCATGGGGATTATCAAAGGGGGCAAGGGGGTAGTTAGACCCTGTTCGAAAAGGTATTTGGACCACGAAAACACGAATATCCAATAACCAGCAAGGAATATCCAACCGAACATCGGAACCAAGGTTGAAAATGAACGGGAATGTCTGAAAGTTTGCGATGGTGGTCAAGTACTGATTCAAAGTTGTCACTTTTGGCCTTCATCTTCTTTGTTGAACCTGATCTAGTTGCGGGGCCCTTTACCCCTTGCCCCCATGGGGGCAAAAAGTTTCAGGCCGCTGCCTGGTGA
>Ga0247841_10005658_pt1 | contig 19963 bp, 5 predicted proteins | sample LaCruzMarch2015__2_FD_192410 | JGI IMG/M metagenome (GOLD analysis project Ga0247841, IMG submission 192410) | Freshwater microbial communities from meromictic Lake La Cruz, Castile-La Mancha, Spain - LaCruzMarch2015_18m | ecosystem: Environmental > Aquatic > Freshwater > Lake | place: Spain... | reverse complement strand
CACGGCCAATGACAAGCCTTATGATGGTAACACAACGGCTACTTTAAGTTCACAGACCGTTACCGGAATGGTAAATGGGGAAACAGACGTAACCCTGATCGTAGGAGCAGCCAACTTCAGTGATAAAAATATAGGTACATGGACAGTTACCGCCAGCTCATTAAGCCTGGGTGGAGCTGATCATGGCAACTATGTTCTCGCAACCGGAGCAACGGCTACTGATGAAGCAGACATCACCCCTCTATCCATCACCGGCAACTTCACCGTCGATGCAACCAAAGTTTATGATGGTGGTACATTGGCCAATGTGCTTACCCGCACACTGAATGGGGTTATAAATCCGGATGATGTGCATCTGACTGGCGGAACAGCCAATTATGACGACAAACATGTGGGTGTTAATAAAACCGTAACCCTGACCGGAATGAGCCTGACCGGTGCTCAGCATGATAACTACAGCTTAACATCTGTAGGTACCACAACCGCTGCGATTACTGTCAGAGCCATCAATGTTACAGCCCAAACGGCCAGCAAAATTTACGATGGTAACATCAGTTCCATCGTACTGCCGGTTGTTGATGCGCTGCAAATTGGTGATGTGGTGACCACCCCTGGTATCCAAACTTATGATAACAGGAATGTGGGTATTTTAAAAGTGCTGACTCCAGGCGGGGCCGTGATCAATGACGGAAACAGCGGAAATAACTACGCTATATCCTATGTGAACAGTTCAAACGGCGAGATCACAACGAAGGAAGTTACAGTGACGGCTCAAACGGATACCAGGATCTATGACGGGACACCCACTTCAGGCGTGGCGCCACTGATAAATGGAATCATTACGCCGGATATAGCAAGCACCTTACCATTACAGGTTTATGACACCAAAGATGTCGGCACGGGTAAGACCCTTACCGCCAGCGGACTGGTTATCAGTGACGAGAATGGAGGCAATAACTATACGATAAGCTATCTGACCGATTTAACCGGTGAGATTACTGCCAAGGATTTGAGCATCTATGCCGACAATAAGGCTAAGTGTTTTGATGGTGCAGTATTCCCATATGCTAACTACACAGTCACTTACAATGGTTTTGTGGATGGAGAGGATCAGACCGATCTGGGTGGTACTTTATCATTCAGCGGAACTGCCATCACAGCCACCAGTGTCGGTAACTATACTATTGTACCGGAAGGGTTGACTTCGGGAAATTATGACATCACCTTCCATAATGGTGCGCTTGCGATCAACCCGTTGCCAGCACCGGTCATCAGCGGTGCGGCGACTGTAACCGTGAATACCACGGAAAATTACAGCACGCCCTTCGAAGCCAATCATACTTATGCATGGACAGTGACCGGCGGTACCATCCAGGGCTCGTCAAACGCATCCGTCGTGACTGTCCTTTGGAGCAGTTCACCCGGAGCCGGAACCCTGAGTGTTATTGATCTCAATACCAATACCGGTTGTTCCGCTACTTCAGCGACATTCGATGTCAGCATTGAAGAAGTTGTCATTCTTACCTATAAGATCAGTGGCTTGTTTACCTATAACAAGCTCGGTAATCCGGATATCCCGGTGGATTATGTAGACCTTAGCCTTATGCTGGGTGGGACTACCATTGCTACTACAACAACCAACAGTACCGGTTATTATGAGTTCCTGAATATCCCGGATGGAACTTATAGTATCAATGCAACTACAGCTAAAGAATCCGGCGGAGTCAATGCTACTGATGCCGGCCTGGTGAATTACTGGTGGACCCATCGTACGCCTATTGAAAGGGTCACCTGGAATGCCGGTAACTTCTATGCTACCGATAACTTTATGAATGCCACTGATGCGGGCCAGATCCGCGGCTACTTCGTCAATGGCGTACCTTTACCAGCACAGGGTTTCTGGACATTCTGGAGACAACAGGATATTTCTTCCATCAATCCGCCTGTGTCACTGAGCACATTCTCAGTTGCAGGATCCGATGTCAACCAGAATTACTATGCCCTGTGTGTCGGCGATTTCAACAGGAGTTTCGCACCACCTCTGGGTCTGAAAGCATCCTTCGGATATTCCTCCATGCAAATGCTGTATGATGAACCTATGCTGGCAGGTGCTGATAAAGAGATCAGCCTCCCCATCCGGGTTACCTCCTCTATGAAGGTCGGTGCCATTTCCCTGATCCTCAACTTCCCTGCCGACCTGGTCTCCATCGAAGATGTCTATCTGCAAAATGGCGAACCATCTACCGCTGCACCTCTTGAGTTCAGTGTAAACGGCAATGAATTGCGAATCGGCTGGAATGATCTGATTCCAATCGACGTCGCTGCCTCTGATGGTCTCGTGACTCTCAGATTGAAGACTACTGCGAACTTTACCATAGGGCATTCTATCATGATCACTATGGTGGAAGATCCCCTGAATGAACTGGCCGACGGCCAATTCGAACCTATAGAAAATGTTGTGCTGATTACTAAAGTTATCGAAGCCTCAGCTATCGGAATTGATGAACAGTATCCCGGATCTGCGTTGATCCTGGAAGGTTATCCAAATCCTTTCGCCGACTTCATTAACTTAAGCTATACCGTGCCTTATGATGGCGAAGTCTGGCTGGAAGTCGCCAATATGTACGGCTCACGTGTTGCTACCCTGGTTAAAAGTGTTCAGGCAAGTGGAACCTATAAAGTGAGACTTGACGGGATATATCTGAACCCCGGAGTGTACACGGTTACTTTGAAAACAAAAGCTGACAATAAAGTAGCACTTCGTTCCATTAAAATAGTTCGAAGTCAATAATTAGTTTTTAGTTACCGGGGAGTGACGCAAAACGCTCCCCGGTTTTTATGAAAGGGGCTTTATCAACAGTTTTGAAAGATGTTCTCCTTAAAAAAACATATCTGCTTTTTACTTTTACCGGCATATTTGCTGCTGTTTTCATCCTTTGATTCAATCAGTCAGAATGCCCCGGTCACAACAGCAACAATCATTGGAAGCGCTTCACCGGGTACCATAACAGTGCCTGTCATGGTTACGGGATTTAACAATATCGGGGCCATATCCTTAACGCTGGAATTTGACAACTCGGTTCTTCATTTTATCCAGGGAATAAAAAATCCCCTGCTGCCGGGTTCCTTTTATATCAGTGACAATGATGAAGGGAATGGTTTCCATCGACTCGTAATGGGTTGGTTTGGCGCCGGTATCTCTCTTGACGACAGCAGTTCGATCATGGACATACAATTCACTTACCTTTCCGGCATTACATCCACAGTTTGGATTGATAACGGAGGTTCATGTGAATATGCCGACGGAAATTACCAGGTTCTCAATGATATTCCGTCAAACGAATTCTATATCAATGGTTTCGTTTGCGGAGAAGTAGGAATTCCCGGCCTTATCTATGGCGATGACAACGTCTGCCAGGGACAGTCCGGCGAATCTTACAGCATTGATCCTGTTATGAATGCAACAGGTTATATCTGGTCGGTTCAGGATGGAGCGATCATCATCACCGGCCAGAACACGAATGCCATCACAGTCGATTTTACGGATAACGCGGTTTCCGGAAATATCAGCGTTTATGGCATCAATGCATGTGGGAACGGTCCCATTACGGAGCTCACCGTGACCGTCAACGAGCTGCCAGTTGGCAATGCCGGGAATGACACAACGATAAATTACGGGACGAGCACCACTCTTCATGCTGCTTCAGGTGGAACGGGTGTTTTCGCTTATCACTGGTCGCCTGAAGCACTGCTCGTCGATCCGGATGTCCAGAATCCGCAAACGGTTATTCTTACTACTACTACAGTTTTTTCTTTAACTATAACTAACATCAGCACGCTTTGCCAGAATAATGATGAAATGACAGTGACTATAACCGGAGGACCTTTAAGTGTGAATCCGATTGCCATGCCCGCATCAGTTTGCCTGGGTGAATCCGCGCAATTATACGCCAATGCAGGAGGTGGATCAGGTAATTATCTATATCAATGGACATCGGATCCGCCGGGTGATCCTCCCTGGAGTTCCACACTGCCAAATCCTGTCGTATCGCCCGAATCATCAGGACATTATTTGCTGACGGTTTTTGACGGCTTTACAGCGGTTTCCGGTTTATGTGCGCTTACAGTCTCCCCGCTTCCATCAGCCTTTATTTCAGGCGGCGATACCCTCTGCGGCATTAATGTATTTACTACCCTGCAGGTCGACCTTACCGGCATACCGCCCTGGTCTTTTACCTATTCTTATGGCAACACTTCCGTTTTCATCACAAACCAGCAGACCAGCCCGTATCTTATCATCGCCTCCGACGCCGGGGATTATACCATAACGGCAGTAGAAGACGCGAACTGCGAAGGCACATCATACGGTATTGCTATCGTAAGAAAATACCCGGTTCCGGCCACACCGGAGATCGCACAAAATCTGAATGAGCTGATGTCCAGTTCCTGTTGCGGCAATCAATGGTATTTAAATGATTCGGCTATTCCCGGCGCTACGGATCAGATCTATATAGCCAATGAAAATGGGGCGTACTTTGTCATCGTAACCCTGAACAGTTGCAGTTCTGAACCTTCAGAAGTCGTCGACCTGCTCGTCGGCATCAACGAAAGCAGTTCCTGCAAATATATCCTGTACCCCAATCCGGCTAAAGACCTGGTCAATATACAAATAACGCAGAAAACAAGCGGTAATTTGATCGTATCTCTTTATTCAGTTAATGGAATAAATCTAAAAACATTTTATTTTAAAGAAGATGATGAAAATGTTTTTACGATAGATATAAGCAACCTGGCGCCAGGACTGTATTTTTTGGTGTTTTCATCAAAAGATATGCATTGGACCGGGAAACTGGTGTTGAATTAATTTGGTAATGACCACAGTCCCTACCCCGTCCCTCCCCCAATTGGGGGAGGGAGAAAGGGAGGGGGCTAAACAATGACTACTTAATGACCACTTAATGACTACCTCATGACCACCCGGTTAGCACATTGTTTCCTGCTTTGCAGTTTCATGATTTTTAGCTGCCACCAGGTATCGATCGCGCAAAATGCACCTGTTACCACAGCGACAACCATCGCAGGAGCCGTTCCCGGCACGGTTGATGTCCCGCTTACCGTAACCGGTTTTAACGATATCGGGGCAATTTCCCTGTCGCTCAGTTATGATTATTCGGTGCTCCATTTTACCGGAGGTACGCCAAATCCGGTCTTTCAGTCCTTTCCCATCGGAGACCTTGACCTGGGCGACGGTTTCCACCGGATCACCATGGGCTGGTTCGGATCGGGAGTCACTTTAAATGACGGCAGTACGATCATGACCCTGCACTTCACTTTCATCAGCGGGATCAGCACGCTGCAATGGCATGATAGCGGGCCATCCTGTGAATATACCGATGCAGATTATAATGTCCTGAATGATATACCTGCAAGTACATACTATAAAAACGGGAATGTCTGCGGAGTTATTGGAAATCCCGGCGCCATTGCAGGAAACAGTACAGTTTGCCAGGGTGAAACAGCCGTAACGTACAGTGTTGACCCCATCGTAAATGCTACGGGATATATATGGTCTGTCCCCGATGGCGTGACCATCATCGCCGGCCAGAACACAAATGTCATCATGGTTGATTTTGCGGATAACGCGGTTTCCGGAAATATCAGCGTTTATGGCATCAATAACTGCGGGAACGGTCCTGTATCGCAGCTTTCCGTGATCGTTAATACGTTGCCGGTTGCCAATGCAGGGGATGATATATCCATTCCTCATGGAACGAGCACTTACCTTGACAGCGCTCCCGGGGGGACCGGCACGTTTTCCTATCACTGGTCGCCTGAAGAACTGCTCGTCGATCCGGATGTCCAGAATCCGCAAACGGTTATTCTAACTTCAACCACAGTTTTTTCTTTATCTGTTACTAACATTACCACGCTTTGCCAGAATAATGATGAAATGACGGTAACTATAACCGGAGGACCTTTAAGTGTGAATCCGCTTGCGTTGCCCGCCTCGGTTTGCCAGGGTGAATCCTCACAATTATACGCCAACGCCGGAGGCGGGTCAGGCAGTTATACCTACCAATGGACCTCGGAACCCCCGGGCAATCCTCCATGGAATTCCACACAGCAAGATCCCGTTGTAATCCCTGACTCATCGACACAATATCTTCTGACGGTTTATGACGGTTTTACCACCCTTTCAGGATCGTCTTATGTTTCTGTTTCACTGCTGCCTTCAGCTTTTATCTACGGCGGTGATACCCTTTGCGGCAGTGATGTTTTTACCACCCTTCAGGTTGACCTTACCGGCATCCCGCCCTGGTCTTTTACTTATTCGTATGGAAACACTTCGGTTTTCATTGTAAACCAGCAGACCAGCCCGTATCTGATCACCGCCTCCGATCCGGGGGATTATATCATAACCGCTATTGAAGATGCAAATTGTTCCGGAACTTCATCCGGAACAGCTATCGTAAGGAAATACCTCATCCCGGCCACACCTGAGATAACGCTGTATGGCCTTGAGCTGATCTCAAGCTCCTGTTGCGGCAATCAATGGTATAAAAATGATATCGCCATTCCCGGCCAGACCGGCCAGACCTGTCATGCAACGGAAAGCGGTTTGTACTTTGTCATTGTGACGCTGAATAGCTGCAGTTCTGAACCCTCCGAGGTCGTCGACCTGGTGGTAGCTATTCACGAACAACCTTTTGAAAACAGGCTCGCATTGAATAATTACCCGAACCCGTTCAGCAACTTCACGACGATCAGCTATAATGTCAATTATATCGGGCTGTATACCATCGAGATTTATAACAGCATGGGAATGATGGTCAGTATCCTTTTTAACATAAGGCTTTCGCCAGGTAATCATACCTTAAAATTTGACGGTACCGGCCTGCTGCCGGGGATCTATACCGTTAAGTTAAGCAGCCAGGGCACCGCAACAATGCTCACCCACAGAATACTGAAATTATGAGAGCAAGGAGTGAAAGCCGGAAGTCGGATATTTGAAAACGAGGTAACGAGGTAGCGAGGTAAAAAAGAACCCTGGAACTTTGGAACCCTGGAACCCTGGAACCCTGGAACTTTGGAACAATTAATTTGAATATAAGACAATTTGAAAATTTGAAAATCAACATGGCTTTTTTAACCACAATAGTCACATAGAACACAATAGAAAAGCACAATAGATCTATTGTGTATTCCTATTGTGACCTATTGTGTCTAATGTGTTGAAAAGGCATACAGATGAGTTAATTTGAAAATGAGGCAAAAGAAGTAACGAAGTAACAATGGAACCCTGGAACGTTGGAACCCTGGAACGTTGGAACCCTGGAACGTTGGAACCCTGGAACGTTGGAACCCTGGAGCGTTGGAACCCTGGAACTTTGGAACCTAGAAATTAAGCATTAAACACCATTCATTTTTAACCAATAATCTAAATACATAAACACATGAAAAAAATTCTATTTCTTTTTGTAATGCTGCTGTTTGCAGCGTCCATCTCCCAGGGGGCCAACTGGTATGTTGACCCTTTAGGTACTGATGATGTATCGCATGGCACCACAACCGGCGCCGGCGCTTTTTTAACCATTCAATATGCTATCAACTCTGCAGCAGAAAATGATGTGATCACAGTGGCTGCAGGGACGTATGATGAGCAGGTGCACATAACCAAAGCGCTGACCCTTCAGGGCGCAGGAGCTACAACGATCATCAAACCGTCGGTAGGAAAATTAACGCAAATGGGCGGTACTTCTCCTAATACATTTACGGGCATCATTTTGGCAAGTCCCAATGGAGCAAATGTTATAATAAAAAACCTGAAAGTTGATGGGGATTTACTTACTGGAACGGTACCAGCAAAACGTAATGCGGGTATCAGTTGTGTTGATGCAGGCGGCATTATTGACAATGTGACTGTTGCGAATTGTCTGAATCTTTCAGGAACGGGATCAAGTTATTGGGACGGCATCCTTGCGACGACATGGAACATAACCCCACTTTCAATTGAAATAAAATATTGCACCGTACAAAATTCAGGCGGTAATAATATCATATTAAAAGAAAATACCGAAACTCATCTTACCGGCAATGTCCATCACAATACAATAACCGGACGCGGCGAGCAAATTCAAATTCTTCAGAACGGTATTCAATTTTATTTTGGCGTTTCCGGAACTATTTCATACAACACCATCAGCAATGTTACGTGGGGTTTATGGCCTGGTGATGGCTGGTCCAGCTCGGGGATTCTGACCATTTTTCCGGATGTATCAGTATCCATCAGCCATAATACCATCAGTTCTGCTGATTGCGGCATTGATGGAGCCGGTACGTTAGATATAAATAATAACACAATAAACATTGTGGATGTCGGTATTGGAACAGAAGGCGGAAATTCTACCGTTACGATTGACCACAATACGATAACCGCTGCAAATGAGCAAGGCATCAGTCTGCTTACTTATGGTGTGACAGAAACTATTAATGCAACAATTACGAATAACACCGTTACAAATACTGGCGGAGTTAAATGCGGCATTGCACTTCAGCAAAAATTTGCTAATATTGCAAGCGCTGCTCCTTTTAATGGCATCCTTAATGCCGAAATTTCCGGCAACACGATTTCGGGCTTTGCAGATGGCATCCTGGTTGGTGAATACAGCGATATTGTGATTGTTCATAACAACAACCTTAATGCCAATTCTGCTTACGGTGTGAAGAACGAAATGACTACTATTGTGAGTGCCACCAACAACTACTGGGGCTCATCTTCAGGGCCGTATCATGCCACGACCAATCCTTGCGGAACAGGAAATGCGGTCTCCGACAATGTAACTTTCACCCCATTCTGGGGAAATGAAGGTATGACCATTCCCGGGTATTATTCCGTGTATAATCTTACCAAATCCGTTTACTATTGTTCAATCCAGACAGCCATTGATGCTGCTTCTGCAAATGATGTGATCCAGGTGGGTGCAGGAACGTACAGTGAGCAGCTAACAATTACCAAATCGCTGAGCCTTATCGGCGCCGGGCTTGCTACAACCAAAATCCTGGCTCCGGCTGCAAGAACCCTTAATGTTACGAACTCTACGACAATTTGGGATTATGTCGTGGCCGCTTATGCCACAACGGGAACGATTAACGTTAAAATTGAAGGCCTGACCATCGATGCGGATGGGAAAAATAAAACATCAGGGACAGCCCGTTTTGCAGGTCTTTTCTTAAGAGATGTCAGCGGAACCGGTTCCGGGTTCTATTCGTCTAAAATCATGAATTTTGGAGCGGATGCATATAACTGGGGAATCATTGTTTATGGGAACTCCACCACAACGATTAATGGAAACGATGTTGCAGGATACACCACAAATGGAATTACCGCAAACGGTGACGACGGCAGTGCCATCGATCCGAATGTCATCATCAGCAATAATATCGTAACGGGAACCTCTGTCTGTTATAATGCAGTTCAGATTGGATATGGCGCAACTGGTTCCATAAGTGGAAACTCCATACAGGACCACACGTCAACTACTGGTGCTGGAGTTGGAATATTAATATGGGAGTCGAACGATGTCACCATCAACAATTCCAATAGTATTTCAAATTGCTGGTATGGTCTTGATGTTGTAAATTCAAATGGAGCGACAATCAGTAATAATACTTTAACCGACATAAAATCCAACGCCATAATGTTGGATAATTCCGACAACGACCAGGTGACAGGCAATACGATTAAGAATTTACCCACTACTGCCGACCAGGGAATTTATCTGATAAACGGCTCTACAGGCAATGTTATAGGCGCTTCCGGACACCCCAATACGATTACCCTGCCGTCCAGTGGCACAGGACAACTTTATTGTATCAATGTATCTAACTCCATCGGCTCAGGCAGCAATACAATTGCGTATAATTCTGTGACAGGCGGTAAGAGATCGATTATGATTGAACCAGGAGGAACAGGAACAACCACCGTTGATCACAATACATTCAGCAATACTGAGTGGGCTGGAATCAACATCAATAGTGGGAGCGCTGTCATCACGAATAATACTTTAGCCAATACGGTACGCCCGATTGAATTCTGGGGCGCAGCCAATGTTACCATCCAGGATAATACAATCAGTGCATCCACCTACGGCGCCATAAATGCTGGCAGCACATCAGGTACGATAAACATTTCACGTAACCATATCTATGATTGTGGATTATCCGGTGGCGCATACACGCAAGACGGAATCACACTCCGGCCTGATGCAGACAACGCAGTGGTTGAATGCAACCAGATAGACTATTGTTATAATGGAATAAAGATCGAAAGCGGAAGTACCGGCCATGCTATTACTAACAACAACATCCATCACAACGACTGGTCTGGTATAACCGCCATTGAAGCACTTGGAACTGTTACCGGAAACACAATCGATAATTGCTGGCGCGGTATTGAAGCTTACAGTACCCTCACTGCCCACAGCAATATTTTCACCAATAATGCTTATGGTTCGGTTATTTTCCACAACGATTTTGCCCGCGATGTTACAGGTAACTGGTGGGGGAATGCAGCAGGACCTTCAGCTTACCTTAATGGGACCAACCTGAATACATACAAACCGGATGATCAGTTGGAATATATTCAGGCCAACTCACACAGTGATTTCACCTTTGTCCCCTGGCTAAACAGCGGTACAGACAATGACGGCGTAACCTGCGGCTTTCAGCCTGCCAGCGGAACCGAATTTGCTCCGGTATACGCCAACAGCGATGGATCAACTACAAAAACAGAAAAGTACGCCTCTATCCAGGCTGCTGTTACGGCAACAACTCTGGCTTATGTAAATGTTACAGCTGGTGTATACAATGAAAATGTATCGGTTCCTGTCTCGAAACCCCTTACGTTCAAAGGTCAGGGCGGAACAGCGTATATTGCTGCAGGAAAAACCTTAACCCTGGCTTCTGACGTAACATTTGTTGCATTCTCACCAGAAACTTCCGGAACCCTGATTCAAATTAATGAAGGTGGAAAAATTCAGGACGGTATTGATTTTGCCGTCGCCGGATTTACGGTGAATGTGGCTGCAGGAACATATCCTGAATTTTTAAACATTACCTCCAGGACTAACATAACCATAAAGTCAACCGCCGGAGCAGCTACTACAATTATCCAGTCCAGGCAAACCACAGGTGTAAATCCAGCTATTTATATCCATAATTCTGAAAATATTACGATTGATGGATTTAAGATCACAGATGTTATTCGTAATTCGAGTGGAGGCATCTATTCCGGGGCAGTGGGGCAACCATTCGTGATGGCTGCAATTCTTTTAACAGATTCAAAGCTCTGCACGATAAAAAACAATATACTCTTTGATTTTTGGTATGGCGCTTTTATTGACGGTGAAAGTACTCCTGATAACTCCAGCGGAAATGTAATTAAAGATAACATAATTGATGGCAATGATGTGGCTAAAATCGGAGTATACATCTACAGGCTGGATGGTGCAATAACAACAAACACCATAGTATCAGGAAATACAATAAGCAAGTGCTATTACGGTGTTTTATTTAATGGTGATTCTGATGATCTGCAAGTCTTAAACAACACGGTCACAGGAAGCAATGACATAACGTTTTCGTATGGCGGGAGCCCCGGCTATTCATATTTGGATCCCCCTGTTGCTCAGGATAATGGAGTTGGAGTATATTTTTGGTGGGGTGACGAAGATATTTTGGTTCAGGGCAATACCATCACTAATTTTGATAAAGGTGTAAATGTAGATTTTGATTCAGGAGACCCTACTAAAGCCGTAGTGCGCAATAACAAAATCACAGGAAACCTGAATTATGGCGTTTTAAATGCATTTGCTGCAACATTAAAAGCCACCAACAACTATTGGGGAGGCGACGGCCCGAAAGATCCGACCTTATTTCCATCGGCTACTGGAGATGCGGTAAGCGCCAATGTTTCCTTCATCCCCTGGTGGTGCAATGTAGAAATGTCGCAGGTTTGCCCGCAGCTTGATCCCGGTAAGCTTATTATGAACACAAACACCGGCACGCAATACACCGCTGCAGAGCTTGGTGTTGCTTTAACTGCTGCAACAACCGGTCAAACGCTTTATGTTGCTGAAGGTACCGCTGAAGGAACTTCTGTTAATATTGACGGGAAGATCGTTTATATTATAGGTACCGGTATCGACGGACAATCTGTATTTTCGGGCGCCTCACCGGCTTTAGAAATATATGGCGATCCATCAGAAGGAGGCACTGTAAATGTTGACGGGATTACCTTTACCATGCCACATCCTGAAACCGATTTCCCAACCATTCTGGTAAAGGGAACAGGCAGTTTATTCATGCGTAATTGCATTATCCATGAGGTGGTTGGTTATGATCAATCATGTCTGAAGGTCGAAGGAACCGGAACAGTAGATGCAGGTACAACAGCCTCGCACGGGAATAACCACTTTGTCGTGCATGGCGCAGGTGATGCCATTGACAATGGAAACGATGTGGCGCTGCCTGCTGAGTATAATGATTGGGGAAGCGCCAAAGGCCCGACAATTGCTTCTAATATTGGCGGTGACGGCGCTGTGATTACAGGCACATATCCTGACCAGGTCGATTATTCACCCTGGGGTGGAGCCCCGATGACTACAGCAGCGGCTGTAACCATCTGCGCCGAAGCCACCACGGTTGATATCCCCATCACGGTAACCAACTTCAACGACGTGGGCAGCTTCTCGTTAACTTTCGGATATACCCCCGCAGAGTTAACTGCCCCAACAATCCTGAGCAGAAATGATGCTTTTACGACGAAAGACTGGGACGCCTTTGAAGTTACCGCAAGTCCTACCGGGTCATATAAGGTATCCGGCCTGGGAGCCGAAACAGATGACGGAATAAGTTTAGACAATGGTTCCACGTTGTTTACCTTGCGGTTTACCATAGGAACTATCGCTACATCTGCAACCCTGGCTTTTGATATGACCACGGGAGTAGCTTGTGAGTACACAGGTGTTGCACCTTCCTATCCCGTTTACGGAGATATGGCAAGCAATTATGTGAACGGATCGGTGACGGTGAACCATGTAACATCAGCAGGTGTAATTGCAGGCGCACTGACCATTTGCAGTGGCGATGACCCGGCAGCATTTACAAGCACGTCTGCAGGTACCGGCGACGGAGCAATCACCTATCGCTGGGAGTTGAATACCAATATAGCCACACCATCATGGGGCACAATAGACGGAGCAACATCAGAAACCTATGATGCTGGCGCGCTTACAGCCGATGCACAATACCGCAGGGTAGCCATCAGCACGCTGTCGGGTGTGGCTTGCGAAGATGAAAGCAACGTCTTAACTGTAACGGTGAATAATGTTACAGCGGGTGAAATTGCAGGCACACAGACCATTTGCAGCGGCAGTGATCCTGCAGCATTTACTTCACCAACAGCTGGCTCAGGAGACCAACTACCAATAGCCTATCGCTGGGAGTTGAATACCAATCTGACAACACCATCATGGGGCACAATTGTCGGGGCAGAATCAGCAACCTATGATGCTGGCGCTCTTACAGCCGATGCACAATACCGCAGGATAGCCATCAGCACGCTGTCGGCTGTGGCTTGCGAAGTTGAAGGCAATGTTCTGACTGTAACGGTGAACAATGTAACCGCAGGCGCCATTCAAACCGCACAGACAATCTGTTCCGGTTTTGCACCTGCACTGTTAACCACGTTAACAGCAGCTACGTGTGACGGAACTCCTTCATATCAATGGCAAAGCAGTACGACCAGTGCAACGACAGACTTTAGTAACATTTTGGCTGACGGTACTTCTGAAACCTATCAGCCACCGGCACTTTATGCCAATACCTGGTACAGAAGAGTGGTTACATCAACCATTTCAGGTGATCCTGTTACCTGCGATGCCACTTCTGTTGCGATTGCAATCACCGTAAACGCCCGCAGGATCATCAGCGGTTACTTCAACTACTATAATGTGATGAATACGCCGCTGACAGCACAAAATATCACGGTGAAACTGTATGCAACCAGTGATGAGGACCATGAAACCCAGCTCGGTTCAGACGTTACCGACAATTCGGGATTCTATCAGTTCACAAATCTTTGTCCGACCTGTGATTACGACATCGTGGCAACAGATGTAACTACATCCACTGTAGGCTCCGTTAACACCACCGATGCCGCCCAGGTGAACTACTGGTTTACGCATAAATATGCCATCGAAAAAGTCAGGTATTTTGCCGGGGATGGGAATCGAAATAATGTGATCAATGCCACCGATGCCCAGAATATTCAGCTCCATTTTGTCAATGGAACCGCATTCGCCAGAGGTGCCTGGACTTTCTGGAATGTGGACGAAAGCACCATTGCCGACTGTGCTGAATCTTATCCCCACGTAACCCTTGTTGCAGGCAGCGATTTAGAAGCCAACATGTATGGCTTATGCACCGGTGACTTCAACCGCAGCTTTGATCCTTCCGGCACAAAATCGGCCAGCTCAACCCTGGATCTGATCTATGCCGGCAACAGGCTGGTGAGCAGCAACCAGGAATTTGATCTGCCAATAAACATGGTCAATGCTTCCGGGCTGGGAGCCGTTTCCCTCATCCTAAATTTCCCAGCCGAAATGGTGGAAGTGCAGGATGTAATTATGGACAACACCGGTGGCATCCTCGATTGGGCTGTTAAAGGCAATGAACTGAGGATAGGATGGAACTCATCGGTTCCGTTGGATCTCTCTGCTGGCGCCGAACTGGTAACCCTCAGGCTGAAAACTACAAGCGCATTCACAATCGGGAACTCGATCAGGATATCCCTGGCCGCTAACCCGTTGAATGAACTGGCAGATAATATGTACGAGGTCATCGGAAATGCCGTGCTGAGCATCGATGCTATCGAAGCATCCGCCTTCGGAATTGACGAACAACCTGTTGCTAACCAGATCAGTATGAGCAACTACCCCAACCCGTTCAGCAATTATACCACCATCATCTATACCTTGCCTTTTGAAGGCAAAGTAACACTGGAGATCACCAGCACGCTGGGCAACATTGTTACCACACTGGTAAGCGAAACACAAACCAAAGGCAACCATGAGGTGGTATTTAACACTTACGACCTGCCGATGGGCGTGTATTTTGCAACACTGAAGATCAAATCAGCTAAAGATGAATTGATCAGGACTATCAAACTTGTTAATAACAAGTAATCTGTTATAACCGACGGGTTAACCCGTCGGTTAATAATAAAGCGCCCCAAGGGGCGAGGAATTAAATTAATAAACATCAAAATTAAAATGCTAATTGATATTCTTCGTGGATCTTCGTGAACCCTTCGTGTAACTTCGTGTAATAAAAAGCCATATAAGTTAAACGAAGAAACACGAAGAAGACACGAAGAACCACGAAGATATCATTCGGCATTGACAACTTGAAACCAGAAACCAGAAACTTGAAACCAGAAACTTAGAATCAATTAACCGCCGCAAAAAAACGAGATATGAAAAAGCTCTACAGCCTTCTTACTGCAATGGCATTAATTGCCGTTGTGTTTGTGCAAAATAGCCATGCACAAATAACTGTTTCCGGCTCCAACACCAAAGATGCGACTTACACCTCGCTTACAAAAGCCGACGGGGCATTTGCAGCGCTTAATAGCGTAACACAAACAGGACAAACCATCACAATTACAATTACGGCGGATGTTACAACAGAAAATGGTGCGACTTCTTTAACCGGAGCTGCCGGAATGTGGGCCAGCCTTACCCTCTACCCTACTGTAACCGGGCTCACCATCAGCGGAAACATTAATGCGCCCCTCATCGACTTAAACGGGGCCGATAATGTTACTATTGATGGAAGGGTAAATCAGTCTGGTTCAACGCCCGATCTTACAATATCAAACATTAACACGGGCACTTTTGCTTCGGCAATCCGGTTTATCAATTCTGCCGAAAACAATACCGTTAAATATTGTAATATAAGTTCGTCGTGCTATAATGCAGGAGTGGGTATGATTAATTTCACCTCCTCTGCTTCCGGAAACGGGAATGACAACAATATTGTAGAATACTGTAATATCACCAATGCTGGTGGAAACAGGCCTTATAACGCAATTTTTTCATCAGGAGCTACAGGACGTCTGAACAGCGGAAATATCATCAGATATAACAATATTTATAATTTTTTTAATCCCAATAATAGTTCGTACGGGATAAACATTTCTAATAGTTCCACTGACTGGACTATAATGAACAACAGTTTTTATGAAACCACAACCTTTGCTCCTGCCGGCGATTACAAATACTATCCACTATTTATTAATACCGGCAATAACAACATAGTAAGTAATAATTATATTGGTGGAAGTGAGCCTTTATGCGCAGGTTCTGCTTTTAACGTAATATCAAATTATGCACATTATTTTTGTGGAATCTTCATCAATGGCGGGACAGCCGCCACCGTGCAAAACAATACTATCCAAAACATGAATTATACCAGTGTCGAAGACAATCCCTGGGATGGTATTTATATTAATTCAGGAAATGCTGACGTTACAGATAACACCATTGGGGCAACCACCGGAAATGGTTCTATATATCTCACAACTCCGGTAGCTTCGGCAACTACTACCATAACAGCAGGAGAAGTTACTGCAATTAATCTGAATGGAGGAGGCAGTGGATACAATACATCGCCCGTAATTTCATTTTCAACAAATAGTGGCGGTTCCGGCGCTGCTGCAACTGCTATAATCAGCGGAGGTGTTGTAACCGGTTTTAATTTAACAAGCGGTGGAACCGGATACACTTCAGCACCTTCCGTTTATTTCGACGGACAAACAACGAACTATTCAGTTTCGCACGGTATGATTAAGCAGAGCGCAGGAAATGTAACAATTTCTGATAATAATATAGGTTCAATAACCACCGTAGGCTCTGCCGATAAGTATTCGCATGGCTTCGAATCGATTTACGTGAGAGGTGTGTCAGGAACGGTTATCATCAACAATAACCTTATCGGCAGCCTTTCAACCGAAAATAGCATACATACAAGTTCTTCTGCTTCGTCTTCTTTACAAAAACAAGATATTTACGGAATATATAGTGCCGGTACCGGAACCACGATCATATCAGGCAATACAATAGCTAATCTGCACAATGCATATACCGGATTAGTAGCTGCAGCAAGGGCCAGAGGGATACAAACCACTGCAGGCTCCAATACCATTCAAAACAATACTGTCAGAAATATTTCAACCGCAAGCAAGCAGTCTTCATTCGCTTCAAGCGCTTCATTAATTGGTATTTCACAAACCTCAGCCACTGCCGGTACAACCCAAACTGTATCCGGAAACACTATTTATGATTTATCGAATACAACTACCGCTTATGCCAGAGTGGATATGTACGGAATATACTACGCAGGTCCCACCACAGGCAACCATGAAGTATCAGGGAATTTTGTCCACAGCTTATCCGTTTCATCAGCAAATGTCGGATCTGATATTGATGGTATTGTCATTAACAGCGGTAATGTTGTCACTTGTGCCAACAATATTGTTAACCTGGGCGAAGGCATTACCCTGGGTTATAAGATCAATGGACTCTGGGATGGGACGCTCGCCGGCAATACGGTCAACTTTTACTTTAATGCGGTTTATATAGGAGGAACCGTCACTTCAGGGGTTACTTCAATAACTGCAGCGCTAAATAATGCAAATAACACTTCCACCAGAAATTACCGTAATAATATTCTTTATAATGCCCGTTCGGGCGGCACAACCGGTAAACATTATGCCATCGTAATAGCCGGTGTTGCCGGCCTGACCATTGATTACAACGATTATTTTGTTGCAGGTACTGTGCTTGGCAAGATTGGCACATTGGAGAAAGCCGACTTAACTGCCTGGCAAAACGGCACCGGCCAGGATTTAAACAGTTTAAGTATTAACCCGGGTTATTTAAATGCAGGAGGAACAGATGCCCTGGACTATTATACTTCTGCCTCATTACCAGGGGTTTCAGGGACAGGCATCACTACCGATTACACTGGAAATGCCAGGGCTGCTACACCAAAAATGGGCGCGCTGGAAGCCAATAATTATACCTGGGAGGGAAGTATCAGCACTGATTTTGCCACTGCCGGCAATTGGGCGGGTGGAGCAGTGCCGCCGGATGGAGCCGACATCGCTTTTGCTGCTACACCATCTAAACATTGTGTTCTGGACGGAGCCAGGACGGTAAAAGATATCACTAACACGCAATCTGCCTATGACCTGGTAGTTAATGGAAAGCAACTTTCTGTAACCGGAAACCTGATTTTCTCCGGTGGAGCACAAATAGATGCTACATCCGCTTCATCTAAGGTTGTGTTTGCCGGTTCAATTGCTCAAAGTATTCCTACGGGTGCTTTTGTGAGCAATACAATTGATTCGATGACAATAAATAATATAAACGGATTGACATTATATGGAGATCTTACTATAAATGAAGGCATTGCGCTTATTGCGGGTAATTTTTCAATCGGTCCAAATACTTTAACATTCAATGGAATTGTTACTGACATGACCGGAACAGTTACCGGTGGAAGTTCTACCAATATGATTATTGGCGGTACAGGAGCAAGCATAGATATGCCGGCTTTCTTACTAAATAACTTAACGATAAATCGTTTGAATGGTGTTAGTTTATATGGAGATGTAAGTATTGCAGGAACATTAACATTAACAAATGGAACACTTACTGTCGGCTCAAATTCACTCACCATTTCAGGCAATGCACCTGAAAGAACAAATGGTACAATTGATGCAAGCAATGCCGGTGCGACTTTAGCTTTCACCAATTCGTCGGCCATAACACTTCCCGCTTCAATTTTTACAGGAGCAGCAAATAACTTAACCATTATCAGTGCAGGCGGCATTACTGCAAGCAGCGATTTTACCATAAACGGCATTCTAGATTTACAAAGTGCCAATCCAAGCACCACAAAAGGCAGCCTTGACCTGTGGGACGGTTCGGCGATGAAAACCCTCACCATGGGCGCAAATGCTACTACCATTGGAGCAGGTGATGTGACCGGAATTGTGAAACGCACCTCATTTATTGCCAATACGGTTTATTCTTTCGGCAACCCGTTTACCACCGTTACTTTTCCAAATACAGGTACTTTACCAACAGAATGGTCTTTTAAAATAGAAATAGGGACTGCGCCAACATGGAAACCAGAAGCAATACAGCGCACTTATGACATCGTCAGAACCGGTGGATCTGGCAGCATTCCAACGGTTAAATTACATTATCTTGATGCTGAACTTAATAGTAATCCTGAAGAAGATCTGGTGTTTTTTGGTTACGTGGTAACCCCTCCGTCTGTAACAGAATACGGAAAAGTAAATGCAGATATAAATGACAACTGGGTTTCGTTAAGTGGCAGTATTGAATTTGCTCCGGAAAGCTTTAGTGAGCGGGAATGGACCCTTTCAAAAAGAGAACTTCCAAGCTTTACCTGGCAGGGCACAGTCCCGGGCGACGAAACCGATTGGAACGAAAACATGAACTGGGTGGGGGGCAGTGTCCCAGTTGCTACCAGTGATGTTATTATTCCGGCCGGATGCACGTATTACCCAACGTTACCATCAAATACAACTATAAATTCTATCAGCATTGAAAACGGAGCTACCGTAAATGGTGGCACATCCAGTTCTCTTACTATTAATGGAGGAAATGCTGCCTGGTATAATCGCGGCACCTTTAATCCTGAAACAAGCACCATTGTATTTACAAATGCTGCTGCTACGATTATAATCGACAAAACGAATTGTGCTAAAAAAGTAAAACGAATTGTGCTAAAAAACACACAAGACCGGCTCAAATCTTCAAGTCGAACGAGGAGTACCGATCGTTCTGTGGAACTCGCCTGATGAACC
>Ga0247841_10005657_pt1 | contig 19967 bp, 35 predicted proteins | sample LaCruzMarch2015__2_FD_192410 | JGI IMG/M metagenome (GOLD analysis project Ga0247841, IMG submission 192410) | Freshwater microbial communities from meromictic Lake La Cruz, Castile-La Mancha, Spain - LaCruzMarch2015_18m | ecosystem: Environmental > Aquatic > Freshwater > Lake | place: Spain... | reverse complement strand
AAAACATAGCTTAAAATTGAAGGGACAGACCCCTGACCTCAAGAACGTATAGTAACAGGCTCTTAATCCTAAATAGATGGAGACACGATTTTTGCAGTATAGTAAATGTGGGGGTTTTGCACGCAAATCTCTCACAAAATTAAAAATTTAGTCAAAAATATTTTTAGGTTCGTTTAAGTTACCCAAAAAGAGTGTTGCTGAAGGAATGTCACAGTGTTGGCACAATATTGAAATTGGTAGAATGGAGACGAAATGATACATTAACAAGAAAGGACAGGGTGAAGGGTATGTGTGTGAAACGTAAGTTGGACAAGATACGTGCGATGTTGATAGTTGCAGGGTCGTTGAACAGTAAGAACAAGAACAGACAGGAGTGTAGGTACTATTGGTGTGGGAATTGTAGGGCGTACCATACGACAAGCCAGCCGAAATAGGTAAAATAATGCACGGTCTATGGTCAAGATACGGTGAAAGTCTTGTCAAGTGTCGTCAAAACACGGGGTTTAGAGAGACTTTAGGTTGACTGGAGAAGAAAGAGTTGCAGGATAGTACCAAAATAATGATAATTGTAAGAATATTTGTAGTTTGATATACTATTATAGGGAATAACTATAAGGAGATACTGCAATGGCAATCAAACTGAACGGGAAAAGGAAGGCAAAGCTCTTTAGTGAGCTGATAGTGGGGAAGAACAAGGAGACAATAGCGAACAGGTTTTCAGGAGTGACCTGTGAACTGGAGCCAGAAGCTGTAGCACTATATGATTTCATCATAGGTGCGGAGAGGTTTGGAGATTGCAAGGGAATGGCATTGGCAATCGATATATTCAGGGATAACTGGCCAGAAGAATACATGACACTTTTAGACTAAAGGGACTGAAAAATGGAAGACATAGCCACAAAGAGCCAATTGGTAGTGAAAGAGATGTCGGATAAGATACCGATTGATGCAGGAACGGTACTGTTTGATTTTCTGGTATCGTTATCTGGAGAGATGTATTCGACAAACTTGATGTATTTCGTGTTGGATGGGCTAAGGGAGAGGCTTATTCAGCGTGGATACAAGCCAGAGGATGCAGACAAGACGGTTAAAGTAATAGTAACGGTGTTGTCAAGCAAGCGTTCAGCGTTCAATCAGGAGTTTATGGGATAAAATAATCATTTGTGAGGTGGCAAATGAGCAAGTTAAAGGAAATGCCATTATCAGATTTAGCAATAAAGCATATTAGGATAAGGAGTGACAAGAAAGTAAGGTATGAGACTCGCAAACGGGTTTGTGGTATGATAAAAGATGAGGCAAAGACAAGAGAAGAGTTCAAAAAGCGTCAATGAATGGTTTGAAGACCCGTCAGAAATAACAGAATATGAAAGAGTTTCATATTCAGAAATATTCAAGGAAGAAAAGAAAGGATAAAGGAAATGAAAAAGGCAAAGAGGCTGAAGAAACTGGGTGACAGGAACTATTTGCTCATTAAGAGAGGAGTAAAGTCATTTGGTACGTTCAATCCAGAAGAGATAATGTGCATGTTCGAAGAGGATTTGTACGTATCTGAAGCTCAGGAAGTGGAAAACTTCTTGAAATGGGTACATGAGACAGGCAAGAGTTTCGGTTCAGGGAACTATGAGGAGGTGTTTGCAGAGTATTTGAAGGCAACGCCTGACTATCAGCCCAATGTGGTTGAGTTCGCACCGATAACATCGATAACGTCATTCAATGTTCTGTCGGAAAGTGGATGGAAGGTTGTACCGTTCAACGCAAAAGAGAAGGAGACGGTGAAATGAATGAGCCAGAGAACAAACTAAAGAAGATGTCAATTGGAGAATTGGCAGATGAGTACACAAGGATAGCCAAGGAGTCTGTAATGGACTTCAATTGCAGGCTTAGGATATCCGAACTTGTCAGGGACGAAGCAAAAAAGCGTTCAGAATACAAGGATGTGAAGGAAATATTTGAACAACAGGTCGAGGAGAAGGGTAATTGGGGCGTTACAATGGGATTGAAGGAGGTGTATTCGAGTGATGACCAGGTAAAAGCCTACAAGAAACTGATGGAACTGGTCATGGAACGGTTCAGCAAAGGTGGAACATGGCAGGAACTTGAGACATGTTGCTGGGTTGAGAACAAGAGAAGGGCGTATGCCATACCGTTCTATGATGTTAAGGATTGGTTGTGGAAGGAAGGGTATTTGAAGAAGGAGAACGACAAGGTAGTTTTCACGAACAAGACATAACAGAAAGGATATGGTATGAAGACAGAGACAATTTTCATGATGCTGACATCGTTAGTGATGGCAATAATGGTTGCAGCCATTGTTTGTGTATTGAACAAGAATTGGTTTGCAAGTACATTATGTTGGAACGTGTGTACGATACTGTTATTTTTCAGGCACAGTTTGATTTCGCATAAAATCAGGTGGTAAAAGACATAAATTGGCAGTATAATAAGGTTTAGATATATATTTTTAAGAGGCTTGTATCGCCGTAAACAAAAACGACAGCCGCGCAAGACGCACAATAGGAGGTGAGTCCAATGAAGTAAGTCAAAAAATATAATATGATATAATTTAATATGATTTTATTTAGTGTAGTCGGTGAGTCTATAGGTTTCCAATTAATGTAGGGAAGCTTATAACGGTTTTACAGACAGTTCTTTAAAAGAGTCAAATCCGAGTGAGGGTTGTCCTCAAAATCATTGACGAAGCTGACAGTAGAGTTGAGTTAGTTAGTTAGTTAAGTATAGTGTGGTTTAGATTAAAAAATTAATAGTGAGAAACATCTTAACATAAGGACAAAGGCAAACGATGTGAACAAATAATAAATAATTAAGATGTTGAAAAAAAGCTGAGGCATGAACTTAAATTAAAAGTGCCTCAGCTTTTTTTATTGTCTTAATGCGAACAGTAAAATAATGCAAATTGTAAATATAAAAGCAGTTAGATATATACTTACAAGGGAGAAGTAACACAGAGAGGTGTAAGATGGTTTTAATTTACATGTGGACGATATTCCGTATAATGCTCTCGGAAGAAGCGTCCGCCAATACAGCGTCCGCCAATACTCGGCAGGCCTCGATAGCCGTTGGCTATCCAAGTGGGTTTACTTGAACGCAGTAAACAATAAGAGCATATAAACGAGAGGCGGGAGAAACAAAATCCCGCCTCTAAATTCAAATCAGGAGAATATGATATGGCATCGCCAACAAAGAGATTCGAGCGTAAGGAGATAGACAGGCTGATATGGCCTATAGTGGAGCAGTTGGACTGGGCGCAGATAACATTTGAAATCTGTGGGTCATATCGGAGGGGGAAGGCAACGAGCAAGGATGTAGACATACTGATTCAAGGAAAGAGTCTTACGGAATTAAAGATACCGCAGATGATGGAGCAGTTTCATCGTGGGCAGGATGTGAGATGGCAAGGGGAGAAGAAGATGTCGTTCTTTTTTGGGGAGCTACCGATAGACATCAAGGCAATGAGTGCAGAGAGTTGGGGAGCAGGGTTACTGCATCATACAGGAAATGACATATTCAACATGATATGCAGGAGTCGGATAAAGAAGCAGAACATGTTGTTGAACGAATACGGTGTATGGACGAGGGAAGACAATCCAGCAGAGAGGACGAGCCTATGTGATGCTTCAACAGAAGAGAACGTATTGAAGATGATATTCGAACCGAACGATGTGATAAAGTATTTGGAGCCGAGGAACAGGGAACTTGAAGATTGGAGGAACAAGAAATGAAAGTAGAAACTACAGCATATGCACCTGTGAGGCTTTGTGTTGATTCACAAAGGGAATGGATTTGTGTTGGGGAAGCTGGATTAGTTCAGCAACATGCCAGGCAACGTGCAGAGGAGACCAATTGGAACATACCGACATGGGCAAATCATAATCCGATACAGAGAATCGTCAAAGTCAAGATAACAGAGATGGAGTAACAGCAAATGAAAATGTTCAAAGAGTTGAGTGCCAAGGAAGTCAAGGAATATAAGGCATGGGCAAGGAAGAACTACAAGCCATTTGAACCGATATCTGGCATCTGGCATCCAGTAGTTCAGGAAGAGTGTGCCAAGATAAACAGTGAGGCAGAAGTTGTGATGGTCAATGGTACGCTTGTTTCGTCAAAATAACTGAGAACCGATATATATTTATAAACATAAGGAGTTATGTTATGAACATCGTAAGGCTACAGAAGGGACAGAACGACTTCGCAATCGGCAATCTGACGTTAGGGAAACTCAGTTGCATTCAGAGTGTGCTTGAGAAATGTCATCAGGTGAACGCACTTACGCCTCTTGAGATGGAGCTGAGGGAAGACCTGGAATATTTCTTCGAGAAGAATCCGAAGATAGATTGTTTCGGTTCAGACCTTGTTGGAAAGATAAAGCCTCGGAGACCTTAGACTCCGAACTTTAAGGAGGGATTTCATATGTTGGCAGGATATAAAATACAGTTGGCAGAACTCTTTTACGGATACGAGAAGTATTGGCAGGAAGTAACATTCAAGGAATTCGTCAAACAAGTGACAGACAAAAGAGTAGAGGACATGATAACGTATTCCGACAAGGAATATCTGGCATTGCTGAACTCGGCATATCTGCAAGGACCATTTGCAATGTCAAAGATACTGATGCCGTCAGAGATGTTCTTGTTCTTGCAGCAGTTGAGGCAGGTGTATGAGAAGCATTTTAATGCAAAAGATACAGGTGAGCCTGATATTCTGGCAGAGGATGTGTTTGCAGCAAATCTGGATTTTGACAATGACAGTATATTAAAGGTGCATTATCTATATGGTCAAGGCTATACAGTATTAGGTTGTCAGTTGGATGAGTTCAGGAACAAGTTTAAAGATAATCTGTTCAATTTCTGGATAGGTCATAATGCAGATAACAGAAAAATTATAATGGGCTTGGTCAGAAACAGGATAAGGGTAACAAAAGAAAGGGTGGGATGTTCACAATCATAGGATTATATATCAGGCGAGCGTTTTATACGCTGATGATGGCATGGAACTTACATCGTTTCCAGAAGTTTAAAAGAGAACTTGAAGGAATGATTGACAGTCTTGCTCCAGCGGACGCTCTGGAATGTTTAGACAAGCTTGAGAGCCAGTTGGTTGAGTCAAAGAAGTTTGTTCAGCTTGAGAAAGAGCCTATGATGGAAGATGTAAGGAACTGGATATTGGTAAAGAGAAGCAAACTGAGATGGGAGTTGTACAAAAATGGATAAGAAAATTGACATAGAGAAAGTAAAAGCCTTTGCTGAAGAGAAGCATAAGGGTCAGAAGTATGGAAAACTTGATTATTTTACTGGACACATACTTGAAGTTTATAAGGAGATGTGTAAGTTAAATGGCAAGGTTGAAGAGGAAACATATGAGACCGCTATAATAGTAGCGCTCTTACATGATACTATAGAGGACACGGATACGACAAGGGAAGAGCTGGAGAAAACATTTAACAAGGAGGTAGCGGATGCGGTAAGTTCATTAACCAGACAGAAAGGAGAGAGCTATCTGGATTATCTGTTGAAGGTAATCAATTTTGGAGGAGCAGCATTGTATGTAAAGTATGCAGACTTAAACGTCAACATACGGACAAGCGTACAGGAGTTGCAATCAGGACAGCTTCAATTTGATGTGAAGCGCATGTATAAGCAGCGGCTTGAGAAATACGAGCTTGCAAGGCATATAGTCGTAAAGGCTATCAAGGAATATGAACATGTAGATGTAGAGGTTTAAGAAACAATTTAACAAAAGTAGGAGGATTCCTATGGAATTCGAAAAGAAGAGGGAATATAATCATAACGGAAACCAGTCTAATGGTGGAGGTTATGATGATAGGAGAGGTTACAGGAACGATTCAAGGCCAAGGAATGATTCAAGGCCAAGATACAGGGATGAGCGAGAACATCGTCAGCACGACGGCAACACAGGTCGTCCAGCGAACCTATATCAGGCACCCCAGGTGCCAGTAAAACAGCAGGAACCACCGCCAAAACCAGCAAAGAACTCAATTAAGGACGAAGTCTTTGAACTGGTGGACAGTGGAGAACTAAGTCCTGATGCAAAAGCAATGACATTGGCTACAATGAACCTTGCAAACAAGGTTGAACATGCAGCCAGGGTAATTGAAGAGATGGTGAACTTAATGCGAAGGGAGACCCAAAATGAAGAAGCAGCGCAAAAGTAAAGCTTCAAGTAGAAGTAAACAGAATGATGACAGTAATGACATCAGGAAGTGGACAGCGAAGAAGCTTAAGGCAGAAGCGTTGGCATTACATGATGCCATCAGTGGTGAGAACGCTTGTTTCGGTTGTAAGGACTTGATTCGTCAGATGCAGGTGCTTACAGAACTGCAAAGAAGGGACATAAACGTCAAGATTCAGATAGCATTTGACTGAGTTTTGATGTAATAAGCGACAAAGAGGCGTAGAAGGTAAAACTTTTACGTCTCTTTTTTTTGCCCAAAAGTTGGGATTCTGGGAAGTACTTGAGTTTTGTATCAAGTCATTGTCAATTGCAAGGGATTGAACATGTCAGATGTAATTTGGGAAGCAGGCAATATCTTATAGAAGATAAGATATTGCCTGGAACAGCTTCAGAATCACAGCCTTAATTGTCAAAATAATGATAATTAGATATATTATTACGAACATAATAACTTAGGGAGACCAGATTATGAAGAAGGAATTAGAACAGTTGGCAGAGATGTTCAAGAAGACGGCAGCAGACCTTTTGAAGAAGGATGGCAGGTTGATTCATGTGACGTATTTTCTTCACGGTAAGAACCTGATAGCTGTTCCAGAGCTGACAATGATGTTCAATAACAGCAAAGATGTATATGCACAGCTCATGCGGTCTATTGTCAAACAGATGCAGCCTGATGCAATTATTACAGTGGATGAGGTGTACTGTAAGATACTGAAGGAAGGTGAAACCTACGACAAGAGCAAATCAGTAGAGGAGCAAGGCGGAGAAGAGCAAGTGATGGTGTGTATTGAGACAAAGGATTTGCATCTGATACACAGGGCGAAGATGATAAGGAAGGATTCATACACGAATCCTGAGCTTGGAGAATGGGAGGTAGAGGAGTTTGACAAGAACCGTTATACAGGAAGGTTTGCAGACTTCTATGGTACATCGACCAAATTGGATTTGGGCATAGACCTTCCGCCACATGAGCCAGTAAAGATAAAGGACATTCCGAAGATAGACGCATAATCCGAACTTTAAGAAAGGAGTTTCAAATGAGAGTAACAATTCCAGTAGTAAGTTTAGACATGAACGGGGATGTTGTGGCAATTGTGAACACGACAGAGTTGTTCAGGATACCAAAGAAGTCAGTTGTGTTATTGAATTCAAATACAACTGGTTTTTCAGTCCATGCTGAAGCATTTGTCTTAGGTTCAAGTGTGAATGTAACGGCAAAAGACCAAAGAGAGGCAGAAACAAGATTAACAGCAATGAGTGTCAGGAGATGTATAAAGCTTCTGGCAGCATTAACGGAGGAAATATGAAAGACCCAAAGATACCGAAGGGGTTCAAGAAGTTGGAAGGCAAGTTTGCTACAGCAGAGATAGCAGACGAGCTTTGCTACTGTGGCTGTTTAAAGTCACAGCACGCTGGAACAAATGGTCATGGACCTTGCATGGTATGTGAGGACTGTGTCCAGTACACGTACAAATGTTTTCTTGGCAAGGTTGCTGAAGGGAATAAGGCAAAGGAGAAGCTACCTCTGCATTCGAACGCAGTGTCAGTGATTCTGGAGAAGGCAAAGCAGTTCTAAAATAATGTAAATTGTAAGATTATCTGGAGATAGATGTATTTACATAGGGAACAAAGTAAGTCAATCTAAATAAGGAGTTACGAAGATGACACAAGGACAGAATTTCATCGCAGGGTACAACGCAAAGCTGGACAGCCAGGAAGTCATCGGTGAGATGGTTTACTGGAGCGTCCACGAAACAAGAAGCCCCATAACCCAGGTCGAATCGAAGATGGAGAAGTACGGGTTCGACAAGAAGATTCTCGACAGGAGCACTGAGAAGAACAATTTCATCGACGCAGTGTTCACGGTCTCGAAGAGGTACGGTTCAGACATGCACAAGATTCTGGACGATGCATCGCATATCGTCTTCAAAATCGTCAATGCAGTGCCTGACAAGGTTGCCCAGGAAATGAAGTTCGACCAGCACACGACAGTCAGCTTCAACAAGGATGCGAAGATAGTCGCAGGTCAGGGCAAGGAAGAAATCATATCTGAAGTCAGGGATACGTTCAGGCAGTATCTGGATTCAGTGTCGGACAAGAACTATCGTGCGACTATCAAGACCATTCTTGATACGCAGTGTTCGTCAATCAGTCTCAGGCCGTCAGGCGGGTTCTACTTCGTAGTCAAGAGCCTGCTGGAGAAGGTTGAGAACCTGGACAAGCTCACAAACGAGCTTGGGTTCGGTACGATATTCAGGATTCGTCTTCCTGACTCGGTATCAGAGAAGAAGGTCGTCCTGGTCACAGCACAGGAAGACTGCGAAGGCAGGCTTGATATCATCGACAGGGAAGTGAATGCGATAACATCAAGAATCAGTTCTCTGGAGAACGCATCAGAGCGGGCGAAGCAGGTGAAGGAACTGTATGACATGCTCTGCGAGAACTTCGACATGGAGGTAAAAGCAGAGAACATGCTGAACAAGTACAAGGCTCTGGAGGAGAAGATAACTCAGAAGATTGAAGAGTTTTCTGAGAAGAAGGCGAAAGCTTAAGTTCTCCAAAGCCCTACCGCATATGGTAGGCAAGGACTGAGATAGGAAACTTTGGGAAAAAACCTATCTCAATCCTTCTTTTTTGTCTGTTTTGAAAAGTATGATTGCGTATTCTTATTCTAGAACAATATTATGACTAATTAAAGAACATATAAGAAATATTTATATTATCTAAGTATAATAATTATATATAATATTAATTAATATTATGAATAATATTGTGTTCTAATCAAAGAAGGAAAAACGGTTTCCGAAGTTTAAGGGCAAGTTTTAAAGCTGGGAAGTATAATAGACCAAAGGGAGAATCAAATGTTGAATGAACATCCGCTTACAGTCAAAGATTCAAGAAACGATGAAGCTAAGAAACATGTTGGACATACAGTCAAGCTGATGGAGACAAAGGAAAAGAATTCAGGCTTGCCTTTCAGGAGAGAAAGAACGGAACGGTTCCTGTGCCAGAAGTGCCAGAAGATTTTCTACGAATATAATATCATAGAAGACGAAGCAGCAAAGAAACTTATAAAGCCAACAGAGATAGTGAAATGACAAAGAAGAAGGAAGTTCCAGTCATCAGGTGTACAGTATATTTTGTGATTAAGGAATATGATTTCAAAAAGCACGGGAACAGGCACAGGGAACAGTTGAGGATGGTAGCCTGGAACGACAATGAACCGACAATAGAGAGAAGACAGATGATATTAGGTACTGACGGACAGTTCAAAGTGAGGAAAGCGAGAGGACTGACAAAAGAAGACTTTGAGCTTATAGACAAGCACAAGGACAAAATACAGACAGTATGGAAAGATTATTTTGACAACAAGAAAGAAAGTCATTCAATTTAAATTTGAATGTGGATTGAAACGATGGAAGAAAGAAAGACAGCGTTTGAGCTTTGTTTAACTTGTCCAATGAAATCAGGATTTTCAATCAGGGACAATGGTTGGTGGAGTCCCATATGCAAAAGCTGGAACAAGTCAAAGACACAATGGAAAGAGAATATCTACTACGGCCCCAAAGAAGATTGTATCTACAAATTGGAGCACATAGTATTAGATACCAGGAAACAGTTCAACATAAAAGATGCGAACTTATACCTGATGTTCTTGAACTACATAGAGATGAACAAATTATATTTTGACATTCAGTTGATAGCGATTAAGAAACCAGGGACAGCTCCAGATGAATATTCGGCAAAGTTCAAAAGGTTGTTCTTTATAGAGAGTCAGGAAGTAAAGATTAAGAAGTCAAAGACAATATTGGAATTAGTATCTGAAATAAACAATGTGCTTTTAAAGACAGAGTTGGCGAACATCAAGTGTCATATGAAGTATCATCAGATAATAAGGAAAGACAACAAATGGGAATTAGAGCTGATAGACGGAAGAGGATAAAAGCTTCTTTGCAGAAGAAACAAGAAGCGATATTTGAGATAAGCCACATTTATAATTTCTGCAACAAGTGTGAGCATCATAACCAGGTCAGGTTAGGCAATCCGAGACTGATGACAAGCTGTAGTATCAGAGCAAGGCCAGCAGTATATGGATATGAGAGAGGAGATGTAGTTGTTTGGACGGACAAGAACGGCACATTCGTCAATGAAGATTGTCCGAGTCTGGCAATGATGTTGTTAAGAGCTGACGTAGATGGTCAATATAACAAATAAGAAAGGAAAAGAAAGATGAAACTGAAAGATGTGTATGGAAAGGCGAAAGAGGTTGGAGTCAGGAACTACAAGGATTTCAACAAGGTGAGTTTAATCAGGAAGATTCAGGAGACTGAAGGAAACCCTCAGTGTTTCCAGACAAAGAACGAATGTGACCAGAATAATTGTCTTTGGATGCATGACTGTATGAAGCCGAACACAGGGTTAAGGAGATTCAGGTTCTGGAACAAGTAAAAGGAGTTCCCCAGTAAGGGTTTGGCGGTCAAAGGGTCGGCTGCCAAGCCCTTTTTTTGTTTATATTTGCTATTACAGCAGCATAGATTCTAAAGTTGCCAATACAGAAAGTATTCTGGGACAAGCTATATAACTAATGTTAATTGTAAATGTCAAAATAATGTTAATTGTAAAAAGGAATGCAGTTAGATATATACTTATAAGGGAAGGTATATAACAAATAACTTGGGAGACGACAATGGAAACCACAGCAGTAGAAGTAAGGGTCGAAGCAGAAGTGAAGCAGATGATACAGGTATTTCCTACGGCACAGCAGATGATGGAAGACAGGTTGGAAAAGGAAGTAAAGAACCAACTGGCAACAGAGTACAGACACAAGCACGACTACCGAGGAACGATGGGATATATGGAATGGAACCCCAATGAAGACTTAGTGGTAATGCAGGAAGGAAAGACAATAGCTGAGAAAGCAAAAGAGTTAGGAAGGTCATATAAGTCAATAACAGGCAGGTATTACAAGTTGGTAGAACTGAAAAGGTTGGCTGAGCTAAAGGCGGAAGCCAGGGCACGGTATATGACCAGGAAGGCAGCTTAAAAAAAGGAGTAACTGAAGATGTACACAGTACCAGAACTGAAGGTCGGTCAGAAGGTCGGTGCCACAAAGGGCAGGTCGGTAGAACAAGTAACGATAATAGGCAAGTCAAAGTACTCGATGATGTTCTCGCCTTGGTGGGAAGTGAAGACGAGCAAAGGAAAGGTCGAGCATATCTATTACAATCAGATGATGGGTGAGTGGGAAGTGAAGACCAAAGAATACGCAATGGATTAACCATAACAAAGGAGGAGTCCTTGAAGAAGTTAATAGTTCTGTTGATGGTCTTAGTTGTAGGAGTCGCAACACAGGCAAAAGAACTTAAACTGGTAGATGCTCTGATACAAGTGGAGAGCAATGGCAAGACAAACGCCATAGGAGACAACGGCAAGGCAAAGGGTTGCCTCCAGATTTGGGATTGTGTGTTGGTTGATGTAAACAAAGCCTATAAGAAGAAGTACACCAAACAGGATTGCTTCGACAAGGAGAAGAGCAAGGAGATATGCAATCTGTATCTGAAGTTGTACGGGCGAGCCTACGAGAAGAAGACGGGCAAGAAAGCCACAGCAGAAGTGTTGGCAAGGATATGGAACGGTGGTCCATCAGGATATAAGAAACAGGAAACAGTCAAGTATTGGAACAAGGTCAGCAAGTACATCTAAAATAACGTAAATTGTAAATAAAATTTCAGGTAGATATATACCTATAGAAAAAACTTTAGTTGGAGAACTAAGATGCAGATAACTGAACATGATTTAAGGCAGGCGAATCTTGCCATTGACTCTACGATGTTGGATGAAGCAGGTTGGAAGCACAAGTGGCTTCGTCCTGGTTCTACTCCATATTGTAGTTCGGATGAGAAGGTGATAGCCACTCCGCCATTCGGACATCTTGATATCAAGCAGAACAGGCTGGTCAGAGGATACAATATCCATGAAGTAGGCCATGCCAAGAACACTCCCAGTGAAAGGGAGATGAAAGCAGACAAGAACATTCCATCAGGTCTTGTTCAGGAATTGTACACTGACAAGGCGCTTCACCTTATAGCGAATGTGATTGAGGACATGAGGATTGAAGCAATCGAAGCCAATGAGTTTGCAGGAGCAGGACCAGCCCTCTACGACACAGCTTGTGTGGTGGCTGAAGAGACCAGGGCAATCATAGGCGACCCTAAGCTCCAGCAACCAGGTCCGATAGCAGAAGCCCTTTACTGGCTGGGACTTGAGGACAGGGGAGTATCTCCAGGCTGGAACATGACTCCCAAGGCCAAGGAATTCTACAATCTGATAAAGGACAAGTTTATCTCTTGGAAAACTCTGCCCAACGTGTTTGAGAAGAAGAAGGGTTACGCTCCGATGCTCAAGCTCTCCAAGGAAATTCTGGAGATGCTCAAGGACAAGAAGCAGAAGGACAAAGAGCAGGAACAGCAGAAGAAGGAACAAGAGAAGGAAAAGAAAGAGGACAAGAAGGACCAGAAGCAAGACCAGCAGAAAGGTCAGAAGGGTGACAAGAGCCAGAAGCCTCAGAAGGGTGAGAAAGGCGAGAAGGGAGAACCTGGTGAGCCTGGTGATGGAGAGCCAGGAGATGACCAGGACGGTTCGCCCAATTCCACAGACATCGACAAGGAGCTGGACGGTGACAAGGGTAAGAAGGACAAGAAAGATAAATCATCAGGCAAAAAGTCTGATAAAAATAAAAACAAGGGGAACGAAGATGAAAAAGATGATGGCGAAGACGAACCTGGAAAAGGCGAGCAAGGCGATGGAGAAGCTGGTGAAGACTCAGAAGGAGAAGACGAAGATGGTGAAGGAGATGAGGGAGAAGGGGATGATGAATCTTCTGATAGCGGTGATGAAGGCTCCGATGAAGATGGGAAGGACAAAGGAAAAGGAAAGAGCAAGGATGACGGCATAGATAAGGACGACGATAACCAAGGGGAAGAGTCAGACCCTACCAAAACCCCAAGCAAGCAGAATAAATCGAAAGAACTATCGAAAGAACAGAAGGAAGCCATACGTCAACAGGCTATTAAGGAACTACAGGCGGAACTGGGAGGTGCTCAGACTCTTTCAAACATCTTGGAAAAGGAAATTGCCAAGGTTTCCCAGCTTTCACTGAAGGATGACGATGACCACTATGCATCAGACAAATCCAGGGATACATACGAAGTAGCCGAAGACAATGAGAGAGGGTTTCAGGAAGCTCGTAGTCAGATATCCTGCAAGATACAGCAGATGGCTACATTCATGGAACAGATATTTGCCAGCATAGCAAGGGTGAAACACCAGCGCAATCTCGACAGGGGCAAGATAGACAAGAAGAAGATGCACCTGCTGGCGAAGTCAGTGACGAAGAACATCTTCTACAAGACAAAGTCAGGGAAAGAGTTGAACACCTGTGTGTCGATGATAGTGGATGAGTCGGGTTCGATGAGTGGAGCGCACTATGAAATGAGGAAGATGCTCATAGCGTTTTCCGAAGTTTTGAACAAGCTTGGAATACCGTTCGAGGTTATGGGATTCTCGACGCATAACAATATCAGTCTTGACCTGCCTCAAGGGTTGACCAGGACTAACCCGATGAGGGTGAAGTTCTACAAGACATGGAAGGAGAACTACCATATCGTGAAGAACAGGCTTGGTTCCATCAGCCATTACAATAACAATATTGATGGTGAGGACATGGAGATAGCAGCATTCAGGATGAGCATCAGGAAAGAGAAAAGGAAGATATTGCTGGTGTTCTCAGACGGCTGCCCAGAAGCAGGCCATTACAATTCATCAGTAATGTGCAGGAACATAACAAGGGTTGCCACCAGGCTCAGGAAGACAGGCATAGAAGTGTATGCTTTTGGTCTGGATACCAGAGCACCCGAACAGTATTATGGTAAGGAACATTTCATATACATGGAGAAGAACGAAGGTATGTCAAGGAAGTTCTTTCAGGAAGTATATAAGATAATGTCGAAAGGATTCGTCAAAACAGACGTATCAGCCATGCAGTAAAGTATAATAAGCAAAATAAGGAATACGACAATGGCAGTGCTTACTCCAAAATCAGTGATGAGAAGTACCCAGTTCAAGAACAGTCTGTTCATAGGCATGTACGAGTCAAGCAACGATTGTGTCATGTATCTGGAATACGGAGACATGAAGAAGACATATTGTTTTGATTCAGTGTACGATGATTCAATGGTTGAGCCAGTTCAGGATTGGCTCAAAAAGAACGGGTTCATAAGTATTGAAACATCAAACATCATGTATGAAGAAATAAACAAGCACGCAAACGCCTCATATATAGCTTCACCAATAACGCTGAGACAGGAACAGATAGCACTTATGACAATGCTTCTGCTCATGGACGATGTGAACAAGGAGGTCGTGCTTCACGAACAGAATTCTGACAAGATTCAGCTTGTGACATGCTTGGACAATTCAGGAATGGAAATGCAATTTGACAAAGGCGTGGACTACAAGCTCGTGTCAAGCGATACCAATGAACAGTTCATCATAGTGGAAGATGCTCTGTGCAAAGAGGTCAGGGTGTTCAGAGACAGGTTCAGGATAAAGGAAAAATCAAATGTTAAATGAACCGATAAAAGAAGCAGATGTTGTCAAGATGTTGGAAAACATGTCTGACAAGGAGTTTGCAGTATTGGAACAAGACCTCAAGAAGGACAAGCAGAAGGCAACTGAAGGTATGTTGAATGTACTGTCGGTAATGACAGAGATGGTCAGGTTAAGGGAATTGAACAAAATCCAACAGGAGATGATAGAAGTCCTACAGACAAAGAACAAAGCAATGGAAGTTCTAATGTCAAACAGTGGAGACCCAGATAAGACCAGTTTGGAAATAACGTTCGACTGTATGATGATGAGGGTAAATTCATATAAGGATGACGATGACAAATGGGTTACGAGACAGTTACTTGTATTCATTTTCAAGAAGAAAAATCTGTCAAAGTATGTGATAGCTGTGCTTGACCCGTCAAAAGACAATATAAAGAATCAAACATGGTTCAGGATGTTGGAGACCAACGAAGTTACAACAGAAGAATCGTTAAGGGACAGGTATAGCTTCTGGGCTGATACGCTCAAGTTCAAGAAATAACAAATCCGAACTTTAAGAAGGGATTCGAACAATGTGCAAGCGATGTGGCGAGTGTTGCAAGAGAGGTCCGTGCATAATAGACAGCAAGCTGAAGAACATAATAAAGGATAAGTATAAGTTCAAGAGGGATGAAGTACATGTGCTGGAGTGGAGACCATTGTTCAATACAAAGGGCGTATGCAAATATCTGAAGATAGACAATGGAGTGCATACGTGTCCGATTATGGAACAGTACCAAGAATTCAAACAGTGGATGAACACAGGCAGATGTCCAGGCATCATGTTCTAAAATAATGTAATTTGTAAATACTTTTGCAGTTAGATATATCATTATAAGGGATAGTATACTTTTAAAACTTAGGGAAGGAGTTCTCAAAATGATGACAGAAGAAAAAACAATTCAGACGATATTAGAGAGGATGAAGAAGGAGACTTCTGGCTACTGGTCATTCGACCCAGTGAAAGACAAGGAGCTGATAGAGTCTATCTCGCTTCCAGTCAGAAGGGCGTTGGCGAAGACCCATCAGCTCAGGGTTGAGCACAATAACGGCACAGTGCCAGTCGGAGTCAAGCTTATCGGTCTGGTGATGGACGACACCAAGAAGGTCGTGTCAGTCAAAGACATACCAAAGAAGCTCGAAGAGATGAGGACATTGAATGCATCAAGCCACGAAGCGTTCATGCCAGACTTCACGAACGAAATCCTTTCGCTCTTCAAATGCGCCAAGAGCTGGACAACGGAGAAGTCAGTGAACATCAGGAAGGTTGGACCCAAGGGAAGCTTCAAGACGGAGTCCACTTACATCGAAGCCAAGGAAGCAGGATTCGAAAGGGTGTTCCACATGAACGGATACGCTGATATGGATGTCAGTGCATTCCTTGGGGAGAAGACAGTCAAGGTAGACCCGAAGACCATGCAGAACTTCATCGTATGGCAGCCAGGTATGCTGGAGCTGTCAATGACTCATGGCCTGGAGAAAGATGAGAACGGCCACGCAGTCCTGGATGAGAAAGGAAACGTCAAAGTAATTGGAGCGCCTGCAATCCTGTTCATAGATGAGTATGCAGCCATCCCTGCCGCAGTGAGCATCGTGCTTAACAGGGTGATGGAGATACCAAAAGGACCAGGGTTGAGCAGAAGGATAGAACTTCCATCAGACGATGGCAGGGTAGTGAGGAGTCATCCTGGCTGGTGTATAACGCTCAGTGGCAATACCAGGGGCAAGGGACTTGACTCAGAACATGAGCAGGGATACACAGCTCAGGACATCCAGCAGGACGATTCACTTCTGGACAGGATAACGGCGACGTTCGAATACGGATACAATCTGGATGCAGAGAAGCACATCATGATGAACAAGCTTGGGGACGACATGCTGGTATCCAAGTTCATTCAGTTCGTAGAGAAGGCAAGGAAGTGCTACTGCGAAGGTACGTTCCAGACTCTGATGAGCACAAGGAACGTGGTATCAGTATGCGATGTCATCAGGATTTACAAGAACGAGAAGCATGAAGACCCTGTTGGTAAGGCACTGTTCCGAACTTTATTCAGCGGTTTGTACGACAGTGAGAAGCCCCGCTGGAATGAACAGATAAACCTTATCTTCGGAGTTGACATAATGAACAAGTACCATAACAAGAGCAAGCTGTGGAAGCCCACAATCAAGAGGTGATATGATGTTAGGAAGGCCAAAAAAAGTATCAGGAACATTACAACAGCAGATAGCTCAGAAAAAGAAAGCGAGGAGCGCAATGAACATAACTGAAAAAGTATATCTGTGGAACAACAGAGGCGGACACGATAAGGTGTATGGCCTGTTCAGGCTGGGCAGGACAGTCATAAAGGTCTGGGGCAGAAGAGGTTCGACAGGCTTAAGGTATGAGCCTATAGAAAATGCAGAGCCTCAGCTCTACACCAAGACGTTGCAGGAGAAGATAGGCAAGGGGTATGATGAAATACAGGCGACTGACCCGACACGCACAAAGATAATAAAGGATATTAATGCAGTGCTTGACAACTTTGTGAAGGAGCCAGTTGCAGTAGACCCATCGAAGCAAGCAGTACAAGCACCAGCAGTGCTCAAGCCGATGTCAGCGATATGCGTCAATAACACAGGAATAGAACATTCGTTTGACAAGGGTGTGGAATATTTCTACATCAAAGACAACGGCAATGGAACTATCACAGTAGAAGATGCGCTTGGAACAGAGCGGGTTGTGCTGAAGGAGAGGTTCAAGCTGAAGTGAGTATCTGAAGTAAAAGCTTCAATCTGAAGTTTATAGGACAGTTCGATATATAACAAAAGAGGAGAACAGAGTATGAGCGCAAACATAATCAGGATTCAGGAGCTTGAAGAACTTCTACGCTACCATAGCGACAAGTACTTCAACGGTGAGGGTGAGATAACAGACCTGGAGTTTGATACCCTGGTGGAAGAGCTGAAGCAGCTTGACCCTAACAGCCAGGTGTTGTCAGAGATAGGTTCAGGTCCAAGCTTCGGCAAGAAAGCCAAGCACTCGATTCCTATGGGAAGCCTTGACAAGATAACGTTCCAGAAGGATGACAAGGGAAATGTCATAGGTGATGGTATGCTTCACCTAAACAAATGGTATAAGGAACACCCAGAAGAGACTCGATGGTCAGACAAGGTTGATGCAGCTTCTCTGGAGCTTGTATACAAGAATGGCAAGCTGGTCGAAGCAAGCACAAGGGGTGATGGTTGCATAGAATATTCAGCAATGTTGGAATTTGAAGATGGCAGGAGGATTCCAATAGGCAAGGTGTGTGAAAAAGAAATAGTAGGCAAGGTCAAATGTTATAATAAAGAGACAGGCAAGGTTGAGTTTAAGGAAATTAAAAGTCACGGAATAAAAGTCAATGAAGCAGATTGGTTTGAATTAGAAGTGACAGACCAAGACAACAATGTAAAAAAATTAACGCTGACAGGAGACCATCAAGTCTTTGTCAATGGTAAGTTCATCAAATTGTCAGATGTAAAAGAAGGAGATAAAGTTACAATTATCACTTGACATTTGAATCTCTTAATATTATATTATCAATAAGGGGAGATGGTAATAATAACAAGGGATAATAAAATGGAAAGGTGTATATATTGTGGAAGGGAAGGCCGAGTAGAAAATCATTTAAAGTTTTGCAAGTCAAGACCAGAAGATTTAGACAAGGCAAAAGTCAATTGGTTGGAACACAAGTTCAAAGTAACAAAAGAACAATTGAAGGAGTTGTACTACGTAAAGACAACGGGATTAAGAGGAATTGAAAGTCAATTAAAAGTCAATTATGAGACATTGAAATATTTGTTTCAACAATATGGTTTTAAATTAAGGAGTTTTAAAGAATCTGTTCAATTACAAAATCAAAAGAACAAGGAGTATTTTAAAACAAAGTATGGAGTCGAAAATCCGTTTCAGATAAAAGAAGTGAAAGCTAAGGTATTAAAATCGTATAGAGACAATTTAACAAATATTCAGAGCAAAGTAAAGAAGACAAACTTAAAAAAATATGGAGTGGAAAATCAGTTTCAGAGAAAAGACATAACCATACAAACAAAAGAAGGTCTTGTAAAAGCTGCAAAGAGTAGGAATGATAACTGGAACAATCTAAGTCAAGAGGAAAGAGACAAAGCAATAGAACATAAGAAGATGTTGATGGTGGAAAGATATGGAGTTGAAAATATGGTTCAGCTTCAAGAAGTAAAAGATAAGTTAAAGAAAGTTCTCAATTCAAAGGAACACAAAGACAAGGTTAGAAGTTCATTCGAACAAAAGGGTTTGTGGATACCATTAGACAAGGTTTCAGAATATGAAAAATATCATAGAAAGGTTTTGTATCTGACAAGAGAGCATAAGGTAAAATTATTTGAAGGATGGGATGGTAATTGTTATTATACGAAAGTCAAATTAGTAACGAATGAGGAATTTAAAAAACAGAATCCATATTTGTCAATAAACAAAAATCAGTTGCAGCCAACAATTGACCATAAGGTTTCGATACAGTATGGATTTTTAAATAATATAGAGCCAGAAGAAATAGCAAAGATTGAAAACCTTTGCATCTGTTCAAGAAAAGCAAACTCAATTAAAAATTATAGATTGGAGGCAGACTATGTTACAGCAAGCAACAGTTAAGACTATTAAGAAGGTTCAAGTCGTATCAAACAAGTATGACATTGAAGTTGAGCAGAACCATAATTTCTTTGCTAATGGAATATTGGTTCACAATTCAGAAGGCAGTGACATAACTGACAATATCAGGGCTGTGGAAAGCATACCGACAGTCATCACGTCAAAGAAAATAGGAGAGCTGTTCGAAGATGAGAAGCTTGCTGGCACAGAGATAATAGTCAGGGGAGAGATATACATACCCAGAAGTTTCTTCAACGCCCATCTGAAGGGCATAAAAGCCAATGCAAGGAATGCAGCTTCAGGAGTCATCCAGTGCCAGAACCCACAAGAGACAGCAAACAGCGGGCTACAGTTCAAGGTCTGGGGTCTGTTCATAAATGGAGAAGAGCCAGACACTGAAGACTGGAAGGAAGAACTCGTCAACGATATCAAAGGATTCCACGGCATAAAGCCAGTCAACTTC
>Ga0247841_10005656_pt1 | contig 19980 bp, 21 predicted proteins | sample LaCruzMarch2015__2_FD_192410 | JGI IMG/M metagenome (GOLD analysis project Ga0247841, IMG submission 192410) | Freshwater microbial communities from meromictic Lake La Cruz, Castile-La Mancha, Spain - LaCruzMarch2015_18m | ecosystem: Environmental > Aquatic > Freshwater > Lake | place: Spain... | reverse complement strand
TACAAGAGTGTGGAACAGATTCTCATGAGGTTAGTGCAAATTATTGTTTAGGAAATAATGTTACGAGAAATGTAACTGATATTGATAGGGGATGTAGTTCTAGTTCATGTTTTGCGACTGGTCAACCTGTTGTAGAAACTGTTCAAACTTGTCCAAATGGTTGTACTAATGGAGCTTGTAATCCTACGCCTATTGCTCCCATAGTTACTATCATAAGCCCGGAGAATATAGTCTACAGAACATTTACAATTCCGCTAAATGTGATCGCAGACCAAATAATTAATGTATGGAATTACGCAATCAACAACGGAACGTTTGCGCCATTTGTACCAAATACTACGATGATATTCAATTCTACAGGAGTTTACAGGCTTGATGTTACAGGTATGAACTCTAATGGTACGGGTATAGACTTTGTTTATTTTACTATAGACTTAAGTCACGTTGGAGATTAAGAATTTATTTTGGTTTGTAAAAAATTTTGTAGTATAGCAATCTTTAAAAAGGGTTTTCGTTCGTAGTCTTTGGTAATAAAATGGAAGAACCTAGCCCCCTTATTTGTTTGGAAAAGAATTCCGCGAGAGTAATTCGTATACCAATTCATTTTGAAAATGGTCTGCATTTAACTCCGTCTGGTTTGATGGCAAGAGAGTTCGGGAAATATAATTCTGATTTTTTTATTAACTTTAGTGAGGATGTACTAAAAAAAGCAAACTTAAAAAATGCGATGGAAGTTATGTGTTTAGGCATATCTAGAGGGAGTATTTTGGATTTAATTGTAATAGGAGACGAAGAAACTCATATCTGGGGTGAAGAAGGGAAGGATGTTAGTTATGTAGCGCACAGGTTGGCGCATATGGCCTATTGTGGATTAACTTCAGAGGGAGCTGTTCCTAGATTTGATAGAATTCCGTATGTGAAGCAAATAATACCTAGGATTGGTTAAACTATTTTGGAGGTTAATTAAAAAAATTCTCCAAGGCCTTTTTGCTTTTTAGCTTCGTCCAAGACTTTTAGTTTTTCAAGAGCATTGTTAATTCTTTCTTCGGTAAAATCGTGCTCTTTAACTAAAATATTCTTTATTTCTTCTTCGTTTGCTTTTTGTAGCTGGGGTTTTTCAAGAGTTTGCGCTTTAAGTTCTTTGAACTGTTTGAAAACTTCTTGCCAGTCAAAAACCATTTCGTACTTCTCAGAATTCTGTATGTATTCGAATATTTTTACTGGATAAACATATTTTTGCACAATTTCAAGAGCTCGTTTTTGTCCGACTCCTTTAACTCCTCCAGGATTATAGTCTGTGCCGACGAGAATTGCTAGGCAAATAAGCTGTTCTTGATTTATTTGCAGTTTATTTAGGATTTCTTCAAATTCGATTAGTTCTATTCTTGTGTCAACTGTTGCGCCGGAGGAGGTTTTTCTCTTTCTTGAAAGAGTTAGATTTCTGATTAGTCTCGGAGTGCCGTATAGTAAAGAGTCGTAGTCTTGTGATGCTGATGCCCAGGTGATGTTCTCTGAGGCCATTAGAGCGGCTTCTGCTTCACCTTCTCCGTCTGCTTGGATTACCGAGATGCCCATGGCTAGAAGAAGTTTCTTACTTTCTTCAATTATTTCGTCCGTCATTTTTACCGTTTGAGAGGAATATTTTCTCATTTGTTCTATATTCCCTTCTTGCTTTGCTTTCTCATAGAACTCTGCAGCTATTTCCTTTGCTCTCTTTCTATCTTCAATCTCTTTTTGTTTTAGCTCTGGAGGTTTTCCGTCGAAAACATAAATAGGTATAATTCCTTCTATTAGCAAGTTTATGTTTCTGTAAAATAGCCCGGAGAGGTGAGAAGTTATTCTTCCCTTTGAGTCCATTAGATAAGTTCCGTCTACTTGTTTTATTGTTGTAAGAAATTGATAAAGAGTGTTGAATGCATCTATTGCAACGACTTTTCCTTTTAGTGCTGAAAGTTCTATTTCTTTTCTTGGGATGATATCTGATATTTGTACTCCGATGTTTTCACCAAACGTCTAAAGACGAGGGAATTAATAAAGTTTGGGGTTTAGACGTTTTTTCGAACAGAATTTTTTTAGTAATCTTTATAAATGTCGAGGATATAATATCTTTATGGGTTTAAATAGAAAAGGAGTTTCTCCGGTTATTGCTACGGTGTCTTTAATTGCTATGGCAATGGTTCTCGCTTCAATTCTTTATGTTTGGGCGACTGGATTTATCGGTGAACAAATAGAGAAAAATGGAAAATCGACTGAACAAGTATGCAAAGAAGTTTCTTTTGAAGTTGATTATGATCTTGCTTCAGGAGGATTGGAGTTGCAGGCGGTTAATACAGGGAACATTCCCATTTACGATTTCGATATAAAATTTGTGGAACCTAGAAGTTCTTCGGTAAAACATTTTAACATGAGTGCAGATGTTGCTTCTGCTTCAGAAAGAAAGTTTGTCCCACTTAGTGCGAATGTTAATAAAATAATTGTTTATCCTATTATACTCGGTAAAGTTCGACAAAAAGAATTTAATAAAGCAACTAGCTGCTTCGACAACGGACAGGTGATAGCTTTATAAAGTTTAAAGAATATAAAACTAAAAGTATATAATAATTTGAAGGCCACAAACAAGTTGTGTCAATCATCGATTGTTTGTACAATAGAAAATTAGTCAATCAATGAAAGGAGGTTATGAATATGAATAAAAAAGCGATAAGTGAAATTGTCTCTACGGTTTTGATAATTTCGGTAACTGTTGTTGCTGTAGGAATTGTAATGGCTTGGGTTGTTCCAATGATTAGAAATAGCTTAGATAGCGGGCAAGCATGTCTTGCAGCGCAAAGTGATGTTTCTATTCCTGCTAGTGGAAGTAACTGCGTAAAAAATGTTATTGATGAAGCAAATTCGAGTAATAGTACTGGAACAGTTTACGTTACAGTAAAAAAGGAGTCAAATGCAGAGGTGATTCTTAAAGGAGTACAGGTTTTAGTTTCTGTTAATGGAAGTAGTTATTCTAATATAGTGAACGATAGTAATTCTACTTTGCCTGGATTAAATGAAGAGAGAACATTTGAATTTACAGATGCAAGATATATTAGTGCAGAGAAAGTTAGTATTGCACCAATAGTCATGATTGGAAAGACAAGTAAAACATGTAAGGAATCACAAGAAGTGACTTTAGTTCCTTGCGTATAAATTTATTTTTATTTTTTACTCTTTGCAGAGAGTACCCCTAGAGGGTATTTTTTATATTTAGTTTGAGCTATGGAAAAAAAAGCACAGGTTTGGGTTGAAACAGTAATATATACTCTAATTGGATTAGCAATTATTGGAATTATATTGGCAGCGTCTAAACCTAAAATAGAAGAGATGAAGGATAAGATTCTTATAGAACAAACAATAGAGTCTTTGAATGAGATTAGTTCTAAAATACATGAGGTGCAAATTGCTGCTGGAAATAGAAGAGTTTTTCCTTTAGGAGTTTCTGAGGGCACTTTTTATGTTAATGGGCAATCTGATGAGATTGGGTGGACTTTAGATTCTACGTATAAGTACAGTGAGCTGGATAGGATTGTTCCGTTAGGGAATATGCTAGTTGTTACGACTGCAGGAAGTCCTTATTTGGTAAAATTTTATATTGATTATCAAGAAAACATTAGTTTTGCAGGATCTGACGAGCTAAAAAATTTTGCTGGTTCTCCGACTCCCTATAAATTAATTATAGAAAACAAAGGAGTAGATAGCGGAAATAGAAATAATATAGACTTAAATGTGGGTTAATAAAAATATTTAAAGAGATTTTTTCTTATTATTAAGAGGTTAAATGGAGATTCCTAAAATAACTACTGAGGTAAGGATGCCAAAGCTAGATTTTCAGACAGATAAAACCAAAGTAGATGTAAGATATTCTTTAATTTCACCATATGCAAATGCTCATATTTTTTGGGATAAAAAATTAGGAGAGTTAGTGTATGAGTTAGAGGAGCCTGTTTTGAATTCGGAGGATAAAGAAAATTTTAGAAAATTGCATGACGCTATTCAAGAAATAATAAATATTAGCGTTGCTCGAGATGAAACAAGAGAATCTATGGAAGAGTATTTGGACAAGATTGCTAAGTTAGTTATTTCTGAGACGCAAATTAATATTTCTGAAGGGAGCTATTACAAACTATTTTATTATTTATACAGAGATTTTTATGGATTAAATGAAATTGAAGGACTCATGCACGACTATTTTCTAGAAGATATTCAGTGTAATGGTGTCGGGCAACCTATTTATTTGGTTCATAGAGTTTTTAGAAATTTAAGAACGTCTATTGAATTTGCAGATGTTGAGAAGTTAGCAAGTTTTGTTGAGAAGTTAGCGCAAAAATGTGGAAAATATATTTCGTATGCATCTCCGTTGTTAGATGGAAGTTTGCCAGATGGTTCTAGAGTAAATGCTACCTATACAAAAGATATAACTTCTAGAGGTCCGACATTTACAATCAGAAAGTTTACTAAAACGCCATTTACTCCTTTGGATTTGTTAAGTATGGGAACTTTGTCTCCGGAAATGTTGGCATTTTTATGGATAATGGTTCAATATAAACTGAATATATTAATTGCAGGAGGTACTGGTTCGGGTAAAACAACATTACTAAATGCTGTGGCATTTTTTATTCCTCCGGAAGCGAGAGTTGTTTCTATTGAAGACACTCGTGAGCTGAACTTGAGCAGGGAAAATTGGTTACCTTCGGTTGTTAGGGCAGGAATGAGTGTTGGGGGTGTTGGAGAGGTAGACATGTTTACTCTATTGAGAGCTTCTTTCAGGCAAATTCCTGATTATGTAATTGTGGGAGAAGTTAGAGGAAAAGAAGCGTCAGTTTTATTTCAGGGAATGGCTTCTGGACACGCTTCTATGGGTACTATTCATGCAGATTCTGTAGAGACAGTTATTAGAAGATTAGAAACTCCTCCGATTGAACTTTCTCCGACTTTGGTCAATGAACTTGATGCAGTTGTTGTTATGGCTCATGCGTTAGTGAAGGGTAAGGAGACTAGAAAATTAAGGGAAATAATAGAAGTAGTAAATGTAACCGCGGAGGGAACTTCTACAACAAATACTCCTTTTGTTTGGGATCCGGCTAAAGACAAGTTCTATTTTAAAAAAGAAAGTCAGGTTTTTGAGAAAATACAAAAAAGAAATGGAGTTTCTGTTACGGCTTTGCAAGAAGATTTTAACAAAAGAGTAAAATTACTTTATGCATTGTATAACAAGAAAGTTTTTGATTTCGAGATGTTACAAAGAGTTATAAACGAATTCTATAAAAATCCTTCGGAAGTTTACAAAAAGTACGGCATAAATTGAGAAAATTTAAATAGGCGAAATACGAGGATATATTATGAGTAAAGATTTAGAGGTGCTGAGTTACTTGTTCAATTCGATGGAAGGTGCGTGCGAAAAACTTGACAAGGCAGTCGGTTTAAATAACTATTCTGAAACTGAGAAGTTAAAGAAAATTATTTTGGATATGAGTAAAAGAATTTCTGAGGAGTTAAAATGAGTTTGGTTGCTTTAAAAAATAATATGGCGGAGTGTAAGAAGATAATAAAAGATTTAAAGAAACTTGATGAGAATCTAAAATATGCAGATGTGAATGAGCGAGAGTTTTATTTTTCTGTTAGTTCTTCTTTGTACCAAAGATTAAGAATTATTAATAGTGCAATAGCAGAAATAGTTGAAAAGATTTCTTCTATGAAAAAATTGTCCGGAGTTTCGGGTGAAGGGTATATCCCTCGAGCAGATTTTGTTAACTTGAGCTATTCTTCTTCTGGAAAAGAAAAGAGTTTAGTCACATTGAAGAAAGAAGATAAGGAGCAGTTTTTGAAGGAGTTAAGTTTATCTGAAAATAACTTGCAGAGATATGGAGTTAAGAAAACCAATAGAGAGATTAAAAAACCTAGCAGAGTTATTATTTTTGCAAACAAAATTTTTGGGCGGTTTTCTGAAAGGATTAGTTTTGGGAGATTTTCTGATTTGAAAAGTGATTTAAGAGAAGCAAATTCTTCATTTTTGTTAGTTAGCTATCTTTCTACAGCTATACTTGTTAGTTTGTCTGTTTTCTTTTTAAGTTTGTTTGCTGTTTTGGTTTTTTCTATTTTTAATTTGTCTGCTTTCTTATTCATTTGGGTTCCTTTTGTTCTTCTTCTTTTAGTTTTATTTGGGTTTTATTTATACCCCTCTTTACAAAAATCTTCCTTTGAACAAGGAGTTGGTAGCGAATTACCATTTGCAACTATTTACATGTCTGCTATTGCTGGCTCAAATATTGAACCGACTAAGATATTCAAAATTATTGCTGATTCTCCGGAATATAATTATATCGGAACAGAAATGAGGAAGGTTATAAATCAGGTGGAAATATACGGATTTGATTTAGTTACTTCTCTTAAAAATGTTGCAAAGTCAACTCCAAATAAAAAACTTTCTGAACTTCTTAATGGCATGGCAATAAATATTTCTTCTGGTTCTTCTTTAAAATCTTTTTTAGAGAAAAAAGCGGAAGCGCTTTTAAGCGATTATAAACTAGAAAGAACAAAATATTCTTCCGTTGCTGGGACGTTTATGGATGTTTATATTAGCATTCTTATAACTGCACCATTGATTTTAGTTTTGCTTATCGTTATTATGAGTTTAACCAAATTAAATTTAGGAGGATTATCTGCAGATTCGCTTGTTGGACTTTCGATAGGCGCAGTAGCTGTTTTGAATTTATTTTTCTTGCTTTTCTTGCAGATTAAACAACCAAAAACATGATAAGATTTACTAGAAATAAGCTAATCTTTTTGGGAATAATTTTAATTTTATTCTTGTTGAATTTATTTTTTTTAAGAGAGAAGTCTGATTTGATGTTCTTTTTTATGATTCTTCTTGTTTTGGCTGCAATTTTGCCATTTGTTATAGGGGTTGTGATTGATTCAAAGATACAAAAAGACAAAGAAGCGAGATTTTTAGAATTTGCTCGTGATTTAGTTGAGAGCGTAAGGTCTGGTACTCCCATAAGTAAAGCAATTTTAAATCTTAGAAAAAGGGATTACGGAACGTTAACACCCCATGTTCAAAAACTTTCTAATCAACTTAACTTGGGCATAACGCTTACAGAAGGGCTGATTACTTTTGCTAATGATATAGACAGCAAGATGATTTCTAGGGCAGTTGGATTAATTTCTGAGGCAGAAAGATCTGGCGGGGAGATAGAGACAATTTTAAACTCAGTTGCTAACTCAGTTAATCAGATTGAGGAATTGAAAAAAGAGCAAGCATCTTCTATTTACAATTTAATTGTACAGGGTTATATCATTTTTGTTGTTTTTATTATTATTGTGCTTGTTTTGCAATATTACATTTTGCCTATGGCGAAAGGAGTTAGTGGAATGAATGATTTGAATGCAGATATTACTTTGAATAGCGATATAAATCTGAGTAGGCCTTTATTGATGCTTTTGGTAGTTCAATCTTTTTTTGCAGGCTTGGTTATAGGAAAAATCGCGGAGGGAAGCGTTAAAGAGGGGATAAAACACTCATTCATATTATTGGCACTTACTTTAATAATTTCTTCTGGTGCAAAAGTTATTTTTGGCGGAGCTTAACCTTTCATAACTGCGAGAGGTTTTAGTTTTGCAACTAGTTTAGCTAAACCGGCTTTATCTGAAACTGAGACAACTTCGTCGATGTCTTTGTAGACTTGTGGAGCTTCTTCAACAATTCCCTTCTTGCTTCCTGCAATAATTTCAATTCCTTTTGCATTCAATTCTTTTTCAATTGTTTCTGCGTTGAGATTTTTATTTGCGAAAGTTCTACTTGAAACTCTTCCCGCTCCGTGGGCTGTTGATGAAAAAGAAAGTTCTTCTGACTCTTTTGTTCCGACTAAAACATAAGACGCTGTTCCCATGCTTCCGGGAATAATTACTGGCTGACCTGTTGATTGATATTTCTTTGGGAGTTCTTTTCTTCCTGGACCGAAACTTCTTGTTGCGCCTTTTCTCATTACTAAAATTTCTTTATTTTTTCCATTTATTTTATGCTCTTCAATTTTTGCGATATTGTGGCAAACGTCGTAGATAACTTCTGCTTTGAATTTTGGAAACATTTTTGTCATTGTTTCTCTAATCCAGTGTGTGATAAGTTGTTTGTTTGCGAATCCAAAATTCGCAGCGCAAGCCATTGCAGATAAATATTTCTTTCCGAGTTCTGATTTAATTGGAGCATTAACTAGTTCTCTGTCTTGTTTTGGCCAGCCATATTCTTTTTCCATAAGTTGAATGTAGTCTGATGCGACTTGGTGGCCTAATCCTCTTGAACCACAGTGAACCATAAGGGTTATCATTCCTTTTTCTAGGCCGAATTCTTTTGCGACTTCTTTATTGAAAATTTCGTCGACAATTTGTAGTTCGAGGAAGTGATTTCCTGCGCCTAGAGAGCCTAGTTGAGGTAAGCCTCTTGATTTTGCTCTTTGAGAGACGTCTTTTGGATTTGCGTTTGGCAAACAACCAGAATTTTCTGTAAATTCTGCGTCTTGTTTTGTTGCGTATCCTTTTTCTAGACACCAGCCAATTCCATTTGAGAGAACTTCATCTAGTTCTTGTTGAGAAAGTTTGATTTTTCCTTTTTCTCCAACTCCTGAAGGAACATCATTAAAAAGAGATTTAATAATTTGTTTTTTCTTTTTTTCTACGTCTTCTAGTTTTAGGTTTGTTTTTAGTAATCTAACTGAGCAGTTAATGTCATAACCAACTCCGCCGGGAGAAATAATTCCTTTGTCTAGGTCGAAAGCTGCAACTCCTCCAATTGGGAAACCATAGCCTTGGTGTGCGTCTGGCATTGCGAGTGCGTGTTTGATTATTCCAGGAAGACAAGCGACGTTTTTTATTTGTTCAAGGGTTTTATCTTCTTTTAGTTTCTCAAATAGCTTTGAGCTTGCGAAAATCTTTGCGGGAACTAGCATTTCTCCTTCTTTGGGAATTTCTATTTCAACATCGGATGTTTGTTTGAAGTCCATAGAAGTAAAGAGATTTTACGATATTTAAGTTTGATGGGTTAGTTATTTATGTTCTATAATATAGTATATCTTAATATATACTTTAGAGTATCTATTAGTCGGCAGGATAATTAAGTTTAAAACTTGTGTTTTCTTTAATATTTTATGAAGGAAATTGTTTTGAAGTTGTTAGAAAAAGAGTTGAAGGGGAAATTGTCAAAAGATGAAATTTCGCGTTTAATTGAGATTCCACCACAACAAGAAATGGGGGATTTTGCGTTTCCATGTTTTTCTTTAGCAAAAATAGATAAAAAAAATCCTATGATGATTGCTTCTGAATTAGTTGAGAAATTAAGGAAGAATTTATGCAAGGAGATTTCAGGGGTTGAAGTTAAGGGAGCATATGTAAACTTTTTTGTTAATAAAAAGTTTTTTGCTGGGAATGTCTTGGATGAAGCTGTTAAGAAAGATTATGGAATGAGCAAAGAAGGGAAAGGGAAGAAGATTGTGATTGAATTTCCGTCTCCGAATACAAATAAGCCGCTTCATTTAGGGCATTTAAGGAATATGTCGATTGGGGAAAGTGTTGTTCGTTTAATGGAGTTTTATGGAAATAAAATTATTCGAGCAAATTTGAACAATGATAGAGGAGTTCATATCTGCAAATCCATGTTAGGGTACCAGATGTATGGAAAGGGTAAAACTCCAGAATCTGAGAAAATTAAATCGGATTATTTTGTGGGAGATTATTATGTTCTATTTAGTAAAGCTGCAAAAGAAAAACCGGCTTTGGAAGAAGAGGCGCAAGAAATGTTAAAGAAATGGGAAGAGGGAGATAAAGAAACCATCGCGCTTTGGAAATTGATGAATAAATGGGCCTTTGAGGGATTTAAGAAAACGTATAAAACATTTGGTTTGAAATTTGACAAAGAGTATTTTGAAAGTGATATTTACAAAAATGGCAAGGAAATTGTTGAAGAAGGATTAAAGAAAGGAATTTTTAAGAAAAAAGAAGATGGCGCGGTTGTTATTGACTTAACTTCTGAAGGGTTAGGAGAGAAAGTTTTACTTAGAGCTGACGGAACTTCAATTTATATTACTCAAGACATGTATTTAGCTAAGTTAAAGGATAAGGATTTTAATATAGATGGGAGTTTTTATGTTGTTGCGAATGAGCAAGATTATCATTTCAAGGTTTTATTTTCTATTTTAAAAAAATTAGGATACAAGTTTGCAGATAAGCTTTATCATTTGTCTTATGGAATGGTAGAATTGCCTGAGGGGAGAATGAAGTCGCGTGAAGGGAATGTGGTGGATGCGGATGATTTAATTGAAGATACTAGAAGAATTGCTGAAGAAAATATAAAGAAGAGGGAAGAACTTCCAGAAAAAGAGTTACAAGAAAGATCTTTAAAGATTTCTTTGGCGGCAATAAGATATACTCTTTTGAAGATTGACTTAACAAAAAATATTGTTTTTAATCCTAAGGAATCTTTAGAATTTGAAGGAAATACTGGTCCGTATTTATTGTATTCTTATGCTCGGGCATCGTCTATTATTAGGAAAGTTAAAAAGTCTAAAGCTAAGTTGGAGATTTATGATTTGTCTAAAGAAGAAGGTGCGTTGTTGACTAAAATTGAGAGTTTCCCTGCAGTTGTTAAGAAAGCATATGAAGAGCTTGCGCCGAATTTAATTGCGAATTATGCATTTGAACTTTGTCAGATGTTTAACGAGTTTTATCATGCTCATCAGGTTTTGGGGAGTAAAGAAGAAGGATTTAGATTAAAATTAATTGATGCTTTTAGAAACGTTTTGAAAAAGAGTTTGAATTTGTTGGGGATTGAAGAACTTGAGGAGATGTAATGATCAGGCTAATTATTTTTGATTATGATGGAGTAATTGTTGATTCTTTTGTGAATGTTTATAAAGTGTATAAAATAATTTGTAAGAAGTTAGATAAAAAATTCCCGGCCAATATAGATGAATTTAAGAAAATATATGGGAATTCTTCTACAGAATGTTATTCTAATCTAAGTTTCTCAGAAGAAGAAAAACTAAAAGGAAATTTAATTTTTAAAGAAGAAATCTTGAAAAAAGAAGGTGATTTATTTAGTGGGATAAAAGAGGTTTTGGAAAAATTACATAGAAATTATAAATTAGTTTTAATTTCTTCTAGTTATAAGGTAGAAGTTATTCAAAAACTTGAGAGATTTGGAATTTACGATTTTTTTGATTATGTTGTTGGAAAAGAAAGGGATTCTGGCAGGCTTGAAAAAACAGATACTATTAAAGAAGTTGTTAAGAAATTCAAGGTTAAGGAGGAAGAAGTTTTGTCTATTGGGGATAGAAATGTTGATTTTATAGAGGGCTCGACTGCGGGATTAAAAAACATTTTATTAGTTGATTATGGTTGGGGTTATGACTTAAACGAAATTCCGGAATATAAACAAAGAGTGGTTATTAAAAAACCAAAGGATATTTTGAAAGCTATCGAGGAGATGTAGATGTTGTGGGCTTATAGTATAACGGCAATATGCGTCGTTCGCGTCGATGAGATTCGGGTTCAATTCCCGATGAGTCCATGAGACTTTTGGAATTTCACCCATACTCGCGATTTGCATTTCGCAATTTAGTTCAAATTTATCTTGAAAAGCGAATCGCTCGGGTTTCCCAAAGGGATGACTCTGATGAGCCCCAATTCCCGATGAGTCCATGTTTTGAAAAGGCTTATAAATAAAATTATTTTGTGTTTATTATGCTTTATTCAAATTATTTAAAAGGCGTAAGAAAATGTCCCTTTTGTGCTTTAAATAAAAATGAAATTATCAAAGAGAACAAGAGTGCTATGTTAATTCTTGCTAAGGCACCCTATACAAAAGATCATTTAATCATTGTTCCAAAGAGGCATGTTTTGTTTTTAGAGGCTTTAACAAAAAGAGAAAAAGAAGATGTTGATAATTTAGTTTATTTTGCAATGAGAAAGATACATAATAAATACGGAGATGCTTCTATTTTGTATAGGGAAGGGAATAAGAAGAAAATTGGAAAATCTATCGACCATATCCATTATCACATAATTCCAAATTTAAGAATTGGAGCAGTTGATATTAATTTAAATAAAAGAATTATCCTTGACGAAAAAGATTATTTGAAACTGATTGAAAAGATGAAGAAGGAGATGTGAGTTAGATTACTTTAGAGGGTCTTCAATGATCTGTTTTGAAGGTCCACAGCTAAGGATTCTTGCAAGCCCTTTTGTAGAGCCGCGTAATGCTCCATATTTTTTTATTGCTTGTTCAGTGTATTGCGAACAAGAAGGGCGATAGCTGCATTTCAAAGGGTTTATCCCCCACTTGTTTAGAAAAGAATAAATTGGATAAGTTATTTTTCTGTAATAGGTTATTAGGGATAGTTCAATTGTTGCAAGATTACTTAAGTTTGTTTCCAATGTAGCCACCAATTAAATAGCCGATGTAATTTGCTGCTGCAGGAATCGCTATTCCGTTAGCTATTCCAGAACAACCAGTTGCACAACCCTTTACTTCTTCAGGGATTGGAGGCATTTTAGCTACCATGTTAGGGTCATTTAACATTCTTCTTGTTAATCCTGGCCCTACAACTGCTCCGAGAATAGATGGTGCAGTCATTAATAATTTTTCAAGTCCTGGCTCAAGAGGTTTTCCGAGTGCATCATTTGCTCCGTGATAAATCCCTGCAATAAGGCCAATAAAGCAAGAAGCGGAGAATGCACATCCAATTGAACTTGGTGCGTAAAAGTTTGTATTTTCTGCCATAATAATATTTATAATTTTATTGTTATATATTCATTCAATATTTTTTTATGATTATCTACATTTAATGTGTTCACTATTTTGATATATTAAAGATATAAACATTAGGTTTTTATAATTGCTATCCTATTTTATTTTATGGTAGCTTACACAACTCAAAAGTCTTCAGACGGAACAGTTAGAATTAATTTTAATGAAGGTTATATTGCTGTTGTGATTCCTACTAAAGATGATAAAATAGCTGTTTGTGTTTCGTGCCAGATTGGTTGTGCGGTTGGATGTAAGTTTTGTTATAGTGGAAAAGTTGGTTTTAAGAGGAATTTAAGTGTTGAGGAAATTTTTAATCAGGTGATTGTTGCGAAGGAAGTTTTTGGCAAAAGTCCTACGTCAATAATTTTTATGGGAATGGGCGAGCCGACTTTGAATTTGGAGAATGTTTTGGAATCTGGAGAGAAGATACATAAAGAGTTTAATTTGTCTTACAATAGAATAACAATTTCTACGAGTTGTTTGAAAACTTTAGATAAATTAGTTGATTGTAAATTTAATTTAGCTTTGTCTTTGCATTCTGTGTTTGATAAAAAGAGAAAAGAGTTAATGCCTTTGGGGATTTCTGTTGCGAAGATTGTGAAGTTTGCCAACAAATATGTTAATTCTGCGAATAATAAAAAATATATTATGATTGAATATGCGTTGATTGAAGGAGAAAATGATTCTAATAAAGATTTGAAGAAATTAGTTTCTTTGAAATGGCCGAAGAGAAGTTTGTTTAATTTAATTCAGTTTAATGATATTGGAAAATATAGAGCGAGTTCGTTTGAGAGGATGTTGGTTTTTAAGGATGCGTTGATGAAAAAAGGTTGGAAATGTTTTATTAGAAATTCAAGAGGGAAGGATATTGGGGCGAGCTGTGGGATGTTGGGATGTTGAAGATATTTATTCAACAATATAAATGTTTAAAAATATAGTGATTCTTTCAAAAGTATGATTAAAACACCCCAAACAGAGGATTCAGCATGGGCTTTATTGGCTGACGGATTAAGGAAACAAGCAGAAGAGAGACGAAGAAGATTGGTGGCTATGCCTGCAGCACTAAGAGAGCATGTTCGCAAGTACGAAGCACTAACAGGTCATTCGTATGATAGTGGGCGAGTATCCGAATATGAATTTATAAGAATGCAAAGACAAGAAGCAGGTCCTTGTTTTGTTGATTAAGATCTTCTTTTTTAAGCGTTAACTTTTATGGTCTAATTTTTTCTAGATTCTATTATAAAAGCAAGCAATATCCAAATTAAGATTAGGGTTATCATTATATAAGGGCTTTCAATCGCCTTCTTTAGTGGCTCTTTTATAAAATAGAGAAAATACCCGAGTGCAAGACCATAAGGAATCATTATAAGCGGAACAAATAGGATTTTCAGAAAGTTTTGCTTTTTTATTCCAGAGTCAAAAAAATAAAATGCTAGCGCGTTTGGGTGTAGCATAGAGATAAATAGCCCCTTGGATAAAATTCGTTTCTCTTTTAGAAAAAGTTCTTTATTAATCCTATTTGATAGAATTTTCTTGCCGAGGGAGTAATTTATTAAAGTAGTTATTGTTAACGCAAGAGCAACAACTAAACTGATTACTAAAAGAGAAACAAAACTCCCATCGGATAGAATAACCGCTAGTGCTACTATAAAAGAGCCCGGAAAATATAAACCTAGATAAACAATTCCTTCAAGAAATGAAGCGATGAAAAGCCCAACTAATCCATACGACTGGTATAAGGTCTCTAAGAGAATTAGGATATTGCTTGGACTAGGAATAAAACCAAACTTCCAAAATACAAGGATGCACACATAAAAAATTAAAGCAGATAATGGGAGTTTAGGAATCTTTTGAAATATTCTCTTTATCATTTTACAATAGAGTTACTTAGGTTTTATCTTTTCTTTTTAACCTTTTTATCTCTAGAAATTATTAAATAGATTATTGGCAAAATGCCTGCCGTGTTTAAGAGCAATAATAAAACAAACCAAACTGGCTGTTGTTTTCTGCCGGCTCTATAAAGTGCAAAACCTTTCCAGACAAGTTCCCAAAGAATTAATAAAAGTAGTTTCCAAGTCAGTGTGATTGTGCTAGCTAATGGGTCTACCATGTTTAAACTTTCTTAAAATCGTTCCAAGCGATGTCAAATAACTGTTCTAGTGCCTGCGCAAAGAATTCTGTGTTAATCCAAACACCAACATCATAATTTGGATGAACTGTTTCGTCATTTAGAAGCATAAATAAGATTTCTTCACTATCAACTACACAAAATCTTGCTTTTAGTGCGCCAGCATCTCTAACTTCCGCTACTTTTGCAAGCTCTTTAGCAATTTTAATGTTTGCTTGTGTTATAGGTGCTGCAATTCTAATCTTAATTCCTCTTTTCCTTGCTTTTTCAAAACTTGGCATTAAAACTTCAAGTTTTCTATTTAAGCCATCTGCTGTTGTAACAAGAGTTATTGTATCTTCGGCTTCTCTAACTAGCATATCTAGATGATTATATAGGTTTTGTCTACCTCTTATAGCTCCAGACATGTCTGTTGGCTCAACAAATTTGACTCCATCACTGAATAAACTGTTTAATTCTGCAAGAACATCATCTCCTTTTAGTGTTTCTAATCGCCTCGATTTTTCTTTTGCGTCAACAACTAAATTCTTTTTTACCCGTTCAATTACCTCTTCGGGTTTTAAAGCTACAAATTTTATAGGTTTTCCGAGCTTCATTACAATGAATCCTTTCTTTTCTAAAGACTCTAGAATGTCATAAGTCCTCGAACGAGGCACATCGCTGATAGAAGATAGCTCGCCAGCAGTAGATTGTCTTCGGGATAATAATGCGGTCCAGACTTTTACCTCATACAGGTTAAGATCGAATATCTTTCTCAGTCTGCTTAGGAATTCCTCTTTGACAATCATGAATATTTTAACTCAGGGTAGTATTTAAATCTTTCTCTGAAATGTCTCGTTTGCTAGGGGTGAAATTTTTATTTCTTCGTCGATAAAACACTAAAAGCGATTTTGCATTGAATATCTCTTATTTTACTCTCTTCTGAGTAGCTAAAATTCGTTGCTGTTTGTTTTAAGGAAATGAGTTTGGCGCCAATTCTCTTTTTTTCTTCAGTGATATATTTTTCTATTGTATTTTTTAATGGATGTTCAAATAAAATTTCAAGTTCAATTTGATTTTCTTTCACTAAATTTGCTTTTTTTCTTGCTGCTTGTACTGCTCTAGTGATTTCTCTAGCAAATCCTTCTGCTTCTAGTTCCGGAGTTATGCTTTTGTCTAGTTCAATTTTATTATTTCCTTTTTTGAAGTCTAATTTTTTCACGTTTAGTTCTTCTAAAATGATTTCTTCGTATTCTTTTTGGATTGTGTAACCATGAATTATTACTTTTGTTAGTGGTTGTTTAAGAGGAAGCTTGGCAATGTCTCTTTCTCTTAGGGCTATAGAAACAATTTCTCTTGTTGATTTCATATTTTCTTCTAATTTTTCATCAATAAGTTTTTCATTGTGTTTTGGCCAATCTTGGAGATGGACGGATTCTTTGTTGCCAAGATTTTTGTAGATCATTTCTGCTGCGAATGGCATTAACGGAGCGGAAACTTTTGCAAGGCAGTCTAATACATACTTCAAAGTTGTTTTAGCATTTTTGTCTTCTTCATTAAATCTGTCTCGGGATCTTCTAACGTACCATGTGGAGAGTTCTTCTATAAATGTTTTTATTTGATTACAAACTTCTATAGTGTTATATTTTTTGTAAGATTCTTCGATGTTTTTCATCGTTTTGTTTAATCTAGAGACTATCCACTTATCCATTATATTTTTTGAATCTAGTTTAGGTTTTATTTTTATGTGGTCGTATAAAGAATAGAAATTAGAAACATTGTTTAGAAGCATTAAGACTTTTTTATAAACTTCTTCAACGCCTTTTTCTGAAAAGTTAAAATTGTCGGCATTCATTACACTTGAACCAAGAAGATAGAATCTTAGTGTATCTACGCCGTATTTTTCTAGTAAAAGTGTTGGATCTGGATAATTCTGTAATTTTTTAGACATTTTTTTCCCGTCTTCGGCTAGAATTAATCCATTTACTAAAACGTTTTTGAAAGGAGATTTTTTGAAAAGTGCTGTTCCTAGAACTTGGAGCGTATAAAACCAACCTCTTGTTTGGTCCAAGCCTTCTGCAATGAAATCTGCTGGGAAACTTTTTTCAAATAGTTCTTTATTTTCAAATGGATAGTGAAATTGTGCGTAAGGCATACTTCCTGATTCGAACCAACAGTCAAAAACATCTGGAATCCGAGTCATTTCTTCTCCTTTCTCATTTTTTATTTTTATTTTATCGACGAAATCTTTGTGTAAATCTATTTTTCCCTTAGGTAGATTTGTTGCGTATTTTTCTAGTTCTTCTATACTTCCGATAACTCGTGTTTCGCCGGATTTAGATTTCCAAATAGGGATTGATGCTGCCCAAAATCTGTTTCTTGAAAGATTCCAGTCTGGTGCTGTTTCAAAAGTGTATTTTACTCTTCCTTCTTTTAGGAATTCTGGATTCCAGTTTACTGTTTGATTAGACTTTAGAAGATTTTCTTTTATTTTCTGAATATTTACAAAAACTGCGGGCATTGATTTGTAAAAAAGAGGAGTATCGCATCTGTAACAAAAGGGATATTCGTGTTCCTTTTTTTCAATTTTTATTATTTTACCTTGCTTTTTTAGAAAAATTATAATTTCTTTATTGGCGTCGAAAATATATTGTCCTGCGAAGTCTGTTACAGATTTTTCGAATCTTCCTACTTCGTTTACTGGACTTACAAAATCAATTCCATTTTGTTTAGAAATATTGTAGTCATCTTCACCAAAAGCAGGTGCTGTATGAACTATTCCCGTTCCGTCTTCTGCTGTTACAAAATCTCCTAAGATTATTCTAAATGAGTTTTTTAGATTTGCGAAGTAGGGAAATAATGGTTCATATCTTTTACCATTTAGTTCTTCGCCTTTTATTGTTTTTATGATCTCATAATCGTTTTCTGATTTGAAAAATTTACTAATTAAGGATGTCCCTAATAGATACGTGGTGTTGTCTGTTTTATCCTTTATATAAGAATAGTTTAAATTAGGGTTGACTGTTAGTGCTAAATTTGCCGGAAGCGTCCATGGCGTAGTTGTCCAAGCCAGAGCGTAAACGTTTTCGTCTTTTAATTTGAACTTAATAGTTAAGGTGTCGTCTTTTACTTTCTGGTAAGAATCTCCCATTGCTATTTCAGATTTTGCTAGCGGAGTTGAGCATCTTGGGCAATACATTAATATCTTTTCTCCTTCGTAAATTAATCCATTGTCCCATAACTGTTTGAAAACCCACCAAACAGATTCAATATACTCATTGTCCATGGTTTTATAAGCATTTTTCATGTCAACCCAACGGCCAATTCTTCTAATCATTTTTTCCCAGTCTGATGCGTAAGATAAAACTTTACTTCTACAGAAAGCGTTAAATTTTTCAACACCCATCTTTTCAATTTCATCTTTGGAATTTATTCCTAATTCTTTTTCTGCGATGTTTTCGATTGGTAAACCGTGGCAATCCCAGCCCCAAACTCTTCGGACATATTTTCCTTGCATTGTCCAGAATCTAGGGATTACGTCTTTCTCGATTGAAGCTAACAGGTGTCCGTAATGCGGAAGTCCGGTTGCGAATGGAGGACCATCATAGAATACGTATGCAGGCTTGTCTTTTGTTTTTTTAAGTGATTTTTCAAAAGTTTTATCTTTGTCCCAGAAATCTAAAATTTCTTTTTCTTTTTGGTCTATTGTTTTAGGTGTTTCCATAGTTGTTGGTTAGTTTTTTGATTTATTAATCTTGTGTTGGCATTATTTTTTATTGTTGTGGTTTTGCGATTTCCCAAAGCTTTTCAAAATGATTTCTGTAACTTTCTGCGATTTCTTTGTTCTTTATTAATATTATGAGGGGTTTGCCAGTTAATATATGGATTGAAACGTAGTCTCCGAAAATAGATGTTGTAGCTTGACTTTTTATGTCCAAGTATCTTACTGAAATGCTTTTTGAGTTGAGTTCTATTCTTCTTTTGTGTTCTGGTGAGCTGATAAGTCTTATAGAAAAATTTCTTTTCTCAAGTTTTTTAATTCTAATCGGCGTGTCATAAAATGCTTCGTATGCTCTTCCTGTTGCACCAAATGATATTAGGTCTTTATGTCTTGTTGCAAGGTTAAGTAACGCTCTTAATCCTTCTTTGCCTTCGTAAATATTAATTTCGTAAGGCGTGTCTTTTTCTCTTTTTATTTCTTGAAGTTGTTTTACAAAATCCATTATGAAAACCTCTTTTTCTTTTATTGGATTAAGTAAGTTTTCAGGATTAACTGCATCAAAAAACTTTTTACTGTTTTTTATAACGTAACTTATCATTCCTTTTTCAATTAAATGATTAAGAACAGTATATGCTAAAGTTCTGTCCATTCCGATTTTTTTTGCAATTTCATTTGCGGACATTTCTCCTTGTTTTAACAATTCCAAATATATCTTTGCTTCATTTCCAGTTAGTCCAGATTTTACTAACTTTTCTTCATAGCCTTCCATGTTTCTTCTTGGTATTTTCTATATTTAAATGTTGTTATGTTTGATAACAACTTAAACTTATATAGCCAAAAAATACAGAAATACTATTGAGGCGATTGACGTCAGAGAATAGTTCTGGAATTAAATTAAATAGAGAAAAATGGAAAATAAAACAATGGGTATAACTCTGGAAACAAAGTGCAGGGGAATAGATAAAGATAGAAATCCAATACTAGTTGAAGCAGAAACGGTTCTTGTAAGCGATATTCCCGAAATGAGACAAGCATTTACTTCTGGACCAGAATTAAAAACAGAATATAAGCGGGTTGTATTTTGTCGATATCTCGGGATTTATCCCGATAGAGATGGTTGGGGAAAGGGATGGCAGTGTACTGCTGCAAAAGAAACTAGAAAATTAAAAGGATTTTTAGATCAGGATGAAACTAGAAAGTGTATTTATCTAGAATAAATGGAGAAAAAATGTCGACTAAATTTGATTATTATTGGATGCAAGGAGCAACTTATGCAGTTAAAGTTAGTTCGGCGATTATTTTTTCACTAGGTTGTGTAAATAA
>Ga0247841_10005655_pt1 | contig 19982 bp, 15 predicted proteins | sample LaCruzMarch2015__2_FD_192410 | JGI IMG/M metagenome (GOLD analysis project Ga0247841, IMG submission 192410) | Freshwater microbial communities from meromictic Lake La Cruz, Castile-La Mancha, Spain - LaCruzMarch2015_18m | ecosystem: Environmental > Aquatic > Freshwater > Lake | place: Spain... | reverse complement strand
AGGTTTGAGTTTGTTTATACCCCTAAACATGGCAGTTGGCTGAATATTGCCGAGATAGAATTAAGCGTGCTTACAGGCCAGTGCTTGAAAAGAAGAATCGACAATATCGAAATTGTTAGGAAAGAAGTAGTAGCATGGCAGAAATTCAGGGATAACAAAAAAGCAAAGGTAAATTGGCAATTCACAACAGAAGATGCAAGGGTAAAACTATCTCGCCTTTATCCGACATTACAGAGTTGACGAGACACTAGGGTCCTCGTCCAGATCTCTCAAGAGATCGCTCACCGTTCCTATTCGAACCTCACCCTTCTTGTAATCATCGAGCGATTCTTCCATATCCACGACCAGATCTTCGCGTCTTTGCTCAATAATGCGTCTTCTATTGCTAATGATCTCAACCAGAATCTCTAGATCATATTCGATCATAATAGTCTCCGTTTATCATGATAGCTTACATATTTAAATGAGTTGGGACTAATTCTCTTTGTAGGAAGAACGCTATTTCCAATCCGTAACTCTTTCGAAGGGCAGAGTGAATAGATGCTCCTCGCAAGTATTCTAACGGATAAGGCTATGACAGATGAGCGGATAAAAGTCGAAGGAGAAATCACCAAGGATAATTGAGCATGACTCGAATCTCGATTAGCGAGCCGGTTCTAAGCTGGGCGTTGGAACGCTCTTGCCAGAGGGCAAACCTTGAGGGCAAGTTTCCTAAACTTCCCGAATGGCTGAGCGGCAGTAGCAAGCCTACATTGCATCAACTTGAGGCGTTGGCAAAAGCCACCTCCACGCCGCTGGGATATTTCTTCCTACCAGAACCCCCGGAAGAGCGGCTTTCCATTCCTCATTTTCGTACCCTTGCCAGTGAGCGTTTGCGTCAGCCCAGTCCCGATCTGCTTGAGACCGTCCAGGCGATGGAGCGACGACAGGCCTGGATGCGTGAGTATCTGATCGAACAAGGCCACCAACCATTGGGCTATGTCCATTCGGCACAACTGACGATCGAGCCTGAGCAGCTCGCTGAGGAGATGCAGCGGACGCTAGGCCTGGCTAAAGGATGGGCATCGGACCAACTTAGATGGACGGATGCATTGCGACATCTGCAAAGTAAGATCGAGGAGGCAGGTATTTTCTTAGCAGTAAGCGGCATCGTTGGCAATAATACACATCGTAAGTTAGATCCCGCTGAATTTCGTGGTTTTGTTTTAGTAGATGAGTATGCACCACTTGTTTTCGTCAATGGTGCAGATGGCAAAGCCGCGCAAATGTTTACTCTGGCGCACGAACTGGCGCACATATGGTTTGGCAGCAGTGCCGTCTTTGACTTGCGAGAACTCCAGCCTGCTGATGACAAAACGGAAAAGGCCAGTAACCGCGTTGCTGCCGAGTTTTTAGTCCCGGCAAGCCAGCTATATGATTTTTGGCCAAATGTCAGGCAAGAGCCGGAGCGATTTCAGGCTATCGCTCGCCACTTTAAAGTGAGCGAACTCGTTGCTGTCCGACGAGCGTTGGATCTGGGTCTTATCACAAAAAGCGAGTTTCGAGATTTCTACCAAGATTACCAGGAAAAAGAACGCCATGCTGCTGCCCAGAGCCAGGAAGGCGGGAACTTCTACGCCACCCAGAATTTGCGCATTGGTCGTCGCTTTGCCGAGGCCGTAATCCATGCCGCCAGGGAAGGAAAGCTTCTCTATCGCGATGCATATCAATTAACAGGGCTATATGGGAAGACCTTTGAGCAATATGCGCATTCAATTATTAATGGTGAGGCAAGGTGACCGCCTCTAGAACCTACGTTCTCGATGCCAATGTGTTCATCGAGGCGGCCCGTCGCTACTACGCCTTCGACATTGCACCGTCCTTTTGGCAGATACTGATTGATCATGCCAGCAAAGGCCAGGTGCTTAGCATTGACCACGTCAAGGTCGAGCTTGAGAGAGGTAAGGACGAGCTAGCGACGTGGGCTAAAAACGACTTTCATGAAGGCTTTGTCTCAACGGAAGATGATGAGGTAATCGCTGCTTACCGCCGGATTATGATCTGGTCTCAAGGCCAGGCCCAGTTTACCACAGCAGCCAAAGCTGAATTTGCCCGGGTGGCGGATGGCTGGTTGGTAGCCTATGCCCTGGCCAAAAGATGCATCGTGGTCACACATGAGCAGTTTAATTTGGAAGCCAAGGCAAGAATTATGATCCCGAATGCATGCCAGGCATTCGGTGTCAAGTACGTTGACACATTTCAAATGATGCGTGAACTGGGAGTCAGGCTGGGCTGAAATGACTGATTGGAAGGATTATTAAAATGGCCATCGAAATTCCAGAATACCCACCCGTCTGCCAGCTCAAGATCACACTGTCCGGAGTCAGGCCGCTCATCTAGCGCAGGATCTTGGTTCGCGGGGATGCAAATCTCTACAAGCTGCACAAAATCATTCAGATCGCCATGGGCTGGTGGGATTATCATCTCCACCTCTTCGCAGTGGATGATGTGATTTATGCCGTTCCTTCGCCGGACGAGCCCTGGCTCATGAAGACTAAGAATGAGAAGCAAGTCAGGCTTATCCAGGTGGCCCCTTATGATAAGGCACGATTCGAATACGAGTACGACCTCGGAGATAGCTGGAAACATGATATTCTAATGGAGAGGATATCTCACCCCAAAGAGGGGCTGGAACACCCCATCTGCATAAAAGGGAAGCGCTCTGCTCCACCGGAGGACTGCGGCGGGGTTAGCGGTTATGAAAAATTTCTTAAAGCGTTCCGAAACCCCAGGCATCCCGATCATGAGAGCATGCTATCGTGGGCGGGAAAAGGCTTCGATCCGGAGAGATGCGATCTGGAGGAGATCAATCGCCTGCTCTGCAAGGTCAGGTAGGCGCAAATCTGGGCGATTTCGAGATTGAGTCTTCGATATCTTCGTCTGCTCTTTCCCATTTTCCGTTCTCCCTCATCTTCTCTCGCACTTTCCTCTGCATCTCTCTCATCCGCTCCTGCTTCTCTCCAGTAGAAGCCCCCAGGGTCGCCAGCCCGAAGGCCATGGGGCAGGGCACTGCCTCCCTTTTCATAACCACCTCGATCTCGCCAGAGGCCAGGCCCCGCAGCACCTCCTTGATGTTTTCCACCTCAAACCGGTCCTCGATGATCTCCCTAAAGCTCTCCCGCAGCACGGCGAACTCATCCAGCTTGCCGGCAAAGCCGATGAGCATGTCTGCGTCAAACTGCTGGTGCCGGGCGCTCTTCTGCCGTCCCTTGTAGCTCTTCAGGATCAGGAAGGAGCGGGTGGCATTGATGCGAAAGACGCTCTTCAGGAGGCTGGTGTTCTGCAAGGATCGGAAGAGAAGCTGCTCGCAGTTCTCCTCCCCGATGGATCCCATGATGGCCGTTAGATTCACCTTGCCGGACGCGGGAAGGGAGAGCACAAAGCCAGAATCGGCGGTGGTGATGCAGATGTCGCTCATCCGCTGCCGTGCCAGGAGGTAAGCTACCATTCTGGCTAGCCCCTCGTTAAAGCGCAGGCCGTAGCCGGAGAGGAAATAGTAGATCCTGCGGCCGCTCTCCTGGAGGCACTCCTGCACCACTATTCTGCAGTTGGTGGGAACTGCATCCTCTCCCAGGAAGCCGATCTGCTGGCGGAAGATCTCGCAGATGGAGCGGGCGCTGTTCTCGTCGATGGGATACTGGCTCTGCAGCCAGCGGATAATAGCTTTGCTACTATCATCATCATAATAATAATCATGCTGGCCTACCCGGTCCTTTCTCGTTTGGCTCTTCATCATCCAGAGCATGTCGCTCTTGAAGGAGAGAATGCTCCTGGCCAGGTCAAAGGATAAGGGCAGCCTCTCCGAGGACCAGGTGGGGATATTGGGCCGGCCTGCCGCGGCGTCAACGTAGATCTTGCCGCCCCGCCGGTAGCAGAAGGAATAGGCCCCACCGCCGATGGAAAAGACGTCCCCTTTGTCCAGCTTTTCCATGTATTTCTCATCCAGCCTTCCTAACCAGCGACCGTCCCGGGTGAGCACATCGCAGGTGAACTGATCCGGTATCATGCCCGAATTGGTATAGTAGATCATGCGGGAGCTGCCGCCCCGCGTTCCTATCAACCGCTTCTCGGCATCGTAGCGAATCTTGGCGTAGATCTGCCTCTCCTGCATGCCCGCATGTCCGGCGGAGAGGTAGAGCACAGCGCTCATCAGCTCCTCTTCGCTTAGGCTCCGGTAGCAGTAGGACCTTCTCACCACCCGCAGCACTTCGTCCACCGCCCAATCCCTCTCCAGCACCATGCCCAAAAGGTGCTGGCAGAGGGCGTCCAGGGCATTTTTGGGAATGTGAATTCGGTCCACATCGCCCGCTCTGGCTCTTTCCAGCATCACGGCGCACTCCATCAGCTCCTCTCTCTCCAGAACGATTATCCTGCCTTTTACTGCCCTGTCCAGGCTGTGGCCCCCTCTGCCGAAGCGCTGCAAGAGAGAGGAGACGGACTTGGGCGAGCCGATCTGCAAGACAAGATCGATGTAAGGCATGTCGATGCCTAGCTCCAGAGAGGTGGAGGAGCAGACGGCCTTGAGCAGCCCCAGCTTGAGACGGCTCTCCGTGTCCTGCCTTGCATCCCGGCCCATGGAGCCGTGGTGGCAGGCAGAGTTCTCGTCATTGTAAAACTGAGGATAACGCTGCTTGAGGTTGAATAGCGTTCGCTCCGCTCCACTACGGCTATTGGTGAAGATGAGGGTGCTCAGATGCTCCTGGATATGACGGTGCATGATCTCGTAGAGCCGCTCAGCCAGCTCCTTTTGTTTCGCAAGAATGAGATCGGACACCGGACAGATCAGGCGCAGGTCAAAGCGGCGGGAGAAGCGGCAGTCCACCACCTGCACCGGCCGAAAGTTTCCTGCCAGAAAGTTTGCTACTTCTTGCAGCGGCTCCACAGTGGCCGAGCAGCCGATGCGAACGAAGCTCCCTGAGGCGGGATCGACCGACTGAAAGAGCTCCCTTTCCCCGCCTCTTTCGTCCTGCAAATCTCTCTTCAGCTCCTCCAGCCGCTCCAGGCTGAGGGAGAGGTGTACGCCGCGTTTGGAGGCGGCCAGGGAATGGATCTCGTCCACAATGACCCAGCGGACATACTTCAGCTTCTCCCGAAAGCGGGGCGAGCTGAGAAGGATGGCCAGGGACTCGGGTGTGGTGTTGAGGATGTGCGGCGTCCTCCTCAGCATGCGGGCCTTTTCCTGGGCCGAGACGTCTCCATGCCGGATGGCGTGCCTGATCTCCTGCACTTCCAGCCCTCGCTGCAAAGCCAGGGTCTGCATCTCCTGCAGGGGACGCTCCAGATTTTTGTGAATATCATTGGCCAGAGATTTGAGTGGGGAGATGTAGAGGCAGTAGACCGTGTTTGCAAGCTCCCCCTTTGCAGCCATGATGAAGAGCTGATTGATGATGGAGATGAAGGCGGAGAGGGTCTTGCCCGAGCCGGTGGGCGAGCTGATGAGCACGTTCTTGCCCTGCCAGATGAGGGGCACGCCCAGGCGCTGGGGCGGAGTGAAGAGGCCTTCGGCGAAGCTGAAAGAGGAAAGCCACCAGTCCCGCACCACGGGGTCGAAGAGGGAGAGGAGGGCGGCGTCTTCGGGGGAGACGGGCGGTGGAGCGGGAGCAGGGGCGTCAGGGGAGAGAGCGGGCATTTACGTGGAGATTGGAGGGGATGCGAAATAGATCTTTTGGCGTATTATGATGATAAATTCCCGTCTTTCAGCAGCGGATCCCTACATCCATTCAAGGCAAACGCCTCCTCCCTTTCGATGCAGGTGGGGCAGGTACGGCAGGGTCGCTCTTCCCCCCGGTAGCAGGACCAGGTTAGCTCGTATGGTACCCGCAAGGCGAGGCCCATCCTCACGATCTCCGCCTTGCTCATATCCACAAAAGGAGCCCGCAAATCTACGGGATGCCAGGCGGTAGCCAGCCGGATGGCAGGACGCAGCGCCTGCACAAACTCTGGCCGACAGTCAGGATAGATAGTGCTATCATTCTTGTGAGCCGCGTAAAAGACCTCGGCAATCTCGTGAGCCTCGGCGTAGCCTGCCGCCACGGAGAGCATGATCATGTTGCGATTGGGCACTACTGTTTTTTTGGCGGCCTCTTTCGTGTAGTGACAGCTAGGCACCTCTATTCCCCCCAGCAGTGCGCTGTCGCCCAAAAGGCATGCCAGAGAGCTGAGATCGACGACGTGATGCGTGATGTCCAGCCTTTTTGCAATCGCTTTTGCATAGGTTATCTCTTTTTTGTGCCTCTGGGCGTAGTTGAAGGTGAGAGCCGTCACCTCATAGCCGTCAGAATGCATCTTGTAGAGCAATGTGGTCGAATCCACGCCGCCCGAAAGAATTAAAACGCCTTTCATAACGATCTATCTTTGTCCTTTGCCAGAGTAGTTACCAGAATCTTGTCCACTCTGCGCTCATCCATGTCTACAACCTCAAAACGGTAGCCACCCCACTCGAAGTGATCTCCCGCGCTAGGTATCTTCTCCAAATGCGCCATCACAAATCCGCCTAAGGTTATGTATTGATAATCCTCTTCCTCGGGCAGCCCTTCCGGGTCGATCGTCTCTCTGAAGTCATCCACCGGCAGAGCGCCATCCACCAGCCAGGAGCCGTCTTCCCTCTTCACTACTTGCAGCTCAGCCAGATCATCGATGTGCGGTATGTCTCCCACCAGCCCTTCCAGGAGATCTACCAGGGCAACTATTCCCTGCACCGATGCATATTCATCTAAAACAATGGCCAGATGAATTCCCGTCTGCTTGAACCTTTCCAGCACCTTTAGAGCCCTCATGCTCTCCGGCACAAAGAGGGGCGGCAGGAGTGATGTCTTGAGGTTAACCTTTTGGTCGGCCAGGTTGCAGCTCAGCAGATCCTTGGACTGGACTACCCCCAGGACGTTGTCCAGCTTCTTGCTGCAGACCGGAAACATGGAGTATGCGCCGCCTGCTATCTTTCGAGAAATCTCGGCTCCGGAATCGTCGATGTCCAGCCACACGATCTCACCTCTGGGGGTCATGATGGAGTTTACCCTTCTGTCCCCCAGGGAGAAGACCCTCTCCATGATGTCCTGCTCCTCCTCCTCGAACACGCCTGCCGTCGTTCCCTGGTCAATCAGGATGCGTATCTCCTCTTCGGTAACAGCAGGCTCGGTGTAGGCCTTCACCCCCAGCGCTCTCAGCACCAGATCGGTGCAGAAGCTAAGCAGGACAATTACGGGTGAGACAAGACGAGAGAAGGCAGCCAAGGGGGCGGCAGCAAGAGAGGCGAAGCGCTCCGGATTGCTAAGAGCGATTCTCTTGGGGACAAGCTCTCCCATGACCAGGCTGAAGAAGGTGATCAGCAGGACGACAGTGATCAGGGCCAGGCCGCCGCTGTATGGGGTTAGAGCTGGAATGGAGCTGATGTAAAGAGCCAGCTCATCGGTAATTGTTGCGCCTCCATAGGCTCCCGTCAAGGTGGTGATGAGAGTTATGCCGGTCTGCACGGCGGAGAGGAGGCGGTTGGGATTTTCAGCCAGCTCCAGGGCTGCCTTTGCACCTGCATGGCCTTCTTCCACCAGGACCCTGAGCCGGGCCTTGCTGGAGGAGACCACGGCCATCTCAGCCATGGAAAACGCGCCGTTGGCCAGGAACAGGAAAAAAATGATCAGGATTTCAGTGAGCATGATCCAGTGCCCTCGCTATCCATTTCGCTGCATTTCCTTGATAAAATCCCTGGCGGCTCATTTTAAAGGTTAACTACTTGGGAGTTATTTATAGCTTCGCCGAGAAGGATGACGTCTATGTTAACGTGGCCCACATCGAGGCCTTCTCCGTGGACGGGCCGGACGGGGCCGCGGCAGATGTTAAGGCGCGCGTCGATCTGGGCAAAGGAGGAGCACTATCTTCGTCCATATCTTCTGATTGGCAGCCACCGACGTGCTTCGGCCTCAACTGCAGCGGGCATATCTACAGCGAGGACTGGCTTGCATGCTACACCTGCGGGACTGGGGATACCAGGGAACGCAGTAGTTCTCCCACCCTGTGCCTCGTGCATGGACACTGGTGACGACAGTCTGCCCTGAATGGATGTGGGGTTAGCTAACAAGTGAGCTACCTCCACTTCATGTCCTTTTTTGGCTAAACTTTTTCATGACGCTACAATCTTTCAGCCTTTATCCCGGATAAATCGGGGCAAGATTGGGCTCTGTGATATTTATGCAGACCTCATTGCTGGCGACGCAGAGATGGGTTCGGTTAGATGCGTCCATAACCACATCTGCGCAGGACAGGGCAAAGTTGCAGATGCGGCAGGTGCAAGAGCGGCAGTAGCTGCAATTATGGCTGACCACTTTGTAGTAGGTCTCGTTTTCCCCGACATCCAGGGTAATGCCCGGAGCACCTTGTATCACACCCAGTATGGAGTCATTAATGGTTATATTCTCGATTTTCTTGCTCCCGGTGTTATTCACAATGATCCTGTAATTTATTGGCTCGTCTGCAGCGGCATCCGTCTTGTTGGCACTCTTGTACACCTCCATGAAAGTTCCCTGACAACTGGAGTATGTAAGCTCCTGTAAACTGCCCATGAGCCTGGCCTGACGCCTGATCAGATCCTCATAGCTTGCCAGGAATTGATACCATGTCTGTTGTTCAGTGTTGTTGAGAGCACTCTGGCTGCTCAGCCACTTGGAAAACCCGTTGAGAAGATACTGCTCTTTGTGAAGGCGATCCTCATAACTGCTCAAGAAGACATCCTTCTCTGACTCATTCAGTTTGCAGTAGCCCCGGATAAGAAGCACATCATTGCTGGAAATGATCTCTGCCTGTCTTCTCAAGAGATCCTCGAAGCTGGATGTGAACTTTATCTTCTCCGCTTCCTCCAGATCGTTCCAGTTGCACCACACCAATCCTTCGAAACCCTGCAGACCGAGCTGCTGCCTCCAGGAGAGGTCATCGAAGCTGGCCAGGAACTGCTGGCTGGCGTTGGCGTCCAGGGAGGAGTTCTTGAGCAGGTTTTCGAAACTGGATATTGTATCAGTTTGCCCTCTGAGAAGACTCTCCAGACTATCAAGCCTGAATGTAGCCTGCGATAGGGCTCGAGCTATGGCACTATCGTTGCTGTAGATGCACCCCGTGTCGCATGTTCCCCGAACGGTGACATTGTTGATATGAGTCAGTCCGCAGGTCTCGTTGGAGTCGGCGTTTACTACTACGGACCATTTGCCGACTCCCATAGGCACCTTCTGCCCGGTCCATTTAATAGTTGTCCAGTTGGCAAACGGCTGGTTATTTGTCACTGTACCGTTGCTGGATGTCACATCGAAGAATCCGTCACCCAATATGTCTAAAACGCTTACGTTCTCTGCGGTCTCGTTGCCGAAATTGTCTATGTAAATTGTCCAGCTAACAGGTCCCTGAAACTGCACGGTCGGCTCCTTTCTCACGACAAGGTCGCCTCTTTTAGGCGTTACTGTTTGGATATTTGGGGAAGTTGAATTGAGGTTTGCACAGGAGTCCAAATAATAGAATTGCAGAGTATTTGTGCTCGTAATAGCCGATTTGCAGCAATCTGTGCAGTTTATGACCTTGAACTTTATGGTAATAATCTCGTTCGTGTAGACTCTGTCAATGTTGGTTGCATTCCAGATGAGTTTTCTGTTTATTGCCGTGAAATCGTTGGGCTCATAGATAGTGATTGTGGCATTGTGTGTGGCATTGTTGCTGGTGATAAGGGCGGAATTCGTTTTGTATATGAATCCAACAGGCAATTGCTCAGAGATATTAAAGACAAAAGCCGTTGCCCCGCTATTTGTGATAGTAAGGGTGAAGTCTCCTCCGCAGGTATTCAGTGTCATCAATTGCCCTATATCGGGACTGGCCGAACTGCTGGGCCTGGTGATCAGCTCAGCAGTGGCGACGGCCGGCGCGGTGGGGCAGCAAGTCCAGTTTACCTTGGCTATGTTATTTGTGGGAACAGTGCAGCTTATTACGGTGGCATTGATAAGAATATTCCTGCTCTGTCCTATTTCCATATCAGATAGCTTCCAGACCAATGGATCTGCTGGTGATCCGCTGCCGCTGTCATGCAGGGGATAGGAGGAGTGCCAGACGGTGTTCGTGGGCAAAATATCCTGAAGGGTCACATTCTTGGCCTCATAATCCCCATCGCTCTTCAGAGTTATATTCCAGCGCACTATATCCCCATTGTTGGCATAAGAGGTGGAAGGAGTTTTAGTGATGGTGATCAGAGGGTCGAATTTTATTACGGGAATCTGGCTTTGTACCTCTGGCCCATCCCTCCCGCAAGGCTCAATATAATCCAACAGTACGTTTGAATCTCCGCCGCTGTAGCTGCAAGATCCTATAACTGAAGCATTGAATTTTATGGTGATTTTTGTTCCAGGACTGATTCCCTGGGTTTGATTGAACCACCAGATCAAGACGGATGGATTGCTGTTGTCGTAGGATGTGTTTACAGCGCCGGATACTAGGGGCGTGTCGTTGAGCTTGAGTCCCGCAGGCAATATCTCTCTTACGGACAAATTGTAGACATTGGTAGCAATATTGCTCACTTCGATAAAGAAGGGGGTATTGGCTTTGCAGTCATCCACCCTTCCAGCTTCGTGCCTGGCCACGAGAAGCTGGGCATCGACCAATTCCACTCGCGAAGAGGCACTGACATTCTGGCACTCCCTTGCGCCGCAACTTATATTGGCATAAGCTATGTTTTTTCTGTTATTGCAGCCGCAGAGCGTGGCGTTCACCTCTATCACCACCTGCTGCTGAGGTGTCATATTGCCTATGTCCCAGATGACCTTGTCCGGGCCGCAGGGATCGTGGCCGATCACAGTTGCATTCGACTCCTCCATTGGGCAAGTGGGACATCTGCGAATTCTGGAGCTAGTGTAATTGAGATCCGACTGCATATAGTCCACGGCAGTCACATTATAGGCAATACCTGAGCCCACGTTGGTCATATAGATCTTCCAGCTGGCATTCCTGTCCAGGGCATAGATGACCTCCGGAGTCTTTCTGAAGGTAATATTGGCAAATGTCTCAAGGCCGGGCGAACAGGTCGATGAACGGGTCACAAGCGATCCGCAGTTATCTTTATAGCGAAGAAATGTGCCTGCGCAATTCGCAGTATTGCATACCCTCTGCACTTTGAAGGTGATGTTTCCTGCGCGGCTGACGGTCTGTCCCAGCTCCCAGGTCAGATTATTGCCGACGCGCGTCGGCTCAAAGTCCGAGACCGGCCCGGACTGGTTGACAATCCCCAATATTTTGCTGGGCCCAATGTACCGGTAATTAATGTCGCAATAGGTCAGGTTCATATCATGAGCAATCCAATTAGGGTCATCGTCCGGGCTGTTTTTGGTCAGATTTAGGGTTATGAAAAACTGTTTGCAGGCCGAGACGTAACAGGGCAATTGCGCGCTTATGCTGTAGTCGGCTTGGTTGACTGTGACGCCAACTGCATCCTGGAAGCACCCCACATTAGGGCAATCGGGATGATACCCATCCACACATAGCTCGGACCAGTCCACAAAAGATCCTGTTTGCGGCTGACGCAGTGTGTAGTTAATCTGCAGAATGGTTCCGCTTTCCAGCGGGCAGGAGTCATTCAGGAAATCGAGGTTCTTTGCCGTATTCAAAGTTATGCTCGACTCATTTATGCAGGTGTGGTTCACTGTAAAAGTTGCATTGCCGCTGTTGTTGCCGTCCGGGAAGGTCTGGCCGTTAGGGCCAAGCTCATTGAAGCTGATATTGTTCCAGTTCAGGCCTGTTGAGTTATTGAATACATAGGTGTTGTTGTAGCTGATGAGGCGGCAGTTCTCTTGCAGCGACGGGGTGGCCGTCTTATTTGAGGTGCTCAATATAGTGTCGTTAAAGCATTTCACTATAATGGGGAATGATGTTTCTGCGTATAGAGGACAGCCACAGCAATCCTGGCCGGCACTGACGTTAAACTCGTTTATGAAAACGTTTCCACAATTGCAATTTGGATCATCCTTGCTTGCCTTTAGCTGCACAACCTTGGACCAGGGAGTGGTATCATTGATGGGCTCATCCGTCCAGACGATAGTCTGATTGCTGGAATTGACCGTCCCGCCTGCGGCATTAACGACCTCAAAGTTGGCTGGATATTGATCTATGATGGTGTTTTTAGGAAGGGTATGCAAGGCGCAGTTGCCGCTCGTATAGCTTACTCCCAGGGTGTATGTTCCTGTATCTCCCAGATAAAGACTGGCGTTGCCGCTCTTGCTCACGGAGATGCTGGGAATGGTGCTGGCATCCATGGAGTATTCCATCTGGACGGCGGGTGGATACCATCTCGAACCACAGTCGCCGAAATAACTGCTGTAGATGTTGAAGACTCCGCTGGCGCCCGATGCATCGCATTTTCCAAAAGGCATTCCGAAGTCAAAAGTAAAGGTCTTTGAACCGCCGGAAGGTTCGGCTCTTGTTGAATTGATGGTGCCTAAACTGAAGGTGTGACTGTTCTCAAAGTATTGTGCGCCGGAGACATTGGTGATTGTGTATGGAGCACTGAAATCGGCAAAGGACATTTGATAGTTGGTCGCATTGTTTGCTCCAGTGTTCTTAACTGTGACACTTACGGAGGTATTATTGCAGTAAGGGACGACGAACGGAGTTGGATTGAAGGTAAAATCCACGTTCGGAACATAGTAAATGAACTTCACGCTCCCCTTGGCGTAGGTCTCCTGGCAGTTATTGCCGCCGCAGCCCCAACTGACATTCACCAGGTTCACCAGGTTGCTGCAAGCGATCACCCTGAAGGTGGTGTTCACCGTTTTCACCTCGCCGGGATCTATCCTGGCATAGGACCAGTTCAGGAGGCCTCCGGGAGAATCGATGCTCAGCAGCTTTAGACCCGTGTCGTTCGTATCATTTACTAACACATTGAATGCGGGTCCGGTTCCCAGGTTCTCAATCTTCACAGTCCATTTGACAGTATCCCACTTGCCGGCTTCGATGACATTGGGCTCCTTGGTGACCTTGAGCAATCCCTGGTTGACGACAATGGCCGAAGAGGAGAAGGGTGCGGGAAAGCCGCCGCTGTAGCCCGCTCGGACGCTAAGCCGCCTTCCGGAAGGTGCCCCGCAGCCGGCGGTCAGGTTGAACTCGATCTTGAGGAACTGATTGTTGCCAAGGATCCAGCTAGTGTTTGTCCAGTTAAGGAATTGCTGGAATATGACCGGCTCTTGGGCGGATTGGTTGGAGACGGGAAAAGAGATGTGAACGCTTCCTGGGTCATAGATGAAACCAGCGGGCAATGTGACATTGATTGCCAGATTACTGGCCGAAGATCCGGTGTTATTGGCATAGACAATGAACTTTGTGGGATTGCAGATATCTACTTCTGCTGGAGTTGCGGCGTTCAGGGTCAATGCCGCCATAGCTCCGGGAAGAGCCAATATCAGTATCAATAGAAAGGAGATAGCCGCTAGATTGCTGAAGTGCCAAATCCTGCTATCCAGAGAAATTAATTTTTTAAAATTTTTAAATTTATCTTGCAATATAATTTCAATCACCTGACTAAATAGACTTAGCACAAGAGAAATATGTCTATGAATACGGAAATCTCTATTCAGGAACTCAATCTTCGAGTTACTTCTAGATAGATGCTTATCAAATACACCCTTCATATTTTTATCCCCTAGGTGGGATTAGAGCATCTTAGTATAAATAGTTTTTTACATTTAATAGACTTTTGCGGAATTATAGCTCATATTCGTGCCATATTGATCATTTAAAAATCAGAATATTGAACAAATGCATATTCTCGGCTAAAACTATTCAAATGAGTTATATGGTCAAAATAATATCATAAAAAGTTAGCATCTCAAAAAATCCTCAAAACATATCACAGTTAAAAGGGTCTATGAATAATTATCAATAAAATATAAAAAAATCAAAAGAAATGATTTCAGCCGCTGACATTGATATCAGCGGCTTAGAGCATTGCTAGCTAGTTAGAACAGCTAGGGCAGGAATTTGTTTCTTGGCTGGCATTTTCTGCAGGTGCTTCCAGTTCTTTTATCACTTCCTCATTTATGGATTCTTCTGTTGTGGATTCATTTATCTTGATTCCGGGATGGATGTCTCCAGGATTTGGCACTGGTGTGGCGGAATCCTGAACCGTCACACAGAACTGATTGCTGACCACGCATACTGTGAAGTTGCCGTTAGGTGTGACTATTTCTCCACAGGCAGTGGCAAAGTTGCAGACCTTGCAGGTACAGTTGTTGCAGTCGGCGCAGGTGAGTGTCACCGGTCCATAATTCCAAGCCTCATCAAAACCTGCCGGCACAATAGGATAGGTTTTGACAACACCCAGTATAGAGTCTTTTACGGTGATATTGGCGGTCTTGTTTTTAGCAATTAAGTGATAACGATAGGTAACCGTATTGCCGGTCTGGGATAGAACCGACTTGGTTAAGGTCAGATATTTGGTATCACACCTGGTCTTGAGCAGCATTTCGAAGCTATCCAGGAGATTTGCCTGTTTGCGGATGAGGTCTTCGAAGCTTTCCAGGAAGCCTATCCAGGTATTCTTCTCGGTGTCCTCGATCATCTGCTGGAAGTGCAGCCAATCTTCAAATTTGGTGTACAGATTGACTTGGTACTTTAATCTGGCTTCAAATCTATCAAGTAGATTTTGCTTTTGGGTAGCTTCAAGGCTACAGTAGCCTCTCTTTAGGAGGTCTTCATTGCTTGATAATACCGTTGCTTCTCTGCGAATCAGATCCTCAAAGCTCTGCGTGAGGCTTATCTTTTCAGAGGGGAGAAGGGTTGACCAATTACGACTGACCAGATCTTCGAAGCTGTTGAGGCCCAATTGCTCTCTCATGGCCAAATCATCGAAGCTATCCAGGAATTTATAGTGATCGTTATTGACACCGTATATCAATGTTGAGTTCTTGAGCAAGTTCTCGAAGCTGCCGATCAGCATGGTCTGGCTTCTGAGGAGATCCTCATAACTCTTCATGGATTCGTAAGTCGCTGCCTGGCATGACCCGGCGAGAGCACATGCAACGAGCAGGATGCCAATAAATGTGGCTACAGTCCAATCCCTCTTTAGTCTTTTCAAAAATCTTCCTCCATATATTTAGCTTATTATGAGTAATATCTTTTTAGTATATATATTTTTCTAAAGACACAGTTTCGCGCATAAGAATAATTAAACAGTCTTATAGGACTTATAATGCAGAAAAAAATGTTATATGTAGAATTATGACAACGTATATTTTTATAATATATTCTCTCGATACGCAGACAAGGATCAGTTCCTGGAAAACTTTTTTTAATTATCCATATCAATAGCCCTAATTTTTGCCGATTAGCAATGGACTTTGCCTGATCTATACATGAGGGATTAGATTCGTGAGTACTATTTAATATTTTATCTTATGATGAAAGGTTTAAATCTATGAAGGTTGTTGAAGTTATTATCTGCCTCGTGATAGGAGTATTAGTGATATGAATCTGACACATAGCCTTCGAGTTGGTATTACTGTCTGCATTATGTTGATTTCGATTTGCTCGAGTAGTTTAGGTGATGTGTCGGAATACTCCGGCCAGAATCAAATTGATTCACCGATTGCTTCTTTATCCGGTTCCCTATTCGAGATCCAGTCTGAGACTCTATCCGATACCCTGCCGGAGGCCTTGCCCTATCACATGCTGAAGGAGGATATTCGCGAATTATACTCCCGCGAAATTCTATTAGTGAACCAGTCTCGCCAGATCGATTTAAATGACACCGTTTTTTTTGCCGATCGGCAATGGATTGAACCGCACATCAGCTCTCTAGGCGCATATGAGAGCCTATTGAGAGACAGAGCTATTCGTCTGGCCCAATTTGAACTCAGATTAAAAGAAATCTGGCCTGAATTGGGCCTGGAAGAGCGAGTCGATATAACTGAAAATCTTGAGGGGCTGTTGAGACGCCAGTCCATTCTTCTTTATGATTTCCAATCTCAATTGAAGAAGAAATACTGCCTCTTTCCCATTCGAGAGAAAAAGAAGTTCCTGAATAGTTTTCAGGACCTACTGGATCGAAACGCAGCCCTTCTCCTAGGATTTGAGGGTTTTCTGCACTATCTGCAAGATGCTCCGGAAGAAGATAAGATCGAATTCCTGGCAAGCTTTGAAGATCTGATCCGCAGGCAAGCCGTTCTCCTGGATATTTATGAAGATCTCCTAAAAGTAAACTGCGAATTATTAAAAATATATAAATATGTTGACGGGTGCGAATGTTACCGGTCCGGCCAGAATGTCACATATACTTATGTGATTAAAAATACCTGCAACTGCTCCATAGTGGGCATTAGAATTGTAGACAATCGACTGGGTATCATTATTGAAGGCATCTCACTGGGGCCATATGAAACCAAGTCCTTTAGTAAATCCACGGTTCTGAAATACCCACCCCGCACAGAGGTATGCAATACGGCCCAAGCATGGGGTATTGATCCCAATGGTTTCACCATTATGAGTGAGAGCAATGAGGTCTGCATTCAAATGTGCGCGCCTGCTAAAAACCAGGAATCTCTGGAATTGGGCAATCAAAAAGCCCTGGCCATAGCTTCCGATCCCGCAACGGCTGAGAATAATATATTGATAAAGAAGAACCAGATAAGTAAATGCTGCCCGAATAAAGATTATGTCAACCAGATGGCAATTCGTGTGGGAGATCAATTGGCTGCTAGCTACAGAAGCTCCAAAGGAGCCAATAATATTAAGATTGTATCCAACCAACAGTAATTAAACATTTTTTTTTTATTTTTTTGATTCAAACATTGTATTACTTTATTATTAATACTCTATATTAGGGAAAGAGCAACATTTATATGGTAATATTGGTAATATACCAATACAATAACGAATCACCAGGGAGAATACCAGATTATCATGGGCAATAGTGTGGATCTTGACGAAGTGGATCGGGCCATTCTTTGCAGTCTTCGGGAGAATGCGCGCATGAGCCTGCAAGAGATGTCAAGAAAATCCGGCATTTCCGATGCTACCATACAGTTCCGGCTCAAGCGCATGAAGGCCAATGGGGTCATAGAGCGATTTACCATTATGGCCAATCCGGCAGCTACCGGCTATGCAGTGACCGCGATTATGCTTGTGCAGACAGACAATGAAAGACACGATCAAGCAGTTGCCGCTCTGACGAAGATCCCAGAGATAACTGAGGTTTATGGGATACTGGGTGAGTACGACCTCTTCCTCAAGGTCTGGTCCAAAAGCCTCGATGAGCTGAATACCCTCATAAACGATCGCATAAGATCGATTGACGGCATTGAAGACCTGCATGAGCTCGTGGTTGTAGAGCGAGCAAAAGAAGAGACATCTCCGGTTTAGAGGTTGGAATGGCTACATTCAGGAGCATTACGGAGAAGGCAAAGGGTTTGGGCCCACTGCGGGCAAACGAATTGAGCCAAAGCACTGGTAGAGATATCTTAGAACTCGCTGCCCACCCGCTGCCGATGGCAAGCGAAAAGCCACTGGAACGGCCCAAGATCACGATAATTGATTATGATGAGCAGCATTATCACGAGGCAGAGGTCAAGGAGGTAGAGGAGTGTTTCAGGTTCAAAGATCAGCCTACTGTAACCTGGATAAACATTGACGGCCTTCATCAGATGGATGTCTTAGAGAAACTTGGCTCATGCTATGGAATTCATCCTCTGGTTCTGGAAGATATCCTGACCGATCAGCGTCCTAAAATTGAGGATTATGATGATTACATATTCATCGTGCTAAAGATGCTCTACTACGATGAAGAGGGAGATAAAAAAGCAGAAGGCGAAGATGATGAAGATGATCTGGGTGATACCAACTTAGATATGGATCAGGTCAGCATGATCCTGGGACCAAATTTTATAATCTCCTTCAAAGAAAAAGAGGTTGATGTATTCAACCCTCTGCGAGATCGGCTCCGGATGGCCAAGGGCAAAATAAGAAAGCAAGGTGCAGACTACCTGGCCTATTCCATGATTGACTCCATCGTGGACCACTATTTCTTGATCATGGAAAAACTGGGGGATCATTTCGAGGAGCTGGAGGATTCGGTTGTGTCCGACCCACAGCCCGGCGTTCTTCCTGCCATCTACAATCTGAAGCGAGATATGCTGTTCCTGCGAAAATCGGTCTGGCCGTTGCGAGAAGCCATCAGCAAGATGCAGAGGAGTGATTCTCCCCTCGTCTCGGAACCGATCAAGATCTACCTGAGGGATGTTTACGACCACACCATACAGGTGATCGAGAACATCGAGACCTTTCGCGATATGTCTGCCTCGCTGTTGGAAACATACCTCTCCAGCCTGAGCAATAAGCTCAACGAGGTGATCAAGCTCTTGACCATCATCTCTACCATATTCATCCCCCTCACCTTCCTGGCGGGGTTGTATGGAATGAACTTCAGGTTCATGCCGGAGCTGGAGTCTCCTTTAGGCTACCCGGCCGTTTTGATATTGATGCTGATGGTAGTAGTAACAATGATGGTATATTTCCGGCGGAAAGAATGGATTTAACTTTATGAACCGAAGGATCATAATTAAGATTACGCCTTCCTGCCCAGGATCTTTTCGTAGCGCTGCACAATTCTCTCCAGAATATCCATGTCGTAGGGCTGGTGGGCGGGTACCAGGATATCTGCTTCTATTCCGGCAGAGTCGGGCGCAACCGTTAGGCCCCCTTCCAGCACAGGCAGGCGCAGGTCGCGGGCCATTTCTTCTATCATGGGGGTGAGCGGCTTGATGGCCCGGGCGGTTTTCGCTCTCTGCCGGAATCTCTTGAGCAGCGAGTCCACCTCGGCGGCTAAGGGCTCGACATCCCCGCAGCCAGACTCCTGGCAGATTCTCTCCGCGCTCTCCTTGAGCTGGGAAAGGGTGGCAACGCCCGCCTCCAGCATCTGGCCGGAGTAGTGCTGCTTGACCCTTTCTGTGTAGCCGGGAGCGAGCACCAACAGCTCGATCTCTTTCAGGCGCTCCAGATCCTCCGCCTCGGGTTTATAGGGATTTACTACTATGTAGTCCAGGGCAAGACGTAAAGCCAGGCTCTCGTACATGGGCGAGACGCCCACCAGCCTCTTGTCCTTGAGAAGGGCTCTTCTAATTGCCTGGGGATCGGCAGAGCTGATGCCGAAGTAATCGGCAAAGCTGCGCGTGGTGGTAAGAAGCTTGGTGCGGCTGAACTTTTCCGCATTGATGAGGCCCCTTTCCTCCAGCTCTTTCACGTGATCGTAGCTCTTGTTGCCCCGGATCTCCACCAGATGGCTCTGCTTGATGGGCTGCTTGTAGGCGATGATGGCTAAAGTTCTGATGAGGGGGGCCTCGATCTCTTTGGGGGCGAAGGAGAGGACCCGTCCGGCCAGGCCGAAGCGAACCTGCATGGAATAGCCCTCACCAATGCTTTTGATCTCAATGCCAGAGTCGCGAGCGGCGTACTCTTTTGTCAGGTCGTCGGCGAGAGCGCGTGCCCGTTCCTCGGAGAGGGCGGAGAGATTGGCCAATTCCCGTGGAGTGAGGGTTCTACCCGAGGCGAAGAGGGCGGCTTCGATGACGGCTTTGGCATAGGAATCTGCGGTCAAGACAATCCTGGAAGCTGTCCTCATCAAAATGGTTTAAGGTTACGCTTAGGGGGGTGTGAGAAGGTGCGCAATGAGGCGCTTATCATTGAGCCAAAATATATCATTTTCGATCTGATTTCGCGCATCATAGTCTCGATTGCGATAGTCGCAAAGAAGGATCTTCTGGCTTATTCCCAGGCAAATCGTGCTTCTTCAGATGTAACCCTCATAATTCTCCAGCGATGCGCTATCTTTAAATACCCATCCTCTATTAGGTTTGAAGGCCGATGCGATGGGTTCGCGATCTTGTTCCATCTTCCTGATCAAAACCGGGGAGTCATGATGGAGCAAAATCCTTAAATACGAACTC
>Ga0247841_10005652_pt1 | contig 19987 bp, 18 predicted proteins | sample LaCruzMarch2015__2_FD_192410 | JGI IMG/M metagenome (GOLD analysis project Ga0247841, IMG submission 192410) | Freshwater microbial communities from meromictic Lake La Cruz, Castile-La Mancha, Spain - LaCruzMarch2015_18m | ecosystem: Environmental > Aquatic > Freshwater > Lake | place: Spain... | reverse complement strand
GTTCAAGCGTTGTTTGATAGAAGAAATATTACCATCCCCCAAATAAACAGGTCACAAGCAATGGTGCCTGAAGGATTTTCAGCTCTAATAAATAGTTTGGGGACTGCTCCGGGTTTATATTATTCAGACGGTGGGAAATCACTTTTTGCCTTGCCGGGTGTACCTGTCGAGATGAAAGGGCTGTTTAATGTTTATATGAAGGAAATTCTTACCAAAACCTATCCTGCAAATCCCATCTTTATTAAGACCATACATACGTGGAATATAAGTGAATCTGCCTTAGCGGAAAAGCTAAGAGAACTGCACCCCCCCGAGAATGTAAATTTTGCCTGGTTACCTCAAACCGGACGGGTGGATTTGCGGATATACGGCTCAAACGAGCTGGGTGTGAAGGAATTTGCTGAAACTGTCTCAAAACATGCACAGGAATGGATTTGGGGTTTTGACCATGACAAACCTCAAACGTTATTGCAGGAACTAATGGTCGAAAACAAATACACTCTTTCCGTTGCCGAATCCTGCACAGGAGGTTTGGTGCAGGAAATTCTGACCAACGTTCCCGGCTCAAGCCTGTATTTCAAAGGCGGCATGGTTTCTTATAACAATGAAATGAAAGAAAAAGCCTTGTCTGTTAAACCTGGGACTCTGAATGAATTCGGAGCCGTGAGTATTGAAACTGCCGGCGAAATGGCAAAAGGCATTCGAAACCTGACAAATTCAACTTTTGGCATAGCTGTAACCGGTATTGCAGGACCAGATGGTGGAAGTGAAGAAAAGCCGGTCGGCACCGTTTGCTTTGCAATATCCGACATTTCCGTTCAATCCCAGACAATCACAAGCCATTTCGTTTTCAATGGAGACAGGCTTTCCATTCGTTGGAAAGCTGCCGAATGGATAATCCTCTCATTAATTGCATATATCAGGAGCAAGGTATGAAAATATTGATAATCGGTAGTGGAGCCAGAGAACACGCTTTAGCAGAATCTTTTCACCGTAGCACATATCAACCCCATATCATAGTTTCACCCGGTAATGCGGGGATTGCCAGAGAATTTGAAACAATGGAATTGCCAAGTTTTGAAGACATCGAAGATTGTTGCATTATAGACGGGATAGATTTTGTCTTTATCGGTCCGGAGCAGCCATTAGCTGACGGACTGGCAGACCATCTTCGCAGTCAGAAAATCGCCGTAATCGGACCCTCTAAAGCAGCTGCCAGAATTGAAAGTAGCAAGAGCTTCGCCAAAAATCTGATGGCAAAGTGTAATATACCGACTTCCAAATATGAAATATACAATGATATAAATGCGGCTTTGGCATCTTTGCATAATGCCGTTTTCCCCTTAGTTATCAAAGCAGACGGTCTTGCTTCCGGCAAGGGAGTTTTTATTGCTTATACCAAAGAAATTGCCGAGGGTGTTTTGAACAAATTAATGGTAGAAAAGACAATGGGAGAATCAGGCAAAAAAGTAGTCATTGAAGAGTTTTTAAAAGGTTGGGAGGTTTCTTTATTTGCATTTACTGATGGAGAAAACTTTGTAACAACCTTATTTTCACAAGACCACAAACAGCTTTATGATGGTGATCAAGGACCGAATACAGGCGGAATGGGAGCTTATGCACCTGTTCCTGAAGCAGAAATGTATCGGCATGAAATCGAGAATCAGATAATAAAACCAACCCTCAAAGCTTTTCAGGATGAAGGTTGCCCCTATCAGGGAATACTCTACATAGGATTGATGATAACATCTGATGGACCTAAAGTAATAGAGTTCAATTGCCGTTTGGGTGACCCTGAAACACAGACGATATTGCCTTTACTGGAAACTGACCTGGTTGATGTTTGCAAAGCAGTGCTTGAGAAGAGAGTGGATACTTTGGAAATGAAATGGTCAAACAAATCTGCAGTTTGCGTTTATGCTGTTAGTAAAGGTTATCCGGACACAAAAGCAGAAAGCACGCCGATTATTTTTTCCGACCACATGGACTCTCATGCTTTTTATGGAGCAGTGACATTTAAAGATAATGAATTGCTTACCAATGGAGGCAGAATTATTGCTGTCACCTCTGTCGGACTCTCTAAAACAGATGCCAGAACACGCGTTTATCATGACTTAAACAAGGTTTTCTTTGAAGGTATGCACTTTCGAAGTGATATTGGTTTAAGAGACAATACTGTATAATAATATGGATATCAATAAATGAGGTTATGCATGTCAAATCATTTGAAACAGATACTCCTATCAATGTGTTTATCTGTCTTTGTGGGGTTGTTATTCGCTTCCCCATTTCAAGTATTGGAAGAAACACCTGATTATATCAAAGTAAAGTTCACTTTACCTGCCTGGAAGCTCGAATCAGTCAGAGAGGATAACCAACAATGGCAACAGATATCCTGCGAGCTTGGAAACACTTTTGCCCAGGAAGGCTATCCACTGCTAAAATCTTTTTCTGAGGCAGTGGGAATACCGGTAGATGGGGACATCTCTATAGAAGTATTAGCTCAAAAGAAAGAAACAGTTCCCAACGTTAAACTATATCCCGCTAAGAAAATGAATCTCAATGGCACGGATATAAGTTATTCCTTTTATCAGGATTTGAAAGCTTATAACAGTAATTCCCTTTATCCAACTGCATTAGCCAAAAAAGGCACATCAGCTTATATTGGTAACCGCAATATGGTTCCGTTGCAATTATACCCGTTTCAATATAATGCAAGCCGTCATGAGCTCCTTGTCACTACTGAAACTGAGCTGATTATTCATATAGCCGGCAACAAAACACTCTCCAGAAACTGGCAGACATCCATAGGCTATATCGACAATCTGGGTGACTCGTTCTTTCTGAATAACAGAACTTCTCAGACCTGGAGAAAAGCAAAAGATGCTGCTGAGTATATTCCCAAACCCAGAACTTCCTCGCTGATTAACGACCTTCAGTTTATCGTTGATCAGGAAGGAATATATAAGATTACATATCAGTACTTAACTGATAAAATGAACCTGATGGCAGATTCTCTCGGAGTCGAATACACCTGGTCAGTTAATTCGGTTGACCCACGCTATCTGCAATTAAGTAATGAATATGGGCCTGTTGCTATTCACTTTAGCGGTGAAGCTGACGGTTCTTTTGATGAAAATGACTTCTTCGAATTTTATGGAGATAAGCATTACGGCGATACAAGCTATCAGGATGAATACACGGCTGAAAATGTTTATACGCTGTCGTTTATAAATGATTTAGGCGCAAGGTTGGCAGTTGAAAACGGCGGATTGACCATCTCAAATGCTGCTTTATATATTGTCCCGGATGCTTACCAAAGCACCGTTCATCTGGAACAGCAGTTTATCCCTGATAAGCTGGGAAGAAGCTGGTCTTTGGACAGCAGTTATAACCGCGAAGACACCTGGTTCTGGCGAAAAATAACAGCGCCCAATTTGGAAATCATTCCCTTTGAATTGCAGTATCCCAAGGATACCACTATCCGTACTTTATCCACCAAGCTGTCTGTTTTTGGCTTGACATATATGGAAAACCTGCCAATAGGTCAGTTTGACCATAAAGCAACCATCAGATTAAATCAATCTCTTATCAGCACAAAAGCCTGGCGAGACCAAACCGAGCAGATATTTGAAAACGACGAGCCTCTACCCAATTCATATCTTCAGCATGGCACAAACTATTATTATCTGAGTATGAATGGCGACACGCCCATGGGCGATAGAGAGCAGGTCATGCTCGATTATATCGAGCTCACATATTGGCGCGAATTTAAGACAAGTGAAGACTTTATCAAGTTTGCAAAACCGGCAAACCGTCCTTTCGGATTGTATCAGTTTAAAGTTGAAGGCTTCACATCCAACCAAGTCTCGCTTTACAAAATCGGATCGAGTGTGTTTAACAACTTGCAAATTGAACCTTTTACTTTGGTTGGCAGTCAGCCATGGACAGTCACTTTTCAGGATAGTGTGATTTCAAATGACGTCAGATACTATGCCGTGGAGGAACAAGGCAAAAAACAACCCAAGGATTTCAAAGTAAATATTCCCTCTTATTGGCATACATCTGATAATGCCGCTGATTGCCTGATTCTGACAGACAGAAAATTCATCGACGATGAAGGAACTCTTCTCTACAGACAGCTTTGGGAGAATCAGGGTTATGTGGTTGAAGTTATTGACGTGCAGGATGTTTATGATGAATTCAATCATGGAATAAAGTCTGCGACGGCTATTAAAGACTTCTTTACTTTTGCGTACAACAACTGGCAAGCACCCCAGTTAAAAAGCGTCATTCTGTTGGGAGACGGAACTGATGATGAAAGAGATAACAGCTCTTCCAGAAAATACAACATTGTCCCCGTAAAAAAACTCTGGACATATAAGCATGGTGCTACTGCTTCTGACAATTGGTATGGCTGCATCGTTGGTAGCGACCCTATTTCTGATATCTCAATATCCAGAATACCTATTTGGGAGTCCGCACAAATAAACCCGGTTGCTCTGAAAAGTCAAAACTATAGCTCTCAGCCAAACTTCAGTGATTTGTGGCATGGACACGTGGTTTTGGCATCAGGTGGCAAATCTGGCGATGGGAATGACATCTTCGCTCAACAATCCGAAGTTGTCAGAAGAACCGGCATACCGGAGTTTTATCGAACCTCAAGAATATATACCAATACCCAAACGGTCAGCCATGATTATTATGGAGTGACTTCCACTCTCATGAGTCGGATTAATGAAGGCACGATTTTTCTGCAATTTATGGGTCATGGAGGGGGTCGAATCTGGGCTGATTACAACCTCTTCAATTTAAACAACGTTTCATCATTAAACAACCAAAATTATCCTATTGTTAGTAGTCTGGCGTGCTATTGCTCAGCTTTTGACACACCCGGAGCTTCGTCAATCAGTGAAGCGCTTATTTTACAGCCTGAAAAGGGAGCGATTGCAACTGTCGGTTTCTCCGGATTGGGTTACCTTTATGATGACCTTGATTTTGGCATAGCGTTGACAGAGGGATTATTTGGTCAAAACTTTAGTAGCCTTGGTGATGCAATCAACTTTACCAAAGCTAAATTCTATGTAACCTCCTCTTCTTTTGCCGCACAACAGGCTTTAACCATAGGCTGTGCTGTTTTGGGTGATGCTAATATCAAACTCATTAAACCCCAAACCAATGTTATCGTCAATACTGACAAAGATAACTATGCAGTCGGAGACACTTTAAAGGTCACCTCTGCTTTTCCCATGGAAGCTTCGGCTGCCAGAACCTTTGTCTTGAAAGAAACCGAGGTAGTTGCCAATACTCCTTATGATTTACCTGTTATTCAGGGTGAATATAATTTCTCTTACCCGCTGCCAGGCACTGCATTAGAAAGTTATCAGCGTAAGCTTTTCGTGGCAGGTTATTCTGACCAGAGTGAATATTATGGCTTTAAAGAAATATCTTTTGGCAAGGGATTGATTACTCACTTAAACACAATTCCAGAACAACCTGCCTGGAGTGATACCATCAAATTCAAAGCCAAGCTAACCGGGATTAGCAACATTAGCAATATGATTTGTCGGGTCAGGACAGATTCAACTTCTGTAAGCACTACATGGGTTGAAGTGCCCATGACTGTGTCACAGTCTGACACAACTATTTATCAATCAATTTCAGGTATAATCCAACCTTTTCCCGGAAAAGTATTGTACTTCAAATACAAAGCTACTCTTAATGACAATACGACCTCTGAATCCGTAATGTATTCTTTTGTTGTTGCCGGTCCTGAGCTGCTCATGTCTGACCTGCAGTTTGTGGCACAAAACGAAGGCTTGGGAGCAAGGGTTTTAGTCCGAAACATTGGAAACGCTCCATCAAGTTTGACTGACTTAAAACTTGTTGCTTTAGTGAGCGGACAACCCTCAACCCTGATTACAACCATCCCGTTTGCACCCTTGGGTGTGAATGCTGAACGTTGGGAAACAATTCCTATCGACACATTGTTGACAAACAATGTAATCTTGGAAGCAAGAGTCAATGTTCCTCGTGTTTTCCCGGAATGGAGTCCTTACAACGACAACAATAGCTTAGTTCTAAATGTGCCGATGAACTACCATTTCATAACTCAGACAGGGGGACTAATAGCCAGTTTGGATGATAATCTAACTTGCGAAATTCCTGCCAATATGGTTGACGTGGGTGATTCTACTTTATTTTATATCAACACATTACCAAGCGTCACTGCCAATGCTGAACCCGATGTATATCCCATCGTTCTAAAATCAGGTACTTCGTCGATTCCTTATGAAATAAAAACTTTGGATAATAGTCTTATAGATACCACAGGCGTGTTTATCGATGGCAAGAAACTCAAATTGACTTTCTTCTATAGCCCGACTGATTCTTTGACCCAAATAACTGAATCAGAGAATTCCTTCAAAATCTTTCGTTGGGAGTCTGCATACAGGAAATGGGTAATCCAGGGCGGAAATATGTCTGTGTTGGACGACAAGGTCATTGTTGAAGTCAGTAAGCAAGGCATTTATTCTTTGCTCAGAACCTTGGATAGAGTAATTCCGTCTATTGATGTGAATGTACAGGATCAAGAGTTTACTGTTGGTGGCTATGTCTCCGGAAAAGGTACAATTTCTCTGATCTTGAGCGACGCTAATGGGATTAATATATTCGACAATTCCATCAGACTATCAATATCTGATGGAAGTGCGATTGTTGAAGTTCCGGAGAACCAATGGGTAATGACTGTTAATCAGAATGATATAAACCGCATTCCTATCAAATATCAGTTAAATCTACCGAAGGGAAGCTATACCTTGATTGTGGATTGCAATGACGTAAATGGAAAGCCCAATACCAGGCACGTCAAGTTCATTGTTAATGACAAATTTGATGTAGATAAGCTTGCCAATTATCCCAATCCCGTTTTGGGCACGACTCAAGACCCCAAAAATGCCGGCAGAACCCGCTTCACCTATGTTTTGACTGACGATGCCACAGAGGTGACAATCAAGCTATATACTGTTTCCGGTAGATTGGTTAAAACCTTGAAAAATTTGCCGACGGGTGTGGGTTATCATGAATATCCCAGAACTGTTTATGCGTGGGATTGCGTTGATGATCAGGGCTTCTTTTTGGCTAATGGAGTATATTTCTACAAGATAATTGCCAAGAAAGGCAGCAAAACTATCGAAAAAACCCAAGCTATGGCAATCCTGAAATGAGGAATTATGAAAATGAATAAATCTTTCCGTAGGGACAGACGCCTCGTCTGTCCATCAGTCATTCCTACTAAAGCAGGAATCTTAGCTATTATTTTGATTGTTATCGGTTCGGCTCTTTTTGCAGGAAGGTATGCCGGCGATTTTATGATGATTGGCGCAGGGGTCAAACCTTTGGGGATGGGCGGCGCTTATTCAGCTATTGCCAATGATGGAAACGCTATCTATTGGAATTCATCCGGTATAGCCCAAATCAGAGAACCGGAAATAACCATTATGCATGCTTTTTTGTACAAGGGAATTGCCACATACGATAACGTTTCATATTGTCAGCCCTTGCCAAATGAAGTGACTATCGGATTGAACCTGACCCGGCTGACGATTGATGAGATACCGTTTTTTGACGAAAAGTATTTAATTGGTCATAATGTGGATGAACGAATCAATAACTATGATTATCACCTGCCGGGAGTGCCTGAAGGTTCTTTCAAAAGCACAGATGACCTTTATCAGTTTGCTTTCAGCAAGCATCTTCATTACGACATGAACATGGGTTGGCTCTTTTTTGCCATTCCGATTGATGCGTATCTGGGTGCTAATATCAAATACATCAAACGCCAGATTCGTGACAATATTGGCTCAGGAACCGGATTTGATCTTTCTTATCTGATTAAAACAGATATGGCTACTTTGTTTGACCTTGAGGGTTTGGGCGATATTAGCTTTGCCATGAATTTTCAGGACGTCGCAGGCACCGAACTGACCTGGGGTGAAACAGATAATTTCCATAAGGACGAGATTCTTTTTAACACAAAAGTCGGAGTAGCGGTTGTACAACCAATTTCATCTTTAAAATCATCTGTAACTTTGGCTTATGATGCTGACTATGTGTATCAGACCATCCACCACTATGGTTTGGATTGGGAATATAATGAAACAGCCAATCTGAGACTCGGCTATTATGACAGTAATTTTTCAGCCGGTGCTTCAGTAAAAATTTATGGCATCAACGTCGATTTTGCTGTAATTACAAATCCTTTGGGGTTAACAAACCGCATGGGTTTGAGGTTTAGATTTTAAAGTTCATTGTTTCTTGTAGGATAGCCGCCTCGGCTGTCTATAGTGAGACTCATTGGTACGCTCGGTGCTCTTTAGTCGGCTGAGGGCAGCCAACCTACGATGTGTAGGATAGCCGCCTCGGCTGTCTAAAGGAAACTTAAACAAGGAGATTATTTGAAAAATATAACTTTACTCATGCTGATTTGCCTGATTTGTCTAATAGCATGCTCCGGTAAAGACAAAATCACAAATGACAATAATCCGCCCATCCCCCCCATTTTAATTCCTCATTTGGGAGATTTGGGTGATGCGGCTGTTACTTATAACGGTTTGACTTTTTTTCCAAATGATGATAACAACGGAATTGACGCCTTCCCTGACGGAGATTGGATTCGGGTCAGTTGGGAGCATTTCCTTGATTCTGATTTGGACTATGTTAAGATTTACCGTTTTGATGATAGCCCCGGCGACCCTGTTCACCTTGTTTCACTGGTAGATTCTGTGCGCTACGACCCGACTCAGGATTATTATATGGATAGCAAAACTCCTTTACAGACAAACATTCGTTATTCATATTATATTGAAGTAGTGGATAAATCCGGTAATACTGCGCTATCAGACACCGTGTCTTATGGTTTGTTGAGCAAGCAGGTTCTCACAAATCCTGGCAATAATGATATTGTAAGCCCGTCCAATGTGACTTTCAGCTGGCAGAAAAGCGGCTCTGTCTCAAAATTCAGGTTGCTGGTCTTTGATGAAAACCACAGTTACCTCTGGCAAAAAGATGTCCAGGTTACAAATGAAGGAGACTTTTTTGAAGCGGTATGGCCCAATAACCCCCCCCAGCAATATACCGGACAATTCATTTATTGGCGGGTTGACGCCCTGGAATGGGACAGCGAACTGAATACTTTTATTGGTTCAGAATCCAATGAACGTGTTCTTTATCTGTCATCTAAATGAGAATGAATTCAAAATGAATTCAAAAACTTTGATAATTATTGATTGCCCGCTTCTTCCCCGCTATCAAGCGTAAATCAAGCGTAATAAAATTACGCTTGACTTATGCTAAATTCTGAGCAGAAAGTGGACGGGGAGAAAAGTCTTGACTGATAAGCATTATATAATTGAATAACACAAAGAGTTAAAGAGGATAACGTGAAAAGAGTAGTTTTAATTTGCGCATTAGCATTGATATGTTTGGGTTTGTTTGCCCAAACTCAGGGGAGTTTTGTTCCGACAAGTAACGCTTCCGCTTACACTTTCGAGGGCACTCGCAGTAATGAAGCAACCCTCAAAATCAATACATATATCTGGGGGCAAGTCTATAAACCCGGGCTTTATATTGTTCCGGATTACACAGATTTGTTGACCTTGCTTTCTCTTGCCGGAGGTCCGAAAGAAGACGCCAAACTCACGAAAATCCGCATAGTAAGACCAACTGTGGACGGCGAACGGATTATCTGGATAAATATGAAAAAATACCTGGAATCAGGTGACGAGAAAATGATTCCTGTTATGCAGCCGGGTGATACAGTCATTGTATCCGGCACGATTTTCTACGCTTTTTCTCGTGTAACTGACTTTCTGTCCAAAGCTGCTATAGCGCTCAGTCTGTATAACTTAATCTCTACTTTATAATTACGGGGAAATATTATGGAATATCAAGACCAACAGGTTAACAAAGAACAAGAAATACGCATATCAGACTATCTCAGAATCATTAACCAATATAGATACATCGTAGTCTCAGTTTTTGTTCTGGTATTAGGTTTAACCATATTATATACAGCCAAACAACCAAGAATTTACTCCACTTCTGCAAAAATTCTGCTCGAAGATTCAAAAAACAAATCGGAATTGATGTTTTTAACTTCGCGAGGAATCACCCCGACGACTATCAATAATCAGATTGAGTTAATCAGAAGCACACCTGTTGCAGCAGTTGCCTGGCAAATTATGCAGAAATACAAAGATTCAGATGCTTTCCCCTTAAAAGCTTCCTCTAATCCTGTTGCAAGAATTTTAGGGTCAATGAGTGTTGCATCAAAAAGGGAAACTGATATTCTCACTATTGGCTACTTGACAACCAATCCTTTGGAAGCAATGGCTGCGGCAAACTCTATCGCAGAAGCCTTGCAACAGCAAAATACTCAATATGCCAGGCTCGAATTTACCAATATCAGAGAGTTCCTTGAATCACAACTGGATGCCATTTCCCGCAGATTGCAAACCTCTGAAGAGGACCTGAGAGCCTTTAAAATAGAAAACGGATTGACAGAACTATCTGAGGAAACCCGCCAACTGATAACAAAATCATCTGAGATTGAAGCTAATTATCAAGCTGCAAAAACAGATGCTGTTATCAGGCAAAAAACGCTGAACTTCTTAAATCGGAGGCTCCAACAGCAGGATACTCTTTTAACTGATATTAACAATATTCTTTCGACTCCGTATATTGATGAACTGCGTAAACAGATTGTTGAAACCCAGGCGATGATTACAAAATTGCTGGCAAAAAATGAATACTCGGTTGACCATCCCCAGATCATACTACTTAACCGTGAAATCGAAAATACCAAAGCAAAATTGGATATGGAAGTCCGTAAAATGATCAATTCGACTTCCAACTCCGACCCCGTAAGAGCACGTTCAGACTTGATTACACAGATTATTTCCGCTCAGATAGAATTAGAAATTGCAAATGCCAAATCTGAAGGTTTCAAATCCACAACTGACCTCTACAATCAACAAATCGCTGTCTTGCCTGATAACGAACTTGAATTAGCCAGATTAACCAGAAACATGGCTATTGATGAAAAAATCCATACCATGATGGTTGAAAAATACGAAGATACAAAAGTGGCTGAGCAGGCAAAAATGGGTAATGTCAGAATAATTGAAAGAGCTACTATCCCCACCAGCCCAATTAAACCGAGAGTTTCCACAAATATACTGGTCGGCATTATTATCGGACTGGGTTTAGGCATAGGAACAGCTTTTTTGATTCATTCCCTGGATACAAAGCTTCGGACTCTGGATGATATTGAGACTTATGTGAGGCTTCCGATTGTGGGCACGATTCCGATTATCCAGGAATCCATCACCAGAGTAGAAGATTTCAACCGTATGATTGAACAGGCTGAAGGTGAAAGCAGGGAACAACTGATCAAATCATTACATTTCGTGATGATGCAGCTTGTCTCGCATTACGCTCCCAAATCACCGGTTGCAGAATCATACAGAACCCTTAGAACGAATATGGTATCCAAAAAACATGATGGCCCCTTAACGTTATTGGTGACTTCATCCGGACCCAAAGAAGGTAAATCTACTACCATCGCTAATTTAGCAATTACTCTGGCGCAGATGAATTCTCGAGTTATTTTGATTGATTGTGACTTAAGAAGACCTATGATTCACACCAAGTTCTCCACAGAGAAGGAAAACGGCTCCAGCGATTATCTAATTGACCCGGATATTCAGCTTGATATGATTGTCAAACCCTCCGGTATTCTCAATTTGGATTTAATCACCAGCGGATTTGTTCCGCCCAATCCATCTGAGTTGATTTCATCTCCCAGAATGGAGCAGATGATTGCAGAACTTAAACAGAACTATGACTTCATCCTGTTTGATACACCACCGATAATTGCCGTAACAGATGCCCTGATTTTGACTAAAAAGGTCGATATGACTTTTATCGTAGTGAGAATCGACTATACAGAAAAAGGGATTATCAAGAGAACCAAAGAATTGATAGATAATGTCGCCGGAACAATTGACGGTATAATCATCAACGGTATCAACGCCCAAAAGTACTATAGCAAACAAAGCTATTACTACTATTACTACTATTACTACTTCTACTACTATGGCGATGAGGTTCCACAAAAGCAAAAGAAAAGTGTTAATAAATTCCTACGCAAAAATAAATCTATATCTTGATGTCTTAAACAAGAGAAATGACGGCTATCATGAGATTGAAACGTTGTTTTCAACTATCGATCTACATGATAGCCTCAAATTTGTTTTGACAAAAAAGCCTCAAATTAAAATTTTGTCTAACATTCCAGAGTTGGCTTCAGTAAACAACTTAGTCTATAAAATTGCCCAAAGGATTTTGGTTGATTTTGAGGTTAATGTTGGAATTAAAATTCACCTAATAAAGCGCATACCAATTGCAGCAGGTTTGGGTGGCGGAAGCAGTAATGCCGCTATGACTTTTCTTGCTCTCAACGCTTTATTAAACCTGAATATGGAAGAATCTTACCCGCGTTCGGTAGCTGCAGAATATGGCAGTGATATAAATTTCTTCTTTCAGGGTGGATTGGCGCAAGGTAAATCCAGAGGAGAGATTATCACTCCATTACCTGATGCACAGGAACTTGACCTGCTTTTGGTAAATCCCGGTATTGCAGTTTCCAGCCGTGAAGCTTATCAACTGGTTGATCAGGAGAAGAGCAAAAAGGTTACACGTAAAATGTGGTATAACTGCCTGGAAAATGGAGTTAAGCTAATGTATCCTGTGGTGGATGATATTCTTTGTAAAATGAAAGAGTTTGGAGCCACAGAAGCTATGATGTCAGGCAGCGGACCAACCTGCATAGGTTTATTTAAAAACAGAAACCGGCAGAGGTTGGCAGCAGCTTATTTTGGACATAGAAAAATGTGGATTAAACACGTTAAAACGTTAAATCGGAGTCAGTATCAGTTATGTTTTCAAAACTTAAGTTAATCACAGGAAATGCAAACAGACCATTAGCAGAGGAAGTGGCAAGATATGCCGGAATTCCTTTGGGAGATATCGATCTGTTCAAATTTTCTAATGATGAAGCATTTGTTAAGATAAACGATAATGTCAGAGGGTCTGACGTATTTATTATCCAGCCCACTTGTTGCCCTGTAAATGACAACCTGATGGACTTGTTGATTATAATTGATGCTTTAAGAAGAGCATCGGCGCAAAGAATAAACTGTGTTATCCCCTATTACGGGTATGCCCGCTCTGATAAAAAAGACCAGCCACGTGTGCCCATTACCGCTAAACTTGTAGCAGACCTTATCACAGTTGCCGGGGCTGACAGAGTAATCACAGTTGATTTGCATGCAGACCAGATTCAGGGCTTTTTTAATATCCCTGTTGACCACTTATACTCTATTCCGATTTTCGAAAGATACTTCAAGAGCATTATGAAAACGGAAGATCTGGTTGTTGTATCGCCTGATTCAGGTGGCGCAAATCGAGCCAGAAGTCTGGCAAAAAGGCTTAAATGCGGTTTGGCAATCGGTGATAAAAGACGCAGCGGTAATAATGACCAGATTGAGCTATTGAACATAATCGGTGATGTCAAAGATAAAGTCGCAATCTTGTTTGACGACATTATTGACACGGGGCGAAGCCTGATAAAAGTTTCTAATGTTTTGGCTGAACAAGGCGCAAAAAAGGTTTTTGCAGCTTGTGTTCATGGTGTATTATCCGGTGATGCCATCAAAAATCTGGAAAACTCACCCATTGAAAAGCTGTTTATTACCAATACAATCCCCTTGACCGCTGAGAAACAACAATGCGCCAAGATAGTCCAATTGTCAATTGCAGAGATTCTGGCAATTGCCATTAAGAAAATACACATAGAAGAATCGATAAGTATTCTTTTTAGATAAAATTGAACCTGTGGAGGAATAAATGATATTCAAAATTGAAGCTACAGAGAGGAAGACAGTAAAAAAATCTGATCTGTCTAAACTACGCAGAGACGGGTTTATACCCGGCGTAGTGTATGGTCACGGAGTGGAACCCATATCAATCTCTCTTGATAAAGCTGATTTTATGAAGCTCTATAAAAAGAGTTTTAACGAGCTTGTTTTTTATGAAGTACAGTATGCCGGTAAAGAATACCACACACTGTTGAAAGAACGCCAAATGCATCCTGTATCACGCGAGATATTGCATGTTGACTTCATGGTAATACCGCCTCATCAGATGATTGATGTGGAAGTTCCATTAAAGTTTGTCGGAACCCCGATTGGCACAAAAGAAGGCGGGTTTATGGATATCGTCCAGAGAATGTTGCGGATTCAATGTGTTGAAGATGCCATTCCCGAAGATATTGAAGTTGATATCAGCCATCTGATAGTTGGTGAAGCTTTGCATGTTCGCCAGGTGCCAAAGGGTGACTGGGTTGTCAAAGACCATCCGGACAGCGCTTTAGTGACAATTCATTCCAAGAAAACAGAAGCAGCTCCTGTAGCTGATGCAAAACCTGAAGCTGCTCCAGAAGTAAAATAAGCCAGATTATCGCATAGAGTGTAAGACTTCATTCAGGATTCATGAAGTTAATTATTGGTTTGGGGAACATAGGACAGGAGTATGAGCAAACTAGGCATAATATTGGTTTTTTGTGCCTGAGTAAATTTGCATCTGCCCATAACCTGTCTTTCAAAACAGCAAAGAACTATAGTTTTACCAAATATAAAGACTGTATTCTGCTGATGCCCCAAACTTATATGAATTTGAGTGGAGAAGCTTATCAAAGCGCTTTGAACAAACATAAGCACTTCGACGAAGTTCTGGTAATATTAGATGATATAGACTTGCCGATGGGCGATATCAGAATCCGTACTTCGGGTGGTTCGGGCGGTCATAATGGTTTGAAATCCATTCTTGATTATACGAACACTTTGGATGTTTTGCGGGTTCGGATTGGAATCGGCAGACCAGAAAAAGGAACACCACGAAAATACGTGCTTGATAAATTTAATGAAGCAGAGAAAGAGACTATAGATAAGACTCTTTCTATCCTCAAAAACTGGCTGGAGTTATATATCAGAACAGACATTACCCGTCTCTTAGACGAATACAGTAAATGGAAAAAAAGACCTATTCCATCTACCGAAGATGGAATCAATAGACCAAAGGAGGAACCGAATGATTAAGGATTATGAAAGTATGATAATCCTCAAACCTCAACTGAATCAGGATGAGGTTATCAAAGAGAACGACAAAGCTGTTGCGGTGGTTACTGATAACGGCGGAGAACTGATTAAAACAGACGTATGGGGCAAGCGCCAATTGGCTTATCCCATCAAGAAACAAAACGAAGGGCATTACTTCATTAATTACTTCCGCATGGAATCTCTTAATGTGAAGACAGTGAACAGGCTTTACAACATCAATGAAAATATCCTGCGCTTTATCATTGTGGACAGAAGCGAGAAGTAGGTCAACATGGCAGAACTAAGATTACCGAGGCTCAACAAGGTACTTATCTCCGGTCGGATTACCAACGACATCGAAATGCGCTATACTGCTAAAGGAACTGCCGTTGTCAGATTTACTCTGGCTGTTGATAAAAGCTTCAAAGATGCAACCGGTCAATGGCAAAACCAAGCTGTGTTTATTGATGTAGTTGCATGGGAAAAATGGGCAGAAGCTGTGAACAACAATGCTCACAAAGGAAGTCCCGTTGTCGTAGAAGGCAGAATTGAATCGCATACTTATGTCGATAAAGACAACAACAACCGTAAAGTGACAGAGGTTATTGCCGAGTATCTCCAGTTTCTGGAATACAAGCCTAAAACCGAAGATTCTGCACAAGCCGGAGAGCATTCTGAAGAAGCTCCTCTTCCTGAAGAAAACACTTCTCACCCGCAAGTCACAAATGACGACGTCCCGTTCTAAAGGAGAACTACATGAATACTTATGATAAACGCAAGAAATTTACCAAGAAAAGATACTGCAAGTTCTGCGCAAATGCAGAACTGATCATTGATTATAAGAACATTGATATAATCAGGCAGTACACTTCTGACGTTGGCAAGATTGAGCCGGGTCGTATGACCGGCAATTGTGCCAAACATCAACGCCGTCTTGCTAATGAAATCAAGCGCGCCCGTCAAATGGCTTTAGTGCCTTTTGTTATCGAATAAATCCGGAGCATATTATCCCGGTTTTGCTTGGCTTTATTAGTTTGTTATCCCCTTTTATGGGTATGATCTTTTCAATAGCATATAGTGGTAAAATCTGGCATCAGACCCTGCGCCGGCAAATAATTGCTTTATTAGGTTTTGTAACAGTCATCATCTTGGCAGCCGTGTTGGAAAACGACCCGGCTGTCTGGCTGAATGCTTGTGATGCCTTGGTTGGAGTTGGTTTGGGCTTAGTCTTGTTTATTCTGATTCTCAGACAGAGAATGGATATCAACATAGCCCTTGCTCTATTACTGGTTTTTGAAATCGGCTTTTGCTTTTTCCGAAACTGGCTTTTTGCTCCGACTCTTGCTTCAATATCACAGCAGATGACTCCTATGTATGAAACATACTTAAAGCGAATTCCCTCGCTCAATGTGAACATGAATGCGATAAGCTGGGTTCAACAGATAATGTTGAATTACCAGTCAGCTATATGGGGTTCAATCCAAGCTGCAGGCATTTTCTTTGGGTTTCTGTTATTCAATAAAACCTCTTTGATGAAACAGCCTGTGAGAATGATAAAACTCCCTTATGAACTTATCTTTTTGTTCATAGCTGCCTTGGCTTTAGCTCTTTATCCTGTGACAAGATTATATGGAATAAACCTGCTGATTTGCATGAGCGTGATTTACCTGATTCAGGGAACAGCAGTTCTAAGTTTTGCCTGGGGAGATTTCTTTTCCAAAGCCAGGCTGCTCAGAACTTTTTTAATCATGGCAATCATTCTGAACTATCCCGTTCTGATTTTGATTGCTCTAATCGGACTATTAGATGTATGGTTTGACTTTCGCAAGTTAACTTTAATGGAGGAAAAACATGAAAGTGATATTAACTGAAAACATAGAAAAAGTCGGCGTCAAAGGTGACGTCATCAATGTTAAGCGCGGTTTTGCACGCAATTATTTAGTGCCCAGAAACTTTGCCATCTATGCCACTCCCCAGAATATGAAAAACCTCACCGGTATTAAACAGAAGTATGCCGATGAGGAAAACAAACGCCTGGAACAGCTTAAGCTCATCGGAGAAAAGATTACCGGACTAAAGCTGACCTATGTACGCAAAGTGGATGAGCATGAAAACCTATATGGTTCCGTCTCTGAGATGGATATTTTGCACGAACTGAAAGAAAAGAACATTGACATTCCCAAAGCTGCCATTTTAATGGATAAACACATTAAACAGCTCGGTGATTTCGAAGTTGCCATTCGTCTTCACAAAGATATTAATGTGACGGTTCGCGGTACTGTGGAAAAAGAAGGGGCTGAAAAAGACATAGTTGAAAAAGAAGTCCTCAAGAAAGAAAAAGTCAAAGCCGAAGTTGTGGAAGAACCTATTGTTGAAGAAGCAGCCGTTGTTGAAGAGATTGTTGCTGAACTTCCTGTTGAGGAAGAAGTTGCAGTTGAAGAGATTATTGAAGAGACAGTTGTCGAACCTGTTGTTGAAGAAGTTTTAGTAGAAGAAATTGAAGTCCCCGTTTTAGAAGAAGCAGTGCCTAACGAAGAAACCAAATAATTGGGAGGTCCCATGAAAGATAAACTGTTTACTATAGGCAAAGTCATTAGCGTATTAGTCTTTATTCTGGCTCTTTCCCTGATGGGCATGGCTTCCGGTAAACCGATTATGATTCTTGCTTTTGCAGGTTTTTTTGTTGTGTTGATGTTTTTCATCTTTCAATTCGTTAGAAGAAACCAGCGGCATTTCGAAATCATCAGCCAGTCCAATCCCAAACTAATGAAGGCATTTGGCGGTTTGATTATTTTAGTGGCAATAGTCTTGCCTGTAATAATCTTTGCCAATGTTCAGCTATTTGATTTGGGTACAGTTAAACTCGGTTTTGGAATTTTAGCCCTTATCGTTGCAATAACTCTCGTCCTAATCTCCGGCGGTGTGTTTGCCGTTTATCTTATCAACAAAGCAAGCACAACCAAAATGAGCAAAATTCTTGGCTATTTATTAGTTATTGTGCTATCGGCTCTACCTGCTTTATTGGTAATTCCTCATGACCGTTCAACAACCGGAATTGGTTCTGTATATTATGTAACTGTTTTAGTAGCTGTTCTTTCCTGGTGGGGCATAACACTTTACCTGAATAAAGAATAATATGTCATGGGCTTCGGTTGGTAATTATTGCAGAGATTTAGTCCTCAGAATTGCCGGCGAGAAATATTATTATCTGGCGTTGATAGCTTTGAGTTGGAAGGACATCGTGGGTGAACTTCTGGCAGAGCGGTCAGCGCCGGAAAAATATGAGCACCATGTTCTCTTTGTCAAAGTTTCAAATCCCACCTGGATGCAGGAACTAGTCCTCATCAAACCCATGATTTTATCACGTCTTAATCAAAAACTGAATTTACAGTGTAACGAAATCGTCTTTTTAATGGGGAGCAAACATGCAAAACAATAGAATTCTTATCGCACCATCAATTTTGTCATCAGACTTCAGCACTTTAGCCAAAGAAATCCAAGCCATTGAACAAGCCGGAGCAGACATTCTGCATCTGGATATCATGGACGGGCATTATGTGCCAAATCTGACCTTTGGTTATGTGATTGTGGAAACTATTGCCAGATGTACCAAACTCCCTCTGGATGTGCATCTGATGGTCACCAATCCGCAGGATTATATAGACACAATGGCAAAACTGGGCGCAACTTATTGCTCTTTTCATCCCGATACCGTATTCCATCCGCACAGAATTGTCCAATCCATCAAGAGCAACGGGATGAAAGCAGGCATTGCTCTCAATCCAGGTATTCCAATTACCACAATTGATGAATTGCTGCCCGAGCTTGATTTTGTGCTTCTGATGAGTGTCAATCCCGGTTATTCCGGTCAGGAATATATCTCCACCGTCACAGACAAAGTCAATAAACTAAAAGCTCTGATTGTCGAAAAGAATCTTTCCACCCTGATTGAAGTTGACGGCGGCGTCAATAACGTTGTGGCTTTTGACCTGATTTCAGCAGGGGCAGACATTCTGGTTTCTGCCTCCTATATTTTTGCTCATCATGATTATGCCCAAGCCATCGGGAGTCTTAGAAATGTTCAATAGTTTATCTGAACGCTTAGACAAAATCTTCAAAAACCTCAAAGGCAAGGGTTTCCTCACCGAGCAGAACATCAAAGACACCATGCGTGAAATCCGTCTGGCTCTCCTTGAAGCGGATGTAAATTTCAAAATAGTCAAGAACTTCATTATTGAAGTAGAAAAGCGTGCCTTGGGTGTGGAAGTCCAAAAAAGTTTAACCCCCGGTCAACAGGTAGTCAAAATTGTCCACGAGCAGCTTATCGCACTTATGGACACCGGCGGTTTTGAACTAAAAGTCTATGACAACAAACTCACCAAAATCATGCTGGTCGGACTTCAGGGCAGCGGTAAAACCACTGCCTGCGCCAAACTCGGCTCCTTCTACCGCAAAAAGAAAATCAAACCCATGCTCGTTGCCTGCGATATCTATCGTCCTGCGGCTATTCATCAACTTCAGGTTTTGGGCAAGCAATTGGATATTCCTGTCGTAGCTCCGGATGTCATTCCTGCGCAGGCAGGAATCCAGCCTGTTTTAATTCAAAATACAGATACTGTCCTGCAAATCGCCACCAAAGCTCTCAAAGAAGCGGAAAAAGACTTCACCAACCTGCTCATTTTTGACACAGCGGGCAGGCTTCACATCGACGAAGTTATGATGGACGAAGTGGCTAAACTAAAAGCTTTCATCAAACCTGACTACATCTT
>Ga0247841_10005650_pt1 | contig 19995 bp, 20 predicted proteins | sample LaCruzMarch2015__2_FD_192410 | JGI IMG/M metagenome (GOLD analysis project Ga0247841, IMG submission 192410) | Freshwater microbial communities from meromictic Lake La Cruz, Castile-La Mancha, Spain - LaCruzMarch2015_18m | ecosystem: Environmental > Aquatic > Freshwater > Lake | place: Spain... | reverse complement strand
CTTCGCCTTTGATAAGTACGCCTTGGCAACTTCCAATTTATCCTGCCCCCTTGCTTGCCTCGCCATAACCGCACCTCCTTCTTAATGATGCGGCTATTATATCACATTTGATTTAGAAATGGAATAAGATCATCAAGACGATCGATGAGATTGCTTTCCAGACGAACCTGCTGGCGCTCAACGCTGCGGTGGAAGCCGCCCGCGCCGGTGAGGCTGGGGCGGGATTCTCGGTGGTAGCGGAAGAGGTGAGAAGCCTTGCCATCAGGGCAGCAGATGCTGCGAAAAGTACGAGCGCATTGATCGAGAATTCAATCAATGCGGTGAAAAGGGGCAGTAAGTTGACCAAGTCCACGCAGGACGCCTTTGCGGCCAACAAGGACATTGCCATGAAGATTGCCTTGCTGGTTGATGAAATAGAGGCCGCTTCACACGAACAGGCCCAGGGGATTGAACAGATCAACAAGGCGGTCGTTGAAATGGACACGGTGATTCAGCGCAATGCGGCCAGTGCTGAAGAAGCAGCCTCTGCCTCCGAGGAGTTGAATGCACAGGCTGCGGAGATGAAAAGCCATGTTAAAGACCTCATGGCGGTAATTGGCGGGGCCGGAAAGAATTCCGGCAGGAAAACACGGAAAGAAGCAGATACCGGTCCAGGGATAGTGGAGAGATTGAAGGTTTCCCCCCGAATTTATGGATGACCTTTGTTCTTATGAATGGCACGGGAATGTTCGGGAATTGGTCCATACCGTATAGCAAACACTGTCGCGTTAAAAAAGAAAGTGTAAATCCTTTGTTAATAACGATCCAAGGAGGACAGGCAATATGAAAAAGATGACGCTGGGTTTTAAACTGGTCGCAGGAGGGATCATTGCCGTATTGATTCCCCTGCTGGTTGTGGGAATCTTCGCCGCAGTGAAGGCATCGAACGCACTCGATGCGGGAGCAAAGGAGCGGGCAATGAAAGGGGCATATAATCTTGCCAACATGGTAGAGGAAGTGCTCGCCGTAGAGCTCAAGGTTGCCGGCGAACTCGCTATCAGCAATGAAGCGATAAATGCTGCAACTAATGCAAATATAGAGGCGATGAACGGAAAACTTACCGCGGCCATGGAAAAAATCGGAAAAGATTATGAGGCAATCTTGGTAACCGATGCGAACGGCAGCGTCGTCGCCGACGGCAACAAGGGCGATTACAAAGGTCTCTCTCTTGCAGATCGCGAGTACTTCCAGAAGGCAAAAGTCGGTAAAGCGAATGTGGGCGCCGTCGTCAAATCGAAAAAAACGGGAAATCCTATTGTTACTGCCTGTGCGCCCATCATGAAAGATGGAACGTTTGCCGGTGCATTGGTCGTCGTACTAAAAATCGATCGTCTTTCGGGAATGGTGACGGAAAAAGTCGGTCAGACCGGGTACGGCTTTATGACCGACAACAAGGGATTGATCATCGCCCATCCGAAAAAGGAGTTTATTCTTGAGTTGGATCTCTCGAAAGAAGCAGGGATGCACGAGATTATGAACAAGATGCTGGCGAAGCAGACCGGCGCCGAGGCTTACGTTTTCAAAGGCGTCAGCAAGATTGCAGGATTCTCGCCGGTAGAACTCACGGGGTGGAGTGTATGTATAACGCAGAATACGGATGAGTTTCTGGCAGCGGCCCATTCCATCCGCAATTTCATTGTAATTATCGGTATTAGTTTTCTCGTGTTGACCATTGTCGGTGTTATGTTCTTTGCACGCAGCATTTCTTCGCCCATCAAGAATGCCGTGGATCAGATGAGCGAAGCGGCCAATCAGGTTGCCGCAGCGTCGAGTCAGGTATCCGCCTCCAGCCAGTCCCTGGCGGAAGGTTCGTCCGAACAGGCGTCGGCCCTTGAGGAAACTTCATCTTCCCTTGAAGAAATGTCTTCCATGACCAAGCAGAATGCCGGTAATGCCGTTCAGGCAGACAGTCTCATGAAACAGGCAAACCAGGTCGTCCAGAGGGCGAATGAGGCCATGAACAACCTGACCAGGTCAATGACGGAAATAACCGCAGCCAGTGAAGAGACATCAAAGATCATCAAAACCATCGATGAAATTGCCTTCCAGACCAATCTCCTGGCGTTGAACGCCGCGGTGGAGGCAGCCCGGGCAGGAGAGGCGGGGGCGGGATTTGCAGTTGTGGCCGAAGAAGTGAGGAATCTGGCCAAGCGCGCAGCCGATGCGGCAAAGAACACATCCGGTCTGATTGAAGGCACGGTCAGGAAAATAAAGGAAGGGTCCGATCTGGTGGCAAAAACCAGTGATGCGTTCGTCGAGATGTCGGCAAGCGCATCCAAAGTGGGCGGACTGGTTGGTGAAATTGCGGCGGCATCCCAGGAACAGTCCCAGGGGATTGATCAGATTAACAGGGCAGTGGCGGAAATGGACAAGGTAACACAGTCGACGGCGGCCAGTGCGGAGGAGTCCGCATCCGCATCCGAAGAAATGAATGCCCAGGCGGAACAAATGAAGCAGGTGGCATACATGCTGGTCAATATCATTGGCGGCAGCAGTAACGGCAACGGCAACGGAAATGGCAACAGGAGAGAGATCGGGGTGCAAAAGGGAATACGCGGGGTTTTATCCGCAGTGACCGCAAAAAGAGGCGCCAGCAGAGAAATCGCACCCTATCATCCAAGCATGAAGGTTCGACCCGACCGGGTGATACCTATGGAAGATGATCGATTTAAAGACTTTTGACAGCAAAGGAAAGCTTTCGCAGACTGCTGGCACCAAGAGGTGATCAGGCAGTCTGCTTAAAACAGTGCACAGCTACCACAAACTCCCGGATAACTGTGCACTGTTTATTTCCTTTGAAGGCCTTAATGCATCACATATAAATCAATTTCTGCTTTGGTAGGATGCTATACCATGAGCCTCTTTTTCTCACAAGGTAGGCCGCAGCAGCTTGGCATTCATCAAGGTCTCCACCGTGGAGTGGGCGGCGGGGTAAGCTTCCGGTAACATATCATACCTATCAACCGCCATGGTCGTCCCCGCCCAGACCTGCCGGGCGGTTTTTACATCCCAAAGGCTGATTTCAAATCTCATTTTTCCGGGAGGAACGGACGCTGGTTTATCCGCTTTTGAGAGCATCTCGAACAAGTTATCCGGACCAGGAATGCGTGTTGCCACCCAGGCCTTTTGCCATTGCAAAGTATCGTTATCGGCGACATCTTTGACTTCGACGGTAATGGCGCCGTCAAAATTTCCATTCTGGAGCGCCTTCTCAACAAGAGATCTGTCTCGCAAAGAATCGATACCGGGCAGATCGATGCTGCCGACGACCGTATTCACGCCGTGTCCAACTAGCTGATCCATAAAGGCATTCTCGAAGGCTATCCGGGTGGAACTGTTGTTTGTCAGTCCGATAACGATAATCTTCTGAAACGCGGGGCCGGAATATGCGGCATCCTTCCTGGTTCCGGCCAAAGATTCATGGGAATTATCCATGATGTCTCGAACAATGATACCGCACGCGGTTGTCATATTACAGATGACAACGATAACCACTACGAAAGCAAAACGCCCCCATGCCGATCTTTTTTTCATTCCCCTCTCCTGTCCCCTTCATTTGTACCCATTCAAGATTGTCCCCACTCAAGCCTCCGGAAACGACTGATCCGGATATTTTCTATAATATTAAGATAGTTGGTTAACACTTACATCATCTTGGAGATGACGTCAATCAAGGTGTCAAATATTTACTACTTTCTTGACACCCGCCTCTTTATTTCCTATGTATGCTTGTAACGCTTAATATTGCCCCATTAACAAGCAACAAGCGCGGCGAACTCAAAATTGGAAATTTTCTCCCTCCCCTTCAAGGGGAGGGTCGGGGTGGGGATGGGGTTAAGGAGAAGGAGGGGAAATCACCATGGAAAAAGAGGGTAGTCTCACTCTTGCTGAATTTTTACAGCCAACCGGATTTATTGACAGCAATTCACCAGCGGTCATCGCTTTCGCCAACAGGGCGGCGGGGGGGGCAACCATTCAAAAAGAAAAGGCTATTAAACTTTACAACGCCGTCCGCGACGAAATTCAGTATGATCCATACCGGATCGAGTTTACCCACGAAGCATTCCGGGCCAGTGTGATCATCGGCAAGGGCTACGGCTACTGCGTCGCCAAAGCCATCGTCCTGGCCGCGGTGGGGAGGGCGGCAGGCATCCCCAGCCGCCTGTGCTTCGCCGACGTCCGCAATCACCTGACAACAGAGCGTCTGAAAAAGGTCATGAAGACCGACCTGTTCATCTATCACGGCTATACAGAATTTTATCTCAACGGCCGCTGGCTCAAGGTCACTCCGACCTTCAACCGCTCCCTCTGTGAACGTTTCCATGTCAAGCCCCTCGAATTCGATGGGGAAAATGACGCCATTTTTCATCCCTATGACATGGAAGGACGGCGGCACATGGAATATGTTTCGGATCATGGCTACTTTGCCGATGTGCCATATGAAAAGATCATCGAAATGTTTGAGATACATTACGGGGGCTATTTTCAGAAAGATAAAAAGGACGCCGCCGGAGACTTTGAGCGGGAAGCGGAAAACGACCGGCAATCATGAAGAAAGCAAGCAACGAAAATCGGGAGTATTGAGTATGAAGAAGAAAATGTTGGGATTAATGGTATTTTGTGTGTTTCTTTTTGCCCTGGCTGCGCCGGGGATGGCGGCTTACAAGGCGGAATACCGGATGAGCGTCGTGGTCGAGCCGACCAGCCCCTGGGGACAGGGAGCCCAGATGTTCGCCGATCTGGTGAAAGAGCGGACGGATGGACGGATTGTGATCAAACCTTACTTCCGCGGCGAGCTCTTTGCGGGGAAACAGACCAACGAGTTCCTGCTCCTGCGGCAGGGCGCCGCCGATTTTGCCCTCGGCTCGACTATCAACTGGTCCCCAATGGTCAAAGAGTTGAACCTGTTTTCTCTCCCTTTCCTGTTCCACAATGAATATCGAGCCGTTGACGCCCTGGAAACCGGCAAGGTCGGCAGAAAGATCTTTAAAATCCTCAATGACAAAGGCGTTGTCGCCCTGGCCTGGGGGGAAAACGGCTTCCGGGAAATCACCAACAGCAAGCGGGCGATTCACACCCCGGAAGACCTGCAGGACCTCAAGATCCGCGTCGTCGGGACGCCAATATTCATGGACATCTTCAAGTCCCTGGGGGCCGATCCAGTGGCCATGAACTGGGGAGAGGCCCTGGGCGCTCTGCATGCGGGAACGGTGGACGGTCAGGAAAATCCCGTCGCCTCCATCACGATCCCTTACCGTCTCTGGGAAGCAAACAAATACATCACCTTCTGGCACTACGTGATTGACCCGCTGATCTTTGGGGCCAGCAAGGAAACATGGGACGCCTTAGACAGGAAAGACCGTGAGATCATCACTAAAGCCGCCCGGGAAGCGGCAAGCTGGCAGAAAAAGGCAGCTCGCGAAGGGCTCACGGGAAGGACCGCCGCTCTGGACATCCTGAGAAAGAACGGCATGGAGGTGACACAGCTGACGCCGGAACAGTTCCAGGCCTTCAAGGTCAAGACAAAACCGGTTTACGATAAATGGGCAAGCGAAATCGGCGTAGATCTCGTTCAGGCGGCGGAAAGGACCGTAGACTCTGTTGATGTGAAAAAATCCGGGAAGGGTAAAAAGACAAACCGGTGATAACCGCCCGTAATCAGATCAGATGGCCGGCTTTTAAATATGACGGCCTCGTAAAAAGTCGAAAGCACATCGGTATTGTCATACCGGCGCGTCACCACGGTAAAAACCGGGCGGTATCCATCTAGACCCCTCCCCTTCAAGGGGAGGGGTGGGGTGGGGATGGGGTTTGAAATGAGGATTTACTTCCAGTCGATGGTGTGCGTTTTCAGAAGGAATTCCTTGAATTCTTCCTTTGTAGTTTCCTTTATGTCGGCGATATGCACGGTAATCGCCCGGTTACAGAAGGCGAAGCCATCATCAATGGCTTCAGGCTCGTCGTCTTCATCGCAGAAATGCCTGATGAACTCCTGAGCTACCTTTCTGGCCTCCTTGATATCTTTGGCCGTCACAAGATAATGGTGGCGGCGGATCTCCTCGTCTTCTTTTTCGGTAATTTTCACCCAATAGTCGGTCATTTTCCTTCTCCTGATTCTTGCTTTTCTTTTAATGCCTGCTCCTGATGCGCATTCAGTAATTGATCGATCAGGACCATGAAATATTCATAATTATTTCTGGCCGTCTTATATTGCCGTTCATTGATTGCTTCACCGTTAGCCTCGTAAAACTTATCCACCAGTATTTCAAATTGTTTTTCAATTTCTCCATAGGCTCCCGTCTGGCTGCCAAGTATCTGCTCATGAAGGTACAGGGCGCAGCATTTAATATCGAGAACAGCTTCTATTTTCTCTTCCCGTTCGTTCATAGTTTCTACCCTTAACAAAAAATAACCCTTAAGGCAAACAGATTGAATGATTTTCTATGGAGCCCTCCATAAGACTGACATAAGACTTGACGGAATCATGATGTCTCCCCTATACTCCGTATCGAAAAGTCGTCGTGGTCTACTTTGAAAGGCTTTTACCAGGAAGGAATCGCACATGCATTTGAACAAATTTTCCGTTATCGTCATTGCCTTGATCTTCATAATCGTCATGGGTTGTGCGGGCATTGATACTGCCAAGAAAACAGGGAAAGATGGGGCTCCTCCCGACATAGCCTCAGCGCCTACTTCTTCGTCCACCCCTGTCAAACCAGGGAAATCAGCGGGAGAAGTCACTGGCGGCGGAGAGGAATCGATTTCCAAAAGCGACTCCCTGAAGACAGGGGATAAAAGCCATATCATGATGGAGTTAGAGGGGCCGATGAAAAAAAGACCAGAAAAAGCAGCGAAAGCTGCCGGTCCCCCGGGTCCGCGCCTCCCCAGTCCTGCGGCGGCGGCGCCTTCCACCTCGGGACTGAAGGCCGGTTTTGCCGACGACAACAAACAATTCAATTATTTCGTCTCCTTCTTGCAGAAATATGGGGGCCAGGTCCGCCATTATGCCATCCCCATCGATGAACGGATCATCCTCAAGGTCCGGGATAAAAATGACAAGCCAGTGGCCAACGCCGGGATTGCTATTTATGACGGCCAGCGGCGCCTTTGTGAAGGAAAGAGCTACGCCGACGGAACCTTTCTCTTTTTCCCGTCCGAATACGACAAGTCTCTTTCCCGTTACCGGGCCGTGATCACTTATCAGCAGGCGGATCAGGAGATCGTCATCGACCGGCAGGGGCCACGGGAGCTGGCGGTGCGCCTTGGCCGGACGCGGTATATCCCGGAGAGCACGCCCCTCGATATCCTCTTCATCATGGACACTACCGGCTCTATGGGGGAGGAAATCAGCCGTCTGAAGAACACGATCGAGATCATATACCTGAACCTTGCCTCCCTCTCCTCAAAACCGAAAATCCGCTTCGGGATGGTCCTTTACAAGGATCGGGGCGACGAGTTCGTCACCCAGGTCATTCCCTTGACGGCAGATCTCGATATATTTCGCGCCTGTCTGGACCGGGTAAAGGCCAGCGGCGGGGGCGATAATCCGGAAGATCTTCAATCCGCCCTTCAGGACAGCATCGAGAAGATCGAGTGGAATCAGGACGGTATCCGGCTGTGTTATATCATCACCGACGCCACTGCCCACCTTGACTACGGGCAGAAATACACCTATGTAAACGCCGTTCATGACGCCCGCAAAGACGGCATCAAGATGTTCACCATCGGCACGGGGGGCCTGGATATCTCCGGGGAGTATATCCTGCGGCAGATCTCCCAGTACACTTATGCCAAATATATCTTCCTGACCTACGGGGAGCGGGGGGAAGCGGAAGGCGGGAAAGAGGGAAGCGTCAGCCACCATACGGGGGCCAATTTTCAGACCGACAAGCTGGAAAGCATTATCATCCGTTTCACGAAGGAAGAGTTGAGTTACCTGTCCGACCAGCCCCTGACGGATGGAGAAGCATATTTCCAGGCAATTTCGCGGGACGACGAAAAAACGGGAGACACCCTCCAGAAAATCTTTGAGCAGGCCGTATCACAGCTCATCGACTACTCATCCATCCAGATCGCGAAGGGAACGGCGGCCAGTCTCATTCCCTTTGCCCCGGAAAAACCGGCGACGACCTCCAATGCCGAGTATTTCACCGAACAGATGAGCTTTTCCCTTGGAAAAAACAAGACTTTCCAAATCGTGGAACGCAAGGATATGCAGAAGATCCTTGATGAACTCAAGCTCCAGGGAACGGGAATTGTGGACGACAGAAGCGCCGCCGCCGCCGGCAAGCTAATGGGGGCAAGAATGATCATCACGGGGAAGATTTATCTTTCCCAAGACAACTACGAAATTTTCCTGAAACTTCTCCGCGTGGAAACAGGAGAAGTCCTCGCCGTCAACAAACTAAAAATTGACAGAAAATTAGGTTTGTAGGATAAAACCCATCCCCACCCCGGCCCTCCCCTTGGAGGGGAGGGTGTTTCGAGACGTTTTGCGAGTCAGTCAATCATTGATGTGTTGAAAGAGATGCAGATTTGCGCAGATGACTATGCCGTCGACCTCTCAGGAATGGCGACGCCAAGACCCAGGCGCCGGGTTTTTCTCAGGGCCAGTGCCGCAGCATTCTTGTTGACAAAGGATAAAGGCTCACAAGCCCATCCTTTTCTCAGGCGCCCCTCTTCACGGATGAGGCAAGCCCAGGCATAGGAACCGATGAAGGGGCTCAACAACCGCGTCTTCCATCCGTAGGTCCGATAAAGGTCCTGCAACAGCTCGTCTATTTTCTGCTTCATCACGTCATTTTTCCGGTACCACTTTTTCATGGCCCAGACAGCGCCGGTGTAGGTGGTTCGTAAGGGCGCCGTGTCCCAGGCATAACGATCACGTACGCACTGATCCGGATGGTCCTGATAGCGCTGCCACCCCTTCAGCATGGTGCGGATGAGGCGATACAGGCTGGGGCCGTTCACCTCGAAATCCTGCTGAAAAGCCTTAAGAAGGATTCCTTCTTCCCTGCCCTCGGTAATATGCTTATGACGATGGCTGAAGCGGTATTGTCCATGCCGGTCGGCGAGAGGCAACTCCTGCTCGGAGAGGATGTTTCCCGCCTCCGAATGTTCCTGGTAAAGAGGTGTGCCGGGATTGGGGGTGTAGAGCATGAACTGGTGAAAATCGGTATCGTGGGCGATGGCGTAAGAAATTATCCTGTCCATGTCCTCCGGCCGGTGATCTTCGAGGCCGATGATGGAGGAACCCAGAACGCGGATACCATGATCCTGAAGGGTCTTCACGAGCTTGCGGGTATCGACGCCGTTTAGTTTCCGGTAGGTGCTGTCCTCTCCTTCCAGGCCCATCCACACCCAGTTTATACCGAGCCTGACGAGTTGTTCGATGGAGTAGGATTCGATTACCCGGGCGGAACTGAAGACATCGAGGGACCAAGACTTCCCGTGCTCTTCCATCAGCTCCAGGAGGCGCAGGGCGCGGCGGCGGTGGACGAGAAAATTTTCGTCGAGGATAAAAAAGGAGCGCACGGTTAGTTTTTCTTCCAGTTGGCACATAACGGAAAAGAGTTCCTCCCCCGTTTCGAAAAAGTTGACGAAATTGCCTTTGCCTCCAAAAAAGGCAGAAGTTGAGCAGAAGTTACAGCCGACGGGACAGCCCACGGAGGGGATCAAAATAGCGGCGGTGCTCCCTTTTCTATGGGGAAGTTCAATGCCCATAATGCGGCCCCCAAAGCCGGAAATGACCATGGGATGTTTTATTGCGGCTTTTTCGTCCTGCCCTAAAAACTGGCGGAACCAGCGGATGCCGTCTCCCCGGACGATGTAATCGGCGTCAATGGCCCGGTGGAGATCTTCCCGGGCGGCAATGTGACCGCCCACTACGATCGTCGCTTCCGGACGGTAACGCCGGACGAGGTCGCACATCTCTTTCACCTTCCCGACATTGGTCAGAATGGCCCCGATCCCCACGATATCGTAATCGTTGTTCTGGATCTCCCTGATGAAATCCTTGCGCGTCGGAAAATCCAAAACCGTGCAGGGGGCCTCGATATTCTCCTGAATCATCAGAAGTCCGAAGGTTCGGTGGAACATCCGCAGGGAGAAGCCACCCTGGAGACGGGTAACCTGATTATGGTAGAGTTCCATCGGATTGTTTTTACGGCTTCCATACTGATCATCCTGGGCAAAAGGACCAAAAACGCCGGCAAGCAGGATATTGGCGCGGGTTCTCAGGGGGTGGACGGGGGGCTTGGCAGTTGCCATGTAAAATCTCCTCTCGGTTCGGTTATGATAGTTTCGTTATGATGGGGTACCTCTTAGAAATATTTGCCGGGAAATGAAAGTCCTAATTACTGATTTTACATTAGTTTTACATTCCCACGGATCACCGGACCCGATCCGCCGTTGACAGTCGTTCTGGTCTGGTGTAGCAATGTCCAACGCCTATGAACCGGGTAAAATGGTTTTTCCATCCAGTCCTGATCTTTATCCTGTCGATTGCGGCCCTGGCCGCCTCCCTCTTCCTCTACATCTACTGGTATATTGAGGTAAGTGCCGGTTTACAAAGGATAATTAAAAAATACAACCTGGATCCGTCGCAGTTTTTAGAGATCAAGACCTGGGTTGTCATCCTTGTCCTTTCCATCCTGGTCGGGTTGATCTTGACCGGGGTATTCACCATCTTCGTCTATTACGAGAAGACATGGCGGCTTTATCGGATGCAGAGAAGCTTCATCAATAATTTTACCCATGAACTGAAAACACCGGTGGCATCCCTTCGCCTTTACCTGGACACCTTCACCAAGTACGAATTGCCCCGGGAAGACCAACTCCGCTACCTCGATTTCATGATTCATGATGTGAACCGCCTCCTGGAAAACATCAACCGTATCCTAGATCTGGCCCGCATCGAAAGTAAAAGCTATCAGAAAGACCTCACCCGCGTTGATATTGTTGAAAGTATTGAAGCATTCTGCGCAAGAAACGCCGACCTCTTTCGCGGCGGCGAAATAGCCGTCCATAATCCCCTTAAAAAGGCCTACTTTTACTGGCTTAACTTGCCCTTATTCGACATGCTGCTGATGAACCTGTGCACCAATGCGATCAAATACAACCAGTCGGATCAGCCCCGGATCGACATCCGGTTTGTACCCCACAAGAAGGGTCTCGACGTAAGATTTGAAGACAACGGTATCGGCATCGAAAAGGGGGTAACGAAGAAAATCTTCCGCAAGTTCTACCAGGTGGGACAGACAGATGATATGACGGTGAAGGGAACGGGCCTTGGCCTCTACCTCGTCGAACAGATTGCCATGATCCACCGGGCCGTTATTACGGCAGAGAGTGAGGGCCCGGGGAAAGGTTCGACGTTTATACTTAGCCTGCCCCGACCCTCCGGGAATAAATAGGGACAGAGCCCCTATTTATTCGCACCAAGCAAAAAGAATATGGGCTCTGTCCCTATTTAAGAGAACTCGCAAAAAGTTACCACCGCCGTCACCCCGGCAAAAGCCGTGGTCCGGAATAACAAAAAGGGAATATCCGACTTTTAGCGAACACGACAACCTCGAAGGATGGGAAATTATAACGCAATGGATTCGATAATATACGAGGGATACTTAAAGTGAAAGATTCAGAAAAGAAGCGGATCCTTATTATCGAGGATGATTTGCACATCGCCGAGGGGCTCAGACTTAATTTGTCCCTGAAAGGCTATGAAGTCCAGCTTTCCTTAGACGGGATGGCAGGTTTGCGGGAATGGCGGAACTGGCGGCCCCAGCTCATCGTCCTCGACATCATGCTCCCCGGCATAGACGGTCTTTCCGTCCTCCGTCACATCCGCATCGAAGATGAGAAGCTGCCCATTCTTATTCTTTCGGCCAAGAGCGAGCCTGAATACCGGGTAAAGGGTCTTGCTTACGGCGTCGACGATTATCTGTCCAAACCCTTTCATCTTGACGAATTTCTCCTCCGGGTGGATCGGCTGATGACACGGGCGGAGTGGAACCAGGAACCGGCAACGGGCGCCAGAAGCTCGACCCAATGGGGGTCGACCTATTCTTTTGGCGATAATATCATCAATTTTGACACCTTCACCGCCCAATGCCGCTCGGGAGAAGTCAAGTTGACGGAACAGGAAATGCGGTTGCTGAAGCTTTTTATATCCAACCGGGCCAAGCCCCTGAAACGAAGCGAACTACTAGAAATGGGCTGGGGCTATACCGGGGCGATGCCGACGAGAACGGTGGATAACTTCATCGTCCGCTTTCGCAAATATTTCGAGGACAATCCCCAGGAGCCGCGCTATTTCAAGAGCCTAAGATCCATCGGCTATGTCTTTGACCATCGTTGATCCAGGATTTGGCCGCGTTCATCCCAAAGAGGACGCCACCGACAAACCGCTCCGAAAAGCGGTAGTCCGTCCCCAGGGTGAGGCCGCCATTCTTGAAATCGTAGCCCCGCTGCGCCACCGTATCCTTCTGGTCACCCAGGACAAGATTACCTCTCACAAAGAAACCCCAGTTGGGATCAGTCGTAGAGGGGATCATCCCCTGGAGATCATCATGGTCTGTTCCCTCTTCAAAGGGTGTATTGGGACCATAGCTGTGATTTTTGATATGGATCTCCGGTTTGGATTCGATGGCTAAAGTTGAGCTGTTGAGGCCGCTCTTCCAGAGGTAGGCATCATAATAATCATCCCAGGTTATCGCCGGATCGCCAACGAACGCATTACCAAGACGGAGACGGAGGCCTGCGATCTGGGCGAAGGGCGCGGCGCCTGTCCCGCCGATCGTGTTGCTGCCACGGGCGGCTGCGACTCCCGCAACGGCGGTGCCGTGATTGTCGATTCCCTGGACCGGTCCCTGGGGTTGGGCGGCCAGGGTCGGATCCTGGCTGAAATTCTTGCTGAGACCGGGAAGATAATTGTCTTTCAGATCCTCATGAGTTCCCTCCACGCCATCGTCAACAATGCCGATGACGACACCGCGACCTGTGTAACCGGAGATATTCTTGCCTTCCAGATTCCAGGCGTTTTTCAGGCCGGCATCCTGGCCTTTGTTGGAATCGGAAGCGGGCACCTTATTCCACAGGTGCCACTGGCCGGGGTAGTCCTTACCGCCGCTGGTCAGGGGATAGAAATAGGGATCATTTGTTTCGGTGGGAATGAACGCCGCCCCCTGGGCATGGACGAAAGGTGCGGCCAATATTACCAGGAGGAGCGACAGTGCGGTGATGAACAAATTAAACTTCTTCATAGTTAACCTTATTGATTTGCCCTCTTCGGTTTGGAGAGGATTGATTGCAGGATTGAAAATGTATCATCCGCAGTGCTGCATGTCATCATGCACCGGTGCTGTACAACAATAATATTTCATTAAAATGGACCAACAAAAATTCAGTTCGTAGCACGAACTACTTTAACTACATGATATTATTAAGCGATAATCGACAGTCCGACGGATAGGGGCTTTGGCGTCTTTTTTCAAATAATTATTCATTATAACAACATGTTACTTGAGTCTACCCTCTTATTTTCAGTTTTGGTTCATTTTACTCTCAAGCGGCGACGCGATAGAAAATCAGCCCCGCCGCTCTTTCTTCATGGAGCAGCCCTTCCTGGATCAATTCGATGAGATGGACATAGGTTTCATTCAAGGCAAGAAACTGATCAAACTCGCCCAAATCTGTCCCGAAAATATCCTGAGAAACCACAAAGGCCGTCTTTGTTCCCCTTTGCACGGATTCATAAGTAAGTCTTTTCCTGATCCGGTGATGATCAGATATCTCTTCGACTCTCCCTTTGAGATTACTAAATGGCTGTCCGTGGGCCGGATAAACCTTTTCTACAGATAGAGTTTCCATCAGAACCAACGAATCGAGATAGCTGCGCAGGGGACGAAACTCCGGGGCAAACAAATTGGGGCTGAGATTGGGCGTAATCTCCGGCAAGACATGATCGCCGGATAAAAGGATGCGTTCCTGAGGGAAATAGAATGACACATGGTCGTGGGTATGTCCGGGCGTCGGTATCACCTGCATTTCCTTTCCCCCTACGATATCTTTATGTTCGGGAAGGAAAAATTCATCGATGGTGAAAGAGCTGCCCGCTTTTTTGAAGGTCAGAAACAATCCGGAGATAAAATCGATCGCCTTTTCCGGGAGCCCATGAAGCAGGCAAAAGTCTCTGATCCGTTCCACAAACAGAAACTCCTCACGGTCCCTCATCAGGATAAAAGGCCGGCTCAGCTCGGACATGTGGATTCTGGCGCCGGAGATATTCTGAAGCCGGCCGGCCATGCCGCAATGGTCAATGTGGTAGTGGGTGATGAAGATCCGTTTGATGTCACTGATGTTTTTGCCGATTTTTTTCAGTGATTCTTCAAGGCGGACAAATGTCTCGGGGGTGTTGAGTCCGGTGTCGAACAGCGTGATCCCGTCGCTATCAACGGCAATAAAGGCATGGACATGCATCAGCCGAAAAGGCATGGGCAGAGTGAGCATATAAAGATTGTCCGTAATTTCTTCCAGCATGACCATCACTGCTCTATATCCGGCACGGCGTAATAATTTCAATAAATATTTTCAAATAAATCCTTCCCAATAGCGGATTTGATCTATTTACAAGGGCTGGAAATAAGGGTATTATGCAGAGCAAATATTTAACCAGCATGCATGAATAGAAACCTTTGAAAAACGGCTTCGCCGCAGCTCAAAAATCTTTTTCGCTTCTGGTTGGTTTGAATATAATAGTTATTTATTCCGAGATGTTAAATTAAATCACGGAACGGCGAAAAACATTTGATTCGCTGCTTGCGAACCATCTTTCTGCGGTTATACAAATCTCTCGAATGTTGTGACTATCCGGAAAGAGAAGAACATAATTATGAAATCGTTCCAACCGGTAGGAGTGTATTTATGACCAAAAAGTTCATTCAGGATTTCGAGATTTTGGATCGGAAACCCTGCACTGCCTTGTGCAGGATCAAGGGAGATGTAGTTCTCTTCGGCGGATTTGCCGGGTACCATCAAAACATCATTGAGGAAAACCTGCCCTGGCCCCAGTTATTGGTCCATGGAGGTATGAATTCCTACGAGGATCGAATTTTAAATCCTTTCGACTTCATGTTTCTTTGCAGTCTATTTAAAGGCGGGGGCTTTGATTTCGTTGACATGACCGTGAAGGAAAAGATTGCCCTGGTCGGAACGGCAACGGAATTGGATCGCACCCTCAAGGTGATAGATTTGACCTTTCAAGGCCCGGACAGGAATTATTTTAAAAACGCCGGTGTTGAGGTAAAATGGCGTGATCAGTACTTAAAAGAAAAAAAGTATTTCTCCCTGAAAAATAAAAAGGGGAAACCGATCCATCTTGACCAAATGTTGTCATGTCATGAATTTGGCAGTCCTTTACCGAACAAATGGTCCGTGGAAAGAACAAACAACATGTTCTTTATCATTCGGGATCTTGAGTCCGGCGACTGCCAGGAACTGGACATCTCACCAAGTGAAAATGAAACGATAAAACCGGTCTGGGAGATCCCTCCTTATTACGGTGGATTTCCCGCCGCCCTTGCCTTTTCCCTCCAGGTATTGGGATACGGATCGCCTTTTCAATCAAAAGGCCCTACCACCTGCATGGTTCTCCGCCTTAATGGTCTTGCCGTGTTGGTTGATTGCTGCCCCTTTTGGGATTTGCTGGCCATGAAGACAGGCGTCAGTATCGCGGAAATAGACGCTCTTATTCTCACCCACTGCCATGAAGATCATATGGGAGGTCTACTGAAGCTCATCCGCAGAGGAAGAAAAATCAGAATATATACTGCCAAAGATATTTTTCAGATGATGCTGGATATTTTATCTTCGCAGCTCGATGTATCGACAGATGTGGTCAAAAAATATTTTGAGTTTCATCCCGTGGAGATAGAAAAATGGATGACCATCTCGGGAATAGACTTTTTCCTTCAATACACCTCCCATCCCATCCCCTGCATCGCCGTCAAAGCCCGGAAAAAACACCACAGCGGACTACCGGCAGAGATTCAGATAACTTCCGATACCGTGGGGATGACCTGTGCCCAGACTATGCTTGACCGGGGGGTGATTTCCGAGAACAGATATGCCCAAATCATGAATGTCTTCGAAGGCGACGTTACGATCGCAGATGGCGGAGAGGCTGGCTTACATCCAGCGCTGCAAGACTTCATGGGTCATGACGTCAGGGCTACTTTTTTAGGCCATCGGCAAAACGAGGCAACCAATGTGCCCCTCCACTTCTCTTTTGTGGAGCCTTACCATCTTTTCCCTTTTGAAAATCTCAGCATCGCATCCATTATCAGCCGGGCCATAGACAGTTTTTTGAAACCATTTCCAAATATTGATGCGGGACGTTGGGCGCAAATATTGCGGGAAGCAGCCATCTATCGCCCGATAGCTACAGGACAGTTGATTCTGCAAGAAAGGATGGAAGAATCTGAATTCCTGTTTATTATCGGCTTTGGTCTTTTTTCGGTAATTACCAACAATCAGGAAGTAGCCGTCCTGCATTCGGGCAACTTCTTCGGGGAAAATGTTTTTGTTTCGGGGAATAAAAGGAGGACAGCCCATGTAAAGGCGTTAACCTATGGCATCGTAGTCGGACTTAATGCCAATGTAGTTCATGAATTTTTAAATGACAATCCGGACGTCAAAAACCGTTTTTCCCATCTGGCGGAAGCGCGGGAGTTGCTGAGTCGGACACTATTATTTGGACAATTAGACGTAGCTGAAAAGACAAATCTCGCCCTGTCCCTGAATAAGATTTATTTGCAGGCGGGAGATTATTTAATAAGAAAGGGGGAAACTGAAGACTGCGGATATGTATTATCCCATGGTGCATTGGAGATTCCCGACACAGATATTCTCTTTACTCCGCCATCTATGGTCGGCGAATTCACCGCCGCAGGTTTTACCGAACACCGCACCGCTGATGTCAGGGCCACGGAGGATTTTACGGCAGTCTATAAAATAACCCGCAATGATCTCCAAAGGCTGATGCAATCAAGCCCCGATATTGAGATGAAGATCAAAGAACTGGCCCGTTCCCGTGGCCTAAAGGTATAATGATCTTGGAGGGCGAGCATTAGAACCGTCTGGTGGTAAGATAAATTGATTATAAGGGGAGGACACCCCCTTGATAAATATTGCAATTTTATTCAGTTCGGTGAAATCTTATGAACAGCAAGATTAAAGACGCGATCTTCAAGCAAGTAGCAAGAGAACCCTTTGCAGAAAAATTCAATCTAAAGCTGATTGATCTGAATGAAGGCTTTTCAAAAGTCGAGATGGTCTTTACCCCGGATATGGAAAACATGTTTGGGAAAGCCCATGGAGGTGCATTGTTTGCTCTGATTGATGAAGCTTTCGAAACCGCATCCAATTCTCATGGCACTATTGCCGTTGCCCTGAATATGAACATCAGCTATCTAGCTTCCCCTTCTACAGGCTCTACATTAACGGCTGAAGCCAAAGAAATAAATCGAACCAATAAAACAGCCGTCTATGAAATCAAGGTCATTGAAGGGGAGAGCCGCCTTATTGCTTCTTGTCAGGCCCTTGTCTATCGGATGAACAAACCGCTCCCGTTTCTTGACCATGAAGAAGGCGAAGGATAGCCAAAGTCCTCCTCGCAACGTTTCATTGAACGTCTTTTTAAAATATCTTTCAAAAAGCACCGTCAACAGTCCCTTCATTATCTTAATTATAAGCGGTTCTATCTTAATAATGCTCACAATAACGGATATTTGCACTCATCACAAAATAATCGTCACAGGTTGGCACACTTTAAGCGTTATACAAAGTCAAACGGAAACAAACAAAAAAATAGACATAGGAGGACACAAATCATGAAAAAGACATTAGGAACGATGGTAGCGGCAAGATCTTCGAAAGCCCCTGTCCAACTGATGGATGAGGTTTTCTTTTTTATGTTTTCAGTGAGAATGATTGACAGAAACAAATAATGACGCGTATACAGGTTTCACTAACATGTTCCTTCATCGGCTTTACCGATGATTCCGATAGTAGATCTCTTCAATTGATTTTCTTTTGGGCAACTTCTTTGGCAGAGACAGCGCAAATGATCTTCCAATATCAAGCCATCCGGCCAATTCGTCTCTTTTATTCCATGAACCTTTTTCTACCATGACCCAGCCCTTCATAGGTTTCCCAGTTAAATCGAACGCCCTTACATGCTCATTATTCAATTTTTCCGCGGCAAGCACCGGCGCCATTCTCACGATGAGATAATCCTTCAAGATGCCGAAAGACATGTTGCCGTTGATCAGATAGCAGATGCCGCCGAACATCTTTTTCTTTTCAAGATTCCCTTCTGAGAAAATGTCTTCAATTAGATCTTCAAGGGCTGTATTGTAAGGCATAGCGGTTCCTGATTATATGGGGAAACGAAGCTTTTCGTCAGCTCACTTCAGCGGTAAGCTTCACCAGTTTATCTTCGATCTCAAGGGTCGTTTTGCAATATGTAAATTTGTGGCTGATTTTCCCTTCTCGAAAATGAATGATATCCACACCGCGTCGCATTTCTGATTTGCCCTTGTATCCCTTTTCGCTGGATGGCCATTCCAAGGACCACTTGAAGAGCACCTTCTGCTCTTTTTCATCAACGAAAATATCTTCAGTTATGAAACGGAATCCGCCATGATTCTTGAACCAAGGTCCCCAAGCATTCTTCAGGACTTCTTTCCCTTGCACCCTTGCACCTGTCCAGTTCTCGAAAATTATATCGTCGTGGAAAAGATCCATGACCTTTTCAAGATCATGAGCGTTCCAGGCATCATTCCATTCTGTCATGATAATTTTGATTCGATCTTTGCTGAGCATGGTAGCAGCTCCTTTCATTGTTTTTCGGTAGAGATGGGTTAACTTCCTCCTACCATGAATTCGTATATGAAGATATAAATAGGTTTAGGTAGTTTAGGATAGAATCATGGAAAGACAGGAAGACTAATAACTTCCTGGGCGGTTCGCACCTTTCAAATCGGATCCAATAGGCCCTCAGCAAGTTTGGTCTCTCGCTTATAAGTGTATTTGGAGCCGTTGATCGCTGCTTCGGCGAAAAATCAATCCATGTGAAGGCTAAGTGAAAATAACCCTTGCTACAACATCCTATTATTTATCGCAGTCAACATCCGCTCAAAGAACAGCTTGAATTCCAATTTCTATTGACATATTTATCAACAAAGTCATATCATTCTTAAAATTAACGGAGACAAGCATCATGAACAAACTAGATCTTATCGAGGCTTTTGCCGCTAAAGAAAACCTGACTGCAAAACAAGCAAAAGATGTCATCAATCAAATCCTTAAAGGCTTTACAGATACACTGAAAAAGGGATACCGACCTCAATGGACTTGAATATCTTTTCAAGCCGCTTGAAGATTGATGCGCTTGGATGGATTTGCTTTATTAAAAACATATAAAGATATGGGAAGGTAACCTTTTGGAAAAATTTGCATTATCCGGAGACTACATTGAGCTCAGTAAACTTTTAAAAGCATCTGGCCTGTGCGTTACAGGTGGTGTTGCAAAAAATGCCATTGAAAATGGGCGTGTAATGGTAGATGGAGAAGTAGAATACAGAAAGGGCTGTAAAATAAGACTGGGCCAAAAAGTTGAATTTGATGGCCACATGATCGAAGTCAATTGATCCGTTAGCGGGGCGATCATTTGTCCTTTTTTCTTATATGGGGGAGCGGGAAATTAGAAACGACCTTTAAATCAGTGAGAGCTGCTTGGGATCATTGAATTATGAGTTTCTCTTAAGATAGGACAATAGACGGGAAAAAATCTGATCGATTCTCTCTGACGCTGGCAGCGTATCCCTGATCATCTTGAGATAATCCCGCTCATGGATCATCTGAAACGTTGGCTGAAAATTGATATCATAGACCCAC
>Ga0247841_10005648_pt1 | contig 19998 bp, 26 predicted proteins | sample LaCruzMarch2015__2_FD_192410 | JGI IMG/M metagenome (GOLD analysis project Ga0247841, IMG submission 192410) | Freshwater microbial communities from meromictic Lake La Cruz, Castile-La Mancha, Spain - LaCruzMarch2015_18m | ecosystem: Environmental > Aquatic > Freshwater > Lake | place: Spain... | reverse complement strand
GCGCCTCAAGGTTGGTTATGCTAGAGCGGCCCGGCTGCTCGACATCCTCGAGGAAAACGGAGTTATCGGTCCGGCCGATGGCGCCAAACCCCGCGACGTTTTGATTTCCGATCCGGGGCTGGATCGCTTTGGCGATGGCGGCCAAGATTATCAGGACGAAGACAGACATAATAATTATCAGTAACGTCTAATGGTAACGGTAACGAGGCCCGGTTCGTCTAGAGTAAGCCGTCTGACGTAACCCTGCCTACCGGCAGGCAGGCGAACAACGATACGGACATCATAACCGATGGACGATTAACGAGTAATATGGTCCGAGGTTTTTCCAAAAGGAAATTAATATTAAGCCAGAATCTGGCTGAGAAGTTAAAGTCAGCCCGGGAGAATAGAAAGCTCTCCATTTTGGATGTGGAAGCGGGGACGAAGATCAAAGCCAGATATCTGGAAGCGATTGAATCAGGTAATTGGACGAAGCTGCCGTCTGCCGTCTATACGCGGGGGTTTGTTCTGGCCTGCGCCAAATACCTCGATCTGGATAAGAGAGAAACACTTGGTCTTTTTGAGACGGAGCTGACTTACCAAAAAAGTCAGGGGCGGACCAATCTGGTCTATGAAAAATCACTGAAAGATGTCAAAGTGTTAATTACTCCGAAACTGCTCGGCTACAGCCTTCTTTCTTTCTTTGTCTTGTCAATGTTCGCCTATATTGTCTATCAAGTTTCAATCTTCGCTGGCAGCCCGAACTTGAAAATTGTTTCGCCGAATAATAATACGGTTGTCGAGAACGATTCGATCGATATCCGCGGAGTGACAGACAGCGATATATTTCTGACGGTCAACGACGAGAATGTCCCGGTCGCCAGCGATGGTCATTTCGCTACCAATCTCAAACTTCATCGGGGCATAAACATTATCAAGGTCGAGGCCTCTGGCAAACCGAATAAAGAGACGGCCGAGGTTTTGACCGTCGAATATAAACCGAAAACGGCAATGACGGATTTGCCAGTAAACCAATAACAGAAATGGATGACGAATATCCGAATGGCTAATAAACAAATATTAGCCCATTCGCTATTAGGACATTCGCTATCCATTTATGAAAGGACGCAATGGCCAAGAAAGAAGTCGTCAAAGACGCGCCAAAACAAACACAAAACGATGGTAAAACCGAAGCTCTGAAAGCCGCTCTTCTCTCGATCGAGAAACAGTTCGGCAAAGGCTCGATCATGACGATGGCAGGCTCTGTCCCGCTCAATGTCGATGCTATCTCAACCGGTTCGTTTTCTCTGGACCTGGCTCTCGGAATCGGAGGTTTGCCCCGAGGCAGAGTGATTGAGATTTTTGGTCCGGAATCATCCGGCAAGACGACGCTAGCTTTGTCGGTGGTGGCGCAAGCGCAAAAAAAAGGCGGGAATGCCGCTTTTATTGACGCCGAGCATGCTCTCGATCCCGAATATGCCAAGAGAATAGGGGTTGATCTGGATAATTTGCTTATTTCCCAGCCTGATAATGGTGAACAAGCCCTGGAAATATGCGAAACTTTAGTCCGTTCCAACGCTCTAGATGTCATCATTATCGACTCTGTCGCTGCGCTCGTACCGCGGGCGGAAATTGAAGGCGAGATGGGCGACTCGATGATGGGGGTGCAAGCTCGGCTGATGTCACAAGCCTTGCGGAAATTGGCCGGCGCCGTCGCCAAGTCAAAAACAATTTTAATTTTTATCAATCAGATCCGGATGAAAATCGGGGTGATGTTCGGCAATCCCGAAACGACCACCGGTGGCAACGCCTTGAAATTTTATTCTTCCGTCCGGCTTGATATCCGCCGCCGCGCCGCTCTGAAGAAGGGTGAGGAAACGGTCGGCAATGTCACCACGGTCAAAGTGGTAAAGAATAAGGTAGCGCCTCCGTTCAAAACAGCCGAGTTCGACATAATGTATGGCCACGGCATTGATTCCGATGGGGAAATTATTAACCTTGGTGTCATCTATGGTGTGGTCGAAAAGGCCGGCGCCTGGCTTTCTTATGAGGGCGAAAAACTGGGTCAGGGCAAAGAGGGCGCTAAAGCGTTTCTGAAGCAAAATCCAAAGATGACGGAAGAGATAAAATTGAAAATTCTGGCGAAGGTAAAAGAAGCCAAGGACAAATCGGATGAAGAAGAAACCGCTTGAATTGTTTCCTCTCCTTATTAAGGAGAGGTTAGGTGAGGTTGGATGAAGGAAACACCCCTACGATATGCGCTGGTAAACTTAAAAGATCATTGACAATTTCTTCGTCCTGATATAATATAAGATTGTCACGTGATGATCACGCTGACTCAAAGTTCGCTAAATCCCCCCGGCTCTGTCAAAGGACCCGGGGGTTTTATATTTTGTGGGTACTGATGTATAATCTAAGTATGAAAAAGAATCTGGTAATATTCGACGGCAGTAATTTTTATCATGGAGCAAAGAGACTATCGCCGCGTATACATTTAACCGATTTTAATTACGCGAATTTAATCGAGATTATTACTGGCAACAAAAATAACAAGATTGAGTACTGTGTCGGGGAAATCCGCCAGAAAAGAAGCAACGATAAATCAGTGAGACTTTACGCCAATCAGCAATCGCTTTTTTACAATCTTGAAAAACAAGGAATCGAGATAAAAAAGGGCTACATGTTAAGGGACAAGTTTATCTATCACGAGAAGGGTGTTGATGTCCAGATCGCTTTAGACATCTTGAGAGGAGCCCTAAAGGATGAATACGATGTTTGCTACTTAATATCTTCTGACACAGATTTATTACCAGCCATAGCCGAAGCGAGAACGGAAAAGAAAAAGATTATTTATGTCGGCTTCGAAAACTTTATTAGTCGCGCCATGAGGGCCAATTGTTCGGAAATGATTCTGGTGACCAGAAAAATGATCCGTGATTGTGGCAGAAGATGATCATGAAGAAGAAACCGCTTGAATTGTTTCCTCTCCTTATTAAGGAGAGGTCAGGTGAGGTTGGATGAAAAAAAAACCTTTGGAATACGCCTTATATTTGCTAGAACTTCGAGACCGAACAGAGGGCGAGATTCGGGAAAAAATGAAGCGCAAGGAATATGAACCGGAGGAGATCGAAAAAGCGGTCGGCTTCCTTAAAGATAAAGATTTCATCAATGACGAGCGGTTTGTCAAAAATTATATTCAGAATAAACAATCGTTTGGGACTGCTGGCAGATATAAAATCCGCCAAAAATTGATGCTTCTGCACTTAGACAACGCGTTGATCGAAGAAAATTTGGCTGAGACTGATCCGGAAGCCGAATATGAACGAGCGCTTGAAATGACCAAAGATTGGCTTGCCCGGCATCAGATTCCAAGAGAGAAAATGTATGAAAAAGTAGGGCGGCATCTTGTCTCGCAAGGATACGAGTACGACGTGGTGAAAAAAGTTCTCGATTCCATAATTCATAATTCTTGATTCATTATTCATAATTCAGGAGGGGTCAGTGGCGAAAAAGGAATCATATATTCTCTGGTTTAAGGATATTCACAAAGAAGATGTGGCGCTGGTCGGGGGAAAAGGCGCCAATCTAGGCGAGCTAACCAACGCCGGCATTCCGGTACCAGCGGGTTTTTGTGTTACGGCTGCGTCATATTACTATTTTCTGGAGAAAACCGGTATCAAGGCAAAACTCGCTTCGTTGCTCAAAGGGCTGGATGAGAATGACAATAAAAAATTGAATAGAGTAGCTAAAGACATCAAACACCTGATTGTTTCGTCCAAAATGCCGGACGATTTGGCGGATCAAATCAAAGAGGCCTATCACAAACTGGGAGGCTTCCCGGTCGCTGTTCGCTCATCAGCCACGGCCGAAGACCTGCCTGATGCTTCTTTTGCCGGCCAGCAAACAACTTATCTCAATGTCACAACGCCGGACGATGTCGTCGACTCGGTCAAAAAATGTTTTGCCTCTCTCTTTGAAGCGCGGGCGATCTATTACCGTGTCGTCCAAAAATATGATCACCTGAAGGTCGGCTTATCGGCGCCAGTCCAGAATATGGTTGATTCCGATGTCGCCGGCATATTATTCACTCAGGACCCGGTCGAAGAAAATCCCGATCAATTGATTATCGAAGCAGGCTGGGGCTTGGGTGAGGCGACGGTTTTGGGGGAAATCAATCCTGACCGCTATGTTGTTGATAAAAAAACTTTGAAAATTGTTAGCAAAGATATCCAGAAACAGACTTGGCAGATCGTGAAAGAGGCCAAAGGCGGGGGAGACAGGCACATCGCCGTGCCGAAAGGCGATCAAGATAAACAGAAAATCAGCGACGAGCAGATTGTCGAATTGGCAAAGCTTGGCGTCAAGATCGAGGAACATTACGGCAAGCCGCAAGATACGGAATGGGCGATCGAGAACGGTCCCTCGACTTCGCTCGGGACAGGCAAAATTTATTTTGTCCAATCAAGACCGATTACAACACTTGGGAAGAAACAGAGTGGCGGAGTGACGGAGAAACAGAGCGGGGAGGAGAACCCATCCTTCGCTAAAGCTACGGAGGGTGAGCAAAATATCTCGAACACCGATATTTTGCTCAAAGGCGCGGCCGCTTCGCTCGGATCAGCCTCTGGATTGGTCAAAATCATCCATAAACCGACCGAGATTGACAAAGTAAACGCCGGCGATGTTTTAGTCACAGAAATGACCACGCCCGACTATGTGCCGGCGATGAAAAAAGCGGTTGCGATTGTGACCGACACCGGCGGCCGGACCTGTCACGCCGCTATCGTTTCGCGCGAATTGGGCATTCCTTGTGTCGTTGGTACGGGCACGGCCACTCACAAGTTGACGACCGGTCAGATGATCACAGTCGATGGCGCCAAAGGGCTTGTTTATAAAGGCAAGGTAGCGATTGGCGGCGCCGATGCGGGCAAATTGGCTTCTCCGACAGCCGGTAGCGGGTCAACGATATCGGAAGAAATCCCGGTGACCGGGACCAAGGTTTATGTCAATCTGGGCGAGCCGGACCTAGCCGATACGGTCGCCAAATTGCCGGTCGATGGAGTCGGGCTTTTGCGCGCCGAGTTTATGATCGCCAACCTGGGTGAACATCCCAAAGCGATGGTCAAGGACGGCCGGGGCGATGATTATGTCAAAGCTTTGGTCGAAGGACTGAATAAAATCGCCGCCGCCTTTGCTCCCCGGCCGGTTGTTTATCGCGCTACTGATTTCAAAACAAACGAATACAGGGGGCTCAAGGGCGGTGACAAATACGAGCCGGTAGAGGACAACCCGATGATTGGCTACCGCGGCGCTTCGCGATATATCGCCGATCCCGAGATGTTTGCCCTCGAACTCGAAGCGATCAAAAAGGTTCGCGAACAATATGACCTCAAAAATCTCTGGATGATGGTTCCCTTTGTCCGGACGACGACTGAAATGGCAGAGTGCATGAAATTGATTGAAAAAGGCGGGTTGAAACAAGGTCCGGATTTCAAAATCTGGATGATGTGCGAGATTCCTTCCAATGTTATTTTGCTCGAAAAGTTCATCGATTTAGGAATTGATGGTATCTCAATCGGTTCCAACGATTTAACCCAATTGACTCTCGGCGTCGACCGCGACAATCAGACTCTGGCGAAACTATTTGACGAGCGGGACGAGGCGGTCAGATTATCAATTGAATATGTGATCAAAACTTGCCGTAAGCGTAATGTCACCTGTTCAATTTGCGGCCAAGCCCCAAGCGTTTACCCCGAAATTACCGAGATGATGGTGCGAGCCGGTACGACCTCCGTTTCCGTCACGCCCGATGTCGCCATCGCCACCAAAAAACTAATCGCCTCAGTCGAAAAACGGATTTTACTAAGTAATATTATCAACAGATAGACGATTGTCCCAGAAAGGTTTAAAATAGTTTGACATGGATAAAATCGAGAAAAAAATTGATAATCTCGCTGAAATAATGATGGGCGGTTTCGACCGTCTTGATGACCGTATTGACGGTTTGGCAGGACAAGTTGACGGTTTGGCAGGACAAGTTGACGGTTTGGCAGGACAAGTTGACGGTTTGGATCAACGGGTGGGACAGTTAAAATCCGAAGTGAGAGACGTCCGTCTGACCCAAGGCAAGCATACCGAGATATTGGATAAACACTCTGTGATCTTAAAGCAAGTTAGTGGCGATATTGAGGCGTTTGTCAAGGATGATCTTGATCACGGCAAAAGAATTGGACGGCTAGAGAGAAAAGTTTTGTCTAGTCTTGTTTAGTCTTCTATAAAAGTATTTCATATCGAATTTATCAACGCACTAGTGATATTGAAATAATTCCAATTACTATCAATAAAAATCCTCCAAGTTGCTGAGGAGTAAGTTTCTCTTTGAAAAAAATCAAGCTGTAGGCGGTGACGATGAGCGGCGTGGCTGAGCCGATCGCAGAGACAATTCCAACATGAAAAATTCTTAGTGCCTGGTAGTAGCAAATGACGCCGACGACTAAAGAGACAGAAATCAGGATGATGTTCCGAAGTGTCCTTGTATCCGGGAGGGAGATTTTCTCTCTTTTGACCGCGATCGAAGAGGCGACGACCAGCAGAATAGCAAATTCGATGACGAAGGAGGTGAATATTGAGCCGAGATGAACGGAGGGGATTCTGATTAGGAAAAAATAGATTCCCCAGCCTAGCAAAGTTATGATAGCGTAGGGCAGACCACTTTTTAGGTCGAATAGATGAGAGCTTTTGAATTGACGGAAATTGGTAGAGATGAGTATTATGCCGATGATTATGAATGCCACGGAGAAAAGTTGAAAATATGAAAGCCGCTCATGATAAAAAATCATAGCTAAAATTATGGTGATTACGGCGTAGCTTGAAGAAACAGGGCTGATGACGCCGATCTTTCCTATCTCGATTGCCTTGTAAAAAAAGAAAAGCGGAATAAATCCGAGGGCGGCGATCAATAATGCGATCAGTGTATATTTCAATGAAAATGTTGTAAACGAGCGGAATGATATCACGAGCAGGAGAAGAATGGCTGAATCAAAAATACCGCGGAAAAACATCACTTGGTTTGGCCCGATCTTGCGGACAGGATTCCTCGACAGGGCGCTGGAAAGTCCTAGAGCAACAAGGGCAATCAATGCAAGGATGATTCCGAAATTCATTTTTGCCCCTTCTGGTTTCTGTCGATCAGTTCTGAATAATATTCTAGGATGGCGGCGAGAGTTTCGTCGTGCCCGACATACGGAAGGGCATAATCCTTTCTTCTTTTATCTGAGCAGGCCTCACCCTCCCAAACAATTTTATTGGAAATCCCGTATTGCAATGAGTAGCAAATTTTATCGAGCGCTTTGACGATTTTGGCCTCGGGTGTTTTTCCTTCCTCATATTCAAGCCAGAGATCTTTTAATTGTTTGCCAGTCACATGCGGTAAAATTCCGAAAATCCGGTCTGCCGCCACTTTTTCCGCCTGATGTTTCTTTCTCTTTGCTTCCGGCATTTCAACCCAAGCGTCTCCTGTATCGATCTCGGAGAGGTCGTGAATTATCGCCAGCTCCAAGGCATGGCCAAGATTGAACTTGATATCAAGTTCTCGTCTCACCGTCATCAACATTAAAGCCAGATGCCAGCTGTGTTCGGCATCATTTTCACGGCGGATTCCATCTGAAAGAACGGGGATCCGCTCTATCAGCTTAAGCTTCTCCGTCTCCTCCCAGAAAGCCAGCATTTTTTTAGTATTTTGAGTTAATTTACCCATAATTCATAATTCGTTATTCATAATTCCCGCCGGGCAGAGCCCTCTGGGCGGCGCCTAATCTAGGTCGTACTCTTTTTTCCAGCCCCAACCCTTTTCTTTGAATTGAGGCTTGAGGCGTTTGTTTAATTCAGCCAACATCCCTTTTAGCTTAGGATAATCGCCAACTGCTTTTGTCGAATAGGCGGCAATTAATTCGGGATAGTCAAAACATTTCGTGCCAATGCGGTGCATGTGATCGATGCCCTCAATTTTATCGAGCGCTTTGACATACTTCGCTTCCGGTGTTGTGCCGTTTTCGTATTCCATCCACAAGTTATAAACATCCGTCCCGGACTTTTCCGGTAATGTTTTTTTAATTTGCTCCATCGCTGACAATTCGGCATTATACTTGTCCGCTTTTGTGACTTTACCAAAGGCGATGAGCGAGTGGTCGGTGTCTCCGGCAATCGCTTCGACCAAGTCATGAACGAGGGCGATCTTGATCGCTTTTTCAATATTTACTTTGAGATTCAATTCTTCCGCCACGATAAATGAGAGCAGCGCCACGTTCCAGCTGTGATCGGCGCTAGATTCTTTCCACTTCATCTCTTTGGTATGCAAGTAGCGCTTCGTCTTTTTCAGTTGATGCGAGATTTCCATAAAATCAAAGAGTTTTTCAATTTTGTTCTTTCTAGTCATTTTGCGCTCCAAAATAGGAAAAATAAAACTTCTCCTGTATTTTAACAGTCCAAAGGTTTTTCGGCAATTTTGCTGGGGGGAGCGGCGGGGAGATCTCCCCGCCGCCTCGAGAAACGTGGGCGTCAGGCAGCAGCTTCACTGGCTGCCTGGGGGCAGGCGGGTCCTTTATGAACCTTCATCGTCTGGTCTGGTTGCCAGAGCGTCACCTTGCAGTCGGGACAATAACTGTCCGCTACGGTTACCGGCTTGCCGCAATCGGGGCAAGCGAACTTCGAGAGCATCTCGTGATCAGGATGCATAATTACCTCCCGGAAATTGCACAAATTTTTACAATCATATCACAAAAAAACAGCCGGACAAGGTGGTAGGAGTGTGGATAACTTTCGCATTTTGTATGCAAATATTCGGGAACATCGAAAACAATGCCTTTGACATAAAACAGGCAGAGATGATATTAATAATGGTGGCGGCGATTTTGCCGCCTCTTTGTCGCGGGGAGGCTGGGATGTTATCTGCTGTTTTGCGTTGGTTTTGTTGTGGTTACCACTCGGATGGGCAGATGATAGATGCCATCCGAGACGCAGTCGAGGAACTGGGCTGGGAAGCCCGCAACCAGTTTGTTGAAGACACGCGGTTCAGAGCGCGGGGAGAACGGTGCAATTGCGGATGCTGGTTAGTTGTCGACGTAATGTCGAAATTTTACCCGCCCGGGGAATATCATGATGTTGCTCCCCGGATTGGCATCGTGGGGGTTTGCCCTGCCTGTCTCGCAGTACAGGATGACGCCCTTAGGTCGGTGTTAAGAAGTCCGGTTGAGGCGGCCTAAGCGGCCGCGCTGTTGCCTTTGTCCCGCCAGATCGTGTATCTGGCGGGACACGCTTTTTGTAATTTCATTGCATTATAGACAAAAAAATGTTATAAATTTGCCAACGAGTCATTCTTACTGAGGAGGTATTAATTCATGACTGTTATGGCTCTCCGTATCGAGGATTTCCGGATCGCTGACGTCTCGGCGAGGCCGGTCGAGTTTATCAGCGGGGTCGACCCTGTCGATTTTCCGCCGCCGGACAAACTCCTCCAACCGCTCGGCTCTGTGGATGATAATCATTTCATCTACGTTGCCTGGCACGACATTTATCAGGACTGTCACGAGGCCATCGTGGCGGTTGAGGCCACACGCTGAACATTGCCGCCGCCCCTCACCCTTACATTGGATGGGGGGCGGACCGCTTTCAGCAATGATGATTTTGTGATATAAAGATGATAATCAGCAATTCATGCTGTCGACTGCTTTGTATGGGAGGTGGGTGTTGAAGTTTTGGAACTGGTTGATTTTTCCTGTTTTCATCGCGCTTTTCATCCTCAGCCTGATCTTTAAGGATGAGGGGGAGGAGGAGTAAGCGATGTTAACAACATCCTTGCAGCTAATCGGCATGTTAATGCTGATAGTGATCGTCTGCCTCATACTGGCCCTTCTCATTCTCGTGACCTTCGCGTTGATAAAGCCACTAGGGTCATTGGTGAGAAAAGGCGATTTTCCGGCGGAGCCGGAAATGACAAACCGGTCGGACTGACTGCCATGGCGGCGCTCAGTCCGACAGTCCAAGATTTTATTAGTAGCATATATTAATCGACTAGATATTCATCCGTGTCGATATTTTTTTGTTCCGTTTTTAGAACCGCTAGCTCTTTATGCAGTCTTTCCCGTTCAGAAATAAGTTGCTGTCTTTCTTCGCTTTGAGTTCTAGCCGTCATGAAGCGATTGGCGGTTTGAGCTGCCGGAGAATAATCGTCGTCTTTTAACCCTGGACTTTGAGACATAGAGAATAATTGGTAGTCGATTTCTTCCAGTTGTGCCAAAAGTTCATTTATCTTCTGAGAGATTGCTCTGTCCTTCCTCCCCTCTGGTTCTCCGACCGAGATCGGTTGATCGATTTTGCCTTCGCTGAAAACCATTTATCTCCTTTGCTCCAGAATTATTTCTTATCTTTACCCTGCATCTCCAAATATTGAATCGATCTCAAGATTTCTAGTGCAGAGGGATTCCCGGACTTTGGAGCCACGCCTTGCTCTCCGAGATAGTCTATCAGGTTCAACTCTATATGTCTGGAAAGCATGAAGCCTGTGAACCTATCACGTATTGCCGCCCGCACTATCGTTTCATTACTGTCTGGAACGAGGTTCAGCGCAAGAGCGCATTCAGAAATTTCCCTCGGACTCATTTCGCGGAGAGCTATCCCCACGATCCTGCTTAAATCTTGATGCATTTCTTGATCATGAGTCATTATTGGCTCTGAACTATCAACCATTACCATTTTCTCTCCTTATATTATTTTTTGCCCAAATTCTCTTAATATATTTGCGACCTTATCTATTAATATAGCCCGATCGGAGGAGGGGAAATAGCCCTCGATTTTGCCAATCGGCTTGCCGTCATTGATAAATAGCAAAGCCGGTAATTTATTAATCTCGTGTTTCTTTTTCAGTTCTGGAGTGGCTTCGACTTTGCGGTATCTGGCTTCGACACCGGCGAAAAGTTCTTTGACCGGTATCGATCGGAGCAGACATTCGATTGACGCATTATCATAGATCTCAACGACTGCAAGTTTCGGATAACTCTCTATCTCTCTCTCGAAATCCTGAGGTTTTGTAATAAAGGCTTCATTGATCGGCATGGCACCGTAACGGTCGATAAAAAGATCGGAAACTTTTCTCGGGTCTTCTTCGATCTCTTTCTTTAATTTATTATACTCCTTATCCGTTCTGGCGACATGAACGGCGCCCACCATACAGGCGTTTTCACAAGCGCCACAACTATGGCATCTGGAATTATCTATTTCCAAAGTATTCTTTTTGTTATTCCAAGCGATGGCGTGAAAAGGGCAGGCGGCCGCCCCACTACAATCTTCGGCATTATCACAAATTTTAAAATTAATTAGTACTGACATCGGTGCCTCCCTTGATGACTAGATAATTCGCCGATAATATCAAAGCTCCTCCGATGATGATTCCTATCGTGATCGGTTGATGCAGGAAAACTGCGGCTAGAATGGCGCCGACAACCGGTTCAACCAGCATGATGATGCCGGCGCTGACCGTCGGCACCTTTCGAGTCCCTTTGAGATAACAATAATGATTGACCAAATAAGTGACGATGCCAAAGGTGATGATGGCGATCCAGGCGATCAGACTTTTCTCTAAAGAATATCCAACCAACGATAAATTACCAGTAAAAAGTTTAGCGAGCGGAAACGAAATTGCCAACAGCACAAGAGCGATTAAGTTGCCATAGTACATAGTAATAATTGGCCGGTTCCCACCTTTGGAAATATGGCTACCGGCCGTGACCCAGCCGGCGAGAAAAATTCCTCCGAGCAAGGCCACGATAAATCCGGCCAGAGTCGTGTTTCTCAATTCGAATGGGTTAATGAGAAAAAGAACGCCGGCGACGACGAGGCCGCAGGCGATGATGTTATTTCTGTTAATTTTTTCTTTGAGGAGGAGGGCAGAGATTATGGTCGTCCAAAGCGGCTGTATATATAGCAAGAGCACGGTAACTGCGATGGAGGCACCCAAAATCGGAGCGGCAAATTGACAGAGTATTATTCCAGTCTCGATAAAGCCATAGAGAATCAACATCGGAATTAATTTTTTCTCAGGGAATATTTTTTTGACCAAAATATAACCGGTCAGGATAATAATGCCGGCAAGATAGGGCAGAGTCGAGATTTGATATAGCGAAAAGCCAAGTCCTGCCAGGACTTGTCCGCCAAAAACAATTAAACCAGAAATCGCTCCCGAGGCAATTACGAACCAATAATATTTTGAGATATTCATAGAATTGTCATTTCGAGCCATTAGGCCACATTAAGGCGAGAAATCTTCTTCTTAATAATCAGTCTGATATGAATATATCGAACAGGTCTCGCATATTCGGATTCTGTTTTAAAATCAAATCCAGTTTTTTCTTCCTGCTATATTTCTTGATTTGTTTTTCTCGTTCAATCGCGGAGATGGGACCGGCAGCAACTTCGTAATATAACAATTTTGAGATGTTGTAGCGGCTGGTAAATCCCGGAATGGATTTGCTGCGGTGCTCCGTCATCCTTCTGACCAAATTGTTGGTCACGCCGGTATAAAAAACAGATTCATTTTTATTGGAGGCGATATAGATAAAGAAGTTTTCAGACATCAGAGGAAGATCTCTCGCCTTGCAAAGCGCCAATGGACCCGAGGGGTCCCCTTTGGGGCTCGAGATGACTTATTCATTGTAGAAGCAATCTTCATTTATTTATCTCGCTGTAATTTTCCTCAATTTTCTTTTCCCGGTTGAATCTTTCGATTGCCAGTTCGATTAGTTTGTCCAGCAACTTGGAGTAGGGCAGGCCGGAGGCGGCCCAAAGCTTCGGATACATCGAGATTTTGGTAAAGCCGGGAATAGTATTTATTTCATTAATAAAGAACCGGCCATCGTTGGTTAGAAATCCGTCTACTCGCGCCATGCCCTCGCAACAAAGCGTCTTGAAGGCATTGATTGCCGTTTTCTGGATTAATTCAACTTGATCTTCGGGCAGTTTGACCGGGATTTCGAAACTTGCCCCATTTTCATCGATATATTTTGCCTCGTAGTCATAAAACTCGTGATGAGGGATGACCTGGCCGGGAAGAGAGGCGGTCGGGTTTTCGTTACCCAAGACGGAAACCTCAATTTCTTTGCCCTTGATCATCTCTTCAATGATAATCTTGCTGTCGTATTTGAACGCCTCAGCCACAAACTTTTCAAATTCTTCTTTATTGTGCGCTTTATTGATGCCGACGGAGGAGCCGGAATTGGCTGGCTTAATAAACATCGGTAGACCAAGTTTGTCCTGCGCTTTCTCGAAATTGACCTCGTTATTTTGAGAAAATGTGATGAATTTGGAAATCGGGATTCCGGCATCGCGCAGAAGCCGTTTCATCGGATCTTTGTCCATGCCGATGGCGGAACCAAGAACACTTGCTCCGACAAAGGGAATATTGGCCAGTTTCAAGAGCCCTTGCATCGTGCCGTCCTCGCCGTTTGTGCCGTGAAGGACGGGAAAAGCGGCGTCAATTTCTGCGATGTCCTGATCACTCGCGATGTTGGTCAGAATCCGGTTGGCCAAGGCGCATTTTTCCGCATCATCTGTCACTAGTCTTACTTTTCTGGCATCATCCGGATCAGCGATGAATTTCTGATAATCTTTCTCGAAAAACCAATCGCCGTCTTTGGTTATCCCGATCGGGAAAATGTCATACTTTTCCTTGTCGAGCGCGTCCATCACATTCTTCGCCGAGATCAAAGAAATCTCATGTTCCGAGCTTTTGCCACCAAAGATCACTGCGATTTTTATTTTTGCCATTTGTTCCTTTATTATTTAATCAACTGTCATTTCGACCCCCCGCCAGTGGCGGGGTCGGAGAAATCTCATGAGATCTCTCGGCTGCCCATTCGACAGGCTCAGGGCGCTCGAGATGACAAATCATATATTCTTAGACTGTTCAAATATAACAAAAAAACCGTACACTTGGTAGGTTTTTTAAAGAATGGTTCGAACTAATTTTTGTAGATCTCGAACACTTTCTCTTTTGAAGAGAAACCGGAAACTAGTTTTACCTGGGAATTTGAAACGTTGAAATGATCGGCTAGAAGCTCAACGATTGCTTTATTGGCGAAGCCTTTGACCGGCGGGGCGGTGACGGAGACCTTGAAATTAGTCTCATCAATCTTTTCAATCTTATTTTCGCCCGCCCTCGGCTTGGCAGTGATAAAAACTCTCATGAGATCTTATGACGATTTATTTTATATAAGTGGCGATAATATCACTGGCTGGCACGTGGATAAAGGTACCGGGCTTGCCATCCTGTGCGGTTTTGTAGATTACGTTTGGAGTCTCCTCAGTCTTCTCAATAATCCGGCTGATCCGAACCGTTCCGTTTTCCTGAAAAGCAACAAGTGTTCCAGCTGATAAATTGGATTTGTCTCTGGCACAACGATCAAATGTTACTCTTGTGCCGGCCGGCAGTGCCGGCGCCATTGAATTGCCGGCTATGCTTACCGGATAAGGACAAGTTAATTTACCAAGTAGAGGGATGTCGGCGGGGATGACATTTGGCGCTAGGCGCAGCAGAATCAGATACACTATCACCAACGCAACAATGATTATCCCGGCTCCCCACAATAGTTTCTTGGCCATTTATCCTCCTTCACTTACTTGCGATTTTTGATCGCATGGACAATCACCATGATAAGGCCGATAACAAATAGAATCAGGCCGAGGAACATCAGCCCAGCCCAAAGTGTCTGATTGGTGCCATAAATTGCCGGCCAAATCGGCTCGTTAGCCGATCCGTTGGTCGCACCAGACAAAAAAGTAACAATGAGAAACACCACGGTCATGATGAGCCCGACCCAGAGTAATACCTTGCCCATAATTCCCTCCCTCTAATTATTTATTTCTATTTTACCACATTTATTCTGGCGGGACATTTCGGTCTAGAATTTTATTTAGTCTTTGATAGTGTCCAGATGCCAGAGGCGGTTTTCTTCTCGCCGTGTTTTTCCATAGCACTGAACATTTTATCTGGCTCAATTAGCCTCCATTTGGGGTGGGTTGGACTTGGGTCGATTATTCTTAGTTTTCCATCAATGATACGGTCGAATACAACTACATGTCCCCAGTCTCTACTTGGATCATCAACAAGTGCGCCATGGTTAAAGCAAAGCAATGCGTTGCTGTCAGTGGCTTCCGATTTCTTTAACTCATCCGTTAGTTCGTTCGCATTAGATAATTCCTGAATTGGCTTAATGCTATACCTAAGCGGTACACCCATTCTCTCGAAGGCAGTATTTAGTTCGAACTCCGGTTCGTATATTCGTGTACCATAGCCCGCTATGGGAGGGGTCGTAGAAGTACGAGCTTCGTAAAACAAATACCCATCTTCTGGGCGAACAACTAATCCTAACTCATGACCAATCTCCTCTGCTGGAATCAGAGGTATACTTAGCTTATACATGACCATTTGAATACATGTGGGCACGCAGCACGAAGCCTGCTGGGTTAATGGTATGCACCGAGAGTTTGAAGGTGTGGCCTTAGCTGATTTCATAAGTTTATTGTATCAAAATAGGATGCGGGTAAGCATATGGCTAGTGTTCGGATCGCTTGATTCAAAAGTAACGAAAAAGTTCAACAATTTATCTGGCGGAGAGGAAGGGAGTCGAACCCTTGATACTCTTGCGAGTATACGAGCTTTCCAAGCCCGCGCACTAGGCCACTATGCGACCTCTCCATAATTTTGGATAATATTCAGTTTTTCTTTTCGCCCCTTAGAATGTTTCAAGTGCCATTCTCTTTTACATGCTTCTTGTCTCGAACTAAATTCTTCTTTACAGATTAATTTCCAAGGCAGGAATGGCCTGGTCGATTTGGTCGAGCCGTCATTATGTTCGACCAATCTTCTTTTCGGATCGGTAGTTATACCGACGTAATGCCGCTGATTGTCATTCTCGATTATGTAAACGAAATACTGTTTCACCGTTGAAGTCTACCACTTTTGAGCGTAAGATTCAATTGAATTATTAGCGAGGAGAAAAATAAAATGAAAGATCGCGAGAAAAGCTTGTTTCACAAGTACTGTTACCTGAACGGCAAGATCATCGAGCTCAAAGACGCCAAGGTCAGCGTCACCGATATCGGCGTACTCCGCGGTTTTGGCGTATTTGATTTTCTGAAAGTGAAAGATGGCAAGATGTTGCTGATCGATAGGCATTTGGAGCGCCTCAATAATTCTATTGAAAAAACCAATTTGAAGTTGCCTGTTTCACGAGGAGAAATTATTAAAATTATTGATAAGCTATTAGAGAAAAATAAGGTCGCCGATGCCGGAGTCCGGATAGTGCTGACAGGCGGGGAAAGCGTAGACGGGATGACATATAATCCTTCAAAGCCGACAATATTTATTCTTTTGCAGGAGCTCCATCAATACCCTGACAAGATTTATCAAAATGGCGTCAAACTGATTACCTTCGAGCATCAGCGCGAACTGCCCGAAGCAAAAACGAATAACTATATTACCAAGATGAAGTTGCAGGGGGAAAAAGAGAAGGCCGGTGCTTTTGAGATTCTCTATGTGTACAAAGGGCATGTGCTAGAAGGGGCGACCAGCAACTTTTTTATCTTTAAAAATGATACTCTGATTACGGCGAAAAAAGATGATATTTTACTCGGAACCAGAAGGGGGCTCGTACTCGAATTGGCGAGGGAGAAGTTTGAAATCGAGGAACGGAAGATTAATATCGAAGAACTCAGGCAAGCCAATGAGGCGTTCATCGTTTCCACTACCCCGAATATTGTCCCCGTAGTTCAGATCGATGGACAAAAAATAGGCGACGGCAAAGTCGGTGCGAATACGAAATACCTGATGGAGAGACTAGGAAACTACTTGTCAAAATGATTTGCCTAAGCACAGATAGCGAATCAACGAATTAAACGAATCACGGACAATATGAGCGAGATAGTTTATAAAGAGTTGAGTTATAAATTGGTCGGCTTGGCTTATGAAGTCTACAATTCTTTGGGGCACAGTTTAAAAGAAAAAATATACTGCGATGCGTATGAAGAACTTTTGAAACAGGAGGGAATCACATATGTGCGAGAGTTTTATTTTCCTTTGAAAATCAGGGGCAAAACTGTTGCGAAAGGCTTTTTCGATTATCTGGTCGAAGGGAAAATCGTCCTCGAATTCAAAGTTGGTGGCGACAAGTATATCGATGCTTATCGCCAGATTTTCGATTACATCAAGAGCAGCGACTTGAAATTAGGCCTAATAATAAGGTTTACTAAGGACGGCGTAAAAGTGAAAAGATTAGCCAATCTCTATTAGTTCAATTTGTATTATTCGTTATCTGTACTTCATGAATGATCAGGTCTCAGAGGTTAAGGATAGAACGGATATCGTCGAAGTGATCTCGACTTATTTGACGATGAAAAAAGCCGGTTCTAATTATAAAGCGAATTGTCCCTTTCATTCAGAGAAAACACCTTCTTTTATGGTCAGCCCCGAGCGTCAGACTTTCAAATGCTTCGGTTGCGGCGAAGGCGGCGATGTTTTCACATTTATTGAGAAAATGGAGGGGCTGGATTTCTACAATTCTTTGAAACTCTTGGCCGAGAAGGCCGGGATTCAATTGAAATCGCAGTCAATCCGTTACGGCAACACCGAACACACTGCCGACAAGAAAACCAAGATTTTCGAAATCAACGAATGGGCCAAGAAAGTTTATCATAAAATTTTAGTTGATCATCCCAAAGCGGAAAAGGCGAGGGAGTATTTAGAAAAACGCGGGCTAATGCCTCAGTCTATTGAGGCGTTTGAGATCGGCTACGCTCCGGCATCCTGGGATTTCCTCCTTCGTTTCTTGCGGTCAAAAAAATATATTGATACCGAAATTATTGAATCTGGCGTGGCCATACGGGGAGAGCAGGGCAAGATTTTCGACCGTTTCCGCGGCCGGATAATGTTTCCGATCAATAACGCCATGGGCAACACGATCGCCTTTACTTCCAGAATATTGGAAGATGACGGTAAGTCGGCTAAATATATCAATTCGGCTGAGTCGCCCATTTATACCAAAGGCAAAACGATTTATGGTCTCGACAAAGCCAAGATGGCGGTCAAAGAAGCCAAAGTTGCGGTCATGGTCGAAGGCAACATGGATGTGATCGCTTGCCATCAAGCAGGATTTTGTAATGTTGTGGCTGTTTCCGGTACCGCATTAACACTAGACCAGTTGAAAATCCTAACCCGTTACGCCCCGGTGGTCGCTTTCTCTTTTGACTCTGACAATGCCGGTCAGACGGCGATGAAGCGGGCAATCCGGATGGCGATGCAAAATGATATTTCCATTAAAATCATTTCGATGCCAGATTCGTTCAAGGATCCGGATGAAGCGATCAAAGCCGATCCGCAAAATTGGGCGACGGCGGTCAAGAAGGCTCGACCCGCTTTGGAGTATTGGGTTGATTCTTCGGCCTCGGAAACGCCGGCTCTGAATATCGATGATAAGAAAAGAATCGCCAAAGAAATCTTGCCGGTGATAAAAACAATCTATTCCGATATTGAGAAGGAACATTATATTAAATATCTATCCGAAAAATTGTCAGTTTCCGAGCAGTCTCTGATCGATGCGATGGCGAAGACAAAAGCTGACAAAGAGTTTGACCGAGGCGAAAAAGACAGCCCGGTAAAATTGGAAAAGATTTCTGCCCCGGAACGGATTTTTGGTCTTCTCTGGGCCAATCCGGAATTGCTCCAAGACAATCTGGACGAATGCCAGAAAATCGGGCAGACGGAAAAAAAGTATGAAGATTTAAGACAACAAATTAGTTCCGGCAAAATCGAGCGGGAAAAGATTAAGCCGGAAAGCCAGGCCGTTTATGACCAGCTGGCGATTCTGGCCTTGGAAAGTGTCAATTCCGAGGACGACGAAGCGGTGGCCAAAGAATTGAAATACCTTTTGGGCCGTTACAAATCCGACAGTCTTGAGGATGTCAAAGAAGAATTCGCCAAGAAAATCAAAGAGGCGGAAAAATCCGGTGACAAGGCGAAAATCAAAGACCTTTTGTCCGAGTTTTCGCGATTGATTAAATGAGCCGGAAATGCTAGAATACAATAACTATTTCTAGTCAATCGTCAATCGCTTGTCGGTTACGATGCCCGTATCGTTGTTCGGTTACGTCAGACGGCTGACTCTAGACGAAACGGGCTTCGTTACCGTAAGACCTTGAACGATCATTATTACTAATTAAGGCCTTCTGCGGAATTTGGCTTAATCATTTTCTACGGATCGCCCAAGGAGTCTCAATGGCCAAGAAGATCTTTGTACCGAAGAAAGAAGAAGTACTCGAGTTCTCGGAGGAAGTCAATAAGCTCCTAATGAAAGGCCGTTCACACGGCTATATTTCGATGCAGGAAATGCTGCAAGCTATTCCCGAGCCGGAAGAAAACCTAAACGATCTTGACCAGATTTTTGATTATATGTATAGGAAGGGCATCGAGTTCAAGGAAGAGGACGAAAAGCCACGGGGGATTATCGCTTCAGTGTTGGAAAACAAGAAAGAAAAAAGCTTGCTCGAACAGCTAGGGTTGGGCGATATTTCTGATGATTCGGTCCGGATGTATTTGCGTGAGATCGGACGAATCAATCTTCTGACCGGCGAGGAAGAAGTGAAATTGGCCAAGAGATCGGAGCGGGGCGATATCTGGGCCAAGAAAAGATTAGCAGAAGCCAACTTACGCCTCGTCGTTTCGATTGCCAAGAAATATATCGGCCGCGGACTTACATTGTTAGATTTAATCCAAGAAGGCAACACCGGCTTGATGCGGGCGGTCGAAAAATTTGACTACCGCAAAGGTTTCAAATTTTCTACTTATGCTACCTGGTGGATCCGCCAAGCCATTACCCGCGCCATCGCCGACCAAGCCCGCACTATCCGCATCCCGGTCCATATGATTGAAACGATTAACAAATTAATCCGCGTCGAGCGGCAATTAGTTCAAGATTT
>Ga0247841_10005647_pt1 | contig 19998 bp, 19 predicted proteins | sample LaCruzMarch2015__2_FD_192410 | JGI IMG/M metagenome (GOLD analysis project Ga0247841, IMG submission 192410) | Freshwater microbial communities from meromictic Lake La Cruz, Castile-La Mancha, Spain - LaCruzMarch2015_18m | ecosystem: Environmental > Aquatic > Freshwater > Lake | place: Spain... | reverse complement strand
CACGATGATCAGGTTCTTCAATTCCCCAGGCTCCTTCCGAGGTGGCCATTATACCGACGTCGTAGCGGAAGTCGAGACGGACCGAGACTCGTTGCCCCCGCGCCGGACGACTGGGATAGAATAGCCGACGATGGCTTCGTCGGGTCGACACGTGATCGTGGAGGGATTGCCCGCCGTGGGGAAGAGCGAGGCGCTGGCGCTTCTCGCGCGCTTCTACCCGCGAACGATCCGCGTGCTTCCCGAGCTCGTCAAGTCGGTCGTCGAAGAGGAGCGCATCGATCTGTTCCGCGAGCGAGCCCGTCTGACGCAGGCTCTCGCTCTGGCCGTGCCACGCCGCCGCGCAGAGGTTGAGGCCGCGCTACGTGCCGGATTCCTGTGCCTCGAAGAGTCCCACCTCGGCGTCCACTACGCCTACGCCGTCGCCCTCGCGGACACGGGCTTCCTCGAGGCGTACCCCGATCTCGAGCGGCAGGCGCCGCGCCCTGACCTCTACGTTCGACTCGACATCCCCGTTTCCGAGTCGGTCGCTCGCCAGGCGGCTCGTGGGACACCCGCGTACGACGTACGCGAGGAGGTACTTGCGCAGGTCTCCACGGAGTTGTCCCACTGGCACGCGGATCGCGGGAGTCCCCTCGTTGTGCTTGACGCGGATCGCCCGCCCGGCGAGATGCTCACGGATCTCGAGGAAGCGCTTGGCCTCACCTACTTCCGACGTCAGGCCGATTCCGCGTTTGACGTCCTGCTCTTGCTTGGGAGGCCGGCAAGCGGCAAGAGCGAGTTCATCGATTTCATGACCCGCGTCCCGGGGACAGAGCGAGTTCGCCTGTTCCATATCGGCTCGTTCTCGGTCGTCGACGATTTTCCGATCCTCTGGCAGAGGTTCGAGGAGGACGACCTACGGGAGCGACTGGGCCGTCCTCGCCTACACTCGAGACGATGTGACGGGAACTACGCCGTGACCGACGACGAGCTTTGGAACTCTCTGATCGAGAAGATCGGCGGGAAGGTCGAACGGGCCCTGGCCACCCTCGGCACGTCCTCTCGGACGATGATCGTCGAGTTCTCTCGCGGCGGGCCAACCGGCTACGCCGACGCGCTGGCGCACCTGCCGAGATCGGTCCTCTCCCGCGCCGCAATTCTCTACCTGTCCGTGTCTTTTGACGAGTCTTGGCGGCGGAATCTCGCACGTTACGATGAAGCGCGCCGGGACGGGATCCTCACCCACTCCGTGCCGCGAGAGGAAATGCAGCGAACCTACAGGATCGACGATTGGAACACGATCGCGGGTGAACCCCTCGGAACGCTCGACATCGCCGGCATCAAGGTCCCCTATGCGACCATGGTCAACGAGCCTGAATCGACGGACCCCGTCGTGCTCGCAAGACGGTGCGCGGAGGCCCTCGATCCGCTTCACAGCGCGTGGCGATCGTAGGCCGAGCAGAGCATCCGCTCCACCAGCCGGGGGTAGTCAAGCCCCATGGCAGCCGCCGACATGGGTAGGATGCTGTGAGGGGTCATCCCCGGAATCGTGTTGATTTCGAGAACAACGGGAACTCCATCGTCGCCGAGCATGATGTCTACTCGTGAGAAGCCCCAGCATCCGAGGGCTTGGTGAGTTCCCAATGCCGCCTGTTGGATCGCCAAGGTGGTCGCTGCATCGAGCCTCGCCGGCACGGTCATCTCGTGGAGGTCCCCGGAGTACTTGGTCGCAAAGTCGTTGAACTCCGTGCGGATGACGATCTCGGTGACGGGAAGGGCGACGTCCTCGCCATCAAGACGGAGGATCGGCACAGAGAACTCGCGTCCGTTGATGAACTCCTCGACAAACAGCTCCCCGTACTCCCTCCTCACGTCTCGTAGGGCATCGTGCAGCTGCTGCCGCGTCCGCGCCGGTCGCACGCCGAGACTCGCTCCATGGCTGACTGCCTTCACCACCACCGGAAGTCCGAATCGGGACAGAACCAGCTCAGACAGCGCTTCCGGGCCTTCCTCCTCAGTCCAGCTCACCGCTTTCGGCACGTGGATCCCTAGTGGTTCTAGCAGTCGCTTCGTCGCCAGCTAATCCATTCCCAACGCGCTCGCCCTGGGGCCGGAACCCGTGTACGCGATTCCAAGTCGCTCCAGCATCTCCTGGACCACCCCTCCTTCGCCATCGCCTCCGTGCAGCATGATGAAGACGACATCGAAGCCCCGAACGCGTTCGACGATTTCATGCGTGTGCTCCACATCGAGGTACGTCGCATCGATGCAAGCCTGGTGCAACCCTTCGTGCACCCCGCGTCCCGAGATTAGGGAAATCTCCCGCTCTGTCGAACAGCCACCGCACAGCACCACAACCCGTCCCTGGTCTTTCACGAGGTATGCCCTCCCGCCACTCTGAGTGGGCGACCCTGGGACCGGCCCTTTCACGCCACGCATTCGCCCTACAGGGCTCTCCGGAAGGTCTCCACCAACCTCCCGATTTGCTCCGCAGTGTGCGTGGAGAAGACCGCAATCCTCAGGGACTCCACGTCTGGGGCATCCGAGTAGCTGCCCGGCGGTACGTAGAGGACAGCGACATCATTCTTCAGCAGCTCGTCTTCGACGTGCTTCAGGTTCGCTCCGGACCGCCCAACGATGTTCACAATCGGAATCGGCGTATCGGGAGTATCGAATCCCAATCCGCGAAATCCCTTCCGAACGGCTGTGACGTTTGCCCACAAGGCCTCGCGCATCTCAGGGTGATCCATCAGGAGTTGGAGCCCCATCGCGGCCGCCGCAGCAGCGGGGACCGGTGGTGGCGAAGCTCCAGTCGGAATCCGCACGTTTCTCGCGATCCGTTCACCCATCGAGCGGTCCCCGGGGAGTATCCCGCCGATTCCGCCGAAAGCCTTGCTCAAGGTCCCAACCATGTGGAATCGATCCCCGGACAGCCCGAAGTACTCGAGTGTCCCACGGCCGAGCTTTCCGATTACGCCCACCGCGTGGGAGTCGTCGGTGCACAGGAGAGACGACGGATACCCGCATAGGATCTCGGCATACTCCGGGAGGGGTGCAATCGCGCCGGTGACAGGGAAGACACCGTCGGTCATAACAAGTGGTACCCGCCCCGGCTTCACGTGCACTTTCAACTTCGCTTCCAGGTCACCAGCATTCAGATGGCTGAACGTAACCACGGGCTTCCCTGCGCTCGCAACGCCATCGAAGATGCTGTAGTGCGACTTCTCATCCACGAACACGGCGTCGTATTCCGGCGACAACGCCTGGGCCAGAGCCATCGCCCCGAGGTATCCTGAGATCAGGTAGGTCACCGAATCGACATGGAAGTATGACTTCGCAAGTTCCTTCACGAGTTCGACCGGAGGAACAACTGCATTCGTCCCGGGTCCCAGACCGTATGCGGCGATCGCATCCGCCGCCGCTTGCATGACACGCGGGTCGCCGTGGAGACCGTAGTAGCTCGTGCCAGAGAAGTAATCGACCTCACGGCCGTTGATGACCATGCGAGCACCGACCGGAGATCCCATGAGTCTCGCCGTCGCCCCCGACCCCTCACGTGCCATCTACATCACCTCACTGCACTCGAGCGAGGCGAGGTACCCCGGATCGAGGTCTGCGCCAAGGCCAGGCCCCTCCGGCAGCGTGATCACGCCGCCCGCCGCGTATGCCATCCCGCCGAGGACCGGATCATCTCTCAGCATGTCAGCACCGTCGAGATCGGCAAACGCGATGTTGGGGCGTGCCGAGACCAGGTGCGCTCCCGCAGTGAGCCCCAATCTGGATTCCGACATGCATCCCACCATACAACGGATCCCCGCAGCCTCCGCGATCGCATTGATCTTGAGGGCCACGTGGATGCCTCCGGACTTCGCCAGCTTGATGTTGAGGAAGTCGCATGCCTGGGATGACACAAGCTTTAACGCGTCATGCTCATCGAAGAGCGACTCGTCCGCCATGATCGGAATGGAAGTGTGTTCACGGACGTAGCGCATCGATACCAGATCCCAGCGGGCCACTGGCTGCTCGCAGTACTGCACACTGAAGGGCTCCATCGCGCGGAGGGCCCGTATCGCGCTCGGGCAGTCCCACCCCTGGTTCGCGTCAATCCGCAGGAGAATCTTCGGACCAACCGCCTCACGGATGCGGGCCACATGTTCCACGTCTTCCTCCACAGTGCTCCCCACCTTGATCTTCACTGCCGGGAAGCCACGCGCGACGATCTCAACCGCCTGTGCCAGCATGGATTCCGTCGTGTCGATTCCGATGGTGTGGTCCGTCGTGATCGTCCGACGCCCCCCTCCAAGAAGCGCGTGGAGCGGTAGTCCTGCGACCTTGCCAGCCAGGTCATGAAGAGCCATGTCGAACCCGCACCGCGTTGTCGCGCTGTGCAGCAAGAATCGCCGCATCTCCACAACGCGGGTCTCGATATCGAGTGGATCCTTCCCGATGAGGAGCCTGGCAAGAGCGCGCGCCGCGGCGAGTGCGGTCTCCTGCGTCTCACCGACGATTGGCGTGAGCAGGTTCGCCTCGCCCATGCCGTACTGCCCGTCGTCCGTCGAAATCCGCACGAAGAGCGTTTCGGCTACAATCACTTCCCCGATCGCAATGCGGAACGGACGCTTCAGCGGAAGGTGCGCCGTGAAGATCTCCACCCTATCGATTCTCATGATCTATCCTTCCCTTTCTTCTTCTCCATCGTCCTTGCCTTCAGACCTCCCGGTGCCGGAAGAGGAACATCGGTCCCACAAGGATCCCTCTTCTCCCGCGGGCGTCACGCGCATCGAACTCGAGCGTCTCGCCTTCGTAGAGAGGGCCATGCATCTTGAAGATCTTCTCCGAGACCCTTTCGAGCGAGTGAGTGAAGAAGTACTCGATCGTGCACTTGAGCCGTCCCCCCGAGTGGAAGACGTGTGTCACATTGAAATCAGGTCCGTACTTGCCAACGAAGGGGAGATACTCGTCAGGCGTGACCTCCGGCCCTAGGTCCGTCGCCCGCGTCCACTCAGTGCCCTTCCAGTGCAGGGCGTCCGGCTGACCGCCCTCGCCAGACACGTATCGCACGGGAGGGAACGGCCCCCCGGGGCCGAACACACGCCCGTCGATGACGAACTCAGTGTCCGAGTCTGCCTGCAGCCGAAGCGGAAGATCGTCGATCAGGAGATAGAGGCGTCCATCCTTCGCCACGATCCGAACGCGCTCGCCGGTCGATGGGGCCACGAAGTCCCCGGGCGCCGTGGCCAGCTGACAAGCGGGAATCACTCGATACGTCGGAAGCGGGTCGGGACGCTGGCCCATACCTCGCGATGCCAGCGCCAGTCGCAACCCGTACTGGCCAAGTCTCGTGAGGATCTCGTTCGTCGCGTCCAGCGTCGCGCACAGCACGACACCGAGACCCGCCTCGGGAAGCAACGTCAGTTGCGTAGCGTAGCCGTAGACTGCGCCATTGTGGCCAACGGTTCTCCAGCCATCGAGGTCCCCGACTCCGAACGTGAGCCCGTAGGCCGTGTCCCCGCATCGGCCGATGGGTTCCCACATGGAGTGAAGCGCCTTCGTGGAAAGGACCGAGCCTCCGGACTCCGTGAAGCCTCCCCGCAGCATGGCACGCATGATCCTGCACATGTCGGGAATCGTCGAGAAGAGGTTCCCCGCCGCTCCCCCGCCCCCCATGTCGAACACCGGCGCAGGGATGTCCTCGTCGAACGTCCACATGTATGCCGGACAGAGTCTACGTCGCAGGGATTCCGTCTGGACGAAGCTGCTGTCATGCATGCCAAGCGGGGCGAGCACACTCTGCTGGACGTAACGCGCGAAGTCGGTGCCGGCGAGTTGTTGAATCACGCAGCCGACGACGCCGATGCCCGCATTGGAGTACCGAAACACGCCGCCGTCGGGGTTCTCCTTCAGAGTCGACGTCTTCAGTTCGTCGATCATCGCATCCATGGATACGGGAGAGTCATCGAGGTAGTGTCCCAACGAAGCCTCGCGAACCATTCCGGAGGTATGACTCATGAGCTTTCGCAACGTCACCCGGCCGGCAGTCCGCGGGGAATCGGTCGCAGCCAACGGATTACGAGGCGCGAAGCCAGGGATGTACGTGGAGACATCTTCGTCCAGGTCGATCTTGCCTTGCGCGGCGAATTGCATCAGAGCGATCCCCGTGAACATCTTCGAGCAGGAGCCGACACGGAAGACGCTGTCGTCGCCAACTTCGTAGGGCAGCGTATCAGCGCATGCGTGGCCCGAGGTGAGCACGCCGTCACGATCGACAAGTGCATACGAGATGGAGGGAATGCGCTTGTCCTGTACTTGGCCTTCGATCGCCGTCTGCCAGTCCCGTCGGACCTGCTCCATGGTCTTGCTCACAGCGTGGACCTCCATAGTCCCATGGCGGGGCTCTGTACATGCCGTAAAAGAAGGCGGGACGTTGTCATCACTCCGAGGGCCTGGATCTTCTGGCATGCTTGCCGTGCCGCGCCGCTCTCGAACCGAAGCGTTCTCCGGTCAGCGGGCTCCGCCCACGGGAGTGGTCGACGCCGCGTCCGCCGACTCCGAAGCAAGACACGGGTCTCCGGTGTGGATGGAAGATCTCCCATGGTCAGGCGCGCCTCGCTCGGTTTCCCCGGAGCTTCGGCCCCTCCATCGCGAAGCGCTCCAGCTACCACGTCGCGGGGAGGGGACTCGGCCGCCCCGCGTCCGATGCCCTTCTGAACGACGGCAGTCCGAACCCACGGGCCGATCTCGCGCTCCACGATTCGGCGAACGCTGTCTTCACTGCTTGGGAACACCACCGGCACGCCGGGTCTGCCTGGAAGAGGCGCCTTGATCTTGGACTCTCCGCCCCCTCCCGATCGGCGACTCGGGTTCAGCTGACCGTGTTGCCGGACAGCATCTGCCCCATGACCGCGGACGAGGCACCCATCCTTCGCGTGGTGGACGACCAACAGGGCCGTATCGCGTCCGTCGCCCCCCTGCATCATGCCCAGCAGCTCGGTGATCCAGCTGACCAGGCGAGCGTCCCGACTCAGCTTGCCGCGAACTGGATTGCCCATGCAATCGTCGGCACGGCTGGCCACAGGATCCGTGGTGCAGGCAGGAAGCGCCGCGCCGATGGCCGCTTCGGCATCCGCGATCATCCGCTCTCTCGCCACAGAGTACTCCGGTTCCTTGCGCATGACGTGTTGCCGTGCTGCGTCCCCGCTGCCCCCTCCATGTCGACGCACGCGAAGGCCCCCCATTCCGTTCATCTCCCTTGTCCTTCGACCATAGAGCTCTGCCCCTCGCCCACCCGGCCGCTAGACGCGGGGCGCACCGCGGAATCTCGGATCCAGGATGTCTCGCAACGCATCGCCGACAAGGTTCCAGGCCAGGACGAAGAGGAAGATCGCCAGGCCCGGGTAGACCAGCGTGTACCAGTACGCGAATGGGTTGCCGGGCGTCCCGACAATCCAGTTGCGGGCCATCGAGATCAGTTGCCCCCAGTCTGCATAGCCTGGCTCCGTCCCGACGCCAAGGAAGCTCAGGGCGGCCGCGGTCAAGACCATCGACCCCGTGTTCATCGACGCCTGGACAAGCACAGGGAAGAACGAATTGGGAAGGATGTGCCTGAGGATCAAACGGAGATCCCCCACCCCACTTGCACGTGCTGCTTGGACGTACTCCATCTCCTTGATGTGCACGATCTCACTGCGGATCAGCCGCGCATACTCCATCCAACTGAAACTTATCAGCGCAATCATCATCTGATACAGGCCTTTACCTAGGATCGTGGTGATCACCATCGCGGCGATGAGAAACGGGAAGGACATGAACACGTCGACCGCGCGCATCAGAACCTCGCCCAGCAGTCCTCCGTAGAACACTCCGATCGATCCCACGATGGTCCCGACTACCGCACCGATCACGACGACCCCCAACCCGATCTTGAACGCGGTCCGCGTCCCCCAGACCACTCCGTAGAAGATGTCGTACTGCCCCTGCGTCGTGCCGAAGATGTGTGAGGCACTCGGGCCCTGAGGTCTCTGCCAGAACCCGTCCCGGGGCATTTCGTACGGCGACGTCTGGTATGGCTGCCGTTCCGTCAGCACGGGAGCCAAGCCTCCGATCGCAATGAAACACAGCAGCAGGACTGTCCCCATCAGCGATAGCGGGTTCCTCAGCAGGTACTTCAGCGTCTTCATGGTTGCCTATCACTCCAACCGGACTCGAGGATCCAGGCATGCATACAGGACGTCCACGACGAGATTCACGACAACCAGGATCACAGCAAAGTACAGCGCGAAACCGAGCACTGCTGGGAAGTCCAGGTTCTGGGCCGCCCGCGCCGCGAACTGGCCCAGACCATAGTAGTCGAACACCGTCTCTGTGATGACAAGCCCCCCCATGAGGTGAGCCGCGATGATCCCCGCCATGGTCGTCGCGGGGAGAAGCGCATTACGCCGGGCATGACGGTTCTGAACCACGCGCTCGCGCAGCCCCTTTGCCCGCGCGGTTTGTACGTAGTCCTGATGCAGGGTCTCCAGCATGCTGGAGCGCATGATGCGGACGAGTGCTGCCCACCAGACGTACGAGAGGGTGATCACCGGAAGGACCAAGTGCCGAAGAGCATCCAACAGGACGCGGCCATTCCCGTTGAGGATCGCATCCGCGATGTTCATCCCCGTGTAGGCCCGGAACCCCCCGGATGCGACCTCCAGGACCGCCCACTGGCTGAGTCGGCCTGACGGAAACCAGCCAAGCCAGCCGTAGAATACCATCAACGCAATCAGACCGAACACGTAGTCGGGGAACGACCATCCAAGGATGGTGAAGACGCGGATCGAGTGGTCGATGATACCGTTGTGATGCGTCGCGGCCTTCGTGCCGAGCCAGATGCCGCCGAGGACGAGCGGAACCAGTGCCAGCAGAGCGAGCTCGGCCGTCGCAGGCAGCAGCTCGATCAGCGCTCGGCCGACAGGCATGCTGGCAGACGCGGACCAACCCAGATTGCCTCGGATAATGTTGCCCATCCACCGGCCGAACTGCGCGTAGAACGGATCATCCAAGCCGTACAGCTCAATCAGCGCTCTCGCATGCTCGATCCCCCCCTTCATGTGGCTCGGATCCGGGCAGTAGAGAGCAAGCCGCTGGGTTGGTGTCAACAGCATGCTCAACGAGAAAACCAGCAGCGCCAGCGCAAGCAACACCACGGGAAGGAAGAGCAAGCGCCGAACGATGTAAGCCAACATCTGTGCTGACCTCCCGCCCCCTTCTCTGATCTACGGCGGTGAAACTTGGCTCCCCGAGCGGGTTGCTCGGGGAGCCCGAGTTTGGATGCTGCCTACGAGCCTACTCCTCCTTGTACATCGCGTAGTAGTCGAGCGCGCCGTAGGTGATCGGGTTGTAGGTGTACCCCTTCAGGTAGTCGTGGTAGACCGCCGAGTCGGAGCCCTCGAACAAGAACAGCGACGTCGCGTACTCGTGGCTCATCTCCTGCAGCCGTGCATAGATCGGCTCTCGAACGGAAGGGTCGAGCTCGTTCCATGCCTCTTTCAGAAGCGGGTCGAAGTTGTCGGCCATGAGCTGGCGGTATCCAGCACCGCCGTAGCCTGAGACAAGGCCGGTGCTGGAGAGGAAGTACGTAGCAGCTCCCAATGGCCCGCCTGGATCGGTGTAGTCCGGGCCCCAGTTGCAGATGACCAGAGGGACGCTCTCGTTGCTTTCACCCCAGAGCAGATCGGCGAACGAAGCCCATTGCAGGTTGAGGATCTCCAGCTTGAATCTGGGGTTGATCGCGGCGAGACGCTGCTGGAGAATGCCCAGGCTAGCCTCCCAATCCAACGTGCCCGCGATGCACATCGCGGTGACCTTGAATCCGTTCTCCCACACTGCTCCACCCCACGCGGCACGGAAGTGCTCTTCCGCCTTCACCGGATCGTAGCTGTAGATCGGGCTATCCTCACGGTACCCCATGATCCCGCGGACCGTAGGACCACGGGCCTGCACCGTGTACCCAAGCAGGACCTGTTCGAGCATCGCCTCGTAGTCCATCGCGTAGCAGAAGCCCTTGCGTACGTCGAGATCGGAGAAGAAGTCGGTGGGGATTCCTTGCCCGTCTAGCTTCCCGCTCCCGATGTACGCGCTGTCCGCACGAACTGGCCAGACAAAGAAGGTGTCTGCCGTCCACACGCAGGGGAGGTCGCGCACGACCGTCACGCCTTTTCTGGTCGCCATCTCGTCGAGGAACTCCGTCGGGGTGACCACGAGATCGGCGTCGCCGGCTTCGAATTGGAGCCTGCGTGTCGACCACTCCGGCACGCATCGCACGATTACGCGTTCGAGTTGGGCCGGACCTCGGAAGTAGTTCTCGAATCGCTTCAGCACCCACTTCTTCTCTGCACGATCCCATGACTCCATCACGAAGGGACCGCTGCCGTTCTCCACCTCGAACAGCGGATCCGACTCCAGCTGAGGCTTATGGTAGTCGATCCACGTCTCCGCCGTCCCCGGCCATGCGCCCTGCGCGATGGCCCACTCCTTGTCGATAATGGATGCACCGTATGGAAGCGCGGTGATCCCCAAGGCTGCTGGGAACGGTCGGTCAAGGATCAGCTCCAACGTGCCCGGCTTCGCCACGAGATGCCGCGAGAGTTCTTCGTACGTGGCGATCAGGCCCGCTTCGTCCACTTGATCGAAGCTGTCTACGCCGGCCAGAGCAACCGCAAGCTCCTCGACGTTGGCGTACTCGCCGCCAGTGACCATCGACAGGATCGCATCCGACATCCACGAGATTCCGAGCATCATCGCTCGCATCCACGAGTACTTCACGTCTTCCGCCGTGAGCTCGCCGTATCCCGGAACGATGTCGCGTGTCTGTTGATCCGTCAGATCGTCGTAGTACACCCACGCAATCGTACCATCCCCCTGCTGGACACCCACCTGGTGGCAACGGACACCTCGCTGGATCGGGAACGTGTAGTACACCTTCCCGTCGGCGCCTTGGACAATGAGTCCATTGTCAACGGAGGGCACGACGCTGGCGATGCCTGGGATAAACGTGGAAATCTCACCCTCGTAGTAGTTTAGCAGGCGATCGTAGATGTTGTAGATCGGGTAGCTCTCCGGCGTACTGCTCGCATACGCCGGATCCAACGTCTTGATGTCGTTGATCCACAAGTACGTTAGCGTCCCGGGGTTCTTCATCTGCGCACTCGCCCCGATCGCGCACAGGACCAGGGCGACGACAAGACCTATCAGAAGTCTTCTCATCTCCTAACCTCCTTGGCTCGGTTCTTCCCTTGATGCCGTCCGGAACCTGCTTGGATCCCTCCTCTGGAGTACCACTCACGCGTGTCGCTGTGATCAGAGTCCTCTGGCCCACTGGCGCTGCCTGCTCCTGTCCGCAATCCGTGGAGAGGCTGGCAGAGCGGCGCGCCAACTGGGTGGTGTCACGGCCACGCATCGTCGGTACTTCACCATGTCGTCCAGACTACTCCAACCCGTGCTCTCGTGTCAACATGACGCGTTGCCTCGTCGAACTGGTCACCGAAAGGAGGGATCGGCTCCTCGCAAGTTGGGTCACCAAAGAGGAGGGGACCCGATGACGAGGACGAGTGCGGAAGAGCTGGTGGAAGGCATCGGGGCTGAACCGCCCCGGGATTGCCGGAGACCTCTTGTTGAAAGGATGGGGGCATGACAAGAACAGGAAGGTACTCCCCCGAGGCCGGAACTGGGCAGTGCGGATGGTGTTCGGCCATGAGCGCGAGCACAGCCCCCAGTAGGCAGCGATCGTCTCGATCGCGATGATGACTGGCTGTACTTCGGGACATTGCGCACATGGGTACGGCAGGCTGAGATCGATACGGGCGGGCACGGAGGACTCACTAACGACGAACGAACTCGGATCAAGGAACGGAAGCGGGAGAATCGAGAGCTACGGCGAGAAAACGAGATTCCGCTCAAGGCATCGGCGTTTCTTACCCAGGCGGTGCTCAGCCGCCGACCGAAAGCGATGGCCTCGCTCATCGATGGGCACCGAGACCTACAGGGTCGAGTCGATCTGCACCATGTTGCCGATCGCCCCGTCCGCTTTCTACGAACAGAAGGCTCGTCGGGCCGACCCGTCGCGTTTGCCGGAGCGTGCTCGACGTGATGCCGTGCTGTGCGACCAGATCGATTGGATCTGGCACGAGAATCGGGAAACCTACGGCGCTCGCGCGCTCTGCAAGCAACCTCGTCGAGAGGCGATCGGAGTTGCACGCTCCACCGAATCCCCCGTCGGCGACTGATCCAATGGGGCAACGCGGGCTCTTGACAAGGGGGGCGAGTCGTGGTAGTTTGCAGCTCATGATGGAGTACCGGCTATGCATCGCTGCGACATCGCCCAGCTGGCGGTGTCCTTCTGCCAGCTTCTGCGCGGCTTCCGTAAAACCGTGGGCGGCAGGAATTGCCGGGGCAGCCTGCGACGCAGGCGGTCTTCGAGTGCTCGAAAGGCGTGGCAGTGAGCCATGACAAGGAACGATCACACGAAACGGGGCGAGTCCCAAAGGCGACGGTTCGTGCGCATCACGGTCAATGGCCGCGAACACCGGTTCGAGACCAATCGCGACATTGCTCCTGGCATGACGCTGGCATCCTTGCTGCGAGAGAAGCTGGATCTTACAGGTCTGAAGGTGGCTTGTGACGAGGGCGCCTGCGGTGCGTGCACCGTGCTCATGGATGGGAGAGCCGTCTTGTCATGCATGATCCTGGCCGAAGAGGCGAACGGCCATGACGTGCTCACCATTGAGGGTCTGTCGAAAGACCACCCCGTCATCCAAGCATTCGCGGAGCAAAGCGAGCCGGGATACGGCACCGCGCTTCAGTGCGGATACTGCACGCCCGGCTTCGTGATGGCCTCCGTAGCGCTTCTTCGGGAGAACCCGCAGCCCACAATGGAGGAGATCAAGGAGGCCCTGTCTGGTAACATCTGCCGCTGCGGCTGCTACGCAGGTATCGCTAGAGCTGTTCTGCACGCGTCTGAGATGATTGCTGCACGCGGAGGCCAGGCATGAAAACCCCGTATCGGCCCCGTGTCGCGCGTACGTTCATCGGCCAGTACCGCCCGCGGATCGACGCCATGGAAAAGGCTAGCGGCAGGGCGCGATATGCAGATGACATCGCGTCTCCGCTACGCGTCCCAGGCATGGCGTACGCAAAGGTCCTGCGCAGTCCCCATCCTCATGCGCGTATACGTAGTCTGGATACCAGCAAGGCCGAGGCGCTCCCCGGGGTGTTGGGCATTCTCACCTACAAAGACCCTGAAGTTGCCACCTTGAAGCCTACAAACGCCGGCTGGACGGATGGCGTCGACACAGTCTCCTACGAAACGATGATGTGGAGGCGCTTCAAGGATCGATCTGTTCTGGGAGACTACGCCTGCTGGGTCGGTGACGAGGTGGGCGCCGTGGTGGCCGCGGAGTCAGAGCAGATCGCAGAGGAGGCGCTTCGCCTTATTGAAGTGGATTGGGAGGTGCTGCCGTTTGTGCTCCGCGCGGAAGAGGCAATGAAGCCCGGCGCGCCGGTCTTGCATCCGGAGATTGCTCCACAGAACGTCATGCCCGAGGATGAGGTGGGCGGGCCGCATCGGTTCGTGGACAAGGGTGACGTTGAGCGTGCACTGGCCGATGCCGAGGTGGTGGTGGAGGGCAAGGCCACATTTCACAACACAACTCAGAACTCGCTGGATAACTGGTGCTGCCTGATCGAGTGGCAGGATGATCAGTTGACAGTCTGGTCGAACTCCTACGAGGCCGAGCAGACCCGGTCGCACATCAGTGAGATGCTCGACCTGCCGCTCCACAAGGTGCGAGTGGTGAGCTCCTACGTCGGCGGCCAGTTCGGGCGCGGGGACACGGGTGACCAGCCCTTCTTCTTGTTCACCGCACTCATGGCGAGGAAAGTCGGCAGGCCGGTCAAGTTCAAGCACACCCGTCACGAGAGCTTCCATGACGGGCGCCAGCAGACAACCTACACGGCACGGTTCGGCGCGAAGAGGGACGGCACGATCACGGCGGCATCGTTTCACTGCATCGGAAACGCAGGTGCGCACGCAGACCACACCATGTTCCCGCTCAAGTTCGCACCCAAGGAAGTGGCTGAAGTGGCGCTTGCCCACGTTCCCAACGTTCGCTTTGAAGCCTACGGTGTCTACACGAATAGGGTGCCGGCCTGCATGATGCGCGGTGTCGGCAACTCGCAGTTGAATCTGATACTGGGACACATGGTCGACCTGTTGGCGGAGAGGCTCGGGCGGGACCCCATCGACATAGCCCTTCAGAACTTCGGTCACGAGTGGGCGCCTTTGCCAAATGACAGCCTGGTGGCAGTACTGCAGAAGGGCGCTGCGAGCATCGGCTGGAAAGAGAAGCGCCACCTCCCGGGTCACGGGCCGAGCTACGATGGCACGCGAAGGCGTGGCGTCGGCTTCTCCTGTCACCCCGCGTGGCATGCGGAGTGGCAAGAACTGCGACGTGGTGAGGTGCAGGTGGGCATCACGGTCAACCCCGACGGAACGATCATCTTGGACGCACCGACAGTGGAGACCGGTACTGGTTCCAACACGTGCAATGTACTGGGTTGCGCGGAGGCCCTCCGTTTCCTTGGCGTGAGCCCACAGGACATCCACTGGGAATCGGTGATCGACACCAACACCAGCTCCAAGGATTGTGTGCAGACCGACAGCGCCGTCTCCTTCTTGCAGTCGGAAGTCATGGCAGTGGCCGCCCGTGAAGTGCGCCAGAGGATCCTTGAGCGAGCTGCCGACGCGCTCCAGCTGCCTGCTGCGGACCTGGACGTGGTTGATGGCCGAGTGTTCGCGAGGGGCTTCCCGGAGGAAGGCATGACCGTACGTCAGTTGCTCATGCGGCCCCCTCTTGTACCCATCGTGGTCAAGCTGAGTCGCCGACCTCTCGCTGAGCAGACAGGCGTTCCGTTCATTGCCACATTCGCCGAGGTGGAGGTCGACACGAGCACCGGGCATGTGCAGGTACTGCACATGGTCGTGGTGAACGACTGCGGGACCGTGATGTTCGCATCGGGGGCGGAGGCGCAACAGATCGGCGGCCAGACGATCGGCGTGGGCGAGGCTCTAACCGAGGAAACCATCTACGATCAGGCCACCGGCATTCCCTTGAATTTCAACTGGATTGACTATACGATCCCAACCATGGCCGACATGCCAGAGATCGACCCAGTGCTCCTGGAAGTGTGGCGCGGTGGCGGAGAGTATGGAGCGTGCGGCATCGGTGAAGGCACGGTGACCTGCGCGCCAAGTGCAATCCTGAACGCCATCTACAATGCCGTCGGAGTGCGCATCGATGAGCTTCCGGCCAAGCCGGAGAAGATCCTGGCTGCCTTGGAGAAGGCGAGAGGTGGTCTGTGACGATCCCCAGCATCAAGCACAAGACGCCGTCGTCCCTGGATGAAGCCTGCGCTCTGGTTGCGCAGCACGGCCAGGAGGCTGCCCTGGTGGCCGGGGGAACAGACCTCCTAGGCATTCTCAAGGGCAGGGTACGTGCCACGCCCCCGAGTCTTCTGGTCGATATCAAGCCCATCGAAGGGCTCCGGGGGGTGGACGTGGGAGAGCACGGTCTCAAGATCGGCGCTCTGACCACGCTCGCTGACGTGGCCCGTCATCCGACCATCAGGGAGCGGTACACGCTGCTCGCCGAGGCAGCACGTGCGGTGGCGTCACCCCAGATCCGAAACATGGGTACTGTAGGAGGAAACCTGTGCCAGGAGCCACGGTGTTGGTACTACCGCACACCCGAGAACGTCTTCCACTGCATGCGCAAGGGAGGCAGCGTGTGCGGCGCCCTGTTGGGGGAGAACCGGTATCATTCAATCTTCGGAGCCGTGCGCGTATCCCCGCCTGGCTGCACCGCCCACTGCCCCGCACATGTCAACATCCCTTCCTACCTAGGGAAGGTCCGCGAAGGCGACCTTCGCACAGCGGCGAGGCTGGTCCTCGACAGCAATCCCATGCCGGCCATCACCGGCCGGGTGTGTCCGCACCCCTGTCAGGTGCATTGCAGCCGTGTGGGGTCCGATGAGGCAGTGTCTACGCGAAGTGTCGAGCGCCATCTTGGTGGCTACACGCTGGACCACGTCTCCGACTTCTACGCTCCTCCTCCGCAGGAAAGCGGCAACGCCATAGCAGTCGTAGGCGCTGGCCCAGCCGGCCTCAGCGCGGCGTACTACCTACGCAGGGCCGGCCACTCTGTCACGGTGTACGACCGCATGCCAGAGGCGGGCGGAATGCTGCGCTATTGCATCCCAGCTTACCGCTTGCCCAAGGACGTTCTCCATCGGCAGGTGGACGCCTTTGTTCGGATGGGGATCACCTTCCAGCTGGGAGTGGAGATCGGCGATTCAGTCACCCTGCAGGATCTGCGTCGAGAGCACAACACTGTTTTCCTAGCGACCGGCGGCTGGAGCCAGAAGGTCTTGTCCCTGGAGAATGCAGAGTTCCTCTCTTCCGGACTTGACTTCCTTGTTGACGTGGCAACCGGTCGGCGCGAGTCGCCCGGAACAAGGGTGGTCGTCATCGGGGGCGGCAGCGCGGCGGTGGACGTGGCAATCTCCGCAAGGCGCCTCGGCGTTTCCGATGTGACCCTGGTCTGCCTGGAAGCACGGCGCGACATGCCCGCCATCCCAGAGGACATCGAGCAAGCCGTCGAGGAGAGTATCCGGCTCTTGCCGTCTTGGGGACCGAAGCGCGTTCTCGTACGCAGCGGAGAGCTGGCGGGCTTGGAGCTTGTACGCTGCACATCAGTGTTTGATCGATTCGGGTCCTTCAGGCCAGCGTTCGATGCAACCTCGACCATGACCGTCGAGGCAGATTGTGTGCTAGTGGCTATCGGGCAGGGGCCCGACCTACGCCACCTGAAGGGTGCACTCAACACGGAGCGAGGCTTGATCATCGCCGATCCGGAGACCCAGGCGACCACCCACGCGGATGTGTACGCTGGAGGTGATGCGACAACTGGATCGTCCACGGTGGTGAGTGCGGTCGCAGCGGGCCGCCGAGCCGCAGGGTCCATCTGCAGATCACTCAGCGGCATGCCCCCTTCTGACGTCGGAAACAAGAGGGGCTCGGCGGCAGCGTGCTTTCATGCCAATGCAGAGGCACTGGCGAGCAGCAATGCATGCCGCAGTATCGCACGTTCGGTCCCCGATCGTAGAATCGACACGGAGGATACGGCCACGCTGGACCTGCAGGCTATCCAGGCCGAAGCACGCCGATGCGTCGATTGTGGCTGTGTGGCTGTCAACGCCGCTGATCTCGCCCCTGCGCTGCTTGCCCTTCAGGCAATCCTCACTACGACCAAGCGCACACTATCGGTTCGCGACTTCTTCGAGGCCGGCGTGGCGAGCACTACGTCATTGGAGCCCGGAGAGATCCTTACCAGTGTCACCATCCCTCCTCAACCGCCTGGTTGTGTGCAGAGCTACCTGAAGTTCCGCATACGCAATTCCGTAGATTTCCCGATCGTGAGCGTGGCCACGGTCCTCAGCCTGGAAAACGACCGCTTCACGTACGCACGGATGGCGGTGGGTGCAGTGGCGCCCGTTCCGCTGGAGCTGCACGAGGTGGAGCAGTACCTGGTGGGACGTAGACCGGATAACAGCACAGCTGAAACAGCGGCCTCCATGGCAGTGCGTGGTGTTCAGCCCCTGGCTGCCAATCGGTTCAAGGTCGCGATCGTAAGAGCGCTGGTGAAGAAGGCCGTCCTGGGTGCAGCGTCGCGGTCAGGACACAGCAAGCACGACTTGATCTGACAGCCGCTCCTTCCGGGGAACGTTGTCCGATCGGGCCGCGCCTGTCAGTCGGTCCTGCTCAGTCATACCCCAGCTCCTCCCCTTTGCCGAATCCAGATTCTCCTCGAACGTTTCCAGGTCGCGTCCGCCAAGGTGGTGCATCGCCTCGACTCGGCCGTCCGTCACGCGGCGAGCTGCGCAGCCAACGCGGGTTCCTGCTTCGTCCTACCGCTTGAGATCGCGAGCGCTGTTGCCTGAGCCAGCGATTCCTGCGTCATGTACTGCCGCGTGACGGTCCACTCGTCGGTCTGCTCCGCAAGGACCGCTCCAACCAGGCGGATGATCGCTTCCCAGTTCGCGAAGATGCCCACCGCGTCCGTCCGCTGCCGGATCTCGCGGTTCAGCCCCTCCCGCGGGCTGTTCGGCCAGATCCGCCGCCACACCGTCTTCGGGAACGCACTGAATGCCAGGATGTCCTTCGCAGCGTCCTCCGCTACCTTCGAGAACCGGGCGCAACCTGGAGACGGAAGCTGCTTCCACACGTTGCCCCGAAGTCCCAGGAAGCTCCTTGACGAGAGCCGCTCGGTCCCTGGTGCTCGTCGGAGATGACAAGTTCGACCCCGGTTGGAGACCGCGCTCAACAAGCTGGCGCTGAAGCGGCTTCCACCCCACCTTGCACTGACTCGTCGCGGTGTCCACCTCCAGCACCTCACGACAGCCGTCGGCGTGGAGAAACTCCATCGCCCACGAGCGATCCCATCCCTAATTGGCGCCAATCCGCCGGGAGAGCGATATGCGGGAACAGGTGAGAGGAGGGCTCAGTCCAATAGCTCATTCACGAAACGCTCGTGAGTTGGTCCAATTCCCCGACCGAGCGCTTGACATGCGCCTCCATCAGATCCGCCGCACGCCTGCCATCGGAGGCACGAATGGCATCCAGAATCGAACGCCACTCCTCGTAGATCATACCCGCCAGGACCTTCTGCTCGGCTTGCAGGCCGTAGGCATACGTCGCCTGGAAACGGACGAACAGAAACGCGCGTTGGAGGAACTGGTTCCTCGCTGCCGAATGCAGAAGCGAGTGAAGTTGGAGATCGATGACATTGACGCTCCGAAAGTCCTTGACCTGCTTCAATTGCGAGAGCAACTTGTCACACTCCGCCAGCTCCGCGGGACTGATCCGCTGGGCGGCCAGTTGAGCGCTCTGACGCGCCAAGACGAGTCTCATCGGATAGATGTCTTGGAAGTCCCGATACGTGATCTCGGCGACCGTAGCAGTGTTGCTAGGGGCTCGGTTGACGAGCCCTTCCGCCTCCAATCTCAGGAGCGCTTCCCGAACCGGGGTCGTACTGACACCAATTTCCTGTGCCAGCTTTCGGATGGAAAGCAGCGTGCCGGGCGGATACACACAACCCATGATTCTCTGCCGTATCTCGTCGGCAATCCCGATGCCTGTTTGTGATCGCATTTCGATCGGTCCGGACAAGACCAATGGTAAACGCAGGACTCCGCCCATTCAAGGAGTTCGGGATCGTGCTGGGTTGGTGCCAGCGCTGTTCGCAACAAGGTGCCACGACTTGGCGCAACAACCTGCGGTGCTACGAGTGCGTACCGCACCGACCTCTTGCTGCAATGCCACCCCCGATCCCTTCACCCACAAGTCCGTCCCCTCCGCTCCGGCACACCACGGCCCTAACGGCTGGACTGGGAATCAGCAGGACAGGACGTCCAAGAAGACGCGAAGAAAGTTCCTATGGCAGATCTTCTCGATCTGCCCCTCGGACAACCCGGCGGCTCGGAAGAGCGGCGGCAGCTTCGGGTAGTCGGCCACCGTCTCCATCCCGGCCGGCAATCGATCGCTCCCGTCCAGATCTCCACCGATCCCCACGACGTCCTCGCCACCTACGCGGACGGCGTGCAGGATGTGGCGCACCACCGCATCCAGACTCGGTACAGGAATCGCCGCCCGCATGGCGATGTACTCCGCCTTCTCGGTCGCCGTGAGCGGCCGCGGGCTCGCGCCTGCGCGCGCCTTGGCCCAGGCGGCCGAATAGGTCGGGTCAAGGAAGTGGGGCGCCAGGTTGATGCCGATCACTCCGCCGCAGTCCGCCACGTGGCGAATCATCGCGTCGGTCAGGTTTCGCGGATGCGGGCAGAGGGCGCGGCAATTGGAGTGACTGGCGATGAACGGGCGAGTGCTCGCCCCGCAGACATCCGCGAACGCGCGGTCCGAGAGATGCGACA
>Ga0247841_10005646_pt1 | contig 19999 bp, 11 predicted proteins | sample LaCruzMarch2015__2_FD_192410 | JGI IMG/M metagenome (GOLD analysis project Ga0247841, IMG submission 192410) | Freshwater microbial communities from meromictic Lake La Cruz, Castile-La Mancha, Spain - LaCruzMarch2015_18m | ecosystem: Environmental > Aquatic > Freshwater > Lake | place: Spain... | reverse complement strand
AACCTGCTCAAGGCCGGATACCACATTGGAATTGACACGATTGGACAGACCCTCAGGAATGCGAACCTTCAAATCAGGTCCGAGCCCCCTAACCCTCAGCTGAGTGTCGGACCCTGGAATTTGAGCACAATTGAGCCTGATTTTCAGAGAGTTCCGCTTGAATTGGGGTCTGGGCCCCAATAAGCATAATTGCTAACAAAAAATAAAGTTAATAAAATATTTTTATCACGATAAATTATAAATAATCTTTATACTCGTCGTTCTTACACATATAAATATTTTGAACTCTATATTCGTTTGTAATTATTTCAATATTATTTGTTAATTCTTGTAACCAATCATATTTATTTTTGAAGACATCTTCCTGTAAAATTCTTATTACACTAAATCCATTTTCATTCGCACATTTCATTTCGCTTTTAGAAAAAAGCGAGCAAAATTTTGATAACTCCCTTTTCACGGGGGTTCCCCAAGGTTGGGGGCAAAATGGCCTTTTGATTTTTGCTCGCTTTTTATACACCGCCGAACATTTCAAACGGAACAAAAACTACTTAAAGACGCATCGCTATAATATGTAATGACGAGAGGTTTTTCTAATTGTTCCTTACCGACTCATTCGTGGTATGGTCGCTTACTTGCTATAAAAGCAATAATGTAGGTAGCCGTAATAACATCACTCAAAAACCCCCGAACACTGTTCGTAATCAGTGGCAGTTATCGCTGTCGGCTTAACCAACCCATACATTTATTGTATGACCAACCAAACTTTACATAGACTTGGTTATGTCTAACTTTGAAACGCTTTTTTTGTTCCAATTAAAATGTTCAAAGGTGTAAAAGCGACTTTTATTTCTAATCGACCAAAATTTAGATTTAGGGTGATCTGAAAACATTATGTATTGTATAACAATACATAATTTTAATTCAATTTTAATACTGAAAATTATTTCATATATGAAAACACATATAAAAGTATATACAATAACAATTATAATGCCCAACAATATAATTGTTACTGGAGGAACAGGGTTTATCGGCAATAAGTTGTGTGAAGAATTACTGAAAAATCCAAACAATATTGTTACTTGTATAGATAACAACAGTACCGGGTGTGAACATAATATAGATGCACTGAAATCAAATCCAAGATTCGCATTTATTTATCACAATGTGAAGGACCCATATTTTACGGACCAACCAATTCACGAGATTTATCATTTGGCATGCCCCGCGTCACCCCCACAATACCAGCGAAACAGCATAGACACGCTCGAAACAAATGTATTTGGGACTGTGAATTTCCTTGAACTGGCAAAGCGCCATAATGCGAAATTCCTGCTTGCGTCAACATCGGAAATATACGGCGACCCGATGGTTTCCCCCCAAAACGAAAGCTATTGGGGAAATGTTAACACGCTGGGCCCAAGGTCATGTTATGACGAGGGCAAACGCTGTGCCGAAACATTCACATATGAATATCACAAGAATTATAATGTTGACGTTCGTATTGTTCGTTTGTTCAACACATATGGTCCTAAAATGAATAAAGACGATGGACGCGTGATAAGTAATTTCATAAATCAAGCAATACGAAACGAAGATATAACAGTCTATGGAACCGGAACACAAACGCGGTGTTTTTGCTACATTGACGACACGGTTCGCGGATTAATTTCGCTTATGAATATGGATGGATACGGCGGAGCGGTGAATATTGGAACAAGGTTTATGTATACAATGTTGAATGTAGCGGAGATAGTCATACAACTTACAGGATCTAACTCGAAGATTATTTACAAGGAATGTCCAATTGACGACCCAACGAATCGTCTCCCGGATATTAATAAGGCAAAACAATTGTTGAACTGGGAGCCTACAGTGACATTTGTAGATGGGCTTGCCAAAACAATTGACTATTATATGTCGATAAAGAGTTTCTTTTAGCAAGTTATAGTATGACAAAGGCCCGAACGAGAACAAGAACGAGAACAAGAACGAGGACAAAAAGTAGATTGCGCAAACGCACAAAAACTAGGTCGGCTCGCGGAGGAGTATACACATCATTCCCGCCGAGTGATTTGAAAAAAGAAACCGAAGCAATCAAATATGAAAAATTTGGTAAAACGGAGTTGGAAAGGGTACAGAGCGAACGCAAGGAACTAGATGATTATAATACCAAACTCAACCAAACGGAATGCTCTAGAATAGACAATCAAATAGAGAGTCATGAACGAGAGATAACTAGACTCAAACTAGAGAAAACCCAAATACGTTGTACGAGGAAAAGTATGTTTGGTTTCTAAAAAATTCCACCTTTGGAAATCCCCCACGGGGGTAAACCCCCGTAAGCCCCCCTTTTGCTCCACTTTTTTCAAAAGTGGATTTGAAAAAGCGTTCAGCGAAGCAAAGATCCAAAGTTTTGTTCTCCACGGGTCCCGAAGGGAGCCCCCGTAAGCCCCCCTTTTCCTCCACCCAACCTTTGAAAAAGGTTGTTCCAACTCTGTTGTGGGGGCTTACGGGGGTTCCCTTCGGGACCCGTGAAAAGTGGATTTCTAAAAGATAAGTGGATCAAAACTATAGAAAGGGGGTTTACGGGGGCATGCCCCCGTAATATATTACCAACATATAGTATATGGAAAAAGAAAAACACGGAATATTTTTTTTCATTTTTGTAGCATTTATACTACTATTGTGTCTTAAAATTTACTATGACTCAGACACATTCAACTTGAAATGTATTATTGCGTCAAAAGATGGTAACAAATATTGTGTCCGTGAACGAGCAAAATTAAATGAAGCTGCCAACTTATTGGCGACAGTTACCGACAATTGTAAACAAATGGTAGCATATATGAAGGAAACCCATCCAACCGATGATCGTGTCAAACGATTAGTGGAAGGGTTCAACCCCAAGAAAATATCGGAAACATTGCCAACAAGTCAACTTACAGCGTATAGTGAAAACAAGGGTGAAAAAATAGCATTTTGTTTGAACACTACCAAACAGGGAAGTGATTTGATTGATATTAATACACTCACATTTGTTGCGCTTCATGAGCTGTCGCATATCATGACATCGTCGGTTGGTCACAAACAGGAATTCTGGCAGAACTTCAAATTTATGCTGGAAAACGCAAAAGCCGCGAATATCTATCAACCCATTGATTACAAGAAGAGTCCTAAGGAATATTGCGGGATGACGTTGAATGACAACCCATATTACGATTTGGTTTAACACGGGGGTTTACCCCCTCCCGAAGGGTAAAGTGGATTTAAAAAAAAATGAAACGTTATCGCTGTTACATAATAATGTAAAATGGAACAGAATAGTATTGATACCGTTTATAATAACATGTTGTTATTACTAATTGATGAGATTAGTAATAATATACCCGATAAAAGTCAATTATCGTATAGGTTGCGAAACATTATGATATTTATACTGGACCACTATGACTACTTTGTGAATAATCGTCTACTAGAAATACACCTAACAAAATACTATAGTAGTTCTCTTGAAATCATCAAGGGTGAATACAATAATTTATCTAACAGACAAATCGAGTATGAATTATCTGTAACGGATGAAAAAATAATGAACGATTATAAAAAAACTATCGGTTATATGAAACGTTTCACTGACAAATACTCTCTTTTACATGTCTTCTAGGACAAACAGGTGGTGCTTACAATCGATGGATAGATCTTCCCATTCAAAATTTTCAACATTTTTTTCGCCATCGTCGGCAATATATCCAATCCAAACTCCTGCCAGTCCTCCCTCTTCCCACCATTCATTCTTAACCCAACAATTTGGATATCTATCGAGCAATACATTTAGCCATTCAAAGTGAGGTCTCCAAGCAGTCAATACTTTGAACTCGATCCCTCTTGTTCCGCGACGTATCATATCAACTGTTTCATTGTAAACATATTTATCACCCTCCTCATGCTTTAATTCATTGTAAACAATGTCACTAATTTGATCGGCATATTTTTTATTTTTACAAGCAATCGTTATATGGTTCCAGCAATCATTTGGCATATTGTATAGTGTATACAAATGTATTTAAGTTGAATTGGATTTTATTTGACTATAATTAACAAAAGTTTATTTTGCTCGCTTTTTTACACCTTTGTGGATTGGAAACGCACATGGAACCGTTACTTTTCGCTGATGAAAACGCCCCCGAATGGGCGTTTTCAAAGAGAAAAGGTGTAAAAGCGGTTTTCTAAAAGTTATTTTAAAAGCGAAGTATATTATATGTCGTCAAACGTATACAAGGTAAAATATATAATCAACGGAAAAATTGACACAATATATGTGTTTTCGCAAGGTCCAAATGTGTTTAGCGAACACGAATCCAATGAAATAAAGGCCAACAATATAAATGTTGTTTATTCAAAACAGCAAATTCACTTTGACGATACAATTGGCGTTATCAAGATAAAAATACTCGAGGAAATCAAGAAGGATGTATCAATCGAGGAGTTATATCTGTTTTGTAACAAGTTGGAGCAATTGAATGCTGTATCAGTGTATCAATCATTAACCCAGAATAAACGCTTGGAGTTAACAAATATTCGTTTCCAACAGTTTATCGCAAATATAGTTAGCGATGAAAACGGTGCAACATTTGTTCCTCCCGTAAAAAAAGATGTATACGATTATGACGATATCCTTGGAATGAAAATTGACGGCAAGAAATATATCATAGATAAAGTCCTAGGACAGAAATTCTTTATAATTGAAAATGAATATCCGTTTATAACCGACCCATACAAAGCGACAGACTTTGATTCATTCTTCGAGAGAAAAGCCCGCAAAACGCTGTCGACACTCAATAGTCACCTGTTATTGAGTTCTGGGACAATTGTAGACAATACAATTTATTTGTGTTTAGCAAACGATGTCTTGACATTTGCCGAAGAAACCGATCTTTCACAAGAATCTTTCATGAAAACATATTTCCCGTTTTTGTATGATAAGAACATTAATAATTTGACAGATTTGAACAACAAACGAACAGAACTAATAGAAGCTAACAAACAATTTTTCAATGAACGGACGCTTACCTCATTCAAAACCGTGGACATGTTTTATGATGTTTTTAACACGAGGAAAACAGAGTTGAATTATACAAGTCGTGGGATTAAATATATCAAGGCGGTTTTGTCCCAAGATTTTGTTGTCAAAATTCCACTAGATGTCATATTTAAAATTATACATGCGAACAAAACAAATCCACTGATTAAATACAATCCATCACCAAGACAAGAAAACATTTATCGGTTGTATGCTGACAAGGTTGCGGCAGATGGAACAAAAATTCTGTATTTGAAAAAACCATCAATCGTTCAATTGATGAGCAATATTGCCAAAACCAAATCAGTTGCCGTTTATATCGAGTTACCGTTAGAAAATAAAAGGTCCCAGACGCTTATATGCGAATTTGATGAAAACGGTGCTGTAACAATAAGTTGTAATTTTGTAAATGCTGTTCAGTTGGCCGATGTAGAAACAACATTCAAAAATGCTATCAACCCTATATTGGAAGAAATCAAGGGTTTATTAGAGCAAAGCGGCTACAAATTGAAGATTTTCACAAGCTTAACAGATGATAATGTTGAAATCAAACAACTCACGTTTGAGGACCAAATTAAAATATCCAAACCACTCAATTTGGAGTCATATATGGGATGTATTTCGAACATATTTATAAACGAATCGTCTGGAAAAAATGTATACAATCTTCGTTTCAAACGCGTTTCGAATTTCAATAAGGTGACAAGTCAGGAGGCGTTCATTCTTGAAAAAATAGATGATGGGTACAAGGGCGATGAACTTGTTACGGCACTTTTGGGCAACTACGGCGACGACCTCACGCGGGACCAAGCCCTTCAGTTAGTTCGTAAAGTGGCAAATGAAGTTCAACTGGAACAAGGAGCAAAACGAACTAACGTTAAAATAAAGGATAATCCAGGGTTTAAGACCACAATTGTGTTGGACCCTCAAACGGGTATAATCAAAATCATTGTTGAAAATATAAACGACATTCATTATTTGTCAACGATCCCTATTTTCCTGGATAGTATGGTTCGTTTCACACAAGACGTAAACAGTACAGGGTTCCCAAGTCAAGAAATAAAGCGACTGTGTTCTCTCGATCGGGTTGTTGATGTTGTTATCGAAGATATAATTTCTCCTGTTGAAGGTTCTAAAGAAAGCCTTGGAGAAAAAGAAAAAGAAGACGATGTTGAATACTTGGACGAAGGCGACAAACTAGAAAAGGCTAAAAATGCGTTTGATCTAATATTTGGAGACGATGATTATGAGGAAGACGAAGAATATATGGTGGGTGGTGTAAATACTTTAGAAGAAGACGAGCAACAAGTAGAAGACCAAGAAGACGGCCAAGAGTTAGAAGAAGACGGCCAAGAAGACGGCCAAGAGTTAGAAGAAGACGGCCAAGAGTTAGAAGAAGACGGCCAAGAGTTAGAAGAAGAAGACCAAGAAGGTGAAGACCAAGAAGGTGAAGACCAAGAGGCAGAAGATTTAGAAGCAGAAGATTTAGAAGTCGAAGACCAAGAAGACAAAGAGTTAGAAGAAGACGGCCAAGAAGACGAACTAAAAGGTGAAGACCCGGATTTAGAAGCAGAAGACCAAGAAGACAACCAAGTTATCAACATGGACAACAAACAACTGAACAAGCCATATTATTTCCAAGAACGAATTGAGCAACGAGACCCCCAATTGATATTGAAGCGCCGCACCAAACATTTCAACTCCTATTCGCGGATTTGTAGTTCCGATTTGAAAAAGCAACCAGTTATTTTAACCGCTGCGGAATTGAAAAAAATTAAAAGAGAACATAAGGGATTTTTGAGGCCCGAAGATGTAATTACATATGGTTCCGACCCAAATAACAAATACAATTACATTTGCCCGCGTTATTGGTGTTTGAAAACAAATACTATAATAAACCCAAGCGAACTAAAGGAGGTGGAGGTGATTGATGAGAAGACGGGAAAACCTGTGATCGACAAGAAGACAGGAGAAAAGGTTTTAGAACTAGAACATCCAACATGTGGAAGGGTCTTGCCACCAAAATCAGATAAGATAATCCCAGGTCACTACATTTACGAATTCTACAAATCAACTCCGGGTAAAAATGGTAAACCGGACACCAAAAAGTATCCCGGATTAATTCCAAATTCTCATCCTGACGGTTTCTGTTTGCCGTGCTGTTTCAAAAATTACAATACGGTTGGACGAAAAAGAGAAAACGAAATGTGTCTTGGGGATAAAAAGGGATCTGTAAAACCGGATGTCCAAGTTCGGCAGGATGAATATATCATCGGCCCTGAAAAACACCCTCTTCCTAACGGACGTTGGGGGTATATGCCCCTTAGTATTCAACAAATGCTAATGGTTGTTAGTGCGGATTGTCAAATTAGCAAAACAAATACGAATATTAAACCCAACCACCCATGTCTTCTACGGCGCGGCGTTGAAGTGAATGATAAACAATCATTTATAGCGTGTGTTGCGAACACATGCTTTTCTACCAAAAAGACAGCAGATAAAAAACCGGCACCGATCCCAACAATTGCCGAGATGAAACAACGAATTCTTGCATCTATCACGATTGATACTTTTGTAAAATTCCAAAATGGGAATTTAGTCGCAGATTTTCATGATATGAATACCGAGGTTGACATAGAAAAATACAAAAATACAAAATTATACTCCAAGTTGGACCTAGGCAAACCGACAGACCGTTATTTCGCCAAAAAGGTTGTCTCAGCGTATGAGAATTTCAACGATTATATATTAGACGACGACGCGCTCATAGATCACACTTATTTGTGGGACATTGTATCTACGCCAAACGCCAGTATATTCCCAATCGGCGTTAATCTTGTCATATTTAAACTGCCAAATGAAGACATTACCAACAATGTAGAATTAATTTGCCCGACCAATCATTATTCGAGTGAGTTTTATGATGCTAGAAAACCCACAATTATTTTGATTGAACACGACGGCTATTATGAGCCTGTATACACTTACACCGACAAGGGGAATAATCGGTCAGCAATATCATGTTTATTCAAGGAGTATGACCCAACATTGTCGGCAAATATGAGATCGGTGTTCAAAGATATTGTAAAGCCGTTTTTTCACAATGTGTGCCGCCCTCTTGAGAGTATGCCTCCGGGTGGGTTAAGTGAACCAAGTGTATATGAGGCAAAACACGCAATAACCCTTTACAATTTAATACAGAAATTAGATAAATATAAATATCAACTGGTTAAACTGGTAATCAATTTTAACTCAAAGGTAATTGGGGTTGTGGCCAACAGCCCGACTAATCAAACCGGATTTGTTCCGTGTTATCCATCTTCTATAAATGATGAATTGAAGGAAAATATAGATTATGTGTTAATGACCGACTTCGACTTATGGAAAACCTACGACGAAACATATACCTTTTTGGGCCAATTATCAAGACGAAGCGCCAAGAAACGAGAGAACCCAGATATCCCTTGTAAGCCAGCGTTTAAAGTTATAGAAGATGGTCTTGTAGTAGGAATTCTCACAGAAACAAACCAATTCATACAACTTTCCGAACCTGTCGCGGAACTTGATATTCGCCCCGACAAGAATATTCCATCATTGGACAACAATAGTTATATCGTCAATGTAAAGGACCGTCCAATGATATCGGCAGATATCCCGATTACCGCGAGCGACGATGTTGACAAAGAGCGTGTAGATTACATCAAAAAAATAAAACTCGAGACTAATTTTTTCAATGTATTCCGTAACACAATTCGTATTTTGTTGAACGATTACGATAACGTTGCTATGAGAGAAAAAATAGAAGCCGAACTGACAAGGGCTTATGTTATTTATACTAAAAAAATGACGAATATGGTGAAATTATTACAGGACCTCGTGGATAATAAAATACAATTTACGGGTGATGAAAATTATTACAAGGTGATTGACGAAGTGACGACGTGTATCATAAAGAACAATGATAATTGCTCGTCAAAAGTGTGCGCGATTACAAATGGAAGTTGTAATTTGATTCTTCCGGAGAAAAACCTCATGACCCGCAAATTGAATAAACAAATCTACTTTGAGCGAATGGCAGATGAATTAATTCGATACAACCGAATTACAGCGTTTATGCTCCAACCGCAAAACTACTTGTCATTTGGAAATATCGGTTATAACTTGAACAATGATGAAATCATAATGATCCAATCATTGCTTAAGGAGTATTTCGAGTTGAATTTGGTGCCATCGATTACAAATCAATATGTGAAATATACCTCATATGATGAGGCAGAACCCGCATTAACACAGGTGTATGAAAATAAAGAACAGGAAGGGACTCCCCAAATTTGTTTACAAAAAACCGGCGACAGTATAACATCTGGGCGATGGAATGCTGTTTTTCCTGACACATATAAAGAAGTCACCTATGGAAAGACAAAAATATGTACCTTTACAACAGTCATTAATTTAATTGAAAAGAATACAAATGAAAAAATCACAATAAACCAATTGAAAAATGTATTATATGACGAATATCGCAAGTATTTGGAAGAATATCAGCAAAAGATAGTTGATATACTAATAATAGAAGGAAAAAAAACTCTTGGTGATCAAGTGAAATCAGGATCTCTATCGTTTGGTAGTTTTATATATACAGATAATTACTTTTTGACACCATTTGATATTTGGCTATTGGTTCAAAAGTATACAATCCCAACTATTTTGATATCCCAAAGAGAGCTCATGCAAACAAACTATAAGGAGTTTGCGTTTATTGGTTATGGTGAACGGGACGACAAATTCGCATTCATTGTTGTTCCGGGACTTGACCCAGAAAAAATTCCAGGTTATAAACTCGTTGTAAATGATAAAAACGAGACATTTATTTCATTGGACAAATTAGAAGACCCGTCAATGATTGATAAAGCATTCGAAACGAGAATGTCGATTAAAGAGTATCTTATCCAGTTTACGAAGAAGGCTTTGGCACTAAATGTCAAGAAAAAGAAACTGGTTAGGGTGTAAATCGCTTTTAAAAATCCCATTTAGAAATCGCTTTTAGAAAAAGCGAGCAAAACATCTATTGGGGGGTACCCATTACTTCGGGATGCTTCTCCCTTCGGGAGAGGGACTCTGGGACATTATTTACATCGGGGATGTCGAGTTTCAAACGTATATTCCCTTATTTTTGTCAGGCGATTATTTGTAAAAATACTTCGGGTTACAATAAGTTTTCGTCCAAATGCCGGGTTATACAACGAAAATGCTGACATATAGGTTTTGAATGTTCTATAACAAAAACGTTGGGTAGAATTTGATAGGGAATATTGTGCCGACATCCACAATTCAAAATATGGTTTCATTATTTTAATTAGTGTTTTTTTGGGGAATTTTGAGTCGATTAAAATTGGATATTCCATAAATTTATTTGCGTAATCTAGCATATCTAAAATTTCGCAATGTATTATATCGTCACATGTGTTATTTATGTGATTAACAATTATATATTCTCGCAATAAATATTCGTATTTTTTACCAAATATTCGTAATTTGAAGTTTTCTTTGAAAAACTTGAATAGTAACTCTGGGTATAAATTTGTGTTGAACTTTACAAAAAAATAAATATTATACAATGTTGACTTATTGAATACAACGTTATTGTATGGATTTTTAACATTCATCGCCGCTGAAAACATCTCATGTGCGTTAGTAAGCGATGAATTAACGACCTTTATCAAATCCCGAACATTGAATAAATAACGACTATTTTTCTGGAAAATACAAATCACATTTTTGTCGTGTTCGAGCAATTTATTCATACATAAATCTTCATCCACGACTATTGCGGATTTTTTATATTTGTAAATATAGGATAATCGTGCGAAGGAGTGATATATGCGCTGTATTTTACAAAACATATTCATGAATTCAATGCGAATTTCTTCATTAAAAAACACATTTTTCATACACTTGTCCACATATTCAAATTTATTTTGTATTGAATAATCACGACATGACAATATTCCAAGAATTACTGCTTGTTGGGCATCCATTTTTTTGACGCTTTTTTCTATTATATAATTAAATGTATGTCCACAGCTCATACTATTGTATAACAACATCTCTTTAGTTTGATAACAATAAAAAATATTTTTATAACTTTTATTGTTACACGTGTATTTAGAGCAATGCGCATTATAAATGCCGACTTGCGACAGCAAGTAAATGCGAACGCATACAATCCCGAAGGAATGCTAAATTCTATGTAATGGGTTTATTATCTGCTTACTGATTGGTAGGTAAGTAAATTCCCATCAAGTGTTATTTCATATACTACCTTAATGAAACAACTATTTATGACTTACGAAAAAGCAAAACAATTTTGGTTTCCCCTTATCGGGTAATTGCTATAATCAGTAATGGTAAGGTTCATTGGAAAAGTCATATTCCTCCGCTTACCATTCTATATTGTAAGAATGTCTTTATATTGTTTTAGATTGTGATACTCGGCAGTTAAAATTTGCGTCGCTCTAAAATCCCGGATTATAATCATTATCCTTACCCATATCAACTGTATGTAGCGTAATCACATTGTTCTGTATGCCAATTTTACTACAAGCGTCGGTTGTGGTTTGCGTTCCACCGAAGAATGTGTCAATTTCATCTTCTACATTAACAGGTTTATATTCACTCGTCGCCTCTAATTTCTGCATCTCTTCAATATCAAGAACCACTTGGAACGCGCTTGTTCCATAAAACCCTTCTTGACCGCACATTACATTGGCTGATATTCCTCTCATTGGGTCTAAATCTGCGTGCCTTGCTGCCTTCAAGAACATTTCGGGAGTTTCCTCAAAGGATGCCTTCGCGATCGGCCCAATGTTGTCATTATTGATTCCATGGCGGAAAATCGAAATCATTTTACTTGTGTATGTCATCCGGTCTACCAAAACACTGTAGTTGTGGTAGTTGATGTATGTTCCATCAAATGAAATCACCTCCATGAGCTCGTTCAATATTGTTTGACGCGCCGCCTCAATTCCCAGCACTTGGTAGATTTCAACAATATCGTTACTGAATGTTTTTGTGTCGTCCACATAATCAAGACCCAACACTTCCAGTAGATTGGAACCTACTGTATCCAGAACCCAAATATCCTGCTTCGCATAAGTTCCGTTCGTCTCAATTACATTGTCCTTTATTTTGCGAAGGATAACCTTGCTAATTCCTTTGATTCCTCGCAATACCACATTTTCAAGCAGTTTGTCCTGGAAGTTTTTCAGTATATAAATTTGGTCCGTTTGGTCCAGTGGGTTGACTTTCGTTTTATTCTTACCCTTGCCCGAATTATTCTTGATTACTTCAACCATGCGAATGCGGAACACCAATTTATCCGCATTGTAATCACTATAAACACATGACAATTGTCCTTCAAAACAGTTATTCATTGTGAAATTCACATCATCCATCGTGATATTCTTTTCCAACATAATCTCAGGGTCCATTATCATGCGAACAACCCACTTGGATTTTTCATTTTCATCGCTGTTCATTGACACCCCGGCACATTCACCAACCATACTCTCAAATACGCGATATTGTTCAATTGTGTCCTTATCCTCCTCTATTAGGGTGTTCAACTCGTCTGGGTCAAAGCATATCTCAACAGACTTTACGATCTCCTGTAACTTCGTATGCTCCAACATATACATGATAGATTTCGCCTTGTCCTTCTGCGTCGAATCTTCCTCGTTCAAGTACACCGTAAGCGACGGATTCTTCGGCTCACTCGACAATGATAGAATTTCTTCAATTCTTGGCACACCACGAGTCACGTTAGATTTTGATGCGACTCCGGCAAAATGGAATGTATCTCTGCATGCGATTCCATTGTAGATTACAAAATTTCTGGTTTCTAAAATTGTTAAATCATATACATAATTTGTCGTGTTAGGAACTTCCTCTATACTTTTAATTTCGTCGAACAAAAGCGTGCTGTAGTTATCGGGTGTTCGCTCTTCAAATTCAATTTCTCCATCAACCTCGTTGGGGATTTTTGTTGCGTTTTCATGAATATAAAAGGTATGTTCGTGTTTTAAAATCTCAACCAGGTTTTCCTGCTTGTATCCAATCTTAATATTCAACATCGCCGCCAAAATCTTATTTTGTTCTCCACAAACATTCAGCATATATTGTTGATGAATGTTCTCGGACAATGTCCCGCGATTATTTGATTCTTGTTTATTCGGTTTTGTAATATGACTGTAAACCCCCAAACAATTTAATATTTGTTGCACATCAATCAATAAGTCTTTTGACACTGACCCCATTGTAATCCGTTTCGCCTTTTTACAAACTGACCCATCGCCGCCGATATATGCGTCCATAAACCCCAACTGACACTCCTTGTTCGAGAATATGATTTTATCCGACACGAACTTATTGTGGCTTAGCTTTCCGCACAAATTGTCTAGAATGCGGCACAGCACCATATTGTAGATCCTCAAATCCTGGCTTACCCATCCTTCCTGAATTTTATTTTCATGTCTGTATACCTTAGTTGTCAAATTCCACTGCTCACACAATTCCAAAATAGGCTTGAAATATTCGGCGTCGTTATTCGCAATCGACAATTGGAACTTTGTCATACACCCCTCCGCAGCATAAGCCCCAACCAAATATCCAAAATTATAATTCAAGTCAATCTTCTCGGGAATCGTGTAATTATTCATATTCGTCTGTTTGGTGTAAACGCAATTTGGGGTGAACCCTGTCTTTGACGCACAACCATTCCTCAATTTATCATTCACCTTCGCAACAAACGAGTCACTTCGCTTGTATGGAAGAACGAACGTTTTGCCGCTGTGTTTAGTCCACCAATGATGCTCGTGCATTACTACTTTCGCCTTTTCGATCTCACTAGCATAAATGTATTCCGTGGGTGGTAGAATATCGCGCAAATCAAGCTGTTTGGATTCCGCGAAATCAATCGGCATCAATGAAACCGGGATGTAATCGCCGACCTTCAACGTGTCGCCGTTTACCGGAACAATTTTGCCATTCACCAACTTCAAGAACGATTTGGCCTTTGTCGCGACAACCTCGCGCTCTTCCACTGTCGTAACCTTCAACATTGTGTTTGTGCCATCCAAATTGACAACCGGGTGCCTGGTAACTGCCTCAATTTGTCTCCAGCAAATTTCGCCATCTTCGGTACACGATGGCATTTCATAATACTCATCCACTTCCGAATACGTCGTGTCCTTATCCTTGTAATATTCCGTCTTTGTCGCAATCTTGATTTTCTCCTCAATAAAATCTCCAATCTGGACTTTTTGAATAACTCCTTCACGACTTCGCACGATAATAGGTGTCTCGTATGTAACCGAATTTAACGTCATTTGGGTTGAAACTTCGCCAATGCTCTGGCCAGCAATCATTCCAACCATTTCCCCCGGCGCCACAATTGCCCGTTTGTAATCCAACGTAATTGTGTCCAACAACATTTTCAGTGCTGCCAAATTAAATCGCTTTACCAAGAGTAGCTGCTTGGGGGACAAGTAGTAATAATATAGCGTCTTGAAAAGTATGGTCGGTGGCGCAAAGTGGATTTTTTCCAGGTTCGCGTAATATTTCTCAAGCAACTCATATACTTCAACCGGCGTAACGTCGACCATTGATGATGCCGAAATATTGTTTTGTCCTTGAATATTACCGATTACATATGAAAACGCAACCGGGCAGTTCACAACATCTTCCGCCTTGCCCTTGAATACGTGATTCACTAACTCCTTCCTCATTGTAACCATCATGTCCGTGTATTTCTGGTTATACACGTCCATCGCCTTCTTCTGGCTCTTGTAACGCGCCAACACATTTTTCAACAATATATTGGACAACATTTTTGTGTTACTCGTATCATCCGCAAGCGCGTAATGCGCGTAGATATCTTGAATGCTCATGTTAACAATAGGGATTTGTTGGTTTTCCACTTTCACTGTATCAATATTGTCATCACCATAAACAAACTGAACAATCTTGTTTTTGTTAGACCTCACAGTCATATCGTAATTCACCATCAAATCTTCCAATCCCTTGATTAATCTGCGCTGGATATAACCAGTTGTTGACGTCTTAATAGCGGTATCAATTAAACCAACACGACCACCCATGGCGTGGAAGAACAACTCCTGTGGCGAAAGCCCGTTAATATACGAACTTTCCACGAAACCGCGTGCTCCAGGCGAGTCGTCGTATTTTGTGAAATGCGGCAATGTCCTGTGGTCAAACCCATAAGGAATTCGCTTTCCATCGACGTTCTGTTGCCCCAAGCATGATACCATGAATGATATATTCAAGTCGGATCCCTTGGACCCAGCATTCACCATTGTCACGAAACGATTGTTCGCGCCGAGACTTTTCAACCCAATTTTACCAGACTCTGCCGTTGCTTGATTGAGAATATTATTTACCTGTGTCTCAAACTCCTCTTCGTTGGTCTTTCCGGTATTATTCTCAAAAACTCCAATTTGTGTTTGTTCGATAATGTTCTTCACGTCACCCTTCTTAGTTGTAATGACTTCAATAATCGCGTCATTTGTCGCCTTGTCGGAAATCAAATCACTAATCCCAACACTGAAACCACTCGACTTCATATATTCCGTAACAATGTTTTGGAGGTCGTCTATGAATTTTGCGGAAGCCATATTACCAAAATCGTTACACGTCCTATGTATTAGTCCCTTCGTTCCGGCACCAACAACTCCCTTGTCAATTTGACCACGAATGTACTTTCCGTTTTTAATTTCTAGTATCGCGTTGTAATTTTCCGCATCTGTTTTGTCGTCCCTGAAGCCCTTGGTTTTGTATTTCAATGACAACGGCGGCATGATTTGAGACATAATATCAAAGCTCGTGACTGTGTCCCCTTTACTGAACAATTCCTTCTCATTCACGCCGTTGAACATCATCAACAAATTCATTGCTTCGCGGGGCGTAAAATTCACGTTCTTTCGCGTGAACTGGTAGCACCCAAGCATAGAATCCTGGAAAATGCCAATAATCGATGTGTTGTTTGCGGGGCTGATAATTTGATAAGGAACCGCCGCCAAATTTTTAAGTTCTGCCTCAGACTCCGCGTCCTGAGGCATGTGTAAATTCATTTCCGGTGAATTACCCAAAGTTTCCAGTGGGAGTAGACTATACCTTAAGCCGTATCAGGTTGATTAAACCATCATATACGACCCATAACCGTCTAGTCGTTGAACCTTCCCCGTGCTCTATCATATCTCAGGAAACCTACGGTTTCCCGAACCCTTCCCTTTTAGGAGTGGTTTGGAAAATCGACGGTTTTCTGAAAAGCGAGTTTAGGGGCTTGGCTGCGGATTGCCCAATCCTTCACGTTTTTACCATTGAATTTTCGGCAATTAACCGAGTTCCTCATTTATGTTTCCAAGAATGAGTGGTAGTGAAGGCTGTAGAGGGGTTCCCCGCAATTTGGTCATGTTGCTAATTGTTTCTTTAAATTTGTAATGAATTCCCTTGCGCTTTCTCTGCTTTCGTTTAAGGGAATATGAACGCCACCAAAATCTGCCTTTTTTTTGTCGATACGCACATACCAACCATATTGTTCGTCATTCCTATACAAACATTTTATGTATTTATCAATATCATCATCTATTGATTTTACATCTTTAAAACGCTCGTATTTTTTATCTTTATAATAACGTATTACACCATTCGAAACACGTTTTTTACTTTCGTCACTGTGAGTAAACATTGTTCCGCCATTCTTTAAGTTATACCCGTCAGGATATAAACTATGTAACTCTTTGATGTAATATATCTCACGTTCATCGGCATTTAATATTTCACAATATTCTAACAATTCAACAACAAAATTTACGACGCCATACTTTCGAATTGCGTTGTTTAAATAATGTGATTGGTTTTTCTTTTGTGAAAATGCCTCTGATATGTGACAACGAAATCTTCCTTCACAGCCATAAGGACGATATCGTTTATGGTTTAAAATATGAGACACTGCTTGTCCTACATATAAATTACCATTTGTTAGATTTGTTATTTTATAGATTTCACAATAACGTTCACTAGGATCGTCTAGTATTTCTGTTGACAGTTTAATTCCGTTTGATGGTTCCATTGTATGTTAATATACATACATCTATTTAAGTTGTTTTCGAAACAATTAACTAGGGAGTTGCACGCTTTTAACGCTCCCTGTTGGGGACAAAATGTTTTATACATTTTTTGTTACCTATTATGGTAACAAAAGTCTATCCCCGTCGTAGTCAGCATTGTATGGTTTGGTCGTTCCAACGTTCATACGGAAAGTATCACCATACTTCATAATTCTCGCAATGTGGCACATCATTGACATTCTGTGTAAAGTCGGCTGTCGGTTGAACAAAACAGGGTCACCATCCATCATATGTCTGTGAACAATATCGCCGTCTTCAAGAACAACAGAGTTCCTGTCAACATACCTCAGTGTAATTGACTCGCCGAACTTTTTCTCTAGAATCTTGGCTCCGGGCCAAATATCCGGTCCATTTTGGACTAATTTTGTCAAGAACGCTCGATTGAGCGCATTAACTGTAACGGGTTTAGTAAGGTTTTTTGCGATTTTAATTGGAATGCCAAGCTGTTTGATTGATAAGTTCGGTTCGGCACCAATCACGGAACGCGCGCTATAATCCACGCGCTTCGCCATTAGATTACCTCTCATGCGCCCACCTTTTCCATTCAATCGGTCCTTGATCGATTTCAGGGGTCTTCCAGAACGCTGGGCAACGGAGGCAACCCCTGGAATTTTGTTATCCACCTGCGTCGCAACATAATATTGTAGGACTGTAGTCCAATCCTCAATCACATTTGCGGGGGCGTTATTTTGAATTTTCTCTTGTAGAGTCTTGTTCGTCTTGATAATATTTACCAAGATGTGACTCAAATCATCCTCCGACCGTTGCTGTGCATCATGCTTGACAGACGGGCGAACTGCCGGCGGCGGCACATACATGACTTGACAAACCATCCAATCCGGTCTGGAGTACAGCGGGCTAAACCCCATGAACGAAACATCCTCGTCGGAAATTCTCTTACAGATTTTAATCACGATCTCAGGCGTAACCTTGATTGAAATCGGTTCACCTTGCTCGCCGCCATCGCCCTTCCACTCTGCGAAGATTGATGCGAGTCCCTCTTTGCGAATTTTGTTCGGCTGCAAACACCCACAACCATCCTCTGTATCCTCTCCACACCGCTTAATTTTGCTCGCAAGTGAAAACACATATTTCCATCGGTTCTCACCTTGTAGCTTTAGCGCCTGTTTGTATTTTTCTTTACTAATGAGAAGTTTGCTACACTTAAAACAAACACACCGCAAACACTTTAGAACGGTGCTTAAATACTGTATGTAAAACACCGGACGAGCCAACTCGATGTGGCCATGATAACCAGGAGTTGTCATATAATCAAGTCCGTCGGTCGGGCAAATTAGCCCCGGCTCTAAAACCCCCATTCTGGGGTCAAATAGTCCGCCAATTACAGGTTTATTATTGATATACGTGTCTCTGCTTGTTATCTCGGCGACAGAACCCTTTCGTATTTCGTCAGGAGACAATATACTAAATTGGATGCCAACAATTTTCGAACAGACAACGTTTGAACCTTGGGGTTTCGACATCTATTATATATGGGAATAAATAAATGGATTTAGATTGTTTCCTATTCAATTTTATTTTCAATTGTGACAAATAAAATTTATGAAAATAAACGGAAAAAACAAAATTTGGAATTTTTAGCAGAAGGTCTATGATTTTGTCAGAAAATAAAATTGAATGAAATTGTTTACAAAAATGTAATTTAAACACTCAACGCATATATACTACAATGGTTCGCGACACTAAAAGTAAGAAGGAACAGACGAAGAAGAAGGCAAAGGAAGAGCAGAAGAAGAGGATGACGACCCGCGGAAAGAAAGACGATGATGAGAGTGACGACGATACTGAAGAAGAGGAGGAGGAGGATATGGATCCTATCGAGTATCAAAAATTATTGGCATCTATATTCCCGTCGAAAAATGCGGACAAGAAGGTAAAGGACGGCGAGAAGTTGAAGAAGACCTTGGCAAAGGACCTCAATAAAAACAAAAAGATTGTTGAAAGCGATGAGGAGGAGAATTGGGAAACGGATGAAGAGGAGGAGAGGGTTGTTAAGAAGAAGAAGATTAGCAAAAAGAAGAAGGTTGTTATCGAAGAAAGTGAGGATGACGATGATTCTGAGTATGTTCCAACGGAAGAGGAGGATGATGATAATGGTCGCGTAAAGAAGGGTGAAGATGTCACAATTTACTTTACAATTGGAGGAGATGATGACTATGATGACGACGACGAAGATGACGAAGATGATGAAGACACTGAAGATGAGGATGCGTCAGTTTCCAGTGATGACGACGATGACGACGACGACGATGATGACGAAGAAAGCGATGATACAGCATCACTTCTAGATGAAGAGTTGATTAAACACAAGAGTAGAAAGAGTACACGCGACGTGAAGAAGGAAAAGGCAACAACAACGATTCCAATTATCAAGGATGGAGATGTAATTTCAAAGTTGAAGGAGATTCAGGAGAAGGACAAGGACAACAAGTTGATTCAACAGTGTATCAGTGTTTGCGAGAAGAATATCAAGGAAAATAACAAGAGGGTGGAGAAGAAGAACAAGAAGCAGAAGGATAAGAATATGCGAATCTTCAAGAAGATTATCAAGGATAAGAACACAAATAACGACTTTACGTTTTATGAAAAGCTTGATCCTGAGAAGCAGAAAACAATCATCAAGGAACTGCGCGAAATTAACAAGATTACTCGTGTTGATAAGCCGTATCGAATGACGTTGTTGGAA
>Ga0247841_10005644_pt1 | contig 20008 bp, 13 predicted proteins | sample LaCruzMarch2015__2_FD_192410 | JGI IMG/M metagenome (GOLD analysis project Ga0247841, IMG submission 192410) | Freshwater microbial communities from meromictic Lake La Cruz, Castile-La Mancha, Spain - LaCruzMarch2015_18m | ecosystem: Environmental > Aquatic > Freshwater > Lake | place: Spain... | reverse complement strand
CCGCCATCCCTCTGAAGAAGGATCCATTGTTTTGGCAAGTCTTCTTGCAAAACCGCCAACTGCCGTCAAGGGATTACGGATTTCGTGAGCCACAGCCTGGAGTGTATACTCCACTTCCTCACTCCTGTCTCCTTTTACGCGCAGACCTTCAAAAGACGGCGGTTCCGAGGTTTTCTCTCCGTGCTGACTTTGCAGCATCTGTTCCGAAATCCTGCTCAAGGCACGATTTGCCTTTTCCATGAGTCCCAATAAATCCTTTCCGCTTTCAATTTCTACTTCGAAGGTCCGGGCTATTTCATCAGCCTCTCTCAATGTACCAATGATAACATCGTACATCGTTTCGTCTGAAAAGCTCCATGGGGGATTATTCCCATTGTCAACTCTCAGCAGTGACGCCGCCGCAACAAAGACATCATGAAAATCTGCCTTTGCATAGCATATAAGTGCCGAGAGCTTACCGGCAATTCTGCAGATCCTCGACAGCATCGATGCTTCAAGGCGGTTGTTTTCGTACCCGTAGTAACGTTGGCATTCAACAATCTGTTCCGGAAACTTCCAGTATCTGAGTGCAATTTCACCGATCTCCCTGTGGTTTAGCCCCTGACTTTTTTTCTCCGTATCGAGAAGTGCTTCCAGGGGGTAAATGCCGATGTCTACCGTCACATTTTTTCCTTTTAAAAAATAATCGTAATATACGAGAAACCCTACTTCAAGTGTAAGACCTGCAACAAAGGCCTCTTCTGGTTCACAAGCCTTCAGTTCCCGGGCAAGGGATTTCGCGAGAAGACCTCGGTAGAGGGAAACACGCCAGAATTGGCCGTAGTCTATCTGACCAACCTTGCCTATGGGGAAAGTATCTTTCAGTGATAGCGAGAGGGCTAAAATGCGCAGATGGTGAAAACCGATCCTCATAACCGCCTGCTTGAGGGTTGCGACAGGGTAAAGGGATTTAAAAAATGCGCTGTTTGCCATCTTGAGAACACGAACCGCGAGAGAAGGGTCTTTCTCGATTAAGCCGGTTAATTCATTCAAAGAACTCGAATCGTCTGATGCAATCTCGATAAGCTTCACCGCTATCACCGAAAGCGACGGAAGGGCATACCCTGATTGAAATTTCTTTAATATTTCTGAAATATATTCCTGTTCCATTACTCTCTCAAAGGTATTATAAATGAAAAGCAGAAGAAGGACTATAAAAAACTGGTATAAGAAGCGGGTACATGGTATATCGTTTACAAGGTTTTATGGACCTACAAAGTTTTTTTATTCAAAAAATTCAGATATTTATTGACCGAATGCCAAGTCTTTCGACCACGGCATCCAAGGTTCTTGAGGTCTGCAACTCTCCGAGAACTTCAGCCAACGACCTGAATCGGGTCATTTCTCTTGATCCGGTTTTGACCGGAAATGTCTTGAAGTTGATTAACTCTGCCTACTATTCATCATACAATCAAAATTCGTCATTGGCCCGTGCCATTATCATGCTGGGGCTTAATACGGTTAAGAATCTTGCCTTAAGCACTGCAGTTATTGGTGCATTCGGCAAAAAATCATCTTTTACCACTTTGCCCATGGATGCCTTTTGGGTGCATTCCATCGGTGTCGGGGTTACTGCTAAGGCCATAGCAACGGCGCGAAACGTGCTGAGTACTGAACGTGAAGAATATTTTGTGGCGGGCATGCTGCACGACCTGGGTAAAATTCCGCTTAATACCTGTTTTTCCGAAAATTATGGACAGGCCTTACAGTTGGCGGAACTGGAACAAAACTCCCTGCTGAATGCCGAGCAATTGCTGGTCGGGGTGGATCATGGAGTTGCCGGGCGCTTGATTGGTGAAAAATGGCATCTGGGTCCGGTTATTATTGAGGCCATCGCCCATCATCATGCACCTGAGCAGGCCCCGGACGAGCATAGGGATCTGGTGGCAACGGTGGCCCTTGCCAATCTGTATGCCAATATCAACAAGATTGGTTCGGCGGGCGATCCGCCCCCGGAAAGTGCTTTTTTGATGAGGGTTCTGGAGATTGTGGGATTGAAATGGGACGATTTACAGCCGCTCCAGGCGATTGTGAACAGCGAAATAGACAAGGCCCAGGTTTTCCTGAATCTAACTGAAAGGGAGATGAAATGAGAGTAAGATTTTGGGGGGTCAGGGGATCAATCCCCTGCCCCGGCCGGCAGACTGTCAAATATGGCGGCAACACCGCCTGTATTGAATTGCGTTTTGCTGGGAGTGACCGGCTTATTATCATTGATGCCGGTTCAGGCATTCGGGAGTTGGGAAATTTTATGATGGCCCACGATCTGCCCAGGGGGCCAATCAGGACCTCGATATATCTTTCACATACCCATTGGGACCACATCATGGGTTTTCCTTTTTTTACGCCGATTTATCTGCCCTCAACTATCCTGCAGGTCTTCGGGCCGGTCAATCATGAAGCGGATACCCTGGAGACAGTTGTCGGCGGTCAGATGGCGTATCGTTACTTCCCGGTCAGAGAGGCCGAACTGGCAGCCACGATCACCTATACCAGTCTTAAAGAGGGGCGGTTTGATCTTGGTGACGGTATCAGCCTTACCACCAGATATCTCAATCATCCGCTTCTGTGCCTTGGCTACCGGTTTGAGTATCAGGGCAAGGTCTTCTGCACCGCCTTTGACATTGAGCCGTATAAGAATCTTTTTTGCACCGACCCTGATGATCCTTCATACGACGAGGCGATGGCTGCTGAGGGTGAATTTGCAGCCCTTGAGCAGAATGCCGAACTGGAACGATTTGTTTCCGGGGCAGATTTGCTGGTCTACGATGCCCAGTACACGCTTAAGGAGTATGAATTGTCAAGGGCGGGTTGGGGGCATACCCCCATGGAAGAGGCTATTGCCGTGGCAAAGCGGAACAGTGTCAGAAGGATGGCGCTTTTTCATCACGACCCCATGCGCACTGACAACCAACTGGACGACTTAGCTAAAATTTACTGCCAGCCCGGTGGTGATGACAACCTGGAGATTTTTTTTGCCCAGGAAGGGGTGGAGATTGCATTATGATCAACTTATTAGGAATGTTGCACTTTATTTAAGAAAGAACCAAAATTATTATTTACACTGTATATTCCAAACTCGAATTGAGATAATATAACCAAAAGGGGGACGCAAGGATGACAGCCTGTAAACGAACCATGTTCAAACGGCTACTGTTCGCACTTGTCGTATTTTTCGGGTTTTCCCTGATGGCGCAGGCCGGGGAGAAAGTCGTAATCGGAATATCCCCGTCACTCTCCGCAACTCTCAGCATTATTGCCAAACAACAGGGGTTTTTTCCTCAACAAGATATCGACGCAGATATCCGCGTCATTGAATCCGGCAGCAAAGCGGTAGCGTTGATGCTCAACGATGAACTCGACATCTCGGAATGCACGGTTTTTGCCCTTGTGTCAAACAGTTTCAGCCGCAAAGATTTCAAAATATTAACCCAGGTGTCAACCGCCGGTAATAGTAACATGATCGTAGCCCGAAAAGATAAAGGGATACGAAAGATTGAGGACCTGATGGGTAAGAAGGTCGGGGTGCTCAAAGCGGGGTTCCCGCAGTATGTTCTTGACCTGATGCTTCTGAATGCCGGCCTTGACCCGACGAAGGTCAAGCTTGTGTTCGAAGAGACAGACCGCCTGTATCAGATGCTTTCGTCCGGCGAACTGGATGCAGCCTGTTTCTATGGTGTGTGGATCGACAAGGCCAAGAAGAATCTGAAGGGCAACGCAGTTGTGTTTCATGACGAAAAAATCACGCATGTGACCATAGTGCATGCCGGCAAGAGCAAGAACTTCGAGCGTAGCCCGGATCTCTATTCCAGGGTGCTGAAGGCATATATAAAGGCCGAGGAGTATGTGAAAAAGAACCCTGATGCAGCGCTGAAGACAGTGACTGACTACCTGAAGCTCAATATGGGGAATGCCCGGAAGTTATGGAAACCGAACTTGGCCCATGTTGCCCTTGAGCAATCCCTGGTCAAGGACATGGAAAACCTGGCCCAGTGGCAGATCGACTTGGGGATGCAAAAAAACACCAAAATTCCCAATTACCTTGACTTCATATACTTCAAGAGCCTCGCAGCGGTTGACCCGAAACGGGTAACTATAACCCATTAGGAGCGCCTTGTGATTGCAATGAATCTGAAAAACCGCTTCAGACTGGTTATCTTCAGCATGGTTGCACTTCTGGTCAGCATAGCCGTCATCGTGGCTATCGGAATACGGCACACTAATGTGCAAATCCAGAAATCGATCGGCATGGATACCCTGATTGTCAACCTTCATGAACTGCGGATTCTTAATAAAGAATATCTTGCCACCCCTTCAGATAGGGTCACACAGCAGTGGAAGACAAAATACGATCAGATCAAAAGCAAACTCATTCAACAGCAGAACATGCCGGACGATGTGACGGATGCGCTTAATGGCCTACACCAGATTTTCGAGCGTCTTACATCCCTTCCTGAAGCAACGTCAGGGATCGCTGTGTCTCAAAAACGTCTCAGGAACCAGCTTGCAGCATCCCTCAACTTTGAATCACAACGGATCATAGACTGGGCTACCGATATATCCATGCATACGAAAGACGGAATTGTTCTGGACATGAAGCTCGCCGGCGCATTAGCGCTTTCCATTATGCTGGTTGCCGCGCTCGTTGTTATAGCGATAATGATCGTTACCGCCAGACACATCTTTTTATCCATCAACCGCCTCAAGGAAGGGACTGAAGAGATCGCCTCCGGAAGGTTGGGGTTTCAGGTCAAGCAGGTCGGAAACGATGAAATTGCCTTGCTGGCAACCGCCATTAATCAGATGAGCAGTGAGCTGATGGACTCACATGAGAGTCTCCATAAACAAACGGTTCAACTTGAAACCGAGATGGTCGAACGGCAGGCGATAAACGAGGCACTCAAATCCTCCCTCCGCGAAAAAGTAGTGCTCCTCCATGAGATCCAGCACAGGGTAAAGAATAACCTCCTCACCATCTCCGGCATCCTTGCCCTCCAGTTAAGCCGGATAAAAGACGACGAATCGAAGGATGCCTTCATCACAAGCATGAACCGGATCAACGCAATGACGAAGATCCATACCAAGCTTTACCAGTCAGACAACTATTCCTTTATCAACTTCAAGGGATATATGGAGGAGCTCCTCCTGGAGCTTTCCCGTTCCTACGGGTTCCCCCCTGAAAATATGATTACCGATATCGAAGATATATCCATCGACATCAATACGGCAATCCCTACAGGTCTTATAGTAAACGAACTTGTCAGCAATGTCATGAAGCATGCATTTCCGGGCGAAGAGAGTTCGGAGTTAGAAGTTCGGAGTCGTCAAGACAACAGGATTATCATAGAATTAAAGGTCCGGGAAGACCTTGCCGTTCTGCCCGGTTTTTCGCCCGAAACTCCGAACTCCGAACATCGAACTTTTGCGAAGCAGGTTACTCTTTCCGTCTCCGACAACGGTATCGGTCTTCCTCCTCATATAGACTTCAGAAACACAGAATCAGTGGGGCTTTCACTGCTTGTCCAACTGGTGGAGCAGATCAACGGCAATATGGAACTAATAAGAGATGACGGTACCCGATTCATAATCACCTTTTCAATTGATCAGGAGAAAACACCATGAATAAACAGGAACAGAAAACTATCCTGCTGGTAGAAGATGAAGGCCTGATCGCTGTTATGGAGAAACAGGCACTACAAAAGCACGGTTTCAATGTCATCCTTGCCTCCAGCGGAGAAAAGGCCATAGAAATTGCACGCACCACCTCGGGTATTGACCTTATCCTTATGGATACGAACCTCGGCAGAGGAATGGACGGAACAGAAGCTGCCGAAATCATACTCAAAGAGAGAGACATTCCTGTCCTTTTTCTTACCAGTTATACACAGGCTGAAGTAGTTGAAAAGACAGAGAAAATCACCTCATACGGGTACGTGGTAAAGGACTCGGGGGAGACCGTACTGATCACTTCCATAAAAATGGCCTTCAAGCTGTATGATGCACACAGGAGGCTGAAAGAAAGAGAGGAGTCACAACGGAATAAAGAAGAGGAATATCGCCTCCTCTTTGAGAGAGCGTCATCAGGAGTGTTTATTGCTCAGGACGGTAAAATGAAGATTGTCAACCCGGCGATGGTGGAAATCACGGGTTATCCCACAGACCTTCTTACATCGAACCCCTTTGTTTCCTTTATCCATCCTGATGATGTTGACATGGTTGTGGACCGTCACAACAGAAGACTGGAAGGCAAAACGGTTGAAACCAATTATCCATTCAGAATAGTTACAGCGGAAGGGATAGTTAAATGGGTGAATATCACATCAACCGTCATTTCGTGGATAGAAAAAGCCGCCACCCTGAATTACATAATAGATATCACTGAGCGGAAAAAGGCAGAGATGCTCCTTTCTGACACGAAGGAACAATACCGCTCCCTCTTTGAGACCTCTACGAATGCCATCCTGATAAGGAATCGGGAAGACATTATCGCTATGGTAAACAAATCTGCGGTAGAACTCCTTGGCGCCTCGATGGACGATGATCTTATCGGACATGCCTACCTTGATTTTGTCCATCCTGAAGACCGGCCCTTATCTGCTGAACGTAATGAAAAGATCTTCCAGGCAGCCTCCGGGGAAAACAACCCTTCAGAACACGGTAGCACCCCGATACTTCCCCGGGAGCACCGTATGGTTAGACTGGATGGCCAGATCATCCATGTGGAATCCACTGCTGCTGCCTTTCACCATAAAGGAGCCCTGTTCATACAAGGGATATTCCGTAATATCACCGACCGTAAACGGGCTGAAGAGAAGCTTCTCAATCAGGTCGAAATGGTTACTACGCTGCTGGATACCATCCCCAGTCCGATATATTATAAAGACACCTCAGGAGTATTCTTGGGGTGTAACCGTGCCTGGGAAAGATTCTGGGGCATATCCAGAGACAACATCGTGGGTAGGACTGTCCATGATATAGGGCCTGCTGAAATAGTTGCCAAGTATGAAGTCATGGATCAGAAACTGATTGACCATCCCGGTATACAAAAGTATGAGTGGAAGGCCAAAGCTGCTGACGGATCTGAGAGAGAAGTAATTTTCAATAAAGCCACTTTCAAAGACTCCAGTGGATGTGTTGCCGGACTGGTTGGAGTGGTGACAGACATTACTGAACTTAAGTATGCAGAGAAAGCTATTGAAGAAAGCGGGGAGAAATATCGTTTAATGTTTGAGCAGTCACCACTCGGTATCTTTCATTTTGATGAGAATGGTATAATAAAGGAATGTAACGATAATTTTGTAAAGATAATAGGGTCGTCAAAAGAAGCCCTTGTCGGATTTAACCTGCTTACCTGGCTAAAAGACAAAAAGTTAAAATCAGCAGTACAATGCGCCATTTCGGGTACATACGGATATTACGAAGACTATTACCATTCTCTTACGGCAGACAAGATTACACCTGTGAGGGTGTTGGTTCGTCCCGTTATATCAAAAAATAATGCCTTTTTGTTGGGGATTGGTATCGTTGAAGACATTACTGAAAGAAAAAGCTCAGAAGAAGCCCTTAAAGAGAGCGAATCTAAATACCGCTCTATCTTCGAAAACGCTGTCATGGGAATTTTCCGAACCACTCCAGATGGTCATTACTTGAGTATTAACCCTGCTGGAGCAAAGATGTACGGTTATAAGTCGGAAGAAGAGATGGCACGGTTGGTCACAGACATGGGGCATCAGATATATGTTCACCCTGAAGACCGGAAACAGCTGAAAGAACTGGTAGAAAACGATGGATTTGTTGAAGGCTTCGAAACAGAGCATTACACCAAAGACGGAAGCACAATATGGGTCTCCATGAATTCACGTGTTATCCGTGATAATTCGGGTGCCGTACTTTACTATGAAACCACTTCTCAGGACATCACCTACAGCAAACAGGCAGAAGATGCCCTAAAAGAAAGCGAAGAAAAATTCCGGCTCCTCTTCGAAAAGTCCGTCGATCCCATATTTATGATCGATGTAGGCAGATTTGTTGACTGCAACGAAGCTGCCGTGAAGATTATGCATTGCACCGCAAAGGACCAGCTTATCGGGATCAGACCTTCTGATATCTCTCCTGAGAGGCAGCCTGACGGATGCGTATCTTCAGAGAAGGAAAAGGAGCTTATCGGTATTGCATTAAGACAGGGGTCGAATCATTTTGAGTGGAAGCATCGTGCCATTGATGGTGAGGAATTCTGGGCCGATATTTCCCTTACAGTCATACCCATTCAGGGCAAACAAATCATATATGTTGTCTTGAGAGATATTACTGACCGTATTTATGCCCAGCAGAAGGTTATAGAATCTGAGCAGTCATTATATGGCATCCTCTCTTCTTCACCGAACGGAATAGGGATGGTACGGGACAGGGTATTTGAGTGGGTCAATGATGCCATGTGTCGGATAACGGGTTACACCCTTGACGAACTCAAGGGTACAAGCACCCGTATCCTTTACGAAAGCGATGAAGAGTATGAAAGAACAGGTGAGGCGCTCTATCGCGAAGGCCGGGTTGATGCCACCTTTGTCACAAAAGATGGAGCTATTCGTAATGTCTTTATCCAGATATCTCCCACTACCAGTTATTCATATATATTTACGTTCACAGATATCAACGACCGTAAGCAGGCAGAGGAGGCTATCGTCAGGGAAAGAGAAAAACTGAAAACCCTCTCGGACAATGCCCCCTTCGGGATGGTCCTTGTTGATAAAGACGGTCATTTTAACTATATCAACGCCAAGTTCACGGGAATGTTCGGGTTTGATCAGTCCGATATCCCTGACGGCAGGACATGGTTTAGAAGGGCCTACCCGAATACCGAATACAGACATACTGTAATTTCGACCTGGTTAGAAGACCTGGAGGATGCCAGACCCGGCCAGCGGAAACCGAGGGTCTTTACCGTTACATGCAAGGATGGAACACAAAAGATTGTGAATTTCATTCCTTCGGTACTTGTTTCCGGTGATTACCTGATGACCTGTGAAGACGTAACCGAATTAAGACAACTCGAATCACAGCTCAGCCAGGCCCAGAAGATGGAGGCCATCGGCACCCTTGCAGGCGGTATTGCCCATGACTTCAACAACCTTATGACGGTTGTCCTGGGGAATGTTCAACTGGCCATGATGAGGCTGCCGGAGAATCATACATCATATCCCCTTCTCCGGGCCGCCCTGCAATCTGCCGAACAGACAAAGGATCTTACCAGCCGTCTTATCACCTTCTCAAAAGGAGGCCTTCACATCAAGCAGATAAGCGATGTTTCGGGGGTCCTTCGGGAGGTGGTACGGAAGATGGTCAAAAGAACCGGTGTCCGGGTCACCTTTGAAATTGAAAAAGGCCTGTGGTCTGCTGAAATTGATGAAAACCAGATCAGACAGGTTTTTTATAACCTTACCATGAATGCCATTGAGGCCATGGCCGAAGGGGGAGTTCTCACAATACAGGCGAACAATACAAAAGTACAGTCTTCAGACGGCCTCCCGTTAAAGGAAGGATTGTACCTCAAAATAATCTTTACTGATAACGGCACAGGGATCGCCGAAGAAAACCTTCCCCGTATCTTTGATCCCTACTTTACCACAAAAAGTATGGGGGTCAATAAGGGGGTGGGGTTGGGCCTGTCAGTCTGTTATTCAGTTCTCAAGAAACACGATGGCCATATCGCTGTCACGTCCCGGCCGGGGGAAGGAGCCACGTTTACCCTCTACCTCCCCGCCCTGGCTGAGAAGACACATACGGCAAAGATAGAGCAAGAGGCGCCCTCCTCCTCGAACCGGGTACTCATCATGGAAGATGAGATACACGTCCGCGCGTTGGAACGGGCCTTCCTGGAACGGCTGGGATATGAGGTGACGGAAACCGGAGACGGCCGGGAAGCCATTGACCGATACAAAGAGGCCCTTCTCTTGAACAATCCTTTTGACCTGGTGATTCTGGACCTTACGGTTCGTCAGGGTCTGGGCGGGCAACTGACCATGGAGAGGCTGCTGAAGGAAGATCCATCTGTTAAGGCCGTCATTGCCTCGGGCTACGTGGATGAACCGGTGGTAGAACATTACAAAGACTACGGCTTCCAGGGGGCCCTGAAGAAACCTTTTAGTTTTGAAGAATTTGAGGAAATGGTGAAAACAGTTATAGATACATAAGAATAATGTATTCCCCCTGTTTTATGCGGTAATTGTTGCTTTGTGCGGCATACCCCTATGCTTGACTTGTGGCTTAAATAACTGACAAATTAAACTTTCACACTGGTCATTTATGCGTATAACGGAGCGAAAGGTACTACAAAAGCTCATCAGCAAATCTCGACTTTAATAAAATATTCACCGACATTACAGGATAAGCCAGGGTGTCGACAAGATGTACACTTTCAGCTTACATTTCCATCCAAACAAAAAAATATATTAGGGACAGGCCATTATAGAGGCAATATGATGTGTTTGTTTCCATCACCCCCCCGATTGATGGCCATCTGCCCTTTTCTATCACTCTCTTGTGGTACATAAATGGCTGAAGCATTCTGAGGTTGACAATATTCAAGAGAAATGACAACACTATTCGATAGAATCACACATCCCCCGGCAACGCCGGGGGGGGCTTGCCTAGTTAGTTACCTTTCCTGCTCATAGAGACCCTCATGTTGAATCGGCCAAGGAGTTTCACATAGTCATGCGAACAGTACTGGCTTCCCCTGTCGAAATGATGGATAAGGCCTCCTTGGGGCTGTTTTATTTTCACTGCCATCAGAAGAGACCTTACGACGAGGTCTTTGGTAATTCTTGATCCCAGGGCATAGCCGACCATTTCACCGTTAAAGAGGTCTTTATGGGCAGCTCTTATCTCAATTTCGAGGCGGGCAAGTTCCATCTGCTCCCCGGTAATATGTTTCTGTTTCTTGCCGGTATCGGAAAACCTGCCTTCCTTTGCTATCTTTACCCAATAGGCCAAGGTTGACTTAGGAATTGATAATCTCTCCCGCCCTACCTCCGGTATGCTCAATCCTCCCTCTGTAACCATTTTTACTGCTTCCTCTTTAAATTCCTTTGTGAATACACCCTTTGGAACCCTTTACATTCTGACACCTCCGTCTTTGTATTGTACATTAACGTTGGTGTCCACTAAAAGCATCTTAGCTCACGCTTCGCTATAGGCAAAAATTGTCTGTAGACCTTTTGTCTTTGTGACGAATAAGCGTTGGGCTGTATACGAATCAGTCAGAGGTACTATCTGGGAACAAAAGCTATGTTGACATCTCAACGTATCTATTATATTATTCTGATATATAAAGGTGCTATTTATCTCTATAGGGAGGCCGGATGAACGATCCCTCCAAGACAAATCAGGATCTGATCGAAGAGATATCATCTTTAAAGCAAAAAATAAAAGAATTAGAACGATCGGAAACCGACCTGAAGTGGGCAAAAAAGGCATTACAGCAACAGCACGAACTTGTGATGGCGCTGGGCCGAGCTACCGATCTTCAGGAAAACCTGGCGGTGTGCCTGTCATCTGCATTGATAGTGACGGAGATGGACTGTGGCGGCATCTATCTTGTCGATGAGGCCTCAAAGGGTTTTCGTCTTGCCCAGCATGTAGGCCTATCCGAAGCTTTTGTCTTGATAGCAAAAATTGTTGAACCTGAATCCCCCCATGCCCGGCTCATCCATGCAGGGCAGCCTGTTTACATAAAACATAGCGATCTTACCGCAGATGGACAGAAGCTTCATGAGGGGCTTCGCGCCTTGGCGGTGATCCCCGTATGTCATCAGGGACAGGTCATCGCCTCCTTGAACATTGCCTCACATACCATGGATGAGACACCTCGGGAAATCCGCCCGTTGATAGAGTCACTTGCCATGCAAATGGGGAGCTTCCTATCCAGAACAATTATGATGGAAGCGCTGCGAAATAGTGAGGAGCGGTTCCGAGAACTGGCCGAAACCTTGCCTGAAGCTGTTTTTGAAACAGATTTACAGGGCATATTAACCTTTGCGAACAGGAACGCCTTCGATTGCTTTGGTTATACCCAACAGGACTTTGCAGGTGGCTTAAAGGCTTTGGACTTTATCGCTACCTGTGATATTGAACGGGCACAGACAAACATCCAAAGAATTATGAATGGGGAAAATATCGGTTTGAACGAGTATACAGTCCGGAGGAAGGATGGGAGCACATTTCCGTCTATTATCAATACATCGGTTATTGTCCGTGGCGGAAAACCTTTCGGATTGCGTGGGTTCATTATTGATATTACCGAGCGCAAACGGGCAGAAGAGGCACTTCGTCAGCGTGAATCCTATCTTTCTGCAATTATCGAAAACCAACCGGGTCTCGTTTGGCTTAAAGACACAGATAGTCGGTTTCTTGCTGTAAATCAAGCATTTGCAATATCCTGCGGCAAGCAAAAAGCAGAAGAACTTGTTGGCAAAACAGATTTGGACATCTGGCCAAAAGAACTTGCAGAGAAGTACCGCAGGGATGATTTCGAGATTGTGGAGACAAAAAAACCTGTCATCGTTGAGGAACTTATCTATGATCAGGGCAAAACACGGTGGTTTGAGACGTTCAAAACGCCTGTTTTAGATGGACAGGGGATGGTCATTGGCACAACCGGTTATGCCCGTGACATCAGCGAACGAAAGCAAGCGGAGGAGAAACTGCGTCATATGAATGCGTTCCTGGACTCGATTGTCGAGAATATCCCGAATATGATCTTCCTTAAGGATGCAAAAGAACTCCGGTTTGTACGTTTCAACCGGGCAGGAGAGGATCTGTTGGGTAATCCCAGAGAGGACCTGATGGGGAAAAACGATTATGACTTCTTCCCGAAGGAGCAGGCAGACCTTTTTACGCAAAAGGACAGAGAGGCTCTGAACAGTAAGGAGGTTGTGGTTATCCCTGAAGAACCTATCCGCACCCGCTACAAGGGAGAGCGCATCCTGCACACCAAAAAAGTACCGATTCTGGATGCAAAGGGTGAACCCGAATACCTGCTGGGTATCTCCGAGGATATTACCGAGCGGAAAAGGCTGGAAGCACAACTTATGAACGCACAGAAGATGGAAGCTATCGGTACCCTTTCAGGAGGTATTGCCCATGACTTTAACAACATCCTTATGGGTATTCAGGGGTATGCTTCACTTATGATGTTGGACATCAGCGCAGATCATCCGCACTATAAAAGGCTAAAACACATTGAAGAACTGGTAAAAAACGCATCAGATCTTACCGGGCAGCTGCTTGGTTTTGCAAGAGGTGGAAAATATGTGGTCAAACCGGTCAACATGAATGAAGTGATTGAAAAGACCTCCACTATGTTCGGCAGAACCAAGAAGGAGGTTGCCATTCATCGCAAATACGAAAAGGACATCTGGGTTGTAGAGGCAGACCAGAGCCAAATCGAACAGGTGCTGCTCAACCTCTACCTCAATGCCTGGCAGGCTATGCCGGCAGGAGGAGACCTTTCCATTGAGACTAAGAATGTTGTTGTTGGTAAGGATTATGCAAATGGATATTCGATGATACCGGGAAGGTATCTGCAAATATGCATCAGCGACACCGGTGTAGGCATGGACGAGAAGACTAAGGACAGAATCTTTGAACCCTTCTTTACCACGAAAGAACTTGGCAGAGGTACTGGATTAGGTCTTGCAATGGTTTATGGCATTACAAAAAACCATAAAGGCTTCATTGACGTCATCAGTGAACCCGGCCGTGGGACTACATTTTTACTCTACTTCCCCGCATCAGAGAAGGGTGTTGTGAAAGAAAAACATGCAGCTCCGAAAATCATGAGAGGCACAGAGACAATCCTTCTTATTGATGATGAACCAGACGTCCTTGCGGTGAGCAGGGAAATCTTTGAATCCCTTGGTTACAGCGTTTACGCAGTGAAAAACGGCGAGGAAGCAATCACTCTCTACAAACAAAAGAAGGACAAAATCGATCTTATTGTCCTCGATATGATCATGCCGGGGCTCTCAGGAAGTGAAACTTTTGACCGTATAAGGGTGTTGAACCCTTCATCAAAGATAATCCTCAGCAGCGGCTACAGTTTGAACAGTCAGGCACAGCAGATTATGGATAAGGGATGCAACGGGTTTATCCAGAAACCTTTCAATATAACCCATATTTCTCTGAAGATCCGGGATGTATTGGAAGGGTAGACTATAGAAGAGGCAATCTTTATTGGATTACTAAACCCTTATATCTGTATTGATAGCTGAACCTTTTTAGTGTGCACTAAAATGTGCAGTGAATTAACTTTCGGCTGTTTGCTTTCAGGAAGGTTTTCTTGTTTACAATTCTCCTTTTTGATGTAATTAATTATCATATTGTGCAATAGTTATAATTACTACGAAGGTTAACAAATTTTTCGTAGATTTTAATATGGAAATCATCATTCTTCTTTCATCGATTTTTGCTGTTGCTCTTATCGTAATATTTTTCCGTAAAAACCGGGGGACTGCTTTTCAAAAAGATGGAGAACGATTTCATGGGCCACCTCGAAAATCCAACGAAAACAAACCGAAGGAGATCATACAGAAACAAGCACCCTTCCATGATAATTCATTAAATATAATTCCCTCCGAAACACATCCTGACCTCAAAGAGATAAACTATTTTATTCTTGCGGAGGATATCTTTCCTACAACCCTTCAAGACCTTGAAGAGCAGGATAGGGCAATCATCGAAAAGAAGGTTTCAGTTCTCCCAACCATGTCCACAACATCGACAAAACTTTTAGGTCTTCTGAGAAATCCGGAATCTAATCTCAATAAGATTACGTCATTAGTCTCAACAAACCCTGTATTTTCCGGGAAAATTCTGCAAACCGTCAATTCTTCATATTTTAACCTCCCGGAAAAGATCACTTCCATTGGAAGGGCTATTACTCTGCTGGGATACAATAATGTAAGGACGATTGTATTTCGTGAGACCATTAATAATGCAGTCCCTAAACATTTGAATATGACAACCGACCTGTATATGAAAACATGGATGCACTCTGCCGTCGTATCTACCTGTGCAGGATATATTGGCAAAACATATTTTAAATTCTCCGAGTATGACCTAGCTACGATTGGTCTTCTCCACGATATTGGCAAATATTTTCTTGCTGCCCAGGAAGGCGGACTTGAAATAATTTCCGATATCCCCATCCTTATCAAGGAAGAACATCGGTACGGTATTAACCATGCGGTTGCAGGATACTTTATTGCTAATAAATGGAAGCTATCGGATGTAATCGTTCATGGAATTGAATACCACCATTACCCTTCGTTTTTTTTACCAGAGACAATCCCCAAACAGTACCGTAGACAATGCTTCACGGTATGCCTTGCAGATTTAATAGCAAAGATACTCGGCTACCATGGTCAGGACGAACAGATATTGCCCATCAAGGATGAATATTTTAATATGTATGGAATTAATAACGACATTCAGGGAATCATAACAACTGATCTTGTCAGAAACATTGAAAAATCACGTCTTACGGTCGAGTCATATATCGATGCTACACAAACAGAAAAGGTGCTCCGATAATTTTCATGACTTGACATGTTAATGCTTGCCTTGAAATGACTATAGGTGGTGTTTCTTGAGAGATATGGCATCAAAGCATATTCCAGCTGTTCAGGAATTTTTCTTTTTCTGTTTTACCGTTATCATGGTGGTGGTGCTGAGCCTTGTCCCTTTCCCTGCCATGGGAGAGATAAAAGCCGTTACTCATACAGTCAAACAACCTTTTGGGGGCAGACAGTCTCCTGATGATGCCCGTATTGCCACCGTAGCAAAGGCAAAATGGGAAGCTCTCGAAATGGCAGGTACGTACGTGGAAAGCATTACTGTTGTAAAAAATTACCGTATGGACAAGGACGAAATACTTGCCCTGACAGCAGGTGTGCTCAAGACAGAAGTGGTTTCACAAAAAAACTATCATACAGACGATGCCTTCGGCGTTGAGGTAGTTGTCAGAATAGACGTAGATACCTCCGTCATAGAAGGCCGGGTGAAGAAACTCCTTGCAGACAGAACCCACTTTGAACAGCTCAATCAGGCACGAAAAATGGAAAAAGAACTCCTCGATGAAGTTGTTAAACTTCAGGAGGAGAACGAACGTCTCTCGATTGAAAAGAAAAGCACAGCACAGTTAAAAAACCAGTTTCATGAAGCCTCACAGGGTCTTACCACCATTGAGTGGTTTGATAAAGCCATGGCGCGCTCTACAAGGTCGGAAAATTCACAGACCCGGAAAAGGCTATTGAATACTTGAACGAGGCCATCAGATTAAAACCAGATTATGCGCGGGCATACGTCAACCGGGGGCAGCATGGATATTAAAATGTTATCCGAGAGTATAGGGATTGATGCTGATACATATCGGATGATCCTTAATGTATTTTATAAGAAGACAGTGAAGGATGTGGCTATTATTGAGACCGCCATACATGAAGGGAAAACAGACCTGGTAGCCAGAGGAATCCATTCCATCAAGGGTTCGGCAGGCAACCTCGCCATCAACGATATCTATGAGTTGGCAAAAGAGATGGAAGAGAAGATCCGAGACAACATGTTGGAGGAAATACTTCCCCTTATGCTGCCTCTCCACGAAAAACTTAAGTCTGTGAAGGAAGTGCTGCAACGAAGAACTTAGCGGAAGATATATCTAAAATTCTCGTTGTAGAGGATCACCCTGCTACAAGGATGCTTATCTCGGTTCTGCTTCAGCAGCTTGGCTATAACAATATCTTTCTGGCACGGAATGGGATAGAGGCGTTAGTACAATTGAAAAAAAGTAGGCATGACCTTGTCCTGAGTGACTGGAATATGCCTGAAATGGATGGTCTTACCTTATGGGGCAAAATCAAGGAAGACGATGCGCTGAAAAACATACCCTTTATTTTAATAACAGCAATGAATGAAATTGGAATGGTCAAAAAGGCGATCTCTGAAGGCGTTACTGATTATATTGTGAAACCCATTACATTACAGGCATTGACAGATAAAGTTGCACGGGCTTTGAGAATAAAACCGAAAACATAAATAAATAAAAACCCTTGCGCTACTGGATGACGAGCACAAGGGTTCAAATTGGTATGATTGGCGGAGGGAGTAGGATTTGAACCCACGGGACACTTGCATGTCCAACGGTTTTCAAGACCGCCGCTTTCAGCCGCTCAGCCATCCCTCCGGTTTAACTACAGTGTTGAGTTATGAGTGCTGAGTTATGAGTTAAAGGGCTTATAGATTCAAAAATGCAACAACTTAAAACTCAAAGCTCAAAACTGTCTTTATTACCAGCGTATCAAAGAACTGCCCCATGTAAGGCCGCCGCCAAAGGCAGTCAGAAGCACTAATTTATCTTTGGTAACTGTTCCATCTCTCACTGCTTCATCGAGCGCTATAGGCACTGTGGCAGATGATATATTACCATATTTTTCTATCGTCATATAGAGCTTATCCATAGGGACCTTCAGCTTTTTGGCAAAACCCTGGAGAATCCTTAAATTTGCCTGATGCGGAATAATCACATCAACATCGTCAATAACGTAACCATTCGCTGCAACCGCTTCTTCACAGGCTTCAGCAAATCTGCTTACTGCAATTTTGAAGGATTTATTTGCCTCTATCATTTTCAGGAAATGAAGTCCTTTGTCAACACTTTCGTGTGATATCGGGGTTGTCTTCGAGCCGCCGCCAGGCATTAGCAATGTATCTCCGTTTGCACCGTCGGTATGAATATGCGTAGACATAATCTCAGCGCCGTCAGCAGTTTCCGTGACGACCGCCGCCCCTGCTCCATCACCCCAAAGGATACAGCTTTCTCTCTCCTTCCAGTTAGCTACCCTGCTCATAATCTCGCCTGCAACAACAAGCACTTTCTTGTTTGCTCCGCTCCTGATCATCTTGTCTGCCACATGGAGGGCAAAAATAAAACCTGAACAAGCCGCTGTTATGTCAAAGGAAACTGCATTATCGCATTTTAATTTTGCTTCAAGCCAGTTTGAACCCGCGGGACAATGTGTATCAGGCGTAATTGTAGCAAGGATTAACAGGTCAATATCATCGGGCTTTACGCCCGCCATCTCCATAGCCCTTTCACAGGCTACTTTACACAAATCAGAGGTTGCGGCATTCTCATCTGCAATTCTTCTCGCTTTGATGCCTGTCCTTGTAAAGATCCATTCGTCCGATGTATCCAAAAATTTTTCAATATCAAAATTTGTCATGATTTTTTCGGGGAGATATGAACCTGTTCCAACAATACCAATTCTCTTCATCATAAGCTCCTGGTTAAAGATCGACTGGTTCTGAGGTTTTGAGAACCCTTAGTTTTTCTTTTTGTGCCTTAATAGAACAATAAAGGGTCAGGATTGTCAAGGAAAAGATAACGCTTTTTGACTATCCACTATCCGCTATTCACTAACAACTATGCACTGAAGTATTAGATTTCTGCCTGATATTCTTTAAGCTGGGCAAGAGAAAAGACAGGGCCATCTTTACAGATATATTTTGAGCCTATATTGCAGCGGCCGCAGATACCGATGCCGCATTTCATCCTTGCCTCCAGCGTGGTAATGATATTCTCATCTTTAAAGTTAAGTTTCGCAAGGTTTTGAAGAACAAACTTAATCATGATGGGCGGCCCGCATGTAATGGCAATGGTATCATCGGGCGACGGGGCAATCTCGTTGAGAACAGTAGGAACAAAACCGGTTCTCTTGTCCCATCCGGGATATTCTGTATCCACTGTAAGGATTAAATTAACATCCGACCGTGATTCCCATTCTTTCAGGTCGTCTTTATAGCAAAGATCCGGAGGCGTCCTTGACCCATAGAGAATCGTTATATCATCATAGTCAGCCCGGTTGTCGAGCATAAAAAGGATAAGCGTTCTCAGCGGGGCCAATCCGATACCGCCACCGATAAAAAGTATCTTTTTCCCTTTCATCTCTTCATAAGGAAACCAGTTGCCGAGAGGAGCCCTTACCCCGATCTGATCCCCTTCGTGGAGTTCATGGATTACAGAGGTTACTTCTCCAACCCTCATAACGCTGAATTGCAGATAATCCATCCTAGTAGGAGGAGAATTTATGACAAATGTTGATTCACCCACACCGAAAACAGATAATTGCCCCACCTGTCCAGGTTCATAGAAAAATGTTTTCATCTTCTCGGGATCGTTAAAAATGACCTGATAAGACTTTATATTCGGGGTCTCTTCTATGACCTTTATGATAGTAGCCAGGTCGGGTAGATAGGGATTAATATTCTCTGTCATTATTTCTGCTCCTGGCTGTTAGTGTCGATTTCCATGTTTTCCGGGGGCACATTTGTAAATTCGAACTTTGAACCTCTCAGATAGGAAACTATTTCACTGATATCTACCGAGACGGGACAATACCTTATGCACCTTCCGCATCCGCAGCAGGCAATAGCACCATTATATTTCTCAGGATAATAGAGAAATTTATGCCCTACCCTATTTTTGAAGCGCTTAAACTTAGTCGGTCTTGGATTGTGACCGCTGCCCTCTAATGTAAAGTGAGGGAACATGCAGCCATCCCAGCTTCTCATTCTTTCGCCATTTTCAAGGGCCTGTTCATCGGTAATGTTAAAACAGTAACAGGTCGGGCACAGATAAGTACATGCACCGCAGCTTAGACATTTGCCTACCATATTTTCCCAGAACTCATCGAGGTCAAAGAGCGACCTGGATATCTTCGGCTGACCGTTTTCTCCAAAGGGATTTTTTACAAGATCATGCGATCCAAGTTGTTTCTTATGGGCTTCTTCTGCATATGGGGCCCCGTCTTCAATCTGGGGGACTTTCAGAATCGCTTTGCCCTTATCTGTAACGGACTCTATGAAATAACCCTTTTCAAGCTGAGTGATGAGAACATCGGATCCTTCTCTGTGC
>Ga0247841_10005643_pt1 | contig 20011 bp, 18 predicted proteins | sample LaCruzMarch2015__2_FD_192410 | JGI IMG/M metagenome (GOLD analysis project Ga0247841, IMG submission 192410) | Freshwater microbial communities from meromictic Lake La Cruz, Castile-La Mancha, Spain - LaCruzMarch2015_18m | ecosystem: Environmental > Aquatic > Freshwater > Lake | place: Spain... | reverse complement strand
TCTTTTTGTCCTAACATCTATTTCTTCTTCTTTTATTCTTTGACTTTTGATTACTGTTTTATTAGCTATTCTTATGCCAAAAAAAATAATCCCCCTCTATTTCTCCCCGAGTTGTGCAACACGCTCCGAAGGAGGCTTTTTTAAAGAGGTTTTTAGAGCAGGGGGGAAAATGTCAAAAAATGCGCTCCCAGGGAAATACGGAGGAGACAGAGTCTTTTATACCTCCATCTATTTCCTTTTAAGGGGGGATAATTTTTCCGCTTTCCACAGAATTAAAAGCGATGAGATGTGGCATTTTTATGAAGGGTCTTCCGTTGTTATCCATGTTCTCACCTCCGTCGGAGAATACCGCGAGGTTAAACTGGGAAGAAATTTGGAAAAGGGTGAACTGCCTCAAATTATGGTCAATGCTGGTGACTGGTTTGGAGCTGAAGTAATAGATAAAAATTCCTATGCCCTTGTCGGGTGTACGGTAGCGCCCGGTTTTGAGTTCGAAGATTTTGAACTTGGAAGTAAGCGGAAGCTCTTGAGTGAATATCCCAAACTACGGGAACTAATAGATAGGCTTGCAATAAAAGAGTAGGGACGCGGCGTACCGCGCCTCTGCCACCTGATGAATTTTATTTGTTCAAAACAAATTCAAGTCTTAGATTGATTTTAACATCTTTTCCGACTACGAGTCCCCCTGTTTCAATAGTGCTGCTCCATTTCAGACCATAGTCAAATCTGTTGATTTTTGTTGTTGCCGACCATCCGGATTTAGTGTTGCCCCATGGATCTTTTACCTGACCCCCGAATTTGGTCTCGAGAGTAACGGTTTTGGTCACGTCCCGGATCGTTAATTCACCAACAATTTTATATTTATTGCTCCCTGTCTTGGTGATCTTTTTGCTTACGAATTTCATATCCGGATATTTTTCGGAACCAAAGAAATCATCACTCGCAAGGTGTTTATCCCGATCTGTGTTATCGGTATTAACACTGGAAGTCTTGATAATGGCGTCAACTTTAACAAGTTCCCCTTTAGCGTTGGTTTCTGCGCTGACTGTATAGTCGGAAAACTTTCCGTCAACTTCGGAAATAACAAGGTGATCGACCGTAAACCCAACGGTAGAGTGGCTTTTGTCGCTGGACCATTTTTCATTTTGGCCTAAAGCGAGGTTGGCAAATAATGCGATTACTAAAAAAGAAAAAAATACGTTTTTCATTTGTTTGCTCCTTTTATATGTGTGTAGTCAGATTGTGTTTGTGTTTTTATTCAAAATCAGGAGTCGGAATTAATTGAAGTTCCGAGTTTCTTCAGGAGAGAAGAAAGCTGGTGAATTTCTTCCTTTGAAAGGACGGAAGCAAGCCCTGTAATAAATTCCGCATGGTGAATAAATATCGAGTTAAAAAGTTCTTCCCCTTTTGGTGTTAGCTGCACCACGATAGTTCTTCTGTCTTTCTTGCCGTGAATTCTCTCGGCAAGCCCCTCTTTTTCAAGATTATCAATAACAAGGGTCATATTCCCGCCGCTTACAAGTTGCTTGTTACACAGGGTTCCAATTGGCATCGCCCCCAAATGCCCAAGGCACTCTAAAGCTCCGAATTGCGGCTCCGTAAGGTTAAAGGATTTGACATTTTCCGAAACCTTTTTACTGAAAGTAAGATAAGCCCTTGTCAGCTTAACCCAGAGAGAAAGAGCCTCATCTATCTTTTGACCGTACTTTGTTGTTGTTTTCATATAAAAACATTATGATTAATTTAATATTGAAATATCTAACATTAAAACAAAACGAAGAGAGAACAAGTTCCCCTGGAATAAAAAAAATTTATTTATTGTTATCTTTAATCCTGAAATTATAATCTTTTTGTAAACGGAGAATAAATGAACCGAGTAAGTTTTTTAGTAATTTTAGCCTTAGTAAGCCTGAATTTTAGTGGCTGCCTTATTTTCAAGAAAGTCTCTTATGATGTACGGCTCGGCGATGATGGAAAAGGGATTGTTGAAGTCACGATGGAGGATATAAAATCCGACGCTGTGGGGAACAAAGAGTTCGAAGAAGATAAAACAGCCCTGTTTGATCACATGTGGAAAAGCGAAGCATTTGTTGAGGATATGAAATTTGAAGGTAAATTCATTACCGCCAGAGAATTGTATGTCGAGAATAATATGCTTATGGGAAAAGTAAAATTCAATTTTGAAGATATTTCAAAGGTTGAAGGAATGCTGAAACAGGACGGCTTTTATTTCCTGACTTTAGAGTTGAAGGACAGCGTTGTTTCTACCAACGGGCAGATAGTATGCTCTGAAGAATATAAAAGAATAATCTGGGACGCCAAGGAAACAAACCTGAAGTTTGAAATGCTTGCAGATTACACACCGGCTAAACTGAGAGATCTTGCCCCGTTTTTGAAGAAATAACTGAAGATGCCGAAGTTGGTTGAAATATCTTTCCCTTATTCATTAAGACAGTGTTTCTCCTACTCCGTTCCCGGAGTTTTTGAAGAGGATGTTGAGATTGGGAAACGGGTTATAGCCCCTTTCGGAAAGAGGGTGTTGACCGGATTTATAACCGGAGTAGAAGAGGTTGAGAAGATCGAAACCAAAGAAGGGGAAGATTATGAGTTAAAAGATATTTATGATGTAATGGATAAATCTCCTTTGTTTGAAAAGGAGAGTCTGGATTTTTATAAATGGCTTTCGGGTTATTACATGAGTTCGCTTGGGGAAGTGCTGAGATTAATAATTCCTCAGGGGAGCGGAGTGGAGTCGAAACAAGTTGTGAGTGCAGATTCGGTCGAATGTGCAAGGTTATTGCACGAACTTGAATGGGGAAAGAAAAGGAAAACAGAAGTCAGGAAAAAGATACTTCACTATCTTAGCAATCACCAGCAGGCATCGCTCCGGACACTTCAAAAGGAATCGGGAAAGAAAATTATTTACACATACTTGCGAATCCTTGAGAAGAAGGGAGTCTTAACAATTCTTGATGAGCTCCAAAGCCCCAAAGTAAAACCAACCCGGACAAAGATAATAAAACTGGCGCAACCGATTGAAGATATTTATGAACAGATTCCGGAAATTGAAAGAAAATCCCCCTCACAGTTACTGATTTTATTGAAACTGATAGAATTGCGAAATCAGGATGTGGATTCGGGAAAATTTATTAAGGAAAACAGCTTCAGCCAGAGTTCGCTTAACACATTGATTAAAAACGGATTTATTACCGCTGAATATAAAGAGGTTTTCAAATCGTATCAGCAATATTATTATGAAGAACTCCCCGACCTGACACTAACCGGAGATCAGGAGGGGGTTATCGCCGAAATCAAAAAGGGAATTGTCGGGAAACAGTTTCAGACGTTTTTACTTCATGGCGTAACAGCAAGTGGCAAGACGCAGGTTTATATAGAGATCATAAAGGAAGTAATGTCACAGGGGAAAACCGCACTTGTGTTAGTCCCCGAAATTTCCCTCACTCCTCAGATCACAGCAAGATTAATAAATAATTTCGGAGAGACAGTCTCCGTCCTGCACAGTAAAATGACCGATCGGGAGAAGTATGATTCGTGGCAAAGGATTGTCAGAGGAATTTCCAGAGTTGTTGTAGGGCCCAGATCAGCATTATTTGCCCCTCTTAAAAACATCGGAATCATTGTAGTGGATGAGGAACACGACGCAAGCTACAAACAGACAGATCTGGCGCCGAGATATAATGCAAGGGATGCGGCAATTGTGATGGGGAAAATTGTTAATTGCCCCGTTGTTCTGGGGTCAGCAACACCTTCCGTTGAAAGCATGTACAATGCAACCATAGGAAAGTACAGGTTGTTGTCCCTTCCGCAAAGAATTGACGATGCAAGGCTGCCGCATATTACTCTTATCGATATTGCTGAAGAGAAAAGGAAAAAACGGATGGAGAATGTTTTTTCCAATTACCTGCTCGAGAAGATAGGCGAGAGACTTAAGAAAAAAGAAGGTGTTATCATACTTCAGAACAGAAGGGGTTTTTCGACCAGTATATATTGCACCGAATGCGGTGAAGTGGAGATGTGCACCGAGTGCTCCGTTTCACTGGTCTATCATATAACCCGGAACAAACTTAAATGTCATTACTGCGGAATCGAAAAAGAAGTTCCTGCCGAATGTAATCATTGCAAATCTCCAAATCTGAGATATTTCGGAACAGGAACGGAGCAGGTGGAGGATGAGATTTCATACTATTTTCCGGACGCAAAAATTGAAAGGCTGGACTCCGACTCAATTATGAAAAAAGGAGTTCTGGGAAATGCGCTCCAGAAATTCAGGAACGGAGAGGTAGATATACTGGTGGGGACGCAGATGGTTTCCAAGGGGCTTGATTTTTCAAGGGTGACACTGGTCGGGGTTATCAGCGCGGAGACAAGTTTGTGGATTCCGGATTTCAGAGCAGACGAGAGAACATTTCAGTTGCTTACGCAGGTAGCTGGAAGGAGCGGAAGAAGCAAAACCGAAGGAGAGGTTCTGATTCAGACACAGAATAGCAGACACTTTGCACTTCAGAGGGTCATCAATTACGATTACAACGGTTTTTTTAAGAAAGAACTGGAGGACAGAAGGAGTCATCATTATCCCCCATTTTACAGGTTGTGCCTTATCGAGATGAAAGATAAGGACTATAAAAAAGTCAAGACCGCGATGGAAGAACTCTATGTGGAACTGATGAAATACAGAAAACAGTTGAAGATAAGTACCCCCACAACCGCAGTACTGGCAAAACTGAGGGGGGAATACAGATTTCAGATATTGGTGAAAAGTGACCGGGCAGAGGATCAAACAGGAAGTATAATGAGGAAGGGGATTGATTATGCACTGACGGAGTTCAAAAAAGTGAGTACGCACAAGGATATAAAAATTATTATTGATATAGATCCTCAGAGCATAGTTTGATAAGATTGAATTAGGAAAGGGGGAGGGGGATTCAGTGGTCAGGTATGGATAAGTGTTTATAAATACTAATTTTACTCGAGAGATAATATGAGACGTTTTTTTCTTTTACTGAATTTAGTTTTAATTTGCGGGCCCGTATTGCATGCTCAGAATCCATTCTGGGGTGTTCAAACGCATTTTGGTCAGTATTACCGGGCAGATATGGACTCTGCATCTGTAACCAGAATGCTGGATTCTGTAAAAGAGGCGGGCATCAAACTTATCCGTGATGAATGCTACTGGTCTGAGGTTGAAACCACACCCGGAATATATAATTTCCCCCCACAGATTGATTTTTATATTCAGCAAGCCCGGTTAAGAGATATAAAGATTTTATTAATACTCAATTATAATAACTCTCTTTACGCCGCACACGCAGGGGCGGCAGTTATTACCGACTCAAACAGGGCAAAATTTGTTTTATACTGCCAGGCGGTTGTGAATAGATATTCCCCGCTCGGAGTAAAGTATTATGAAATATGGAACGAACCCAACATCCCGATGTTCTGGGATCCCACGCCAAATGCAAATGATTATTTCAAGTTACTGCAGGCTGTATATCCGGTGATTAAAAACATAGATACATCAATAACGGTAATGGGATGTGCGACTTCTCCGGCCGAAGGAAATCCGGCGCCGTTTATAAGCTGGCTGAGTTTTATTAGTCAGGTTTTCTCACTTGGGGGAGGGAACTATATGGATGCCGTTTCATTTCATCAGTACAGGGTCGACAAAAATCCCGAGCAATGGCTTCAGAATGACATTAACTCCTTGAAGGCTCTTGTGGGAACTAAACCGATGTGGATAACTGAAGTCGGATATCACACCGCGACAGTATGGCCAAATCTAACTGAACTTCTGCAAGCCCAGTATGTTTCGAGGCTTTACATCATGGGAAAAGGAATACAGCAATTATCGAACATTTTCTATTATGATTTGAAAAATGACGGGACAACACTGACTGATCCGGAACATAATTTTGGACTGATGAATTTTAACCTGATTCCAAAGCCGGCATTTCTTGCCCTGAGAACAGCGGCAAGGGAAATTAATAATGAGCTGCTTATAAGTTCATCTGTGGCAAACAATAATTATAAGTATCTTTTTTCTAATTCCCTGGACAGGACTTATGTGTTCTGGAATCCGTCTGCTGTAAGCCCCAAGGCAGAGCTGTTCCCCACGAATGCCCTTAAAGCTACCGAAATGGACGGGGACACTTATTTTCTATATGACAAAGACAAGATCGTAACAGTTGATTATGAGCCTTCTCCTAAATACTACACGCCGTTAAATGAATTACCTGCGCAGATAAACTTTTTGATTTCACCGGCATACGATTCTATTGTTGTCGGGCAAAAGATAAATTTTAATCTTGACGGGGTTACAGAGGATAACCTGCAAGTGAAAATAGATGCCGCGGCAGTAGAGTGGTCGGTTTCAGATACGGTCGCCACTATTGATTCTCTCGGGAAACTGACAGCAAGATTTCCGGGGATATGTGTTATAACAGCAGGGTTTCTGGGGCACTCAATTCAAAAGACAATCTCGATTCTTCCCGGATTTATTTATAAAGAGATAGAGTCTTTTAATTCGACGGGCAATTTCCAGGTTTCTTTTTTTAATATGCTTCCTTCGACCGGTGTCGCGATAACGGATACTAATTATATAACTCCTGATAAATCGCTGAGGGTTGGTTATGAATTTCAATATCTGGGGATTGATAAACACAGGGTTATTTTCGATTGCAACTACTCGTTGCAGGGAGAGCCGGATTCGGTATTGATTGATATATATAATAATGGGAACGGACATGTATTTTCGTTTCAGTTTGAGGATGCGGACGGGGGGTTGTTTTCATCAAACTCGCTTCAGTCAATGATAAATAACAAGACCGGCTGGGTTACGGCAAAAGCAAGTCTTAAAAGCTTCGGTTCGAATTTCAACTATCCGGCAAAATTAATCAGGATTATATTCTATGCAGTTAAAAACAGCGGGGTAACCAATACTGTATATTCGGGAACCGTGCTTTTAGATAATCTCAGAATACATAACGGAATAATATCATCGGCCGAGGAGATTAAATCCACTGGAAAAGCAGAGGATTTCGAATTGTATCAGAATTATCCCAATCCCTTTAACCCCAAGACGGTAATCGGTTACCGTCTGGCAAAAAGCGGTTATGTAAAAATATCTGTATATGATATAAAGGGAGAACTTATGGAAGTCCCCTTAAGCGAATTTAAGGATGGGGGCTATTACGAGACAGAATTTAACGCCTCAAAATTTGCAAGCGGAATCTACTTTTGTGAGATTCAGATAACTGACGGGAGGGGGATTCCAACATTCCGAAGCTTCAAAAAAATGACACTGATAAAATAACTCTCACAAAACTTTTTCTTTTCTACACAAACACTTTTATTTGAACTTACCAGCCGGATCCAAAAAGATCCGGCATTCAGACCAGTATAATTTTTTCCCCAAAACCGAATTATAAAGCTGAGTAATTCAGGCTGTTTACAATGCGGGATACGATAGAGCGAAAAGGCTTATTTAGATGTATTTTGAATGTATTATTAAGTGTTGCAAATTGGGGGAGAAGAGTGAGCTAATCAGAGAAGCAAAAAAGAGAAAAACCCACATCAAATACGGAAATATTGGCCGGTTGAAATATGGTTTCTTAATTCCAACACAATTTTGTAAATTTGATTATAGAATTTCAGAGATATTGAAACGGTGAATTTTGATCTGCCGGTTTATGTTTAAAAAATATATTATTGGAAAAGAAAGGTTGAAATATGACAGATAAACTGATATCAACAAGATTTTTAGTTCTTAGTGCGCTGGTACTGCTTGCAGCTTTTGCGCGTTTTATTCCCCACCCGCCAAATTTTGCACCGATAGCCGCAATGGCGTTATTCGGAGGCGCATATTTTAACAATAAAAAACTCGCATTTATTGTTCCGTTTGCCGCACTCTTCTTCTCGGATTTAGTTATCGGGTTATATAACGGTATCTGGGTTGTCTACTTAAGTTTTGCTCTGGTTGTCGCAATTGGATTAACGCTTAAGGGCAGGATTAAATTAGGGAATGTGGCGCTGGCATCGGTTACGGCATCTGCCGCATTTTTTGTTGTTACAAATTTTGGTGTATGGGCTTCAGGAATTCTGTATCCCCAAACATACACAGGGTTTGTTGCCTGTTATACGGCAGCAATTCCATTTTTCCAGAATACTCTTTTGGGAGACTTATTTTATACGGGATTGCTCTTTGGGGTGTTTGAATTAGCAAAAGCAAAACTGCCGGTTTTAGCAGCAGTTAAAGATTAGAACTAAAATTTATAAAAGACCGGGATTGGAGAACAGGAGTTTTTCAGTCCCGGTTTTTTATTTTATAGCCTGTTTTCTTTCAAGGGCGAAGTTGACTATTTTGGCGAGAATGTCGTTGTAGTTAAATCCCGCGGTTTCAGCAGAACGCATAAACCCAATGCCCTCTGTTAAATCGGGATTAGGGTTGACTTCAAGGACAAAAATTTCGTTTTTTTCAGAGAGGCGAATGTCGACGCGCGCGTAATCGCGGACACCCATTACGTTATAACAGGTGACAGCAATTTTCCGGATTTCCTTCCTTATTTCATCCGGAATATCTGCCGGGCATATTGGTTGTGTTTTGTGATATGCTTCGTGCATGGGGTCCCATTTAGCTTGGAAACTGACAATTTTTTCGAGATAACTGGGCATTTCAGAAAAGTCTATTTCGCTGATAGGAAGAACTACGGGTTCTTTCTCGCCGAGCACTGCAACGTTAAATTCTCTTCCCGCAATATATTCCTCAACCAGAACAGGCTGTTTGAAATCTGCAAGAATATAGTTAACGCGGTTAAAGAAAGCAGCATAGTTTTTCACAACTGATTCATTTTCGATTCCGCCGCTGCCGTCTTCATAGGCCGGTTTTACAATGAGGGGATAATTGAGGCTGTGTTCGTAACGCTCCGCGGGTTCTTTAATTATTATAAAATCGGGGACCCGGACTCCGTTGGTCTTAAGCAGTTGTTTCGTAATTATTTTACTCTGGCAGTTTGCCAGTGCTGAAGGAGGGGCTCCCGTATATGGAATCCTGAGTAATTCAAAAACTCCGGCGACATTCTTTTCCTGAGTTATTTCATTATTGAAGAATTCAACAAAATTAAAGATGACATCCGGCTTTTGTTTTTTGAGATTATTAACAAGGAGGTTGAAATCATCCATCACGTTAAAGGCATAAGCCTCAAACCCGAGTGAGCAAATGTGGTTAACGATATGTTTATAATCCTCAGCGGGAGTAGATTCGTGAATGTCCATAACCGGAGTGAAGTCAAGATCATGATGAGGATCGTATGGATTATACTTAACAGAATCCGAAACGGGTTCATTATAGAGAACGGCAACCTTTATCAAATTAAAAATCCGTAATAATTAAACAAATATATTTTTAAATTTAACACAAAAAAAGACGCCGAAAAAGGGAATAATGTATGTGATGTACATTAAAGGGTGTTTTTTTTGAGCTAATTAAGGTTTATATTTGGAAAGTAAATTTTGGCTGTTAAGGTCAATATGAATTTACAAGTCTAATGTGTATAATATATAAATAATTCTCAGAAAGGATAAATATGAATAATATAAAAACAATCATAGGTTTGTTTTTAGTTATTACTCTCCTATTTGTGGGCTGCCAGAAAAAGGAAGAACCACAAGTAGAGAAAGCACCTGCTCAGGTAAATGAAACGCCCTCAGCAGCCACACAGACAGACACCGTAAAAGAAGTTCCAAAACCGGTAGTTGCCGATATGCTTGGCACATGGAGCGGTGCACTTGACGGTAAAGCCACCACACTAAAAATCACAAAGCAGGACGGTGATAAATTCAGCGGCACTATTTTTGTGAATTTCCGCGAAGCAGTTAACCAGACGATTAGCGGAAAAATTAATCCCGAGACGAAAGTCGTAACAATGTCAGATGTTCTTAAAGCAAGATCAATGGGGACATACTATGCGACCTTGTCAGAAGACGGAACAAAATTAGCCGGAACATTCACGCAGACGGTCGATAAGATCAAAGCCAGATTTAATTTATCAAAAAAGAAATAAATATGAAAGGAAACAATTAAATGAAAAAATTATTTATTCTCCCGTTATTATTAGCGGTTGGAATTTTCTTAGCAGGTTGCGAAGACACAACAACAGATCCTATAGTTACAGCAGCTAAGGGATCGGTATATATCCAATCCACACCGGTTGGCGCTCAGATTTGGGTCAATAACGCCAACAGCGGAAAAACATGTCCCGATACAATTGCGAATCTGGACAGTGGAAATGTACTAATAACCCTTGAATTAGCGACCTTCAAAGACACAACGGTTACGGTTCAAGTATTACCTAATCAGGTTCGAAATGTAGCAATTACGATGAAGGCAGATATAAATGCTGTTAAATTTGGCCCTGTTCAAATATGGGAAACCCAGGGAACGACAGCAGCACAGCCAAGCGGTTTAGTTCTTGCAACAGGTGTGGCAGTCAGTTCACAATCTGCTACAGCAGATCTGTATTATTCCTCGACAGGCTACTTAGTAAAAACCGGAACAGCAAAAACGACCTATTTTAAGGTGGGTAACGGATCCAATAATCTTAATGATGGTGTTTCCTCTACGATTCAGAATGCAACGTGGGGTGACAATATGATAGACCGAGCAACAAACGGTTATTATTTTATTAAGACACAAGAAGGTAATTATGTTAAGATACTTATTACTGGATTTGGCGGCGGAACAGTTGGAAACCCGGCATGGGTTGAGGTGACTTACTGGTACAACAACACAGTTGGCGACGTAAGATTCCCGACTAACTAATTCTTAACCGAAATAGCGTTTAACCCCCATAAGCCCGAAAGGGATAAGGGGGTTTATTATTTTAAACAAATTGAATGGGTATTAGTTAAGACCGCACATACCGGAGGAACAACCGCCGGAATAATCCATTCCGCAGTTCCCGGATGCACAGGGGGAAGTAGAATGGTGTGAAGAGCTGTTTACAGAAGGGCTGAAGGTAGAAAACAGTTTTTTATGATTTGCTGAATGGCAGCCTGGGCAGATCACTTCTTCGGTTTGGACTGAAGATTTGTGAAGCACTTCGAACTTAGAGCCGCAATCACTACATTTATATTCAAATACAGGCATATTACTCCTTTTAATGGTTAGTTTACTGTATTGATTAGATACTTGAAATAAAATCAGATTCGGAAGAATCAGGCGTCAAGTTTCAAAAATTTAAGAAGCTCGTTGTAAGCCTTATCATTAAGTTCAAGCCGTTCGCTTGAAAATAACGAGATGGTTGATTTAACAGAATCAAAATATTGTCGGCAGTCGGCGCAACCTTCAAGATGTTTTTTAAAAACAACACACTTTGGTGAATTAATATCCTCACCAAGGTTATCGCAAATATGATTCATCACTTCATGACAAGAAGATTTATCTTTGTTCATCTTACAAATTCTTTAGTTATTTCTTTTCTTAAAAAAGCACGGGCGCGATGTAAACGTGATTTAATTGCTGAAACAGAAAGGCCGGTAACTTTAACGGTTTCTTCTATTGTCAACTGTTCAACATCCCGGAGAGTGAAAACAATCCGATATTCCGGTGATAGTTTGCTGATCGCCTTATCCAAAATCAGTTTGAGTTCCTTGTTTTCCAGATGCTTTATCGGTAAAGTGCTCCAGTCGACAATATATTTGTCATCAAAGAGGGAGTCTTCGGTTTCAACATCCACAAATTGGGCATTCTTCCTTTTACGCGCCTCCATCAAGCAGTGATTTGCCACAATCCGATAAAGCCAAGTAGATAACTTTGACTCACTGTTAAACCCGGAGATACTTTTAACCATGCTGAGGAAAGTATCCTGCATTGTGTTTTGTGCTTTCTCCCTGTCCCGACAAACCTTATAAGCAAAATTATAGATAGTATTGCTATATTTTTTTACAAGAGCCGTAAGGGCAGTTCTGTCGCCGTTTTTAGCAGCTTCAATTAATTCGAATTCTTCCATTGGTTTGATGAAATAATAAATAAATAGTTTCACAAAATAAGCATAAATGAGGACAAATTATCTCTTGATCTGTGATAATACGCACTTGTTCCTCCCTCGGGTTGGAAATATAGGGTTAAAACTGTATATTTAACGTGTCTTTTTAATTTAATCCCGAAAGGAGGTTCTTTTGTCTGACGAAAAAAACTGGGATGTAAAGAAAGGGGATTTCCAGAAAAAACATGTTCATGAAGAACATAAGAATTTTAAGAAAAGGGAAAAGATCGACAAGTTTTTTATATATCTGTTTATTGTTATAATTATTGGAGTCATTATTTATGCAGTTACTCATATACACAAATAAGACAGTGTGTTACACGCAAATTCAGGGGCACTGTTTTGTGAAAGTCGCTGTATAAAGAAGCAAAGCCTGCCGGCTCAATTTTTGGAAACTTCCGCAATTCTCAAGAAACACCGTTTATCATTAAATATTGCTGTTTATGTATTTAAATTAATTTCAACAGCCTAATTTTTATTAAATTTAAAATTCAAATAAAAAATTATTGACAGAATATTTTATGCGAGAAAAACATGCTTAGTAAAAGACTAATCCCTCCGGTTTTGCTTATTATTTTTCAGATAAGTCTCTTCCCGCAGAGCAAGACAATAACCCTGGATGATGCAATAAAGTTGGCCATAGAAAGAAATAACCAGATAAAGATATCATCAATGGAGGTTAAAAAAGCACAGCACGCAGTTAAGGAAGCTTTTGGATATGCCCTGCCAAGTTTTGATATATCGGGTAACTTCTCACATTTCATCTCAAAACCCAAAATGGCCTTCCCCGATTTTGAGGCCCTGCTAACAAATGCCGCCTATGGAATTCTTTTTAAGGAAGATGTTATCCCTTACGATGAAAGCAAATTCCTTCCCATGAACACAAAACTCCAATCATTTGCCCAGACAAATAATTATGAAGTTACCGCTCAATTAACTCAGATATTGTTTAATTCTGCGGTTTTCAGGGGGATTGGAACTTCCCAGGTCTATTTGGATTTATCAAAGGAACAGCTAAACAGTATTGTTGTTTCCACTATTCTGAATGTAAAGAAAGCATTCTATGGGGCATTATTAACCAGAAACGTTTTAGAAATAACAAAAGAAAGCTTTAAGAATGCTCAGGATAATCTAAGGAATGTAAATGCACTAAGGGAAAAGGGATTTGTTTCGGAATTCGATGCGCTGCAGGCAGAAGTTCAGGTTGAGAATATAAGGCCGGTTGTACTTCAAATTGAAAATTCGCTTAAATCGCTTAAAGAGAACATAAAAGTTTTACTCGGAATAGATATTGCTGAAGAAATAGAACTCTCCGGCGAACTGAACTACGTGAATGAAGAAATTCCGGATAAGAATAGGGCTATTGAAAAAGCGCTTGAAACCAACTTTGATATCAAAACATTACTCAACAAAAGGGAGTTTGATGATGCATTGGTTGATTTGGAAAGAGCGGATTATTATCCGAACCTGGCAGCATTCGGAAGCTATGGTTTTGCAGGTTCTTCAGATAACTGGAAATTTCAGAATTACTCATCGGGTATTGTTGGACTCACTTTTTCAATAAACCTTTTCAGGGGTACCCAGTCAAGCAACAGGGTACAGCAGGCGAATCTGACTGTTAAACAGACGGAAGAACAAATCAATCAGTTAAAATTGTTCATCGGCACTCAGGTGAAAGAAAAAATACTGGAATTAGAACGGGTAAAATCACTAATTGATGCGCAGGAGAAAAATGTGCAGTTAGCTGTGAGAGCGTATGAGATTTCACTTGTGCGATACAAAGAAGGGACCGGTAACCAGCTTGAGGTGCAGAATGCAGATATTGCATTAAGGCAGGCAAGGACAAATAAACTGCAATCTGTTTTTAGCTACATAAGTGCAAAAAGCGAATTAGAACAGATAATGGGGATAATAAAGGAAGAATATTTGACTTACATCAACGAATTAATAAATAAGTGATAAGAAGGAGCAAGAAGTAGATGTCGGGCATTAGAAGACTCACTCAAGGTATAATCTCGGGTTTAATTTTAATTGCATTAAGCGGTTGCGGAGGAGAAAAAGAACCGGAAAAAAGTATGGAGCAGATTCAATCTGAAAAAGGGCTTCCCGTTCAAGTTGAAACAGTAAAATTACAGACCTTTGAAAAGCAACTTAGTTTCTTTTCAAATCTAAACGGAATAAAAGAGGCAACGCGCGGAGCAATGATAGGCGGGAGAATTATGAGAATAAACGCGAAAGTCGGGGATTATGTCGGAGAGAACAGTGTGATAGTAGAATTTGCAACCGATAATCCGGCGGTAATGATAGACCAGGCAAGAAATGCTTACGAGAACTCAAAGAAAACTTATGAGAGAATGAAAGCTCTCCTGACTGCCGGCGAGACATCGCAGGCAAATTTTGACGGAGCAGAAACTCAGTATCTTGTGGATAAAAGAAATTATGAAACCCAAAAACAGTTGATTTACATAGATTCCCCTTTTAACGGAGTAGTCACGGACATTAAAGTGAAGGCGGGCGATAATGTAAAGGGTGAGGAACCTCTGTTCACTGTGGCGCAGCTAAATAAAATGCGTACTAAATTATGGGTAACGGAAAAAGAAATTAACCTTTTCAGAAAAGGAATGTTTGCAACAATAAATTATTTAGGAAAAGATTATCAGGGTCGAATAGCAGATATTTCTTTAAGCGCCGACCCATATAAACAAGCCTTCTATGTCGAGGTTGAGTTTGACAACGGGAAACGGGAACTGAAGAGCGGTGTAACGGTTGAAGTAAAAGTGCTGACTTACTCAAACCCGAATGCAATTGTGATAAAAAGAAATCTCTTAAAGAAAGACGTAAACGGAGTGTTTGTTTATGTTGAGAATAACGGTAAAGCGGAAAAGAGATACATTACAAGTGGAATGGACAGCGGGATCGACTTTGAGATTAAGACCGGGTTGAGCGTGAGGGACCGTATAATCATATCGGGAGGTTCTCAGCTTGAGGAGGGGAAAAAAGTTAAAGTGATTAATTAAAGGAAGAAGTATGTTTCTCGCAAAAATGTCTATTACCCGTCCCGTATTAACAACGGTATTCCTCCTTGTATTTGTAATATTTGGTGGATTGGCTTATTTCACCCTGAACCTGAATCTCGAACCCGAGGTTGAAATACCTTTTATTACAATAACAACCGTCTATCCCGGAGCCGGCCCAAAAGAAGTAGAGACTTTAATAACCAAGAAGCTGGAAGATGCAGTATCGACAGTGAGCATGCTGGACCGTGTTGAATCATATTCGCTCGACGGAGCGTCAATACTTATAATGCAGTTCAAAATAGGAAAGAGGGTTGATGTAGCGAACCAGGAAGTCAAAGACAAAGTTGATGCAATTATAAATCTGCTCCCCGATGATGCAAAAAGGCCATTGGTTGAAAAGATAGATCTTGCAGCATATCCGATTATGGATGTTGTCCTATCGGGTAATCTTGATCCAAGGCAGCTTTTTGAGATTGCGGACAAAACATTAAAGGAACGGTTCTCTCAGGTTAGCGGAGTGGGAAATGTAAAAATTACGGGAGGTCAGGAGAGGGAAATCCGTTTGCAGCTTGATAACAAGGTCGTATATGAGAACTCGATATCCCTTCTGCAGCTTACCGAACTTCTCAAAATGCACAACCTGGATATCCCCGGAGGCTATTTTAACTTAAATGACCAGGAATATACCGTGCGTCTTGAAGGGGAGTATCCGGATATTGAATCAATTAAAGAACTTGAACTTCCGACCCCATACGGACCGAAAAAAATAAGACAGTTTGGTGAAGTGATAGACGGGGGAAAAGATATTAGACAGAGGTCAATTTATTTTGACAATGCTAGGAAGACCAGAGACGCAAATGTTGTGGGACTGGGTATTATTAAAAGTGCGGACGGCAATGTGGTAAAGGTTGCCGAACAAATAAGAAGCGCACTCCCCGAAATTCAGGCAGCTCTGCCCGAAGGGTGCAATCTTGAGATTATCAATGACCTTTCTGAATTCACTCAGAGCAGCGTGGATGATACAATGAGCAATATTTATCTTGGCATACTGTTCACATCACTTGTTCTGCTCATTTTTCTTCACGACATACGCTCTACGATAATTATTGCACTCTCGATGCCGTTGTCAATCATCTCAACGTTTTTATTGCTGAAAGCATTCGGGCTCACATTAAATATGATGACTCTCATGGGATTGTCCGTATCAATCGGTGTACTTGTTGCAAATTCAGTTGTAGTGCTGGAAAACATATTCCGCTACAAGGATATGGGGAAGAACAACAAAGATGCCGCCTATGAAGGGACGTCCGAGGTACTCATTGCGGTGCTGGCTTCAACATTGACCAATCTGGTTGTCTTTTTACCGCTGGCAAGCATGTCCTCCGTCGTCGGTCAGTACTTAAAGGAACTTGCATTAGCTGCTTCCTTTGCAACCATCTTTTCTCTTATTTTCTCGTTTACCCTGACCCCAATGCTTGCATCTATGATACTTCCCGAGAAAGCCGGTAAGGGGAATAAGATTAGCGCATTTATTGAAGCGGCATTGAAACGGATGGATGAATGGTATCGTGGCACTTTAAGATCTGCACTGAAAACCAAAAAACGAAGCGCGCTGGTGTTGGCTGCCACACTGGTTGTTTTTCTTTTAACAATAGGGTTTTACGGGCCGAGACTGGGGTTTGAGTTTCTGCCGGCTATGGATGACGGGAAGATCAGAATAGAGGTTGAGCTGCCGGAAGGGTATAATCTGGAATCAACCGCAAAAGTAATTGATGAGATAGAAAAAAGAGTAGCAAAGCATAATGACGTTAAAAGTATAATGACAACACTCGGTCGGCTGACCGAAATCGATGTTGGAACGAATATGGCATTTATGAATATTCAGCTCATTGACAAGAAGGAACGGGATATCGGGCGTGATGAAAGAGCCTCGGTTTTCGTAAAGGAACTTGCGGATATTCCAAACGCAAAGATAAAGGTCACCTCCGTCTCGGATATGGGGGAAGGAGGCGCCCCGATTCAGTTGTATCTGCTAGGCCAGGACCTGACTATACTGGGTGAATATAAAGATAAAATAATTGAAAAGATAAAAGATATCCCCGGTCTTATAAATTTAGATCAAAGTTCAAGGGCGGGCAAACCTGAAATAACGGTTTTCCCCGATAGGAAGAAACTGAGTGAAGCGGGACTGACCATAACTGAAGTGGCCATTACAATCCGCTCGGCAATTGAGGGGATACAGTCTACTAAATACCGCGAACTTGGAAACGAGTATGATCTTACGATTACCATGGAAGACGAAAGCGTGAACACCCCGGAAAAAATTGGGAACATAACGATAGTCTCTCCGGTTGTTGGATCATTAAGACTTTCGCAGATAGCCGATATTAAATTTACAACGGGGTATACACGAATCCTGCACAGGGATAAATACACAACCATTAAATTTACAGCAGCACCGGTTGCGGGAGTTCCTGTCGGAAATATTACTGATGAAATTGACAGGCGGCTTGCAGAAATAAAATTTCCTCCCGGTTATTCTGTTAAATGGGGGGGTGATATTCAGATGATGAATGAAATGATCGCAGATATGCTACAGGCATTTATTATTGCCATTCTGCTTACATACCTGCTGATGGCGGCCATGCTCGAAAGTTTTGTTCAACCGATTCCGATAATGTTAACACTGCCACTTGCAATGATAGGGGTAGTTATAATAATGTATTATACCAATACCGCTTTCGGAGTTACTGGGTTAATGGGTGTGATAATGCTAATCGGTATAGTTGTTAACAATGCAATTCTGATGCTTGACTATACTAACCAGCTAAGAAGGGAAAAAGGAAAGCGTCCCAAAGAGGCATTGATTGAGGCTTGTCCAACTAAACTGAGGCCGGTAATCATGTCAACACTTGCATTAATACTTGGAATGCTCCCAATGGCATTAGGCATAGGAGATGCCGGGGCAGAGATGAGGACACCTCTTGGAATTGTAAGTATCGGCGGACTGGTTGCTTCAACGGTTCTTACGCTCTGGGTTATTCCCGCATTTTATTACTTAACCGCTCGCGTCCCCAAAACGTAACTAAACTCTTTTTTTTAGCGGCTTTTCGTCTGGTTTCAAAATCATGGAAGAGCCGTTTTTTTTAATTAGTAAATGTGGTTTGACAAAAATAAATTCATTAAATTTGTTTATGTCATTAAATAAGGAATAATATGAGATTAACAAAATATACTTTTATTCCGCTTTTTATAATTCTACTCCTTTTTGCCGGTTGCGAGAAAGAAAATAGTATCGCTCCGGTAGAAGAAAAAAGTCTTTCCGAATTATATAAGGAGGCGATAATTGACGCAATGATTGCAGATTCAAACGAAGTAGTAAACACATTAACTCCGGTTGTTCCTTCAAACAGTAAATTAAGCTGGATTGGAGTTCCTCCGGAACAATATGTCCTTACAGTCATATACACAAAATATGCGAGCAGTTATCCCGTCGGAGATACCGTTCTAACATCGTGGGGTGTTACCTGGGTTTCTGTTTATCCCGAATTACGGAACTGGCATAAAAGCAACGGTACCGCTTCAGATAAATATATTTTAAGAACAGAGCAATTGCTCGGACTTCCACCGGGCAATGGGTCTGAGTGGATCGTTGAAGTCTGGGTAAAACCGGAAGAACTGATCAGACCAAGCTATGATAATGAGATAGATGATAATACATCCGGCTTGTTTTTCCCGGATAGCATTAGTCAGGAATATATGACCTGGTTCAACGGAAACATAGTTAGTTCGTATTTTCCCGCAAAGAACAAGAACGGATATCCCTGGACGAGATTAGGCTACACATACGACTGGGGGAATGCACAGTCAGAAGTTGGATTGAGTGAGTATCTGATTAAAAAGAATTCAAGGATAATAGTAAAATCAACACAGAAAATTTCAGACTATCTTAGCGGAAATTAATAATAAGCAAAAATAAAACCCTCTCTTTTCAGAGAGGGTTTTATGTAAAAGCGGAATATTTAACGAATTACTTGGTTCTTACGAACTCAATTCTTCTGTTTTTCTGTTTGTTTTCTGCAGTCGTGTTTGGAAGTAACGGTTTATCCGGTCCGAACCCGACAGTAGTGATTCTTGCGCCGTCAATGCCTTTTGAAGTTAAGAATGCTTTTACTGACTCTGCCCTTGCAAGTGAGAGAGCTACATTCTTTTTCTTGTTACCAACATTATCGGTATGGCCTTGAATCTGAACATTAATTGCAGGATTGTCTTTAAGCGTATAGTACACTTTTGTTAATATTGCTTCGGATTCAGGGAGAATATCAGATTTCCCTGTAGCAAAGACAACACCCTCGAGAACAATAGCCTGGCCAACGTCCGATTTAATTGATTCAATATCGTCTTTTGGATCTAACGGATTCGTACCTCTCATAACTTCAGCCGCATCAAGAATTGAACCGCCGTCAGTATCGGCCTTTAACGGATTAGTCTTATACTGTTTAACTTCCACATTATCTTTCAAACCGTCAGCATCTGTGTCGACCTTCAAAGGATCAGTTTTGAAAATATTAATTTCTTCGGCATCTGAAAGATCATCTCCGTCTGTATCTTTCTTAAGCGGACTGGTTTTGAATTTATTAATTTCATCACCATCGGAAAGGGTATCACCGTCAGTATCAGCTTTCAAAGGATCGGTTTTGTATTTAACTACTTCATCGCCGTCTTTTAAGCTGTCTCCGTCAGTGTCGTCCTTAAGAGGGTTGGTTTTATAAGTTCCGACCTCTTCTCCATCTTTCAGACCGTCAGCATCAGAGCGTGTTGCACAATGAGCTAAATTTTGGTGATGCCTTTTTATTTTAGCACATTAAATATTTTTAATCACCAAGACAATAGTTTTCCGTTTCTATAAAATATTCTTTTGCAAACCAACACATT